>VFQP010000348.1_pt1 | contig 101153 bp, 91 predicted proteins | sample 3512351 | NCBI WGS metagenome assembly VFQP01 (sample SAMN10412372, study PRJNA504923) | tailings metagenome | isolation source: Relicate 1 Philex TSF1 revegetated site | place: Philippines: Tuba, Benguet | collected 2017-08-29
GTTGTCGCGCTGGTGCAGGCCGATGCTGGGCTCGTCGAGCACGTACATCACGCCGCTCAAACCGCTGCCGATCTGGCTGGCGAGCCGGATGCGCTGCGCCTCGCCACCGCTGAGCGTGTCGGCGCCGCGGTCCAGGCTCAGGTAGTTCAGGCCCACGTCGTTCAGGAAACGCAGCCGGTTCTCGATCTCGCGCACGATCTTGTCGGCGATCTCGGCCTTGGCCCCCACCAGCTGCAGCTCGCGGAAGTAGGCCAGCGCCTCGGCCAGCGTGGCGTGTTCGACGGCGTAGATGGGCAGGCCCTTGCCGTGCACCGCGTGGTGCAGGAACACGTGGCGCGCCTCGCGCCGCAGCCGCGCGCCGCCGCATTCGCCACAGGGCTTGGCAGCCTGGTAACGCGCCAGTTCCTCGCGCACCGCGGCGGAATCGGTTTCGCGGAAGCGCCGCTCGAAGCTCGGGATGATCCCTTCGAAAGGATGGCGCCGCTTCACCATGCGGTTCTTGCCGCGCCCGCCTTCGGCCGTGTAGGTGAACTCGATCTCTTCTTCGCCGCTGCCGAACAGCACCAGCCGCTGCGCCGCCTTGGGCAGCTTCTCGAACGGCGTGTCGATGTCGAAGCCGGCATGCCGCGCCACGCTCTCGAGCATCGAGTGGGTGTAGCTGTTGCGCCGGTCCCAGCCCTTGACGGCGCCGCTGGCCAGGCTGAGGCTCGGGAAGGCCACCACGCGGTCCGGGTCGATCACCGTCATCTGGCCCAGGCCGTCGCAGGCCGGGCAGGCACCCACCGGGCTGTTGAAGCTGAACAGGCGCGGCTCCAGCTCCGGCAGCGAGTAGCTGCACACGGGGCAGCCGAAGCGGCTGCTGAACAGGTGTTCTTTGCCGCCATCCATCTCCAGCGCCAGCGCGCGGCCGTCGGCGATGCGCAGCGCCGCCTCGAAGCTCTCGGCCAGGCGCTGGCGCATGTCGGGCCGCGTCTTGAGCCGGTCGACGACCACGTCGATGTCGTGTTTGTCGGTCTTCTTCAGCTTCGGCAGCGACTCGGCCTCGACAACTTCCCCGCCGACGCGGAAGCGCACGTAGCCACGGCTCTGCATGTCGGCAAACAGATCGGCGAACTCGCCCTTGCGGTCGCGCACTACCGGCGCCAGCACCATCAGCCGCGTGTCCTCGGGCAGGGAGAGCACCGCGTCGACCATCTGGCTCACGCTCTGCGCGGCCAGCGGCAGGTCGTGATCAGGGCAGTAGGGCGTGCCGGCACGGGCGTACAGCAGGCGCAGGTAGTCGTGGATCTCGGTGATCGTGCCGACCGTCGAGCGCGGGTTGTGGCTGGTGGCCTTCTGCTCGATGCTGATCGCAGGGCTCAGGCCCTCGATCACGTCGACATCGGGCTTGTCCATCAGCTGCAGGAACTGGCGCGCGTAGGCCGACAGGCTCTCGACATAGCGCCGCTGGCCCTCGGCATACAGCGTGTCGAAGGCCAGGCTGCTCTTGCCACTGCCCGACAGGCCGGTGATGACCACCAGCGCGTGCTTCGGAATGTCGAGATCGACGTTCTTCAGGTTGTGCGTGCGGGCGCCGCGGACGCGCAGCATCGGCAGGTCGCGCGAACCGGCTGGCGAAGCGTCTGGAGCGTGTCTGGCGGCAGGCATGTCGGTCGACGATGGCAAACTCGCGATTATCCGTTGCACGCCTGCTCCAGCGTTCGGCCGGGCTTGTTTCGGCTGTGTGCGAGGCCGAGGGCAGGACCTGGCGCGCCGTGCCGGCTCGGCCCTCCGTTCATCAGTTTGGCGTATCGCCGCCCCCCGACATGGCCCTAACAGCGGCCCTGCAGAGGCACAGTCAGCGTCAGGGCCTCGAGACAGACGGCCCGGGAGGGTGACGATGTTGCATCTGGCTGTCCGGCAGGGACTTCTGGCCCTGGCTTGCCTCGGGTTCGTCTTCGAGGTCTGCGCTCAAGGCGTGCCCGCAGACGCGCCAACCGGGGCGATCGGGGTGAAGGGTGATCTCGACAGGCTGTGGAAGAAGGCGAAGGACGGCCTCGACTCGGCACAGTTCGGCGAACACGGTGTGGTGCAGTTGTGCCGCGATTGGCCCGCCACGGGGCCAGAAGCGGCCCGCGCCATCTCTGCTGCAGAGGCGGCAGCACAAGCCGCGTCGGCGGCAGCCCGGTCCGCCGAGGCGGCAGCAAGCTCTGCCGCGGCCGCCGCAGCGCACCGCGATGGGTCCGCGAACAAGGCCCGAACGGGGTTGCCCTCAACACAGGGCACGATGAAGAGCAACGGCGGCGGCGCACATGACTCGCCCATCGCCAGCCCCGTGACAGAACGGCCCGTGAGTTGCCGATCCGCCCGCGCCCTCGCCCATCAACTGAGCGACTTTTTCATGCGCGTGGATGCGATTCGCCTTGTCATCGAATCGGACTTCTCAGACTGCGCGCGACGCAGGTCTGCCGGTGAGAGATCGTGCGAAGCCTTGCGCCGCCGGGCCGACGTCGAGCGCCTGAGCAGCGAGTGGCTGGAGCTCAACATGCCTCCACCAAGCGACGCAGCCGTTCGGGAGGCCATCGAAGCGGCGCCCGGCGCCTACGCCCGGGTGGAGAAGCTGAAAGCCGATCTCGGCTCTGCGTTGAGCATCGGCGACAAGGCGGCAGCCGAGGCGCTGCGCCAGTATGTCGAGCTGATCAAGAGACGCCCCAACAACGACCACGACGACGCCGTAGCCCGCAGCCTTCAAAGCGCCATCGACGCCGTGGAGCGAGCCGGCAGCGCCAGCAGGGCTCACGACCAAGCGAGAGCCGCTGCCGACGAGCTCGTCGCCGCCGCACTGATGCTGTCCACCTGCGACGGCGACCCCTCACGGTGCCCAGCCGGACTGACACTGCCGGTGCTCCAACTGCGGGTCACGGTGGCGGCGAAACGGCTGAAGAACCTCATCGACGCGGGCACCAGCGACTATGCCCGGGCCAAACTCTTGCGGTGGCATGCGCTGACCAGCGATGTGAGCGGCCAAGACCAGGAGCGGGCCATTCGTTTCCTGCAGCTGCAGGAGGACAACGAGGACGCGCGCGCGCTGATCGGCAAGGACGCCGCATTGATCTCGGCCAGCACGGCCGAGTCCAAGGCAACGCTGCGGCTGTCCTTCAGCGAAACGGGGGACGAGTCCTTGAACCGGTTCAATCTCTCGTTCTCGACGCCACTGAGCAAGTCCGACAACACGACACCGCTGTGGACTCGCACCGCAGACGGACTCGCAGGGCACCCGGCTGCCACCGCGAGTTGGAACCGGTTCTTCATGCCGCGCAACAAGGACATCGCGTTCGGCAGCTACGGCCTGTACTACAAGGTGAGCCAGGCACGCCTGTCCTACGTCGACGTCGACGACCTGTCCGCGCTCAAGAAGCTGAACACCCGGCCGCAGTCCGTCGGTTTAAGCCTGATCGGAACCACAGGGATGAAGGATGCGCCGTTCTTCGCCTTGCAAATCGAGCGCCAGAAGACCTGGAAACAGGGCGATACCACCATCACCTGCCCGACTGGCGTGAGCACCCCCTCGATCAACTGCTTGCAGGGCGCCGTAGGCGAACCCGTCTCTTCGACGGCCACGGTATCGACGGCCGAGTATCGGCGGCATCGACCCAAGGGCAAATTCGACTACGCCGTAGCCGCCACCTACAACGAGAGCACGCAGCGGTTCGACCTGTTCGTACCCTTGTATCTGTTCCGGAGCAGCGATGCGGGGGACAAGGCGCGCAGAAATTCCGGCCTCAGCATCGGCTGGAAGAACAAGGGGCGCGGCTTTGAGATCGCGGTATTTGTCGGAGCGCCCTTGTCGATGACGAGCCAGTAGCTGCTCCCGTCGGCCTTGATCGTGAGTCATCATTGATGACTCATCTCTGATCTGCCGGCCCTGTGAACTTCCAGCAACTCCGTGCCGCCCGCGAAGCCGTGCGCCAGGGCTTCAACCTGACGCTGGCCGCCGAGGCGCTGCACACCTCGCAGCCTGGCGTGAGCCGGCAGATCAAGGAACTGGAGGACGAGCTCGGCATCGAGCTGTTCCAGCGCAGCGGGCGGCGGCTGCTGGGCCTGACGCCGCCAGGTGCTGCGCTGATGCCCATCGTCGAGCGGCTGCTGCAGGAGGCCGACAACCTGAAGACCGCCGGCGCCGACTTCGCCGAGGCCGACCAGGGCACGCTGACGGTGGCCGCCACGCACTCGCAGGCGCGTTATGCGCTGCCCGGCGCGGTACGCGACTTCCGCGGCAGCCACCCGGGCGTGGCGCTGCACCTGCAGCAGGGCTCGCCGCCGCAGGTGGCCGAGGCCGTGCTGGCCGGCCGGGCCGACCTGGGCATTGCCACCGAGGCACTGGCCGACTACCCGGAACTCGTCACCCTGCCCTGCTACCGCTGGACCCACGTGGTGGTGGTACCGCGCGGCCATGCACTCGCCGACGAAGCCGCCGCCGGCCGGCCGCTGACGCTGGCCCGGCTGGCAGCGCTGCCGCTGATCACCTACGAACCCGGCTACACCGGCCGGCGGCAGATCGACGAGGCCTTTGCGCGCGAGGGCCTGAAAGCCGAGGTGGTGCTGCAGGCCATGGACGCCGACGTCATCAAGACCTACGTCGAGCTCGGCATCGGCGTCGGCGTGATCGCGACCATGGCCTTCGACGAGGCCCGCGACACCACCCTGGCGGCCATCGACGCGCGCCACCTGTTCCCGACGCAGACCACGCGCGTGGCCGTCAAGCGCGGCGCCTTCCTGCGCGGCTACGTGCTGGATTTCATCGAGACCTTCGCGCCCACGCTCACACGCGAGCTGGTCGGCCGCGCACTGGCGGCGCCTGACGACGGCGGCGATTTCGAGATCTGAGCCGCCGCGGCCGGCCGCACGGCGCCGTACGCAGCTACTCAGCGCTTTCTGCCAGATCCAGACAGCGCCTCGCCAGATTCCGGCAGCCGGCGCGCCGGCATCGTCCTAGATTGGCGACGCGACCTCGGCCCCGACAGGGACCGGGGCGCGGACCTTCCAGGAGACAAGCCATGCAACTGAACCCCCGCGCCCGCGCGGCGCTCAACGCCGTGCTCACCCAGACCACCCAGCGCCACGGCGGCGCGCCCGGTGTGGTGGCCATGGCCACCGACCGCCACGGCAACTTCTACGAAGGCGCGGCCGGCACGCGCGAGCTGGGCCAGGACCGGCCGATGGACACCGACGCGGTGTTCGCGATCTTCTCCACCACCAAGGCACTCACCGGCACCTGCGTGATGCAGCTCGTCGAAGAAGGCCGCATCGCGCTCGACGACCCGGCCGGCCGGTATGTACCCGAGATCGACCAGATCCAGGTGCTGGACGGCTTCGACGCCGACGGCCAGCCGCGCACACGCGCGCCGAAGCGCGCGATCACGGTCAACGACCTGATGCTGCACACCGCCGGCTTCAGCTACGAGTTCTTCAGCGCCGACGACCTGAAGTTCCGCACCGCGCGTGGCACGCCCACCGTGGTGGCCTGCAGCTTCGACGCCATCCGCACCGTGCTGCTGCACGACCCCGGCGCGGCCTGGACCTACGGCGTGAACATCGACTGGCTGGGCCGCATCGTCGAGCAGCAGCGCGGCCAGCGCCTGGGCGCGGTGATGGCCGAGCGCGTGTTCGGCCCGCTGGGCATGAAGGACATCGGCTTCGGCCTCAGCGAGCGCATGCGGCCGCGCCGCGTGACCATCCACGACCGGGCCGCCGATGGCAAGCTCACGCCGCTGCCCGACCTGATGCTGCCCGACCCGCCGCCGATGGACATGGGCGGCCACGGCCTGTACGCCACGGTGGGCGAGTACATGAAGTTCATCCGCATGGTGCTCAACGACGGCGCCGGCCCGCACGGCCGCGTGCTGCGCGCCGAAACCGTGCAGGCCATGGCGAACGACGGGCTGGCGGCGATGGGGCTGGCATCCGGCGGCTGGACGGGCTCCATCCCCTCGCTCAGCAACAGCGGCGAGTTTTTCCCCGGCACGCCCAAGGGCTGGGCCTACACCTTCATGACCAACCGCGAGCCCACGCCCTCGGGTCGGCCGGCGGGTGCGCTGATGTGGGCGGGCCTGGCCAACTGCTACTACTGGATCGACCGCCAGAACGGCCTCGGCGGCTACTGGGCGACGCAGATCCTGCCCTTCCAGGATGTGGCTTCCTACCCCGGGTTTGTGGAGTTCGAGACGGCTGTCTACCATCACCGCTGAACCCGGCCCCGCGAGGAGAGCGCAGGCATGGACGCCATCCGCAATGTGCTGATCACCGATGCCGCCGGGGCGCCCAGCACGCGCCACCGGCTGGTGGCCTCGTCGGACTGGGACGAGGTGCAGCACTGGTGCCGGCAGGTCTACATGCCTTACGACGCCGCGCCCGTGGGCCGCGCGAAGGCGCCCGATTCGATCCTCGACGCAATCCGCATCGGGCACTTCACGCTCAGCCGCTTCAGCTACGGCATCCCGGTGCACCTGACGCAGTTCTCGGCCGAGGCCGGCACGGGCATGGTGCTGACCACGCTGCGCGGCGCCATCCGCCACTGGTCGGGCGGCCGGGCCTACAGCGACACCGGCGTCGGCGAGGCCTTTCTCGTCGACAACTCGCGCACCCACTACCGGCTCGACGCCGACCCGGAGCACCTGCAGGTCAACCTGACCTTCCGCCACGACGCGATGGCCGCGCTGCACGAGCGCTGGTTCGGCCAGCCGGCCGACGAGCGCATGTGGGCCCAGGCTTTCCGCTTCGGCGGCACGCAGTCGAGCTGGATCGCGCTGCTGTCCTACGTCTGCCGCTGCATCACCGAGCTGCCCGATGCGGTGGAACACGGCCCGCTGGGCCGGCACCTGGAAGAGATGCTCGGCCTGCACCTGCTGACGCTGTGGCGCCAGCAACTGCACGAGCCGCAGGCACCCACGCTGCACCGGCTGGCGCCGCGCCATGTGCTGGCGGCCGAGCAGCACATTCGCGAACACGGCCGGCAGGCGCCCACGCTGGGCGAGCTGGCCGGCGCGGCCGGTATCAGCGTGCGCACGCTGAACGCGGCCTTCCGCGAGTTCCGCGGCTGCACACCGATGCAGGCGCTGCGCGAGGCGCGGCTGAACGGCGTGCGCGCCGAACTGCTGGTGGCGCGTGCCGGCAGCACGGTGCGCGAGGTGGCGGCCGGCTGGGGCTATGCCAACTTCGGGCTCTTCGCCGCGGCCTACCGCGAGCGTTTCGAAGAGCCGCCATCGGCCACGCTGCAACGCCGCTGAATCGCGGCGGCCTTCCGGGCTCTGTCAGGCCGCCGCGCGAAAACTCGTCACGCGCCGCGGCTTCAGCCACAGCTGCTGGCCGCGCTCCAGCTTCAGGCGCTGGCGCAGCGCGTGGAACTCCTCGCGCGGCAGTTCCACGTCGAGCCAGCCGCCACCATCGGCAGCCTCGCGCTGGAACTCGATGCGCGTCTGCGCACCCACCGTCAGCGTCTGGCTCAGGCGCGCAGACCAGGCACCGTCCACCGGCTCGCCGACGATCTCCAGCTCGTGCGGCCGCACATAGACCGTCTCGCGCTCGCCGGTGGCGCCGCCCGGCGCGTGTTCGCTGCGGCCGTGGAACAGGTTCACGTCGCCCAGGAACTGCAGCACGAAGGGCGTGGCCGGGCGGTCGTAGACCTCGTCGGGCGCGCCCACCTGCTCGATGCGGCCTTCGTTCATCACCACCACGCGGTCGGCCACTTCCATGGCCTCGTCCTGGTCGTGCGTGACGAAGACGCTGGTCACGTGCACCTCGTCGTGCAGCCGGCGCAGCCAGCGGCGCAGCTCCTTGCGCACCTTGGCGTCGAGCGCGCCGAAGGGCTCGTCGAGCAGCAGCACCTTGGGCTCCACCGCCAGCGCGCGGGCCAGCGCGATGCGCTGGCGCTGGCCGCCGCTGAGCTGGTGCGGGTAGCGGTCGGCCAGCCAGTCCAGCTGCACCAGCTTGAGCAGCTGCGTGACCTTGTCGCGGATCTGCGCTTCCGACGGCCGCGTGGCCTTGGGCCGCACGCGCAGCCCGAAGGCCACGTTCTCGAAGATCGTCAGGTGGTTGAACAGCGCGTAGTGCTGGAACACGAAGCCCACGTTGCGCTCGCGCACGTCGGTGCCGGTGGTGTCCTCGCCGTGGAACAGCACCTCGCCTTCGTCGGGCACTTCCAGCCCGGCCATGATGCGCAGCAGGCTGGTCTTGCCCGAGCCCGAAGGCCCGAGCAGCGCCACCAACTCGCCCGAGGGGATGGTGAGGTTCAGGTGGTCGCAGACCACCGTCTTGCCGAAGGCCTTGTAGAGATTGCGGACCTCGATGCTCATGACTGGGTTCTCTCTCTCACTCCGCGCGGTCGTGGGCCGCACGCTTCTGGCCCTTGACGCGCTGCTCGACCAGGTACTTCAGCACCAGGGTCACCAGCGCCAGCAGCGCCAGCAGCGAGGCCACCGCGAAGGCGGCCGCGAACTGGTATTCGTTGTAGACGATCTCGATGTGCAGCGGCATCGTGTTGGTCTGGCCGCGGATGTGGCCGCTGACCACGCTGACCGCGCCGAACTCGCCCATCGCCCGCGCGTTGCACAGGATCACGCCGTACAGCAGCGCCCACTTGACGTTGGGCAGCGTCACGCGGCGGAAGATCTGCCAGCCGCCGGCGCCCAACACGCGCGCCGCTTCTTCCTGTTCGATCCCCTGGGCCTGCATCAGCGGGATCAGCTCGCGGGCGATGAACGGGAAGGTCACGAACACCGTGGCCAGCACGATGCCGGGCACCGCGAAGATCACCTTGTAGTCGTTGTCGATCAGCCAGGAGCCAAACCAGCCCTGCAGGCCGAACACCAGCACGTAGATCAGGCCGGCGATCACCGGACTCACCGAAAACGGCAGGTCGATCAGCGTCAGCAGCAGGTTCTTGCCGCGGAACTCGAACTTCGCGATCGACCAGGCCGCGGCCACGCCGAACACCAGGTTCAGCGGCACGCTGATGGCGGCGGCGATCAGCGTGAGCTTGATCGCCGACAGCGCGTCGGGCTCGACGATGGCCGCGACGTAGACGTCCCAGCCCTTCTTCAGCGCCTCGTAGAACACGGTGGCCAGCGGCACGAAGAGGAACAGCGTCATGAACGCCAGCCCCAGGCCGATGATGGTGCGGCGCACCCACGGCGCCTCGGTGGTGGCCTTGCGCACCAGGCGCGGCCGCTCCGCGCCGGCCGCCGGCGCGGTGATGACGGCGGTGTTCATGCAATGCCCCCCTGGCGGCGGCGCGCCCAGGCCTGCAGCAGGTTGATCACCAGCAGCAGCACGAAGCTGGTCACCAGCATCACGACGGCGATGGCGGTGGCGCCGGCGTAGTCGTACTGCTCGAGCTTGGTGATGATGAGCAGCGGCGTGATCTCGCTGATCATCGGCATGTTGCCGGCGATGAAGATCACGCTGCCGTATTCACCCAGCGCCCGCGCAAAGGCCAGCGCGAAGCCGGTCAAGAGCGCCGGCGTCACGATCGGGAAGATCACCTTCGTGAAGGTCTGCCAGCGGTTGGCGCCCAAGGTGGCAGCCACTTCCTCCAGCTCGCGGTTCACGTCTTCCAGCACCGGCTGCACCGTGCGCACCACAAACGGCAGGCCGATGAACACCAGCGCCACCCACACGCCCACCGGCGTGAAGCTCACCTTGAAGGGCAGCCACTGGCCGATCAGCCCGTTCTGCGCCCAGATGGCGGTGAGTGCGATGCCGGCCACCGCGGTGGGCAGCGCAAACGGCAGGTCCACCATCGCGTCGATCAGCCGCTTGCCCGGGAACGAGTAGCGCACCAGCATCCAGGCCACCAGCAGCCCGAAGACGGCGTTGACCAGCGCCGCTGCGAAGCTGGTGCCGAAAGTCAGCCGGTAGCTGGCCAGCACACGCGGCGTGGTCGTCGCGTCGAGGAACTGGGCCCAGGTCAGCGTGAAGGTCTTCAGAAAGGCCGCCGACAGCGGGATCAGCACGATCAGGCTGATGTAGAGCAGCGCGAAGCCGAGCGCCAGGTCGAAACCCGGCAGCACGGTGTGGCGCTTGAGCAGCGTGCGCGAGAGGATCACGGCAGGCTCAACGGCCCTTGGCGGCCAGGATCACCTGGTCGTACAGGCCCCCGTCGTTGAAGTGCTCGGCCTGCGCCTTGGTCCAGCCGCCGAAGACCTCGTCGACCGTGAAGGTCTCGACCTTCGGGAACTGCTTGGCGTACTTGGCCAGCACCTTGGGATCGCGCGGGCGCAGGTGGTGCTTGGCGGCCACCTCCTGGCCTTCGGGCGAGTACAGGTACTGCAGATAGGCCTCGGCCAGCTTGCGCGAGCCGCGCCGGTCGGCCACGCGGTCGACCAGGCTCACCGGGTTTTCGGCCAGGATGGTGCGCGTGGGGTAGACCACCTCGAAGTGGTCGCCGAACTCGCGGCTGATCAGCGGCGCTTCGCTCTCGAAGGTCACCAGCGCGTCGCCCAGGTTGCGCTGCGCGAAGGTGGTGGTGGCACCGCGGCCGCCGCCGTCCAGCACCGGCACGTTGGCGAAGACACGCGTCACCAGCGCCTGCGCGGCCTGGTGGCTGGCGCCACCCTTGACGCCGGCGCCCCAGGCGGCCAGGTAGGTGTAGCGGCCGTTGCCGCTGGTCTTGGGGTTGGGGATGATGACCGACAGCCCCGAACGGCCCAGGTCGCTCCAGTCGCGGATGGCCTTCGGGTTGCCCTTGCGCACCAGGATCACGCTGATGCTGGTGGTGGGGCTGGCGTTGTTCGGCAGCCGCTTGGCCCAATCCGCCGGAATCAGACCCCCCCGCGCATGCAGGATGTCGATGTCGTTGTGCTGGTTCATCGTGATCACGTCGGCTTCCAGGCCGTCGGCCACACTGCGCGCCTGGCGGCTGGAGCCGCCGTGGCTCTGGTTCAGCGTCACGTCCTGGCCGGTGGTCTTCTTCCAGTGCGCGGCAAACACCGCGTTGAAGTCCTTGTAGAACTCGCGACTGACGTCGTAGCTCACGTTCAGCAGGCTGGTCGCGGCCGCCTGGGCACGCAACGAAGGGGCGGCCACGAGCAGCGGCAGGGCGGCGAGGAGGGTGCGGCGTTGGACGGACACGGATTAGGCTCGGCGTGACAGGAGCCGCGCACTCTAGGGAGCGGCCTGATCAGCGCCAACGAATGGGATCGCGGCAGCACATATGAAATCCGCATGAAGAACAGTTCTTCCACGGCACACACGCCCCGCGTGCTGGTCATCGGCGCCGGTTTCAGCGGCACGGTGCTGGCGGTGCAGTTGCTGCGCCAGACCACCGGCCCGCTGGCGGTGCAATTGCTGGACGAGCCGGCCCGCGTGGGGCGCGGCCTGGCCTACGGCACGCAGGACCCGGCCCACCTGCTGAACGTGCCGGCCGGCAACATGAGCGCGCTGGCCGACGACGCCGGGCACTTTCTGCGGCACGCCCGCTGCCCGGCCGGCGCCTTCCTGCCGCGCCAGGCCTATGGCGGCTACCTGCAGGCCCTGCTGGCCGAGACCGAGGCTGCCGCCGCGGCGCTGCCGGGCGGCCCGCGGCTCGAACGGGTGGCCGGCCGCGCCGTGGCCATCGAGCCACCCGAGGAGCCGGCCGATGGGCGGGCCGTCGGCCAACCCGCCACCGTGCAGCTGGCCGACGGCCGGCGCCTGCAGGCCGAGCGCCTGGTGCTCGCCACCGGCCATGCGCCGGCCGCGCAGCCGCTGAGCGCGGCGCAGCAGGCGGCGCTGGGCCAGGCCTGGATCGCCGACCCCTGGCAACGCCCGCCGGCCGAAGCAGCCCCGCGCGACGGCCATGTGCTGCTGATCGGCGGCGGCCTGACGGCGCTGGACCTGCTGCTGTCGCTGGCGGGGGCCGGGCACCGCGGGCCCATCACCATCCTGTCGCGGCGCGGCCTGGCGCCGCAGCCGCACCGCGAACACCCGAGCCGGCCCGCGGCGCCGGACGCCGGCGCGCTGCTGGCCCGCATGGGCCCGACGCTGCGCGGCCAGCTGCGCACGTTGCGCCGGCATGTCGCCCAGGCCATGGCCGAAGGCGACGACTGGCGCGACTGGATCGCCGCGCTGCGGCCACACACCCCGGCCTGGTGGCAGGGCCTGCCCGCCGCCGACCGTGGCCGCTTCCTGCGCCACCTGCAGGTGCACTGGGACACGCTGCGCCACCGCGCCGCACCCGAGGCCCAGGCCACGGCCGAACGGCTGGCCGCGACGGGGCAGCTGCGGCGCCACGCCGGCCGCATCGTCGACGTGCAGGCGCGCCGCGACGGCCCGGCTGAGGTGCACTGGCAGAGCCGGCGCGGCGAACGGCACAGCGCCCGCGTGGACCTGGTCGTCAACTGCACCGGGCCTTCGTCGCGCCTCACGCCGCAGGGCACGCCGCTGCTGGCGGCCCTGGCCGCCGCCGGCCACGCCGCGCCGGACGCCCACGCGCTGGGCCTGCAGGTCGGCCCCGGCTACGGCCTGCTCGATGCCGCCGGCCAAGAACAGCCCTGGCTGCGCTACCTCGGGCCGCTGCTGCGCGCGCGCGACTGGGAAGCCACGGCCGTGCCGGAGCTGCGCGTGCACGCCGCGGCGCTGGCGCGCACGCTGCTCGCGGAGTTCGCCACGCGCTGATATCCATCAGCGCCCGGGGCGCTGATGCGCTCCGCTCATGTCCAGTCTCGGTTTGCTTCGTTGGCAGGCCCGGAGGCGGGTCCTAGCCTTCATGCACTCAGCGAATGAAGCCGGCCCGTGCAGGCCGGCCAGCGACCCGACATGAGTGCCGAGACCCTGGACATCCCCACCCACACCGCGCTGCTCGACCGCGCCCGCCAGGCCGCGCGTGAAGCCGGCCTGCCCTATGCCGGCCGCCTGAACCCCCACGAGGCCTGGCAGCTGGTGCAGGCCGGCGCCGTGCGCCTGGTGGACGTGCGCAGCGCCGAAGAACGCCACTTCGTCGGCCATGTGCCGGGCAGCCTGCACGTGGCCTGGGCCACCGGCACGGCGCTGACGCGCAACCCGCGCTTCGCGAAGGAACTCGACAGCAAGGCCGGCCGCGACAAGCCGCTGCTGCTGCTGTGCCGCAGCGGCAAGCGCTCGGCCGCCGCCGCCGAAGTGGCCACCAAGGCCGGGCTGCCCGAGGTGTTCAACGTGCTCGAAGGTTTCGAGGGCGATCTGGACGGCGCCACGCAGCGTGGCCACTTCAACGGCTGGCGCTTCCACGGCCTGCCCTGGGTGCAGGATTGAGCGCGCCGCCCGTGAACCCCGCCGAGCCGCTGCCGCTGCAGGCCGTGGTCGACGGCCTGCGCGAGGTGCGCCACGCCTGGCGCCAGTCGCAAGGCCGCGAGCTGGAAGCCGGCGCGCGCGAGCTGCCCTCGCGCGAGGCGCTGGCCGGCGTCGTCGAGCAACTGCGCGGCGCGCTGTTCCCGATGCGCCTGGGCCCGCCCGAGCTGCGCCCAGAGCACGAGGACTTCTACGTCGGCCACACGCTGGCCAGCGCGCTGACCACGCTGCGCCAGCAGGCCGTGCTGGAGCTGCGCCACCGCATGCGGCAGCAAGGCACGGCAGCCGATACCGAAGCCACCGAGGCCGCCACGCTGGTGCAGGCCTTCGCGCAGGCCCTGCCCAGCCTGCGCCGCCTGCTCGACAGCGACGTGCTCGCCGCCTTCAAGGGCGACCCCGCGGCACGCAGCGTCGACGAGGTGCTGCTGTGTTACCCCGGCATCCGCGCCACCATCAACCACCGCATCGCGCACCGGCTCTACGAACAGGGCCTGCCGCTGGTGGCGCGTGTGATCGCCGAGCTGGCGCACGCGGAAACCGGCATCGACATCCACCCCGGCGCGCAGATCGGCCCCGGCTTCTTCGTCGACCACGGCACCGGCGTCGTGATCGGCGAGACCACGGTCATCGGCGCCCATGTGCGCATCTACCAGAACGTCACTCTAGGCGCCAAGAGCTTCCCGGCCGGTGACGACGGCACCTTGCACAAGGGCCTGCCGCGCCACCCGCTCGTCGAGGACGGCGTGGTCGTCTACGCCGGCGCCACCGTGCTGGGCCGCGTGCGCATCGGCCGCGGCTCGGTCATCGGCGGCAACGTCTGGCTCACGCACAGCGTGCCGCCGTTCAGCCACGTCACCCAGGCCGACACCTTGTCAGGCCCGAACCCTTCCCCCTGAACACCCTCCACCATGGCCGACCTTCCGACCCAGCTTGCCCTGGGCGACGCCGCCGCCCGGCAGCTCGCCAACGCCACCAAGACCGCACCGCAGCTCTCGACGATCACGCCGCGCTGGCTGACGCACCTGCTGCCGTGGATTCCGGTGGAAGCCGGCATCTACCGGCTCAACAAGGTGCGCGACCCCGAGGCCGTGAAGGTGCTGTGCGCGCAGCGCGACGAGAGCGAGCTGCCCGTCACCTACGTGGACTACCAGGACGCGCCGCGCGAGTACTTCCTGAACTCGGTGGCCACGGTGCTGGACGTGCACACGCGCGTGTCCGATCTCTACAGCAGTCCGCACGACCAGATCAAGGAACAGCTGCGCCTGGTGATCGAGACGATCAAGGAGAAGCAGGAAAGCGAGCTGATCAACAACGCCGACTACGGCCTGCTCGCCAACGTCGCCGACGAACAGCGCATCAGCACGCTCACCGGCGCGCCCACGCCGGACGACCTGGACGACCTGCTCAGCAAGGTCTGGAAGGAGCCGGCGTTTTTCTTGACGCACCCGCTCGGCATCGCCGCCTTCGGCCGCGAGTGCACACGCCGCGGCGTGCCGCCTCCCACGGTGAGCCTGTTCGGCAGCCAGTTCCTCACCTGGCGCGGCCTGCCGCTGATCCCCAGCGACAAGGTGCCGGTGACCGACGGCAAGACCCGCATCCTGCTGCTGCGCGTGGGCGACAAGCGCCAGGGCGTGGCCGGCCTGTACCAGCCCGGGCTGCCGGGCGAGCAGGGGCCGGGCCTGAGCGTGCGCTTCATGGGCATCAACAAAAACGCCATCGCCAGCTACCTGATCAGCCTGTACTGCAGCCTGGCGGTGCACAGCGACGACGCGCTGGCGGTGCTGGAAGACGTCGAGGTCGGGAAATACCATGCCTATCCCGACACCTACCGCTGAGCGGGCCGACGCAGCCGGCGGCACACCGCCGTTCGACGTCGACGCGCTGGCCCGGCTGGCGCAGCAGTTCTTCGCCACGCTGCCGGGCAACCCGCTGCCGGCGGGTGTGTCCCTGCCACCAGGCAGCCCGCTGCCGCAGCCCACGACCACGCAAGCCGCCGGCCTGGGCGCCGCGGTGCCGGGCCTGAACCTCGTGCCCACAGGCCTGGACCAGGCCGCGGCGCTGGCCCGGCCGTCGCCGAACCGGTGGCCCCATACCGAAGCGCCCAACGGCCTGCCCGACGTGCTGGTGAGTTCGCTGCCCGGCCTGGACGGCCGCCTCGGCGGGCTGGTGCTCGGCGTGCCGCCGCTGGGCCTGGACAGCGCACGGCCCCGTGCGCTGCCGGCGGACAGCGGCGGCTTCTACTTCGTCGACCCGGCACGAAGCGCTGGGCCCGCAGCACCGGGCACACCCTTGGATGTGCAGGCCATCCGGCGCGACTTTCCCATCCTCGCCGAGCGCGTGAACGGCCGCCCGCTCGTCTGGTTCGACAACGCCGCGACGACGCAGAAGCCGAAGGCGGTGATCGACCGCCTGAGCCACTTCTACGAACACGAAAACAGCAACGTGCACCGCGCCGCGCACACGCTGGCGGCGCGCGCCACCGACGCCTACGAGAAGGCGCGGCAGACCGTGGCGCGTTTTCTCAACGCCTCGTCGGCGGAAGAGATCGTCTGGGTGCGCGGCGCCACCGAAGGCATCAACCTCGTCGCCAAGAGCTGGGGTGCACAGCACATCGCCGCCGGCGACGAGATCGTCGTCAGCCACCTCGAACACCACGCCAACATCGTGCCCTGGCAGCAGCTGGCGGCCGAGAAGGGCGCGCACTTGCGCGTGATCCCGGTGGACGACAGCGGGCAGATCATCCTGTCCGAGGTCCAGCGCCTGCTCGGGCCCAAGACCCGGCTCGTCGCAATCACGCAGGTGAGCAACGCCCTCGGCACCGTGGTGCCGGTGCAGGAGGTGGTGGACCTCGCGCGCCGCCAGGGCATCACCACGCTGGTGGACGGCGCGCAGTCGGTGTCGCACCTGGCGGTGGACGTGCAGGCCCTGGGCTGCGACTTCTTCGTCTTCAGCGGCCACAAGGTCTTCGGGCCTACCGGCATCGGCGCGGTCTACGGCCGGCGCGAGGCGTGGGAGAAGACACCGCCCTGGCAGGGCGGTGGCAACATGATTGCCGACGTCACCTTCGAGCGCACCGTCTACCAGCCAGCGCCGGCGCGCTACGAGGCCGGCACCGGCAACATCGCCGACGCCGCCGGCCTGGGCGCGGCGCTGGAGTACGTGGAACGCATCGGCCTGGCGCGCATCGCGGCCTACGAACACGCGCTGCTGGCCTACGCGACGGCGGCGCTCAAGGCCATCCCGGGCCTGCGCCTGATCGGCACCGCCCACGACAAGGCCAGCGTGGCCAGCTTCGTGCTGCAGGGCTACGAGCCCGCGCAGGTGGGCCAGGCGCTCAGCGAAGAAGGCATTGCGGTGCGCTCGGGCCACCACTGCGCGCAGCCCATCCTGCGCCGCTTCGGCGTCGAGGCCACGGTGCGGCCCTCGTTCGCCTTCTACAACACCTGCGAAGAGATCGACCGCCTGGTCGCCGTGGTGCGGCGGCTCGCACGCGCGTGATCCGGCCAGGCCCATCCCAGCCGAAGAAAGAGAACCCGATGAGAACCGCATCCTTGTTCGCTGCGTGGCTGCTGGCCTCGGCCAGCACGCATGCCCAGGCTCAGGCCCAGACCGTCGACCGCCCCGCCCGCGCCTGGGCCGCCAGCTGCGCCGCCTGCCACGGCACCGGCGGGCAGAGCCAGGGCGGCATTCCGCCCATCGGCCGCGACGCCGACGCGGTCTACCGCGCGCTGCTCGAGTTCAAGAACAACCAGCGCCCGGCGGCCACGGTGATGCACCAGCACACCAAGGGCTACACCGACGACGAGCTGAAGCGCATCGCCGCGGTCTTTGCCGCCGGCGCCAAGTGAAGGGGAGCACGATGAGCCTGAATCGCCGTCAACTGCTGCTGGCCGGCGTGGCCGGCTCCAGCACCGCCCTGGCCGGCTGCGCCAGCGTCGCCACCAGCAAGCCCATCGCCCGCGTCGTCGTCATCGGCGGCGGTTTCGGTGGCGCCACCACGGCCAAGTACATCCGGCTGTGGGAGCCGCGCATCGAGGTCACGCTGGTCGAACGCAACCCGCACTTCGTGAGCTGCCCGATCAGCAACCTGGTGGTCGCCGGCTTCAAGACCATCGCCGACATCACCGTGCCCTACGACGGTCTGGCCAAGCACGGCGTGAAGCTGGTGCAGGACGAGGCCACCGCCATCGACTTCGACAAGAAGCAGGTGCGCCTGGCCAAGGGCAGCCCGCTGCCCTACGACCGGCTGGTGGTGGCGCCGGGCATCGACTTCCAGTTCGACAAGATCGCCGGCCTGGCCGAGGCCGGCCCGCAAGGGCGTGTGCTGCATGCCTGGAAGGCGGGCGCGCAGACGAGCGAGCTGCGGGCCCGCCTGCAGGCCCTGCCCGACGGCGGCGTGTTCGCGATCAGCATTCCCAAGGCACCCTACCGCTGCCCGCCCGGGCCCTACGAGCGTGCCAGCGTGGTCGCGGCCTACTTCAAGCAGCACAAGCCCAGATCCAAGGTGCTGATCCTCGACGCCAACCCGGACATCGTCTCGAAGAAGGGCCTGTTCCTGAAGGCCTGGAACGAGCTGTACCCGGGGATCATCGAGTACCGGCCCAACGCCGAGGTGGCGGAGTTCGACGTGCGCGGCAACGTCGCCAAGGGCCTGGTCGAGGACTACAGGGCCGACCTCTTCAACATCATCCCGCCGCAGCAGGCCGGGCGCATCGCGCAGCCGCTGATCACCGCCAACAACCAGTGGGTGGGCGTGGAGTTCCAGACCTGGGAGTCCACCAAGGTGCCGGGGGTGCACGTGATCGGCGACGCCATCGCCGCGGCACCGGGCATGCCCAAGAGCGGCTTCCAGGCCAACAACCACGGCAAGGTGGTGGCCGACGCGGTGGTGGCGCGCCTGACCGGCCAGCCGGTGAACGAGAACCCCATCATCGCCAACACCTGCTACAGCTTCGTCAGCGACAAGGACGTGGTGCACGTGGCCAGCGTGCACAAGTGGAACGCCGAGCAGAAGACGCTGGTGCCGGTGCAGGGCGCCGGCGGCCTGAGCAGTGCACGCAACGAGCTCGAAGGCCACTACGCGCTGAGCTGGGCGCGCAACATCTGGGCCGACGCGCTGGCATGAGCCCTCGCCGATGAGCAGCCGCTTCGCGCCGGGCCACGCCGAGGACTACGAGGCGCTGGCCCGCGCCGCCCGCCCTTTCATCGAAGAGGTCTCGCCCGACGAGGCCGAACGGCTGCTCGCGCAGGAGGGCGCGCTGTGGGTGGACGTGCGCGAGCCCGAGGAACTCGAGGCGCTGGAGCCACCGGCCGGTGCGCTGAACCTGCCGCTGGCCGGCCTGCCGGCCTCGGCCGCCGCGGCCCTGCCCGACCCCGAGCGGCTGCTGATCGTGGCCTGCGGTGCCGGCCACCGCAGTGCCCTGGCCGCACTGCGGCTGGAGCAGGCCGGCTACCGCCGCGTGAAGAGCCTGCAAGGCGGCCTGCGGGCCTGGGTATTGAGGGACTGAAGGACTGAGCTTTCTTGCGGGACTGCGCACGGCTCGACAAGCCGCGCATCAGCTGATCCGGAACGCTTCGTTGCCGCGCCGGGGTGTGCCGCCCAGACTGGCGGCCATCGTCAACGACCACGCGCTGCCTTGATCCGCCTCTCGGGCCTCTCCCAGACCTACCCCGGCCCACAAGGCCCCGTGCACGCGCTGCGCGACATCGATCTCGAAGTCGCCGCAGGCGAGGTGTTCGGCATCATCGGGCGCAGCGGTGCCGGCAAGAGCAGCCTGGTGCGCAGCATCAACCTGCTCAACCGGCCCAGCGCCGGCCAGGTGTGGCTGGACGGGCAGGACCTGACCCGGCTGAACGGCGCCGCGCTGCGCGAGGCGCGCCGCGACATCGGCATGGTGTTCCAGCACTTCAACCTGCTGTCCTCGCGCACGGTGTTCGACAACGTCGCGCTGCCGCTGGAGCTGGCCGGCGCGGGCCGTGGCGAGATCCGCGAGCGTGTGGGCTCGCTGCTCGAACTGGTGGGCCTGGCGGCGCTGCACGACCGCTACCCGGCGCAGATCAGCGGCGGGCAGAAGCAGCGCGTGGGCATCGCCCGCGCACTCGCCAACCGGCCGCGTGTGCTGCTGTCGGACGAGGCCACCTCGGCGCTGGACCCCGAGACCACGCGCTCCATCCTCGCACTGCTGCGCCAGATCAACCGCGAGTTCGGTCTCACGGTGCTGCTGATCACGCACCAGATGCAGGTCATCAAGCAGGTGGCCGACCGCGTGGCCGTCATCGACGCCGGCCGCATCGTCGAGCAGGGCGAGGTGCTGGAGGTCTTCACGCGACCGCAGCACGCCGTCACGCGCAGCCTGGTCGACGACATCGTGCCGCAGGCCCTGCCCGAGAGCGTGCTGGCGCGGCTGCGCGCCTTGATGACCGCGCCCGGTGCCAGCGCGGAAGGCCGCGGCCTGCGCCTGGCGTTTTCCGGCGCCGAGGCCGACCAGCCGCTGCTGTCGGAGCTGGCACGGCGCTACGGCGTCGACGTGAACCTGGTGCACGGCCAGGTCGACGAGATCCAGGGCCGGCCTTTTGCGTCATTGGCCGTGGTGCTGCGCGGCGCGCACGAGGCGCTGGACGCGGCGGTGGCGCACCTGCGCGGCGCCGGTGTGGAGGTGGCCCATGTTTGAGGTGTTCACACCGGCACTGCTCGAGCTCTTCGCGCAGTCGCTGTGGGAAACGCTGGCCATGGTGGGCATCGCGGGAGCACTCGGCGCCGCGCTGGGCATTCCGCTGGGCGTGTTCCTGCGCCTCACCGACCGCGGTGGCGTGCTTGCCAGCCCGCTGCTGAACCGCAGCGTCGGCACGGTCGTGAACGCGGTGCGTTCCACGCCTTTCATCATCCTGCTGGTGGCGGTGATCCCGTTCACGCGGCTGATCACCGGCTCGTCCATCGGCACCGCGGCGGCCGTGGTGCCGCTGACCATCGCCGCCGCACCCTTTGTCGCGCGGCTGGTGGAAGCCTCGCTGCGCGAGGTCGATGCCGGCCTCGTCGAAGCCGCCCAGGCCATGGGCGCGAGCACGCCGCAGATCGTCTTCAAGGTGCTGCTGCCCGAGGCGCTGCCCGGCATCGCGGCCGGCCTCACGATCACCTTCGTCAGCCTCACCGGCTACTCGGCCATGGCTGGCGCCATTGGCGGCGGCGGCCTTGGCGACCTGGGCATCCGCTACGGCTACCAGCGCTTCCTGCCCGAGGTGATGGCCGCCGTGGTGCTGGTGCTGATCCTGTTCGTGCAGGCCGTGCAGAGCCTGGGCGACTGGGCCGTGAGGCGGCTGTCGCACCGCTAGCGGCCTGAACCACTCTCTTTCAACAACACCGAGGATTTAGAACCATGAACCGTCGTCACCTCCACCACCTGGCCGCCGCCTTCGCCCTGGCCGGCCTGGCCCTGCCCGCGCTGGCGCAGGACAAGCCGCTGAAGATCGGCGTCACCGCCGGCCCGCACGCGCAGATCTTCGAGCAGGTGAAGAAGCTCGCCGACAAACAAGGCCTGAAGATCCAGATCGTCGAGTTCAGCGACTACGTGCAGCCCAATGCAGCCCTGGCCGCCGGCGACCTGGACGCCAACAGCTACCAGCACAAACCTTACCTGGACCAGCAGATCAAGGACCGCGGCTACAAGCTCGCGCCCGTGGGCTACACGGTGAACTTCCCGATCGGCATCTACAGCAAGAAGGTCAGGAAGCTGGCCGACCTGCCCGAGGGCGCCAAGGTCGGCATTCCCAACGACCCCACCAACGGCGGCCGTGTGCTGCTGGTGCTGCAGGACCACGGCCTGATCAAGCTGCGCGAAGGCGCCGGGCTGCGCGCCACGCCGCTGGACGTGACGGCCAACCCGAAGAAGGTCCGCTTCGTCGAGCTCGACGCGGCGCAGCTGCCGCGCTCGCTCGACGACCTGGACGCCTCGGCCATCAACACCAACTACGCCTTGCAGGCCGGCCTGAACCCGGGGCGCGACGCCATCGCGCAGGAGAGCGCCAAGTCACCCTATGTGAACCTGATCGCGGTGCGCGAGCAGGACAAGGACAAGCCCTGGGTGCAGCAGCTGGTGAAGCTGTACCAGAGCCCCGAGATCCGCCAGTTCGTGCAGACGGAATTCAAGGGCTCGGTGCTGGCCTCGTTCTGAGGCCAGGGGCCGGGCCTGCGTGGCCCGGCAGCGACTTCAGGCGCTCAGCCCTTCAGGCCCGCCAGCACGTCGGCCACCACGGTGGCCAGCGGCGTGGTGGGGCGACCGATCAGCGCCGACAGCGCCTTCGAGTCGTCGAACACCGCGCCCTGCGCCGTGGCCACGTCCCAACCGGCGATGGCCTGCGCAAAGCCTTCGGGCACGCCATGGCTGGCCAGCGCGGCGGCGTACTCGGCCGGCGGCAGGTCGCGGTAGGGGATGTCGCGGCCGGTCTGGCGCGAGAGCTCAGCGGCCAGCTCGGCCAGTGTGTAGGCGGTGTCGCCGGCCAGTTCGTAGACGCGGCCGTCGTGGCCCGGCGTGGTCAGCGCCACCACGGCGGCGGCGGCGTAGTCGGCGCGCGCGGCCGACGAGATGCGGCCCTCGCCGGTGCTGCCGATCAGGGCGCCGCTGGCGACGGCACCGGCGATGGAGCCGGCGTAGTTCTCGGTGTACCAGCCGTTGCGCAGCACGGTCCAGGCCAGGCCCGAGGCCTTGAGCAGGGCTTCGGTCTGCACATGCTCGGGGGCCAGGTCCAGCGGCGTGCTGTCGGCGCGCAGCAGGCTGGTGTAGACGATGCGCTTCACGCCGGCGGCCTTGGCCGCGTCGATGGCGTTGCGGTGCTGCACCAGGCGCTGGCCGACCTCGCTGGAGGAGATCAGCAGCAGCGTCTCGACGCCGGCCAGCGCGGTGGCCAGGGTTTCGGGGCGGGTGTAGTCGGCTTCGCGCGCGGCCACGCCCAGGTCGGCGGCCTTGGCCGGCGTGCGCACCAGCGCGACGATGTCGGTGGCCGGCACGCGGGCCAGCAGCTGTTGCACGACCAGGCGGCCGAGCTGGCCGGTGGCGCCGGAGATGGCGATCTTGCTCATGGAAACGTCCTGTTGAAGTGGTTGAGGGGTGCGTTGAGCAGGGAATTGATCAGCGCGCGAAGCCACTGTACGATCTGGACTTACTTTTCGTAAGTACGCACATGGCTGTAAGTACCCCCCGCCCGCGCACCTTGTCGCAGGCCATCAAGCACCGGCGCGGCGACCTGCTGGCCGAGGCCTGCCCCTCGCGCGAGGTGCTCAAGCACGTCACCAGCCGCTGGGGCGTGCTGGTGCTGATGGTGCTGGAAGGCGGGCCGCACCGTTTTGCCGAGCTGCGGCGCGCGGTCGGTGGTGTCAGCGAACGCATGCTGGCGCAAACGCTGCAGTGGCTGGAAGGCGACGGCCTGGTGCTGCGCGTGGCCTACGAGGTCACACCGCCGCACGTGGAGTACTCGCTCACCAAGCTGGGCATCGACGCCGCGCGGCGTGTGCGCGGCCTGGCCGACTGGATCGAGCTGAACCTGCCGAAGGTGATGGCGCACCAAGCACGCCGCGCAGAGACGACCGCCGGCGCCGATGCCCGCAAGGGCGTGCGCGTGCACCGCCTGAGCTGAAGCCGTGCGCTTGTAATGGCCACCGCCGACATCCCGCTGATCGACCTGCGCGAACCGGCTGACACGGTCGCCCTCGCGGTGCACGACGCCTGCCGCCGGCACGGCTTCTTCTACATCGTCGGCCACGGCATCCCCGAAGAACTCAGCCAGCGGCTGGAGCGCCTGAGCCACGCCTTCTTCGCGCTGCCCGAGGCACACAAGGCCGCGCTCGCGATGAGCCGCGGCGGCCGTGCCTGGCGCGGCTGGTTTCCGCTGGGCGGCGAGCTCACCTCGGGCCGGCCTGACTGGAAGGAAGGCCTCTACCTGGGCACCGAGCTGCCACCGGAACACCCGCGCGTGGTGACCGGCGTGCCGTTACACGGCGCCAACCTGCTGCCGCCCGAAGCGCTGCTGCCGGGCTTTGCTGAGACGGTGCGGCAGTGGATCGCCGAGGTCACCGCTTTGGGCCAGCGTGTGCTGGAGGCCATCGCGCGTTCGCTGGGCCTGCCGGACGGCTGGTTCCGCGAACGCTGGACGGCCGACCCGCTGGTGCTGTTCCGCATCTTCCTCTACCCCAGCCGCCCGGTGCCCGACGGTGCCGGTGCGCAATGGGGTGTGGGCGAACACACCGACTACGGCCTGCTGACGCTGCTGCGCCAGGACAACGTGGGCGGGCTGATGGTGAAGACGCCGGCGGGCTGGGTCGCTGCACCGCCGGTGCCGGGCAGCTTCGTCTGCAACATCGGCGACATGCTCGACCGCGCCACCGGTGGCTACTACCGCAGCACGCCGCACCGCGTGGCCATCAACACCAGCGGGCGCGATCGGCTGAGCTTCCCGCTGTTCCTGGACCCGGACTTCGACGCCCACATCGAACCGATCCGCGCGCCGGTGCACGACGACCACGCCACACGCTGGGACGGCGCCAGCGTGCACGCCTTCGAAGGGCCTTACGGCGACTACCTGCTGGCCAAGGTCGGCAAGGTGTTCCCGGAGCTGCAGCACCGCCTGCTCTGAGCCCTGCTTCGCGCCTCGGCGCGGGCCCTGCCCGCCGGATGGCGGCCGCCTGTCATTCCCCCGTCGCAAACGCCGACCACAGTCGCGTCGAGCTGCGGCCATACGGCAAGGCATGGCACGCACGGCCCCACCCACACAGGCAGGAGTACCTCATGAAGGGTATTGATCACCCGCGCAACGACGTGTCGCTGAACGCGTCGGACAACGAATCCATCCTCGACGTCATCGGCCGTATCGACACGAGCCGCCGTCGTTTCATCCAGGGTGCCGCCGGCTCCACCGCGCTGGCCGCGGCCGGTGGCCTCACGCTCTCGGGTTTCATGGGCACGGTGCAGGCCGCGCCCATCAAGGGCGCCTCGGGCCTGTCGGCGCCGATCGGCTTCAAGCCGGTGCCGCCGGACCTGTTCCCGGGCACCGACCGCGTCACCGTGCCGGCCGGCTACACGGCCCAGCTGTTCGTGGCCTGGGGCGACCCGATCATGCCGGGCGGCGTGCCCTTCAGCGGCACTGCCAGCGAGACGGCCGCGCAGCAGCGCCTGGCCTACGGCCACCACACGGACGGCATGAACTTCTTCCCGTTCGCCGGCCGTGACGGCAAGCCCGCGAGCGACCGCGGCCTGCTCGTCGCCAACACCGAGTACACGCACGAGAACATCCTGTTCCCGGACGGCCAGGTGGGCAGCGGCTACACGCTGGCCAAGACACGCAAGTCGCAGGCCGCGCACGGCGTGAATGTGATCGAGGCGCGCCGCGTGGGCACCAACTGGACGGTGCAGCGCAGCTCGCCCTATGGCCGCCGCATCGACGCCAACACGCCGATGCTCGTCAGCGGCCCGGCCGCCGGCCACGCGCTGATGCAGGTGAAGGACTACGTCATCACCGACGCCGGCAGCGTGCCCACCGGCAGCCTGACCGACGGCCGCAAGGCCTACGGCACGGTCAACAACTGCGCCCACGGCATCACGCCCTGGGGCACCTACCTCACCTGCGAAGAAAACTTCAACGGCTACTTCGGCGCCACCAGCGGCAGCCTGCCCGGCGTCGGCACCGAGGCCGGCAAGCTCTACAACCGCTACGGCGTCTCGGCCGGCGGCTCCGGCTATCGCTGGCACACCACCGACCCGCGCTGGAACCTCGACGAGAACCCGAACGAGCCCAACCTGTTCGGCTGGATCGTCGAGATCGACCCCTTCGACCCGCGCAGCACGCCGATCAAGCGCACCGCGCTCGGCCGCATCAAGCACGAGAGCGTGCAGTACGTGGTGGACGACGAGTCGCGCATCGGCTTCTACACCGGCGACGACGAGCGCAACGACTACATCTACAAGTTCGTCGCCGCGGGCCGCTACGACCCGAAGAGCAAGGCCGCCAATCGCAACCTGCTCGACGAGGGTGTGCTCTACGTGGCGCGCTTCGACGACGACCTCACCGGCCGCTGGCTGGCGCTGACGCCGGACAGCATCGGCGTGGACGGCGTGGCGCTGCGCGACAACCCGAACTTCGCCGGCGCCGACGACGCCGAGGTGCAGGCCAAGATCCTGATCAAGACGCGCATGGCCGCCGACGCCGTCGGCGCGACCATGATGGACCGCCCCGAGTGGACCGGTGCGCGCCCGCGCATCAACGGCTTCAAGGAAGTCGAGATCTACTGCACGCTGACCAACAACAACCGCCGCGGCACCACGCCGCCGTCGTCGAACAACCCCGACGGCTCGACGACGGCCGGCGCCGCCCGCCCGGCGGCCGACGCCGCCAACCCGCGCGCCAACAACCTCTACGGCGGCATCATCCGCTGGCGCGAAGACGGCCGCTCGGTGGCCGCCACCAGCTTCACCTGGGACCTGTTCGTGCAGTCCGGTGACACGCGCACCACGCGCGCCCCGCTGCCCACCAACGACTTCAAGGGCAACATCGTCGACGATCCTGACGGCAGCGCCGACTACGGTGCGCCGGACGGCCTGTGGTTCGACCCGTTCGGCCGCCTGTGGATCCAGACCGACCAGGGCGGCAACGGCACCGGCGACTTCGCCAACCTGGGCATGGACGCCATGCTCTGCGCCGACCCGGCCACCGGCCTGACGCGCCGCTTCCTGACCGGCCCGACCGGCTGCGAAGTCACCGGCGTGACGCTCACGCCGGACGGCAAGAGCATGTTCGTCGGCCTGCAGCACCCGGGCGACGGCGCCACGGCCGCCAACCCCGAAGCCACCTCGCGCTGGCCGCACGGCCAGTGGGCCGTGGCCTCCGACGGCGTGACGCCGCTGCGGCCGGGCCGCCCGCGTTCGGGCGTCGTCGTCATCACCAAGGACGACGGCGGAATCATCGGCACCTGATGGCCGGCAGACCCTTCAAACGATCAAGGACCTTTCCATGAAGTTCTCTCTCTCTGCACTCGCCACGGCCGGCCTGCTGCTGGCCGCCGGCGGCGCCCAGGCCGCGCTGGTCGGCACCGATGCCGGCTTCCAGGACCCCAGCGTCGTCACCTTCGACAGCTTCGACGGCCTGCTGACCAGCAGCCCGGTCGACCTCGGCCTGGGCGTCGAGCTGCGCTCGGTGTTCGAAGTCGAAATCGGTGCCAACCACCGCGACCTCGGCGACAACGGCCTGTGGGGCGCGCGTGTCGGCATCGAGACGCCCACCGGCAGCGGCCACTTCCTGGCCACGGCCGACGGCCCCTTCGGTGCGCTGGTCTTCATGCTGGACGCCCCGGTGGCCGGCTTCGGCGCCTGGTTCAACCAGTACCAGGGTTACGACGAAGCGCCGGGCAATTTCACGCTGCTCGCGCTGGACGCCTTCGGCAACACGCTGGAGAGCTACACGGTCTCGGTGGACACGCCCTGGGACGGCTACAACGAAGGGGCCTTCTTCGGCATCCACCGCGAGCTGGCCGACATCCACGGCTTCACCATCACCGGCAACGACCTGGTGCTGGACAACCTGACGCTCACGACCTCGCCGATCCCGGAGCCGGGCAGCTACGCGCTGATGGCGCTGGGCCTGGCCGCCATCGGTGGCCTGGTGCGCCGCCGCCGCGCGGACTGACGGGGCCGCGCCTGCAGCCTGCAATCAGGCCGGTGTGGTGTCCAGTGCCGCCGCCAGCAGGCGGTGGAAGTGGTGCACACCGGCCTCGTGGCGCGGCGAGTAGCGGCCCTGGCGGTACAGCCGCGAACGCAGGCCCTGCTGCACGCTGCACACGGCCGCCTCGTCTTCCAGTTCCACCGTGTCGAGCGCGCCGCCAGCCCCCGCACCCAGCAGCGCAGGATCGGCCACGTAGCTGCGGAACAGCACCCGTGTGCGCGCCGGCCCCAGCGGCTGCACGATGTTGACCGACAGCCCCCAGGGGTAGAAGTTCAGCATCAGGTTCGGGAACAGCCACAGGTACCAGGCGGCGATGCGCCGGCCGTGGTCAGGATGGCCGGGCGGCGGTTCGAAGGCGGGTTCGCCTTCGCGCGCGTCGGCGATCTGCCAGACCGAGGCGCGGCCGAACTCGTAGCGGTAGCCGTCCATCACCAGCGCCTGGTTCAGCGCCGGGTGCACAAACGGGATGTGCAGGCCCTCGAGGTAGTTCTCGACGTACAGCGCCCAGTGCGCGTCGAACTCCCAGCGGCTGTCGCGTGAAGGGTCGGCGGTGAAGCGGCCCCAGTCGAGGTGCGCCACACGCGCCAGCGCATCGCCGCACCAGGCTTCGAAGCTCTGCGCCGGGTCCAGCGAGACGAAGCGGTGGCCTTGTGCATCTGCCAGCGCCAGCTGCGGCAGGTGGTCTTCTTCTGACGGGAAATCGCAGGCGCCTTCGAAACCCGGCATGAAGCGCAGACGGCCGTCGAGCGAAAACCGGCGCGAGTGGTAGCCGCAGCGGATCTCCTTCGCGCGACACGGCTGCTCGACCAGCTTCTTGCCACGGTGCGTGCAGACGTTGGACAGCGCGCGCAGGTGGCCCGCGTCGTCGCAGGCCAGCAGCAGCGGCTCGTCGAGCAGGCCGGGCAGCAGCTCCACCGGCTGCAGCGCCGTCGGTTCGGCCGGCAGCTGCCCCAGCCACTGCCAGCTGCGCGCGAACACCTGCTCGCGCACCTGGGCCCAGACGCCGTCGTCGAGGTAGAAGTCCTTGTGCAGCGTGCGCGCACGGCGCACGTCGGGGTCAACGGCAAAACGCAGGGGCGAGGGCGGTGTGGTCGACGGCACCGGGCGATCGTAGCCGCCGCGTCGCATGCCAGCGCTGGCGGTAACGCTCGGCCAGCTGGTGCACCAGCGGCCAGGAGCCGAAGCCCGATTCGGCGTTGACGTGGCCGGCATCGCCCAGGTCGATCAGGCGCACGCCCCAGGCCTGGGCCCAGGGCAAGGCGGCGTGCGTGGGCAGCCAGGGGTCGTTGCTGCTGGCGAGCACCGCGAGTTCGCGCAGCGGCGTGCGCCGCTGCAGGCGCGCTTCGGCACCAAAACGCCGCGGGTCGGCCGGCGCCACCAGCAGCGCCGCGATGACCGTGCCGGGCGCGGCCTTGTCGGCCGTATCGGCCCTATCGGCCGTATCGGCCCTATCCGCTTTCGCCAGATGCTCCAGCAACGCCAGGCAACCGAAGCTGTGCGCCACAGCAATCCAGGGCCCTGGCGGTTCGGCCGCCAGGGTGTTGGCGATGCACGCAGCCCAGCGGTCCAGGTCGCCCTGTGTCCAGTCGTCCTGCACCACACGCCGGCTGCTGCGCGAGCGCCGCTGCAGCCAGGTCTGCCAATGGTCCGGGCCGCTGTCGTGCAGGCCCGGCACCAGCAGCAGCCGCGGCTGGGCCGCGCGGCAGTCGCAGGCTGCAGCCTCGGCGGCCGTCATGCCGAGCCTCTGCCCCCGGCCAGCAGCCGGCCGGCCTCCAGCACCAGCACGCGGTCGGCCAGGGCCTGGGCCTCGGCGCGTTCGTGCGTGCCCAGAACCAGCGTGCAGCCGTGGTCGAAGCGGTGCCGCCCGATCAGCGCCCAGGTCGCGCGGCGCGCCTCGCTGTCCAGTGCACACAGCGGGTTGTCGAGCAGCAGCAGCCGCGGGGCCGCCATCAGCGCACTGGCCAGCGCCAGCAGCTGCTGCTGGCCCTGCGACAGCGTCGCGATGCGTTGGTGGGCCTGTGCGGCCAGCCCCAGGGCTTGCAGCAGCGCACGGGCCTGGGCCGGGGCGTCGGCGGCCTGCGAGCTGCGTTCCAGTTGCGCGGCCACGCGGCGCCAGGGGCGCAGCCGCGGCACGGCCGTGAGCAGCCGCAACCAGCCGCGTGCGGCAGCCACTGCCGGCGCCTGCCCGTCGATGCGCACCTGCCCGCTGCTCGGCCGCTCCAGGCCGGCCAGCAGCCGCAGCAGCGTGCTCTTGCCGGCGCCGCTGCAGCCGAGCAGCGCCACGGCCCGCCCCGGTTCGACGACGAGGTCGAGCCCGTCGAACACCGGGCGACCCGCGTAGGCATGGCCCAGGCCCTGCACGCGCAGGCCGGCCCGGGCCGCGCCGTCTGCCGAGTCACTCGCAGCAGCGGCATCCAGCCAGCGCACCTCGTGGGCGTCGAACAGGTTCAGCATGGGCAGCAAGCCTTGAAGGCGCAGCAGAAAAAAACGGGCCCACGGGCCAACCCGCATCCGTACCCGAGACCATCCAGGCACCGTGGGCCCCAACACACCAGCCGCGGCCCGAACCGACGGCTGGAGAGGAGACACCTGCACGCCGCGGTGTGCGTGGCGGCAGGCAGGGCCACGATAGGCAGGCGGCGCCGCGGCGCCAACGAATCGAAACGCAGCAGCAGATGCGGCGCCGGCAAGTGCGCTGCCGGCAAGTGCACGGCAGGCCCGTCCAACGAACCGATCTGCTGCTGCGTTTTCCGTCTTTGTGCCGGCCCGTGCCCGCGCGTACGCTGGCGGCCTTCTTCAGGACACCCGGAGACCCGCCATGCCGACACTGCGCCTAGGCGACACCGCGCCCGACTTCGAACAGGCTTCGAGCCTGGGCAACATCCGCTTCCACGACTGGCTGGGGTCGAGCTGGGGCGTGCTGTACTCGCACCCGGCCGACTTCACGCCGGTCTGCACCACCGAGCTCGGCCGCACGGCCCAGCTGAAGGCCGAGTTCGAGAAGCGCAACGTGAAGGTGCTGGCGCTGTCGGTGGACCCGGTGGATTCGCACCTGAAGTGGATCGCCGACATCAACCGCACGCAGCACACCGAGGTGGACTTTCCGATCCTCGCCGACGCCGACCGCAAGGTGGCCGAGCTGTACGACCTGATCCATCCGAACGCCAGCGCCACGGCCACCGTGCGCTCGGTGTTTTTCATCGACCCGGCGAAGAAGATCCGCGCCAGCATCACCTACCCGGCCAGCACCGGGCGCAACTTCGACGAGATCCTGCGTGTGATCGACTCGCTGCAGCTCACCGAGTACCACAGCGTGGCCACGCCGGCCGACTGGCAGCAGGGTGGCGACGTGGTCATCGTGCCCTCGCTGCAGGACCCGGAACTGCTGAAGCAGAAGTTCCCGAAAGGCTACGAGGCGGTGACGCCCTACCTGCGCATCACGCCGCAGCCGAACCAGTAGGCCGCCGCGGCGCCGAGGCCTGGAGGTCTTCAGGCCTTGACGTAGCGGTGCGTGAAGCGATCGCTCTCGCCGATGGCGACGAAGCGGGCGCGATCGACATCGCCACCGCGCAGGCTGGGCGGCAGCGACCAGACGCCGTTGGGGTGGTCCTTGGTGTCGCGCGGGTTGGCGTTGATCTCGCTGCGTGCGTCGAGCACAAAGCCGGCCGCCGTGGCGCGTGCGATCACCAGGTCTTCAGGCACGTAGCCGCTGCGCGGCAAGCCCTCCGAGGCCGCGCCGGGCGCCGCGCGGTGCTCGACCAGGCCCAGCACACCACCCGGCCGCAACACGGCCTGCGCGGCGCGCAGCGTGGCGTCGAAGTGGCCGGCCTGCAGCCAGTTGTGCGCGTTGCGGAAGCTCAGCACCAGGTCGGCACCACCGGCGGGTGCGATGTCGGCAAAGCGCGGCGCGCGCGGCATACGCGGCAGGAGGCCCACGCGCACGCGGTCGTACAGCGCAGGGTCGCGCGCCAGCTTCTCGTCGAGCGCCTGGCGGCTGCGGCGGCGGTAGTCGTCGGGGTCGTCGGCCGCTTCGGCGGCCAGCAACAGCTGGCCCTGCTCGCGCAGATAGGGCGCCAGGATCTCGGTGTACCAGCCACCGCCCGGCGCGAGTTCGATCACACGCTGCCGCGGCGTGATGCCGAAGAAGCGCAGCGTCTCGTAGGGGTGGCGCGCGGCATTGCGCGCCCGGTTCGCTGCGCTGCGGTGGGCGCCGTCGACGGCCGCACGCAGAGCGGCGTCTTCTTCGGTAGCCCCGACTGTTAACAGCACCGGCCAGGCCAGCAGGCCCGCCGAGGCCTGCACGAAGCGGCGACGGTTGACCCTCGCCATCAGACCGCGGCCAGCGCCTGCGCCAGGTCGTCGCGCAGGTCTTCCAGGTCTTCCACGCCCACGCTGAGCCGCACCAGCGCGTCGCCGATGCCAAGCTGCGCGCGGGTCTCGGGCGGGATGGTGGCGTGCGTCATGATGGCCGGGTGCTCGATCAGGCTCTCGACGCCGCCCAGGCTTTCGGCGAGCGCGAAGATCTGCACCGTCTCGAGGAAGCGCCGCGAACCGGCCAGGTCCGTCGCCAGCTCCAGCGAGATCATGCCGCCGAAGCCGCCCGTCATCTGCCGCTTCGCCAGCGCGTGCTGCGGGTGCGAGGCCAGGCCCGGGTAGTGCACGCGCTTCACCTTGGGCTGCGCCTCCAGCCAGCCGGCCAGCGCCAGCGCGTTGCTGTTGTGCCGCTCGATGCGCAGCGCCAGCGTCTTCAGGCCGCGCAGCGCGAGAAAGCTGTCAAAAGGCGAGGCGATGGCGCCCACCGAGTTCTGCAGGAAACCCAGCCGCTCGCGCACGGTTTGCAGCCGCTCGGCGTGGCTGATCACGGCCACGCCGCCGATCACGTCGCTGTGGCCGTTCAGGTACTTGGTGGCCGAGTGCACGACGATGTCGAAACCCAGCTCCAGCGGCCGCTGGTTGTAGGGGCTGGCGAAGGTGTTGTCGCAAACGCAGAGCAGGCCGTGTTCGTGCGCGATGGCGGCCAGCGCCTGCAGGTCGGCCAGCTTCAGCAGCGGGTTGGTGGGTGTCTCCACCCACAGCAGCCGCGTCTCGGGCGTGATGGCGCGGCGCAGCGCCTCGGGGTCGGAGAGGTCGACGTAGCTGAAGCGGTGGCCGGCGCTGGTACGCCGCACCTTGTCGAAGAGGCGGAAGCTGCCGCCGTAGATGTCGTCGCCGCTGACGATGTGCGAGCCTGCTGGCAACAGCTCCAGAACCGTGGCCATGGCCGCCAGGCCCGAGGCGAAGGCAAAGGCGCTGGCACCGCCCACGCCGGCGCCTTCGAGGTCGGCCACGTTGCGCTCCCAGGCCCAGCGTGTGGGGTTGTGGCTGCGGCCGTAGTCCAGGCCCTTGTGCACGCCCGGGCTGCTCTGCACGTAGGTGCTGGTGGCGTAGATGGGCGGCATGATCGCGCCGGTGCTCGGGTCCGGCGACTGGCCGGCGTGGATGGCGCGGGTGGCGAAGCGGTGCTTGCGGGTGTTGTCGTGGCTATCGTGGCTCATGCGGGACTCTTCAGCTCAGGGTGCGGCGCAGGTGGTTCAGCAGGTCGAAGCGGGTGATCAGGCCGTGGAAACCGCGGCCGTCGGCAATGATGGCCACCAGCCCGCGGTCCAGCACCTGCTGCAGCGCGGCCAGGCCGGCGCCGGGCGCCAGGGTCTCGGGGCTGGCGCTCATCGCGCTGCGCACCGGGTCGCGGAAGTGCGCGGCGCCGCCACGCAGCTTGAGCAGCAGGTCGGTTTCGTCGAGCACGCCCACCAGCGCGCCTTCCTGCAGCACCGGCAGTTGTGAGACTTCGGCACCGCGCATGCGCTGGAAGGCCACCAGCAGCGTGTCGCCAGGGCCGACGCTGACCACGCCGCCGTCTTCGGTGCGGCGCGAGATCAGGTCACGCAGGTCGCCGTAGCGCGTGCGGGCGAGCAGGCCCTGGTCGAGCATCCACTGGTCGTTGTAGACCTTGCTGAGGTAGCGCGTGCCGGTGTCGCAGACGAAGCTCACCACGCGCTTGGGCGTGCGCTGCTCGCGGCAGTAGCGCAGCGCGGTGGCCAGCAGCGTGCCGGTGGAGGAGCCGGCCAGGATGCCTTCGCGGCGCAGCAGCTCGCGTGCGGTGTCCAGGCTCTCTGCGTCGGGTATCGAGTAGGCCTTGTGCACCGCGTCGAGATCGCAGATCGAGGGCACGAAGTCTTCGCCGATGCCTTCGACGACCCAGGAGCCGGCCTCGCCGTGGCGCCCGGTGTTGATCTGGTCGGCGAGGATGGAGCCCACCGGATCGGCCAGCACGAACTGCAGATCGGGTTGCACGCGCCGGAAGAAGCGCGACAGCCCGGTCAGGGTGCCGCCGCTGCCCACGCCGCAGACGATGGCGTCGAGCGCATGGCCCGTTTGTGCCCAGATCTCGGGTGCGGTGCCGGTTTCGTGCGCCAGCGGGTTGGCGGGGTTGTTGAACTGGTCGGCGAAGAATGCGCCCGGCGTGGCGGCGGCCAGCGCGGCGGCCACGTCCTGGTAGTAGTCGGGGTGGCCCTTGCCGACGTCGCTGCGCGTCAGGTGCACCTCGGCGCCGAGGGCCTTCAGGTGCAGCACCTTCTCGGCGCTCATCTTGTCGGGCACCACCAGCACCACGCGGTAGCCCTTGGCGCGCGCCACCAGGGCCAGGCCGAGGCCGGTGTTGCCGGCGGTGGCCTCGACCACGGTGCCGCCGGGCTGCAGCCGGCCATCGCGTTCGGCGGCTTCGATCATGGCCACGCCGACGCGGTCCTTGATCGAGCCGCCCGGGTTCTGCGATTCGAGCTTCAGGAACAGCCGGCAAGGGCCGGTGTCGAAGCGCGTGACTTCGACCAGCGGCGTGTTGCCGATCAGGTCGAGCACCGCAGGGCGGTCGGTGTGTTCGGTGGGGTGGGTGTGGTCGGTGTTTTGGGCCATCGTGGGGCCGGAGTCTGGCGCCGCCGCGGCGGCTTGCCAAGCAAGGCTTCCCTAAGGCCGGCGCGGCCCGGGTCTGCCACACGGAATCGTCATCAGCACATGCGCAGCGCTTCGTTGGCCCGCCGCCGGGGCTGCACAGAATGCCTCGCATGTGCGAGCTGTTCGCCCTCAACGCCAACGTGCCCGCGGCCGCGACCTTTTCGTTCGCCGGCCTGTCGGCGCGTGGAGGACTTACTGGCGACCATGTCGACGGCTGGGGCCTGGCCTTCCACGACGGCGCGGGCTGCCGCGTGTTCGTCGACGACGCACCGGCCTCGCGTTCGCCGCTGGCGGCGTTTCTTGCCCAGCACCCCATCAAGGCGCCCACCATCGTCGGCCATGTGCGCAAGGCCACGCAGGGCGGCGTGGCGCTCGCCAACTGCCACCCCTTCCACCGCGAATGGGGCGGCCGCCACTGGGTGTTTGTGCACAACGGCGACCTGAAGCAGTTCCATCCCAGGCTCGACGGCAGTTTCCTGCCCACCGGCCAGACCGACAGCGAGCGCGCCTTCTGCTGGCTGCTGCAACAGCTGCGCCGGCGTTTCGGCCGCCAGCCGCTGCCGGCTTGGTCAGTGCTCGCGCCCATCGTGCGGCCCTGGCTGCAGGAGCTGGCGGGCTTCGGTGTGTTCAACGCCATCCTCAGCGACGGCCGGGCGCTGCTGGTGCATGCGAGCACGCGGCTGGCCTGGCTGGAACGCCGCCATCCTTTCCGCCAGGTTCGGCTCATCGACCGCGAGCTCGAACTCGACCTCGCGCAGGCCAACGGGCCTTCGGACCGCATGGTGCTGGTGGCCACCGCACCCCTCACGCATGCCGAACCCTGGCAGCCCTTCGAACCCGGCGAAACGCGGCTCTTCGTGAACGGCGAGTCGCGCTGGCACGCTCGGGGCGCACAGGGCGCACAGGGCGCACGCAGCGCAGCAGCAGAGAACGAAATCTTCGTTGGTGCAGCCTGAGCCGCGGCCGAGACTGCGGGCATCGCCTCCCGCGGCGCTCCCTGCAGAAAGCCGGCCATGCCTCTTGTCACCCTGATCGCCGCCAGCGACGGCGCCGAACACGTGCCGCAGACCCTGTTCCAGGCCAGGGCCTGGCTGGACTCGCTCGGCGCCGAGGCCGGCCGCCTGGCCACCCCGCGCGAGGCCCAGGGCCTGCTGCCGCGACTGGCCCATGCGCGCGAGCTGCTGGCGCTGGAGCGCCGCTTCGGCGCAACGCTGATGGTGCGCACGCGCCGCGCCGACCTCGCACTCGAAGCCGACGAACACGTGCATGGCGAGGCCGAGCAGCTGGTGGTGCTCGAAGGCACGACGACACTGGTGCTGCGCGCCGCGCGGCTGGGCGGCTGGCTGCGGGTGCAGCTGCGCGAACTGGAGTGGCTCTCTCTGCCGGCCGGGCTGCCGCACCGGCGGCTGGACAGCGGGCCTGAACCGCTGGCGCTGCGCCTGCTGGCCAGCCGCGCGGGCCTGCAGCTGCGGCCCGCGCTGCCGCTGGCACCGCTGACGCTGGCGGCCTGGCCGGCTGTGCCGCGGCAGATTCGGCCGGTGCAACAGCAGATGCGCAATCGTTCGTTGGGCGTGCAGGCACCGCTGCCTAGAGTGGCCGCATGAGCCAGACCTTCGACATCCGCCGCTTCGAGGCACCGCTGGGCGCCGAAGTGGTGGGCATCGATCTCGCCCGGCCACTCGCCGACGCCGACTTCGCGCGTGTGCACCGCGCCTTCCTCGACCACCACGTGCTGGTGTTCCGCGCGCAGCAGCAGCTCGCGCCCGGCGAGCAGGTGGCCTTCAGCGCGCGCTTCGGCCGGCTGCAGCGCCATGTGCTGCACCAGTTCGGCCTGGCCGGGCACCCGGAGGTGCTGGTGGTTTCCAACATCGTCGAGAACGGCCAGCCCATCGGCCTGGGCGATGCCGGCGTGTTCTGGCATTCCGACCTCTCGTACAAGGAACGGCCCAGCCTGGGCTCGCTGCTGCATGCGCAGGAGCTGCCGCAAGACGGCGGCGACACGCTGTTCGCGAACCAGCACCTGGCCTGGCAGACACTGCCCGCCACGCTGCGCGAGCCGGTGCGCAAGCGCCGCGCCGAACACAGCTACCTGAAGCACTACGAGGCGCTGCGCGCGCGCAGCCCCTGGCGCCCGGCGCTCAGCGACGAGCAGAAGGCCCAGGTGCAGCCGGTCTGGCACCCGGTGGTGCGGCGCCATCCGGACACCGACCAGGAAGCGCTGTTCGTCAACGAGCACTTCACGACGCGCATCGAAGGCCTGCCGGAGGACGAGAGCCGCGCCGTGCTCGACGAGCTGTTCACGCACCAGACGCAGCGGCGCTTCGTCTACCGCCACACCTGGCAGCCGGGCGACCTGGTGTTCTGGGACAACCGCTCGCTGCTGCACCTGGCCGCCGGTTGCCCGCCCGAGCAGCGCCGCCGCCTCAACCGCACCACCATCGAAGGAGACGTTCCCGCATGAAGCTCTGGCACCGCCTGGCCGCCCCCGTTCTGGCCGCCACCGCCTTGTTGACGGCCGCCGCACCGGCCGCGGCCGAAGGCCGCATCCGCATCGCGCAGCAGTTCGGCATCGTCTACCTGCTGCTGAACGTGGCCGAGTCGCAGCAGCTGATCCAGAAACACGGCAAGGCCCAGGGCCTGGACATCCAGGTCGAGTTCGTGCGGCTGTCGGGTGGCAGTGCCGTCAACGACGCGCTGCTGGCGGGGCAGATCGACATCGCCGGCGCCGGTGTCGGCCCGCTGTTCACCATCTGGGACCGCACACAAGGCCGCCACAACGTGCGCGGCGTGGCCTCGCTCGGCAACTTCCCGTACTACCTGGTGAGCAACAACCCGGCGGTAAAGAGCATCGCCGACTTCTCCGACAAGGACCGCATCGCCGTGCCGGCGGTGGGCGTGAGCGTGCAGTCGCGCATCCTGCAGCTGGCCAGCGCCAAGCAGTGGGGCGAACAGGGCTGGAACCGGCTCGACCGGCTGCAGGTGGCGCTGCCGCATCCCGAAGCCACGGCGGCCATCATCAAGGGCGGCACCGAGATCAGCGCGCACTTCGGCAACCCGCCGTTCCAGAACCAGAGCCTGGCGGCCAACCCGAACGCGCGCATCGTGCTCAACAGCTACGACGTGCTGGGCGGCCCGGCCTCGGCCACGGTGCTCTACGCCACCGAGAAGTTCCGCGCCGACAACCCGAAGACCTATCGCGCCTTCATCGCTGCGCTCGACGAGGCCGCGGCCTTCATCCGCGGCAACCCGGAAGCGGCCGTCGACATCTTCCTGAAGACCGGCCAGGGCAACCTGGACCGCAACCTGGTGCTCTCCATCGTCAAGAACCCCGAGGTGCAGTTCAAGCTGACGCCCGAGAACACGCTGGCGCTGGGCGAGTTCATGCACCGCGTGGGCGCGATCAAGACCAGGCCGGCTTCGGTGAAGGACTACTTCTTCGACGACGCGCATGTGGCCGGTGGCAACTGAGCTCTTCGACGCCGAGCTCGGAGCCAGAGCCACAACACCCGCCACCGTCGCCGCGGCCACCACCGCCGCTGACCGGCGGCTGCGTTTCGATGGCGTCACGCTGGCCTACGCCGGCGAAGGCGGCACGGTCCAGGCCACCGAGCGCGTGAGCCTGGGCCTGGCCGAAGGCGAGCGGCTGGTGCTGCTCGGCCCTTCGGGCTGCGGCAAGAGCACGCTGCTGAAGGCGGCGGCCGGTTTCATCGAACCGGCCGAAGGCCAGGTGCTGCTGGACGGCCGGCCGGTGCGCGGCCCCGGGCCCGAGCGCATGGTGGTGTTCCAGGAGTTCGACCAGCTGCCGCCCTGGAAGACCGTGCGCGCCAACGTGGCCTTTCCGCTGCGTGTGGCGCAGGGCCTGGGCCGAGCCGAGGCCGAGGCGCGGGCCGACGAGGTGCTGGCCCAGGTGGGGCTGGCGGAGTTTGCGACGGCCTTTCCGCACCAGCTCTCGGGCGGCATGAAGCAGCGCGTGGCCATCGCCCGCGCGCTGGCGATGCGGCCGCGCGTGCTGCTGATGGACGAGCCCTTTGCTGCGCTCGACGCGCTGACACGCCGCCGCATGCAGCAGGAGCTGCTGGCGCTGTGGCGGCAGGTGGGCTTCACGCTGCTGTTCGTCACGCACTCCATCGAGGAAGCGCTGTTTGTCGGCTCGCGCGTGGCGGTGCTGTCGCCGCGGCCGGGCCGGCTGATCGGCGAGCTCGACGCCAGCGCCTTCGACTTCGACCAGGCCGGCAGCGCCGACTTCCAGGCCGCCACCCAAACGCTGCACGACTGGTTGTTCCCGTGACCACGCCCTCCACCGCACGCGCCCTGCCTTCGCTGCCCTCACCGGGTGCGTCGCTTTCGCTGCCCGCCTGGCAGCAGACGCTGCTGCGCAAGGCCGGCCTGCTGATCCTGCTGGTGCTGGCCTGGGAGCTGCTGGCGCGCTGGCAGGACAACGAGCTGCTGCTGCCCACCGCCATGGCCACCGCACGCGCTTTCGCCGAAGGCCTGGCCAGCGGCGAGCTGCTGCAGCGTGCCGGCGCCTCGCTGAGCCTGCTGCTGCGCGGGTATGCGCTCGGCGCCGCCGCGGCCCTGGTGCTGAGTGCGCTGGCCACCTCCACGCGGCTGGGGCGCGACCTGCTGTCGCTGCTGACGTCCATGTTCAACCCGCTGCCGGCCATCGCGCTGCTGCCGCTGGCCCTGCTGTGGTTTGGCCTGGGGCCGGCAAGCCTGGTGTTCGTGATCGTGCATTCGGTGCTGTGGCCGCTGGCGCTGGCCACGCACAGCGGCTTCTCGGCCGTGCCCGAAACCCTGCGCATGGCCGGCCGCAACTACGGCCTGCGCGGCCCGCGGCTGGTGTGGCACATCCTGATCCCGGCAGCGCTGCCGTCCATCCTTGCCGGGCTGAAGATCGGCTGGGCCTTCGCCTGGCGCACGCTGATCGCGGCCGAGCTGGTGTTCGGTGTGTCCTCGGGCCAGGGCGGCCTGGGCTGGTACATCTTCCAGGCGCGCAACGAGCTGTACACCGACAAGGTCTTCGCCGGCCTGCTGGCCGTCATCCTGATCGGCCTCGCCGTCGAAGCCCTGGTGTTCCAGACGCTGGAACGGCTGACGGTGCGGCGCTGGGGCCAGCAGCGCTGAGCGAACGGCCGAACGGCGGCATATCCGCTTTTCGCATCAGCACACACGAAGGTCTTCGTTCCGTGCCGATGCCTGCGCCTGGACACTGCGGGCCCCGATCCCGGCCCACAGGCCCGTCTTCATGAACTTCCAGCAGCTGCGCTCGTTCCGCCAGACCGTCCGCGAGGGCTACAACCTCACCCTGGTGGCCGAGACGCTGAACACCTCGCAGCCCGGCGTGAGCCGGCAGTTGAAGGAGCTGGAAGAGGAGCTCGGCGTGGAGTTGTTCGTGCGCGCCGGCCGCCGCTTCCTGGGCCTGACGGCGCCGGGGCAGGCGGTGCTGCCCATCGTCGAGCGGCTGCTGATGGAGGCCGACAACCTCAAGCGCGCCGGCTCCGACTTCGCGCGCTCCGACCAGGGCGTGCTGACCATCGCCGCCACGCACACGCAGGCGCGCTACGTGCTGCCCTCGGCGGTGAAGGACTTCCGCGACAGCCATCCGCAGGTCACGCTGCACCTGCAGCAGGGCTCGCCGCGGCAGATCGCGCAGCAGCTGCTGGCCGGCGAGGTGGACCTGGGCGTGGCCACCGAAGCCCTGGCCGAGTACCCGGATCTTCTGGCCCTGCCCTGCTACCGCTGGACACACGTGGTCGTCGTGCCGCGCCAGCACCCGCTGGCCTCGGCCGCGGCGACCGGCGAGCCGCTGAGCCTCAAGCGCATGGCCGAGTTCCCGCTCATCACCTACGAGCCCGGCTACACCGGCCGCGGCCACATCGACGAGGCCTTCGAGAAGGCCGGCCTGAAGGCGCACTTTGCGCTGCAGGCCATGGACGCCGACGTCATCAAGACCTACGTCGAGCTGGGCCTGGGTGTGGGCGTGATCGCGTCGATGGCCTTCGATGAGCAGCGCGACGCCAAGCTCGTGGCGCTCGACGCGCGCCACCTGTTCCAGACCAACACCACGCGCGTGGCGCTGAAGCGTGGCAGCTACCTGCGCGGCTACGTCTACGACTTCATCCAGACCTTCGCGCCGACGCTCACCCGCGCCGTGGTCGACCAGGCCCTGGCCTCGCCGGCCGGCAGCACGGTCGAGTTCTGAGTCTGGATCGAGCAACAAGAAGGGGCCGGATGACCGGCCCCTTTTTTTGCGGCGGCTGCGACTTCAGCGCCGCGTAAAGATGCGGTCGAACACCCCACCGTCGTTGAAGTGCGTGGCCTGGGCCTTGGTCCAGCCGCCGAACACCTCGTCGATGGTGAACAGGTTGACCTTCAGGTTGAAGGTGTTCGCGTGTTTGGCCGCGACCTTGGCATCGCGCGGGCGGTAGTAGTTCTGCGCCGCGATCTCCTGGCCTTCGGGGGTGTACAGGTACTCGAGGTAGGCCTGGGCGACGGCGCGCGTGCCCTTGCGGTCGACGTTGCGGTCCACCACGGCCACCGGCGGCTCGGCCAGGATGCTGAGCGAGGGCACGACGATCTCGAACTTGTCCGGCCCCAGCTCCTTCACCGCCAGGAAGGCCTCGTTCTCCCAGCTCAGGAACACGTCGCCCACACCGCGTTCGACGAAGGTGGTGAGCGCACCGCGCGCGCCGCTGTCCAGTACCGGCACGTTCTTGAACAGGTCGGACACGAACTTCTCGGCACGCGCCTCGTCGTTGCCGAACTTCTTCAGCGCGTAGCCCCAGGCCGCCAGGTAGTTCCAGCGGGCGCCGCCGCTGGTCTTGGGGTTGGGCGTGATGACGGCGGTGCCGGGCTTGACCAGGTCGTCCCAGTCCTTCACGCCCTTGGGGTTGCCCTTGCGCACCAGGAACACGATGGTGCTGGTGTAAGGGCTGGCGTTGCTGGGCAGGCGCTTCTGCCAGTCGGCCGGGATCAGCTTGGCCTTGGCGTGCAGTTCGTCGATGTCGTATGCCAGCGCCAGCGTCACCACGTCGGCGTCCAGCCCGTCGATCACGCTGCGCGCCTGGCGGCCGCTGCCGCCGTGGCTCTGGCGCACGGTGACCGTGTCGCCGGTCTTCGCCTTCCAGTGCGCGGCGAAGGCCTTGTTGAACTCGACGTACAGCTCGCGCGTCGGGTCGTAGCTCACGTTGAGCAGGTTGATGGTCTTCTGCGCCAGCGCCGCGGGCGCGAGGGCAGCCAGCAGCACGGCCGTGGCCAGGGTCTTCGAGAGCTTCATCGTCGTCCGTCGGGGGTTGGGAAGATTGGAGCGGCGATGCTAGGAAGCGCCCCTGATTCGCCCAACGAAGCTTTTGTGCTGTGCTGATGCAGCCGTCGCAGAAGCGGAGCTGCCGCAGCCGCAACGGGGTGGCTCCGGCCGGTGAACAATCGCGCCGCCGGCCCCGGGTGGGGGATCGGCCTGCCGAGGAACCGACGATGCTCCTGTCCCTGATCCGCAGCGGCGCCGCGCTCAGCGCAGCCACCGCGCTGTCACTGAGCCTGCTGCTGCCGCTGGCCGCCCAGGCCCAGCCTTCCCGCAGCAGCGTGACGCTGGCGATGACGCTCGAACCACCCGGCCTGGACCCCACCGCCGGCGCGGCCAGCGCCATCTCCGAGGTCGTGCTCTACAACGTGTTCGAGACGCTGACCAAGCTGCGCCCCGACGGCGGCGTCGACCCGCTGCTGGCCGAGTCCTGGAGCGTGACGCCCGACGCCAGGACCTGGTCGTTCCGGCTGCGCGAGGGCGTGCGCTTCCACAACGGCGAGCCGCTGAACGCCGAGACGGTGCGCTTCAGCTTCGAGCGCGCCGGCGCGGCCGGCAGCGTCAACAAGGACCGCGCCACCTTCGCCAACATCCAGCAGCTGCAGGCCACCGACGCCCGCTCGCTGGTCATCACGCTGAAGACGCCCGACCCCGACCTGCCCTTCAAGCTGGGCCAGGGCACGGCCATCGTCGTCGAGCCCACCAGCGTGGCCACCAACGCCACGCAGCCGGTGGGCAGCGGGCCGTTCCGCCTGGAGCGCTGGAACCGCGGCTCGAGCCTGGTGCTGGTGCGCTGGGACGGCCACCGCGACGCAACGCGCATCGCGATGCAGCGTGCGACCTTCCGCTTCGTCTCCGACGGCGCGGCCCAGGTGGCGGCGCTGCTGGCCGGCGACGTCGACGCCTTTCCGCGCGTGGCGGCGGCGCGCAGCCTGCGGCAGTTCGAGCGCAACCCGAAGTTCCAGGTGCTGATCGGCGGCAGCCGCTCGAAGGTGATCCTGGCCATCAACAACGCGCGCAAGCCGCTCGACGATGTGCGTGTGCGGCGCGCCATCGCCAAGGCCATCGACCGCCGCGCGGTGATCGACGGTGCGGCCGATGGCTTCGGCGTGCCCATCGGCAGCTACTACGTGCCGGGTGCGCCGGGTTATGTCGACCTGACCGCCGTCAACAGCTTCGACCCCGAGGGCGCGAAAGCCCTGCTGAAGGAAGCCGGCGTGCCGCTGCCGCTGGCGCTGGCGATCAAGCTGCCGCCCACGCCGTACGCACGCGCCGGCGGCGAGATCGTCGCGGCGCAGCTGGCCAAGGTCGGCATCGAGGCCAAGCTCGAGAACATCGAGTGGGCGCAGTGGCTGTCGGGTGTCTACAACCAGAAGGCCTACGAGCTGACGCTGATCGCGCACGTGGAGCCGCTGGACTTCGGCAACTTCGCGCGGCCCAACTACTACTGGAACTACAAGTCGCCGGCCTTCGACGCGCTGTGGGCGCGCATCGGCGCCACCGCCGACACCGCCGAGCGCACACGGCTGATGGCCGAGGCCCAGCGCCTGGTGGCCGACGACGCCGTGGCCGCCTACCTGTACCAGCCGACCTGGATCACCGTCGCGAACGCGCGGCTCGAAGGGCTGTGGAAGGACATGCCGGTGCTGGTCAACGACCTGGCGGCGCTGCGCTGGCGCTGAGACCGGCGCCAATCTCCTCCAGCGGCCAGCCCAGGCAGGCCGCCGCCAGCGCCGCGGCGGCCTGTTCGGCCCAGCGCGCCGGCTCGGGGGCGGCCGGGCCGAGGTCGTGCAGCACACCCTGCAGCGACAGCAGCAGCCGGCCCTCGTGGGCGCCGCAGGTGGCCCCGCCCTGGCGCCGCAGCGCGCCCAGCAGCGGCGCCTCGTGTTCGTCGGCGAACAGCGCCCACTCGCAGGCCGCGGCCTGCGGCAGGTGCAGCGCCACGCGCAGCAGCGGCTCGCAGCGGCCGTCCATCACCAGCCGGCCACGGCCCTGCGGCGCGCGGCTCGCCGCATGCGCCAGCGCCAGCAGCACAAAGGCCAGCGCCTCGGGCGTGGGCAGGCCGTGGTGGGCGGCGTCCTCGGCCGTCAGCCCCGTGAGCACCACGACCTCGGCCGCGGCCAGCGGCACGCCCGCGTGCAGCAGCGTGGCGGCGTCGAGCGCCAGCACCAGGGCATCGGTGCCGGTGTCGCGCAGCGCGGCGCGGTCGGTGCCGGGCCGGAAGCCGGCCGCCCGCGCGATGGCGGCCAGCCGCGTGGCCACGGCCGCAACCCCTTCACGCCCTTCACCACCCGCCAGCAGCGCCCGCGGCAGCGCAGCCAGGCGCTGCCAGGGCACATCGGCCGGCCAGGGCAGCGCGGCCCGTGGCCACAGCAGGCTGCTGCGGCCCTCGCCCAGCGACAGCGTGTTGTCGTCCAGGTACCAGGGCAGGCCGCGCTGCTCGGCGGCGTCGAGCAGCCGTTCCAGCGGCGCCGACCGCTCGGCCGCCGCCTGGGCACGGAACTGGGCGCGGCGGTCGTCGGCTGCGGTGTCTGCCTGCGCCTGGTGCCAGGCCCATTCGTTGACGGCGCGTGCGGTCTGCGGTGCGGCCCGCGGGGCACGGAAGGCCAGCCGCACGCCGTCGGCCTGCGGCAGCACCCGCGGCTCGGGCGTCGGCCAGCCGAGCCCGGCGCAGGTGGCCACCACCTGGGCCAGCCAGCGCCCCTGGACCGCGCCGTCTGCCGCCGCCGGCCCCAGCGCCCGCAACTCGACCGCCGGGCCGCCGTACCAGCGGTTGGCACCAGGAATCGCGCGCGAGTCGGCGAACAGGTCGCCGGCGCCGGCGGTCTGCATGGGCTCTCCCTCCCGAGCCGTTCGAAGCGGCTGGTCCTCGATCGGGTCGATGATGCCAGCGCCTCGGCCGGAGCCCGGATGGCCCTAGTCGACCTTGGCGCCCGAGGCCTTGACCACCCGCGCCCACTTCGCCGTCTCGGCGGCGATGAACTGCGTGAACTGCGCCGGCGTGTTGCCGCTCGGGATGGCGCCCTGCGCCTGCAGCCGTTCTTTCATCGAGGCCTCGGCCAGCGCCGCCGCGGTGACCTGCTGCACCCGCGTGGCGATGTCGGCCGGCGTGCCGGCCGGCGCCAGCAGGCCGAACCAGGAACTGGCCTCGTAGCCGTCGAGCACCTTGCCCCCGGCCTCGGCCACCGTGGGCAGGTCGGGCAGCGCGGCCGAGCGTGTGGCGCTGGTCACCGCCAGCGCCTTCAGCCGGCCGGTGCGGATGTGCGGCATCGCGCTCGGCAGGTTGTCGAACATCAGGTCGACGTTGCCGGCCATCAGGTCGATCAGCGCCGGGCCCGAGCCGCGGTACGGCAGGTGGACCATGAAGGTGCCGGTCATGGTCTTGAACAGCTCGCCGGCGAGGTGGATGCTGGTGCCGTTGCCGGAGCTGGCCATGTTCAGCCGGCCCGGGTTGGCCTTCAGGGCGCGCACCAGGTCGGGCACGGAGTTCACGTTCAGCCGCGCCGCGGTGGCCGGGTTCATCACCAGCACGTTGGGCACGCCGGCCACCAGCGTCACCGGCACGAAGTCCTTCACGTGGTCGTAGGGCATGCGGGCGTACAGGCTGGGGTTGATGGCGTGTGTGCCCACCGTGCCCATCAGGAAGGTGTAGCCGTCGCCCGCGGCCCGTGCGACCTCGGCCGCGCCGTTGTTGCCGCCGGCGCCGGGCTTGTTGTCGATGACCCAGGGCTGGGCCGGCGCACCCGCCGGCGTGAAGGCCTTCTGCAGTTCCGGCCCGAGCGCCCGCGCCAGGATGTCGGTGGTGCCGCCGGCCGCGAAGGGCACGACGATGCGCACGCTGCGCGCGGGCCAGGCGCCCTGGGCGCGTGCGAGGCCGGCGAAAGGCGCCAGCGCGGCGGCGGCGAGCAGCTGACGGCGGGTGGGGCGGTGGCTGGGGCGGTGGGTCATCGGGTGTGTCTCCTTCTTTGATCGTCGTGACGGGGTGTCGCAATCGGAACGTAACGGTCCAGCGTAGCGTGCCCGGCCGCGCGTGCGAGCCGGCGATTTCCCTCGCGCGGCCTTCGCCCCGGCCGCCGGCCCCGGGTTTGCCCGCAACCCCCCGCGGCTGCGGGGGCCGATCGGCCGTTTTCGACCCCCGCGAACGTGCATCTGCACCGTCGCAGCGCGCCCCCCGCCGCTATCGTCGACCGCGCCGGCGTGCCGACCGGCCCCGCCGAGGAAGAACCATGCGCGCCATCACCGTCTCCGTCCCGCCCGCCCTGCGCCGCCTCGGCGCTGCACTGGTCACCGCCCTGGCTTTCGCGGTGCCCGCCCACGCGACCTTCGTCCAGGGCTCCTGGGATCCGCCCTATGGCCCGCCTTTCACCGACCTGGGCTGGCGCGGCACGGCGACGATCTTCGTGCCGCCGGCCTGCCTGACGCTGAGCGGCACCGTGCTCAACGACGGCGTGGCCTGCCCGCTGATGAACATCGTCGACGCCACGGTCGAGTTCTACAGCCTCGGCGACCCCTCGCTCGCGACCGTCGAGACCCTGGACTTCACCGCGGCCGTCGACGTCGACGCCATCGTCGTCGGTGGTGGCCTGGTGCAGGGTTTTGCGCTGGCTTCCACCGGCAGCGTGCTCAGCACCTCGCCGCTGGGCATCACCGACACGGAACCGCCCGAGCAGGCCTACTTCTCGCTCACGCTCTACCTCGAACCGGGGCCGGTGACGCGGGCGCGCCTGGATTGGTACGAGAACAACGGCAACCCGACCGGCGGCACGAGTTCGATCAACCCCATCGTGACCATCCGCCAGTTCGAGGAGCCGATCCCGGTGCCGCTGCCGGGCACGGCGGGCCTGGCGCTGCTGGGCCTGGGGCTCGGCGCGGGCCTGATGGCCGCGCGCCGCAGGCGCTGAGCGTCTAGACCGCCGCGGCCACCGGCGCCGCGGCGTGTTCGCCGCGGGCCAGCGCCAGCGCCGCCTGCACCGCGTCGGCCAGCGAGGTGATCTCGCCCGCGGCCTGCGCCTCGGTCCAGCCCCAGTTGCCGAGCGTCTCGCGCAGCGACTCCTCCAGCACCGCCACCAGCACCACCGCCAGCGGCTCGCGCGCCAGGCCGAGCGCAGCCCGCGCCCGCGAGGCCACCGCCAGCAGCACCGCGGCCTGCACGGACTGGGCCTCGGCCTGCGCGAGCGCCGCCACGTCCTCCAGCGCCGCCAGCAGCTCGGCGCGCATCTCGTGGCGCTGGAAGCTGTCCAGCGCCACGGCCATGGCCTCGTGCGCGGCGCGGCGATCGCCGCGCTGCAGCGCCAGCCGGCCGAGTGCGGCCGTGGCGCGCGCCTGGCCGCGGCGGTCGCCGGCATCGCGCGCGCTGGCCAGCGCACGGGTCAGGTGGTGGTCGGCCGAGGCGAAGTCGCCGGCGCCCAGCGCACAACGGCCGAGCAGCCATTCGCACTCGCTCTCGATCTCGTGGTTGCCCAGTGCCAGCGCCAGCGCCAGGCTCTCGCGCAGGTGGGCGACGGCCTCGGGCCAGCGTTCGAGGCCGATGCCGATGTGGCCCAGGTGCTGCAGCGCGATGGCCTCGGCCACGCGGTGGTCGAGCGCACGGAACAGCGCCAGCGCCTCGGTTTCGCTGGCCAGCGCCGCGGCGGCGTCGCCGGCGGCCAGCTGCGCCATCGCCAGCGTCGACAAGGTCTGCGCGGTGCCCGGGCGGTCGGCGGCGGCGCGGCGCAGCGCCAGGCAGGTTTCGAGCAGCGAGCGTGCCTCGCGCGGCTCGCCCTGGGCCACGGCCAGCACCGCCGCCGCGTACAGCATGTGCGCCCGCGCCACTTCCGACGCATGCACGGCCGGCAGCGCGAGTGCATCGCGCATGTGCTCGCGGCCTTCGCCGAGGTAGCCGCGCAGCACGTAGAAGTTCTGCAGCGCCACCGGGATCTTGGCCGCCAGCAGCGGATCGGCCTGGCCGGCACGCGCGCTGGCCATGGCCACGCGCAGGTTGTCCAGCTCCTCCTCGAGCCGTTCTGCCCAGGCCGCCTGTCCGGCACCCTGGAGCCCGTCGCGCGCCTGCTTGGCAAAGACGAACATCTGCTCGGCATGCCGCGCCGCGGTGGGCTCGGCGTCGGCGCGCTGGCGCAGCTTGTCGGCGGCGTACTCGCGCAGGGTTTCGAGCAGCGTGTAGCGCAGCGTGCCGTCGGCGCGCTCGGTGACCATCACCAGCGAATGCGCCACCAGGCGGTCCAGGCCGTCGGCCACGTCGAGCGGGTCCAGCGGCTCGGCGCCGCAGACGGCCTCGGCCGCGGCCAGGTCGAAACCGCCGACAAAAACCGCCAGGCGCGCGAACAGCGCCTGCTCGGCTGGCGCCAGCAGCTCGTGCGACCAGTCGACCAGGCCCCGCAGCGTCTGCTGGCGCTCCTGCAGCACGCGGCTGCCGCCGGTGAGCAGGCGGTAGCGGTCGGCCAGGCGCGCGGCGATGTCGGCCACCGACATCGAACGCACCCGCGCCGCGGCCAGCTCCAGCGCCAGCGGAATGCCTTCGAGCCGCGTCACCAGCTCGGCCACCGCGGCGGCGTTGCCGGCGTCCAGCGCAAAACCCGGGCGCTGCGCCGCCGCGCGCTGCACAAAGAGCTGCACGGCCGGCAGGCCGGCCAGCGCCGCCAGCGCCGGCCCGGCCAGCCGGCCGCCTGCCGCAGCCGCTGCGGGCAGCCGCGGCACCGGCAGCGGCTGCACCGGGTGCAGGTGCTCGCCCGGCACCTGCAACGCCAGCCGGCTGGAGGCCAGCACGCGCAAGGTCGGCGCGCCCTTCAGCAGCGCGTGCACCAGCTGCGCCGCGGCCTCGGCCAGGTGCTCGCAGTTGTCGACCACCAGCAGCAGCCGGCGCTCCTGCAGCGCCGCGGCCAGCACCGGCAGCAGCGGGCGGCCGGGTTCCTCCTGCACCTGCAGCAGCCGCGCGGCCTCGGGCACCACCAGGGCCGGGTCGCGCAGCGGCGAGAGGTCGAGGAACCAGGTGCCGTCCGGGAACTCGGCGCGCAGCTCGGCCGCCACCTGCAGCGACAGCCGCGTCTTGCCCAGCCCGCCCATGCCCAGCAGCGTGACGAGCCGTGCCTGCTCCAGCGCGCGGCACACGGCGTCGATGTCGGCATCGCGGCCCACGAAGGCGGTGGCCGGCTGCGGCAGGTTGCCCGGCACCTCGCGCAGCGGCAGCCAGCGCGCGCCGGCGCGCAGCACGCGCCAGGCCTTGTCGCCATCGGGCGGCGGGCCCTGCTCGGCTGCGCCGGCTGGCTCGAACAGCTCGACCGGATCGGCCACGCCCTTGAGCCGCCAATGGCCGAGCGGCCGCAGCATCGTGTCGGCCTGATCAGCTCTCTCCGCCCGCAGCGCCGCGGCCGCGTCGGCGCTGAGCAGGGTCTGCCCGCCCCGCGCCAGCGCCATCACGCGCGCGGCCGTCGGCTTGGCCAGGCCTTCCACCTCCAGCGGCTTGGCGCCACGCGCCACGTCTTCGGCCGGGTTCTGGCGCAGGATCACCGCGCCCACGTGCAACCCGGCGCGCGCGGCGATGGCCTGGCCCAGGCTGCTGCCCAGCGCGGCCAGCCCGGCGTGGTAGGCCTCGGCGTAGGCCAGTGCGTCGGCGGCGCGCTCGAACAGCAGCAGCATGCCGTCGGTCTTGTCGATCTCGCGGCCGGCGTGCCGCGGCAGCAGGTCGCGCGCGATGCGGTCGTGCGCCTCCCACAGCCGGGCCATGCGCTCGTCGCCCAGGGCCTGCGCGGTCTGGGTGCTGTCGACGACGTCGGTGAGCAGCAGCGCGCGGCGCACGGCGTTCGTCTGCACGGCGTCCTCGGACCGCATCGGTGGTGGGGCGTCGGCCTCGCGCATCCCGCAAGTGTGCCGTGTCGCGGCACCCCCGCGGCGTGAGCCTGCACGGCCCGGCGGCTCAGCGCAGGCCGCTCAGGTAGCTGGCGACGGCCTTGGCCTCGAGCTCGGTCAGGCGGGCGGCGATCTGGTGCATCACCGCGTTGTCGTTCGTGCGCTCGCGCTGGCCGAACTGCTTGAGCTGGCGCTCGGTGTACTGCGCATGCTGGCCCGCCAGCCGCGGCAGCGCCGCCGTGCCCTGGGCGGCCGGGCCGTGGCAGCTGGCGCAGGCCGGCACGCCGGCGTATTCGTTGCCGCGGGCATAGATGAACTGGCCCACCTGCGCCAGCGCCGCGTCTTCCACCGGGTGCGCGCTCACCGGGCGCGAGGCGTACCACAGGCCCAGGGCCTCGAAGTCGGCGGCGTCCAGGCCCTCGACCATCGGCTGCATCTGGCTGCTCTTGCGCCGGCCGCTGGCGTAGTCGGCGAGCTGCCGCGCGGTGTAGGCCGCGTGCTGGCCGGCCAGGCGCGGGAACAGCGGGCTCGAGCTCTCGCCTTCGGCGCCGTGGCAGAGAAAACACTTGCCCTCGACGATGGCCTGCGCGCGGGCGAGCTTGGCCGGGTCGGCCTGCGCACGGGCCACGCCAGTGGCACCCAGCAGGGCGATGGCGGCGGCAGTGGCCAGTGTCTTCATCGGCATCACCGCGGCGTGGTCACGGCTTGATGTAGGCCGCGCCTTCCTTCTGCAGCTTCGCGATGCGCACGACGCCACTGGGCGTGAAGTCGGCCTCCTGGATGAACTGCTCCTTCTTCAGGTTGCGGTTCTTCAGCGTGATCTCGCAGACCTCGAACTTCACGCCACGCGCCACCAGCGCGGCCACGGTGGCCTCGAAGGGGTTGTCGTTGCGGTCCTTCATGCCTTCCATCAGGAAGTCGACACCGAAGGCGTGCGTGACCACGTGGATCTTCGCCTTCGGGTCCACGTCGAGGTGGTTGCGGATGTTGCGCAGGCCGGCCAGCGCCTGCTGCGCGGTGTCGTTGATGTGGTAGACGACGAGGTCCTGCGCCAGCGTGGGCAGGCTGGCCAGGGCCAGCGCGGCAGCGGCGAGAACGGCTTTCAGGGAACGGAGCGACATGGGGGAGAACCTTCCTGCGGAAACGGCGGGGGCCGGCATCATCGCCGCAACTCAAACCACTCAGACCATGCCGGGATTGCCCTGCATGCCCAGCAGCTTCGGCGTGTTGATCTTGCGCGGCCTGACACGGCCACCCTGGCTCTTCAGCCAGGTCTCGACCACGTCCCAGACCATCGGGTTGCCGGCACGCGCGGCCTCCTCGGCCACCGGCGCCCAGCCGGCCACCTTGTAGGTCTTGCCGGCCTCGATGGGCTTGCCCTTCAGGCGCATGTCGGAGATGCGGCTGCCCATCCTGGCGTTTGGGTCGCAGCTGTAGCTCAGGCCGCCCACCCGCACCATGTCGCCGCCCTGCTGGTAGTACGGGTCGGGGTTGAACAGGTTGTCGGCCACGTCTTCCAGCACGGTCTTGATCGTCTCGCCGCTCATCTCGGTGAGCGTGGCGTAGGAGTAGGTCGTCGCCAGCTGGTCCATCAGCAGCTCGCGCGTGATGGCCTCGCCGGGCAGCAGGCTGGTGCCCCAGCGGAAACCGGGCGAGAACGACAGATCGGCACCGCGCACCTCGATCAGCGCGTCGCAGATCAGCTGGTCCCAGCTGCCGTTGAAGTTGCCGCGGCGGTACAGCAGGCCGTCGGTCACGGCCAGCGTTTCCTTCAGCTTCGCCTCGTGCGGTGCGCGGAGCTTCGTGATCAGCGCCGCCATCTCGGCGTCGGGTGCGAGCAGGTCAGAAAACACCGGCAGCAGCCGGTAGCGCCAGTTCGCGATGCGGCCGCCCTTGACCTCGAAGTCCATCACGCCGAGGAACTTGCCGTTGCTGCCGGCGTTGGTGACCAGCGTGGTGCCGCCGCCGTTTTTCACCGGCACCGCCACCGGCACGCCGTCGTGGGTGTGGCCGCCGAAGATGGCGTCGATGCCGCGCACGCGGCCGGCCATCTTCAGGTCCACGTCCATGCCGTTGTGGCTGACGACGACGACCAGCTGCGCGCCCTTGGCCCGCGCCTCGTCGACGACCTTCTGCATGTTCTCGTCCTGGATGCCGAACTGCCAGTCGGCGACCATGTAGCGCGGGTTCGCGATCGGCGTGTACGGGAAGGCCTGGCCGACCACGGCGACCTTGACGCCGTTGATCTCCTTCATCGTGTAGGGCTCGAAGACCGGATCGCCGAAGTCGGTGGTCTGCACGTTCTGCGCGACGAAGTCGACCTTGCCGGCAAAGTCCTTCTCGACGATCTCCTTCACGCGCTCCATGCCCAGCGTGAACTCCCAGTGCCCGGTCATCACGTCGACCGTCAGCGCCTTGCAGGCGTCGACCATGTCCTGACCCTTGGTCCACAGCGAAACGGCGCTGCCCTGCCAGGTGTCGCCGCCGTCAAGCAGCAGCGCGCCGGGCCGGCTGGCCTTCATCCGCTTGACCAGCGTGGCCAGGTGCGCAAAACCGCCGACACGGCCGTAGCGGCGCGAGGCGCGCTCGAAATCGAGGTAGGTGTAGGCATGGGCCAGCGCGGTGCCGGGGCGCACGCCGGCGGCCTTGAGCAGGTGCTCGCCCACCAGGTGCGGGATCTGTCCGCGCATCGCACCCACGCCGAGGTTCACGCTCGGCTCGCGGAAGCGGATCGGCAGCAGCTGCGCATGGCAGTCCGTCATGTGCAGCAGGCTCACGAAGCCGGCGCCGGTGCCCAGCGGCGGCAGGTCGTACAGCGCGTTTTCGGCCTTGGCCGCGTCGGCGTCTTCGTGCGCGGCGAGGTTCATGCCGGCCACACCGGCGGCGGCCAGCACCTGGAGGAAATCGCGCTTCGACAGGCTCATGTGAATCAGTGGGTGCTTATGTTCAAGGGCAGAAAAAGCCCGGCGGCGCCGGGCGGGTGTCGCGGGCCTACTGGTTGACCGGCGACTTCGGGTCGAGCAGCAGCGCCATGATGTGCGAGAGCTGCTTCTCGTCGAGGATGCCCATGTGGCCGAAGCGCGGCATGTTGGAACAGGCGGCGTAGGCCTTGCTGTTCCAGAGCTTGGTCCAGGTGTACTCGATGATCGGCTGCGAGCCCGGCGCCAGGATGTCGGTCACGCCGCGGTTCTTGCCGTAGTTGTAGAGGCTCGGGCCGATGGTGCCGAAGCTGATCTCTTCCTTGCCGACCTGGTGGCAGTTGTAGCAACTGCCGCCGTTGGCGCTGCTGGCGGCCGAGCTGTCGGTCCAGGTCAGGCCGCGGCCGTTCTGCGCCAGGCGTTCGCCGACGCGCCAGTCGCCGATGTACTGGCCGCCGGTGGGCCACTTGACGCTGCTGCGCGCCTCGGCCATCACGCGTTCGGCAACCGCGTCGGAAGGTTCCTTGTCCGACGAGCAGGCGCTCTGGCCGAGGTCCTGGTCGACGCGCTCGGCCTTGGCGATGCCGCGGTCGGTGAACGCGGCCTTGATCAGCGCCTTGGCCTCGGCGTCGAGTGCCGCGCTGTTCGAAGCCGGCGGCGAGCTGCCGGCGCAGGCGGTGAGCAGCGCCGCGGCGGCGGCCGCGCCCAGCAGGAGGGAGGTGGTCTTCATCGGTGCGTCTCCGTTCTTGTTCGTGGCCATCGTGTGCTCAGCGCTTGATGGCCGGAGCGATGGACTCCGCGCCCTTGGCGTTCACGCCCATGTAGGTGCCGAGCGCCACCGTCACGTCGCTGCCGAAGCCGGGGTACGGGAAACGCATCTGCCGGAAGCAGTCGTTGAGCCGCAGCTGCATGCTCCACATCTGGCCGTTGCTGACGCGGTAGGCCGGCCAGGCCGCGAAGCCGATGCCGTCGCCGGGGTTCTTGGTCAGGTTCGGCAGGTCCTGCAGCCGGATGCGCTGGCCGTCGGTGCTGTGGCAGCTGGCGCAGGAGAAGTCCATCGGACCGCCGCGGTAGAAGAACACGCGCTTGCCGATCTCGTAGCTCTTCTTCTCTTCGGGGTGGCTCTGCGGCAGGTTGAAGCGCTGGCCGCGCGACTCGGCGGCGACCCAGGTCGCCAGCGCCGTCACGTTGGCCATCTCGCCGCGGCCGAAGGCGGTCTTGCCGACCTCGGCGCTGCTGAAGCCCTGCAGCGTTTCCATGCAGTGCACCAGGCGCGCTTCGAGATCGAGCACCTTGTTCGCATCGGCAAACCAGCGCGGCAGCTCGACGAAGGCGCCCTTGACGACACCCGGGCCCTTGCCGAGGTCACATTGTTCGAGCGTGGCGTTTTTCGGGCCGCGCCGGGTCTTCCAGAGCTCCTCGCCCTTCATCTCGAAGAGTTCGGCCGGGTTGCCGTCCTCCAGCATCTTGCGGTACTCGGCGATGCCGTCGGCAGTGGACTTGTCCTGCGCCAGCGCGCTGGGCACGACGGCCAGCGCCAGCACCGACATCGCGGCCGAGGCGGCCACGACGGCCACCCTACAAGGAAGGTTCTTCATGCTCGGTTGTCTCCGGTCTTGGACTTGTGAACCAGGCGCCGGTCCCTCACGGCCGGCACCCTTGCGGTGGCCTTCAGGACACCGTTGCTTCATCGGGGTCCGTCAGGACACCGTTGCTTCGTCGGTGCGCTTGTCGCCCTTGTTGTCGACCCAGGTCACCGCGATCTTGTCGCCCGCCTTCGCACCCTTGACGGCGAACTGCATGAACGGGTTCTTCGAGATCGACGGGCCCCACTGGGCGCTCAGCACCTGCTGGCCGTTGTGGCTGGCGGTGACTTCCTGGATGAACCAGGCCGGCACGAGGGCGCCGGCGGCGTCGCGCCGCTGGCCGGTTTCCATCTCGTGGCTCATCAGCACACGAACGGTGGCCTTGTCGCCGCTGGCCTGGGCGCGGATGCGCATCGGATCTGCCATGGTGTCTCTCCTATCGAAAATTCAGAGGTTTGTCCTTGCCGGTCCCTCGCGCGGATCCGGCTGCGCCGGTCCGCTGCGAGAGCCCCCTCGGGGGGTGGCGGAGGCGAAGCCGGAGCCTGGGGGCACTGTGTCAACCGCCACAGCCGCCGAGCGTGACCTTGATCTCCTTGCCGGCGTACAGCACCTTGCCGTCGTTCATCAGTGCCACGGCGTAGACGTTGGACGACTGGCCCATCTTCACGCGCGTGCTGAACGCGGCGTCGATGGCGGGGCTCACGTCGAAGACGGCGGCCAGCACGTTGGGGTTCTTCTCGACGAGCACCATCAGGCTCTTCACACCGGCCAGCGTGGTGCTGCAGCCCACCGGCACGACGGCGCCGTTCTCGGCGATGTCCGGACCGGTCAGCGTGATGTCCTTGCTCTCGACGGGCGCACCGCCACCGAAGGCCTTGGCCATGTCGGGCAGGTTCTTGGCTTCGAAGCCGGCTTTGTTCCAGGCCGCCTGGGCGGTGGCCGGCAGCAGGCCGGCGGCGGCCATCAGGCCGGCGACCTGGGCGCTGGTCGCGAGCATCTGGCGACGGTTGGTCATCGGGGTCTCCTTCTGTCAGGGTTCAGGGCGGATTCTTCAGGCGGGTTTCAGGGCTTTGCGCCGCCGGCAAGCCATTTTGCGATGGCCTCTACATCGGCGTCGGGCAGGGTTTGTGGGGGCATCGGGATGGCCCCCCAGACGCCGCTGCCGCCGGCGCGGATCTTCTCGCTCAGGTAGGCCTGGCCATCGCCTCGGCCGGCGTGTTTGCCCGCGATCTCGCGCAGGCCGGGGCCGACGATCTTGCTGTCCACGCCATGGCAGGCCAGGCAGTTGTGCTGGCGCGCCAGCGCGAGCGCGGCCTCGCCGCCGGCGCTGGCGCCCGCACCGGGCTTGGCCTCGATCGCCGCCGCCGAAGGCCGCGTCACCGGCGCACCGGCCGGCTGGCTGGTGTCGGCACCGATCTGCGGCCCCACCAGGCGCTGCTGCTCGGCCAGGTTGCCGTGGGCGTTGCGGGCGAAGTCGGGCAGGAAGCTCGCCACCTTGGGCTCGGTCGCGCAGTTCGCCATGCAGCTCGATCCCTGCACGTCGGGCTTGCCGCCGTTGCCCATGCTGCGGCCGGGCCACAGGCCGTGTGCCGTCGACATGCCGTTGCGGTTGGGCATGCGCGCCTGCACCTCGGCGATGTTGGCGTCGCTCATCGTGAAGTCGTCGGGCACGATGCCGCCGAGGTTCAACAGGAAGGCCGTCACCGCGTAGACCTCGTCGGTGCTCAGCGTCTTCGGCGCGTTCCAGGGCATGGCGCGGTTGATGTAGTCCCACAGCGTCGACACCGTGGGCACCTTCATCAGCGTGGTGCGGCCCGGAAAACTCTCGTCGGTGAGGCGCGCGACACGGCCGCTCTTGATGTCGGCTGCCGTGGTGCCGCCGACCAGCGGCGCGAACACCTCGTTGCTCTCGCCGAACACGCCGTGGCAGGAGGCGCACTTGGCCTCCCAGATGTCCTGGCCGCGCGCCACCGAGCCGGCACCCTTGGGCAGGCCCTTGAAATCCGGGCGCACGTCGATGTCCCAGGCCTTCACCTCCTTGGGCGTGGCGGCGCGGCCGATGCCCGGAAACGCGGCGCTCTGCGGCCACACGGCGCCGGCCGCGACGGCCAGCGCAGCGCTCAGGAGCAGCGCGCGGGCATCACGAGAGCTGAACATTCTTGACCTCACCGCTTTCCTGCACCAGCCAGGTCTGGATCGAGTGGTTGTGATAGATCGACCGCGAGCCGCGCACCGCGCGCACCTGGCGGTAGCTGGGCTGCACCTGGCCGGTTTCGTCGACGGCGCGGCTCTGCAGCAGCGCGGGCTTGCCGTCCCAGACCCAGGGCAGCGTGAACCGTGTCAGGCACTTGTCCATCACCGGGCCCTGCAGCTGCGCGGTTTTCCAGTGGCGGCCGCCATCGACGCTGACGTCGACACGCCGCACCTTGCCGCGCCCGCTCCAGGCCAGGCCGGAGACCGTGTAGTAGCCCTGGTCGAGCAGCACCTGGCCGCCGCTGGGCGTGGTGATGACGCTCTTGATCTCCTGCGTGCTGCTGTACTGCCGGTGCAGGCCGCCGGGCATCAGGTCGATGTAGTGGATGGCCTCGTCCTTGGCGCCATAGGGCTTGTCGCCCACCTCGATGCGGCGCAGGTACTTGACCCAGCTCACACCCTGCACACCCGGCACCACCAGGCGCAGCGGGTAGCCCTGTTCGGGGCGCAGCATCTCGCCGTTCTGGCCGTAGGCGACGAAGACCTCGCCGCTCTCGACCAGCTCCATCGGGATGGTGCGCGTCATGCTCGAGCCGTCGGCGCCTTCGGCCAGCACGTAGCGGCCGCGTTTGTAGTCGGCGCCGGCCATGTCCAGCAGCACCTTCAGCGGCACGCCGGTGAACTCGCTGCAGCTGATCATGCCGTGGCTGTACTGGCAGGTCGGCACCGCGACGTTGCCCCACTCCATGCCGGTGTTGGCGCCGCATTCGATGAAGTGGAAGCGGCTCACGCTGGGCAGCCGCATCAGCTCGTCCATCGTGAAGACCATCGGCTTCTTCAGGAGCTTCTCGTCAGAGCCGTTGAGCATCAGCCGGTGCTTGCTCGGGTCGATGTCCCACCACCCCTGGTGGTGGCGTTCGAAGTGCAGGCCGCTGGGCGTGACGATGCCGAACAGGCTCTGCAGCGGCGCGAAGCTCACGCTGGCCTGGTGCGTCTGCGTCAGGCCCGGGCTCTGCCGGCGCTGCACGTTCTTCTCGTACTTGCTGGGCGAGCCGTAGCCGTCGGTGACCACGCTCTGACCCAGGCCGGTGCTGTGCGCGGGCAGGTTCAGGATGTTGGGGTCGCCACCATCGGCGGGCACCGGGTTGGCCTGGGCCGCGGCACGGCCGGCCACCACGGTGCCGGCGCCGGCCAGCGCGCTGGCGAAGGCGCCGCGGATGAAGTCGCGCCGGCCTTCCTTGGCCTCGCGGAAGACCTGGCGCACACCATCGGCGCTGATGAAGTTCTCAGGCGCCTTGCGCAACCTGCCGGGTGCGGCGGCGTCGGATTGATCGAAGCGATCGGAGCGATCTGGCACGGCGATCCTTGTTCGTGCATCTTGATATAAGCAATAACGAATATACAAGGCACACCGACCTATCGCCGGCCCGAGTTCTCAGGAAATACCCTTTGCTGCGGCGCAGCTTCGCTGCCGCGCCGGATGGCCCTCAGGCCTGGCCGACGATGGAGGCCGTGGCCATCAGCTCGTCGAACAGCGCCATGCTGACCTTGCCGGACACCGAGAACGGGTCCAGCGTCGGCATCGCGCTGTACTTCAGCAGCAGGCCGGGGTTGAGCCGCGTCAGGTTCACCTGGCCCATGCTCCAGCCGGCGAAGCGGCGTTCGCCGATCTCGTCGTAGCACATCAGCTCGACCTGGCTGTGCCGCGGGTCGGTGGCGATGCGGTTGTAGAGCCGGTTGACCTGCGCCCGCCCGCCTTCGAGCACCTGCAGGAAGATGCCCTGGCTGAAACACAGCACGCCGGTGATGCCCTGCGCCGGGTTGTGGGCCTTGCTCTGCTTGAGGATGGTGACCAGGTCGTTCTGGTCGATGCCGGCAGCGGCACGGCTGGCGTAGCAGAGTCGAACGAGCATGGCGGCCTCGGTGCGGGCGGTGGTGTCAGGGCTTCTTGCGCGACAGCAGCGAGAGGAACTCGCGCCGCAGGTTGGCGTCCTTCAGGAAGGCGCCGCGCATCACGCTGTTGACCATCGCACTCTCGGCGTCCTTCACACCGCGCCAGTGCATGCAGAAGTGGTCGGCCTCCATCACGATGGCCAGGCCGTCGGGGCGCACCCGCTCCTGCAGCTCGTTGGCGAGCATGGTCACGGCCTCTTCCTGGATCTGCGGCCGGCTCATCACCCAGTCGGCGATGCGCGCGTACTTGGACAGGCCGATCAGGTTGGAGTGTTCGTTCGGCAGGATGCCGATCCACACCTTGCCGAAGATCGGGCAGATGTGGTGGCTGCAGGCGCTGCGCACGGTGATCGGCCCGACGATCATCAGCTCGTTGAGCCGCTCGACGTTCGGGAACTCGGTCACCGCCGGCATCGGCTGGTAGCGGCCGCGGAAGACCTCGTCCACGTACATCTTGGCCACACGCTTGGCGGTTTCCTGCGTGTTGTGGTCGCTCTCGGTGTCGATGACGAGGCTGCGCAGCACCTCCTGCATCTTGGCCTGCACCTCGGCCTTGAGCTCGTCGAGCTCGCCTTCGCGCACGAAGGCCGCGATGTTGTCGTTGGCGTGGTGGCGCCGGCCGGCGCTGACGAGCCGGTAGCGGATGCGTTCGGAGGCCGGCAGCGCAGCCAGTTCCTCGTCGCTGCGGAACAGGCGCGACGGCACGGGTTTCAGCGTGGCCATGTCGAAGAGGCGGGACGCCCAGGCGTCCGGGGTGGCACGGCCGGCCATTGTGCGCCGCCCGGCCAATTCCACACCGGGGCCTCACCCGAAGAGCCGGGGCAGCCTTGGCTGCCCCGGTGCGGCTGCGATGCATGGGCCAACAGACCCTAGACTCGCCGGATGACCGGCGCCCCTCTTTCGCCGCCGGGCCTGCCCTCCGCCGGCCACGGCCCGCCGCTGGCCCGCCTGCTCGATGCCACTGCCGATGCTGTTCAGGCGGTGCGCAGTGGGCGCTCGCTGACCGACGTGCTGGCCCGGCTGCCGCCCGACCAGCGCCCGGGCGTGCAGGCCCTGGCCTTCCACACGCTGCGCTGGCTGGGCAGCGCCACGGTGCTGCGCGAACGGCTGGCACCCAAGCCGCCGCCGGCGCCGGTGGACGCGCTGGTGGTCGTCGCGCTGGCCCTGCTGTGGCCGGCCGGGCCACCGCCGTATGCCGAGCACACCCTGGTCGACCAGGCGGTGGCCGCGATGCGCCAGCGCGCGCCGGCGGCGATGGGCTTTCTGAACGCCGTGCTGCGCCGCTTCATCCGCGAGCGCGAGGCGCTGGTGGCGGCGGTGTCGCACGCGCCGCTCGGCGCCTTCAACCATCCGCTGTGGTGGATCGAGCGCATCCGCGCCGACTGGCCCGAGCATTGGCAGGCGCTGCTGCAGGGCGCCAACGTCAAGCCGCCGATGACGCTGCGCGTGAACGCGCGCCGCTGCACCGGCGCCAGCTACGTGCAGCGGCTGGCGGCCCTGGGCCGCGCCGCCACACTGCTGGACGATCCGGCGCTGGGCGGCCAGGCCGTGGTGCTGGCCGAGCCCAGCCCGGTGCAGGCGCTGCACGGTTTTGCCGAAGGCGAGGTCTCGGTGCAGGACGCGGCCGCGCAGCGCGCCGCGCCGCTGCTGCTCGACGGTGCCGGCACGCTGCCGAAGCTGCCGCCCGGCGCCCGCGTGCTCGACGCCTGCGCCGCCCCCGGCGGCAAGACCGCCCACCTGCTGGAGCTGGCCGAGCTGGACCTGCTGGCGTTGGACAGCGACCCGGTGCGGCTGGGGCGGGTGCAGGACGGCCTGAACCGCCTCGCGCTGAACACCGGCCGCCTGGAGCTGAAGGCGGCCGACGCGCGCCAGCCGCGCCAGTGGTGGGACGGCCGGCCCTTCGACGCCATCCTGCTCGACGCGCCCTGCACCGCCAGCGGCATCGTGCGGCGGCATCCTGACGTGCGCTGGCTGCGCCGCGCCGACGACGTGCACGCGCTGGCCCGGGTGCAGGCCGAGCTGCTCGAGGCGCTGTGGCCGCTGCTCAAGCCCGGCGGCCGGCTGCTCTATGCCACCTGCTCGGTGTTCCGGGCCGAGGGGCAACAGCAAATCGACGCATTTCTGCAACGCCCGGGCGCCCATGCCCCCCGGCGCGAGGACTGCTCGCCAGGGCACCTGCTCGGCAGCGCCGACAATGCGCCGGCAGCCTCCGCCACCCGTAGCGCCGTGCCGCAGGACGGCTTCTTCTACGCGCTGCTGCACAAGTCCGAGTCCCCCTGACGCCACCTGACGCCGCCCGTCGCTCCGCCATGCCCGCCATCCCCGGGGTTCGCCACGACGCAAGGCCCGGCCCCGCGGCCGGGCCGATGGCGCCGGCGTGGCTGCGGGCCGGGTGGTGGCTGCTGGGCCTGGTGCTCGGCCTCGGCCTCGCCCTGGGGCCTGCACCGGCGGCGCGGGCGCAGGGCGTGGAACTCGCAACGCTGTCCACCACACGCCAGGACGGCGAGCTGAAGCTCGAGTTCGCCGCCCGCGTGACGCTGCCACGCGCCGTCGAGGACGCGCTGCTGAAGGGCGTGCCGCTGTACTTCGTGGCCGAGGCCTCGCTGCTGCGCAACCGCTGGTACTGGCGCGACCAGCGCGTGGCGCGGGTGTCGCGCTCGTGGCGGCTGGCGCTGCAGCCGCTCACCGGCGCCTGGCGTGTCAGCCTCGGCGGCCTGAACCAGAACTACCCGACGCTGGACGAAGCGCTGTTCGCGGTGTCGCGCGGCGGCGGCTGGAAGGTCGCCGACCTCGCCCAGCTGGAGGCCGACTCGAGCTACTACCTGAGCTTCAGCTTCAAGCTCGACAGCTCGCAGCTGCCAGGCCCGATGCAGTTCGGCCTGGGCGGCGGCGCCGACTGGACCGTCGGCGTCGCGCGCACCCTGCGCATCGACCCCTGATCCCCGCGCCGCCACCGTGAGCAGCTCGCAGCGCTGGACCTGGCTGATCAGCGGCGTGGCCACGCTGGGCGCGCTGCTGGTCATCGCCTTCGTCGTCGGCTTCTCGTCGCCGGAGAGCCACTTCTACGAGCAGCACTTCGTCTGGCTGTTCTGGGCCAACGTCGCGGTGGCCGCCATCCTGACGCTGGTGATCGTGCTGGTGGCGCTGCGCCTGGTGCTGCGCCTGAAGCGCGGCAAGTTCGGCAGCCGGCTGCTGCTGAAGCTGGCGGCCATCTTCGCCGCGGTCGGCATGCTGCCGGGCCTGGCGATCTACACCGTCAGCTACCAGTTCGTCTCGCGCAGCATCGAAGCCTGGTTCGACGAACGCCTGGCCGACGCGCTGGACGCCGGCCTCGCCCTGGGCAAGGGCACGCTGGACAGCATGGCGGCCGACCTCGTCGCCAAGAGCCGCTTCGCCGCCGAACGGTTTGCCGATGCCGGCGGCTCCACGCTGGCGCTGGAGCGGCTGCGCGAGCAGCTCGGCGCCGCCGAGGTCAGCCTGGTCGCCAGCGGCGGCCGCGTGCTGCTGACGGCGGCCGGCGACGTGGGTGTCTCGCCGCCCGAGTGGCCGTCGCCGACGCTGATGCGCCAGGCCCGCGTGCTCGGCAGCGCCAGCGCCGTCGAAGGCCTGGACGAAGAATCGACCGACACCGCCGGCCCGCGTGTGCGCGCACTGGCGCTGGTGCCGCGGCAGCAGGTGGCGCTGGCCGGCGGCGAGGAGCGCTACCTGATGGTGACGCAGCCCATCCCGCGCCACCTGGCGGCCGACGCACTGGCCGTGCAGGCGGCCTACAGCGAGTACCAGCAGCGCGCACTGTCGCGCGACAGCCTGGCACGCATGTACGTGGGCACGCTGACGCTGACGCTGGTGCTGGCGGTGTTCGCGGCCGTGCTGCTGGCGGTGGTGCTGGGCAACCAGCTGGCGCGGCCGCTGCTGCTGCTGGCCGACGGCGTGCGCCAGGTGGCGGCCGGCGACCTGACCGAGAAGCCGGTGTTCCGCAGCGCCGACGAGCTCGGCGGCCTCACGCGCAGCTTCGCCGAGATGACGGCGCAGATGGCCGACGCCCGCGCCCAGGTGCAGCGCGGCATCGGCCAGCTCGAGGCGGCCCGCGCGCGGCTGCAGACCATCCTCGACACGCTGAGTGCCGGCGTCGTCGTCTTCGACGCCGAGGGCCGCATCGACGCCGTGAACCCGGGCGCCACGCGCATCCTGCAGCGGCCGCTGGCGGCCTGGCGCGGCCGGCGGCTGTCCGAGGTACCGGGGCTCGAGGCCTTGGCCGGGGCGGTGGAGCAGCGCTTCGACGTGCTCGCGACCAGCCCCGAACTCGGCGAACGCGACCAGTGGCAGGACGGCTTCGAACTCGCCCGCGGCAACGGCGCCACGCTGAGCCTGCTGGTGCGCGGCGCGCTGCTGCCGGCCGAGGCCATGGCCGCCCCCGAGGGCCCACGGCGCGCCGCCGGGCCGGCCCGGCTGATGGTGTTCGACGACATCACCGAGGCCGTCTCGGCGCAGCGCAGCGCGGCCTGGGCCGAGGTGGCGCGGCGGCTGGCGCACGAGATCAAGAACCCGCTGACGCCGATCCAGCTCTCGGCCGAGCGGCTGGCGCACAAGCTCGGCAACAAGCTCGAAGGGGCCGACCAGTCGCTGCTGATGCGCAGCGTCGACACCATCGTCAACCAGGTGCAGGCGATGCAGACCCTGGTCAACGAGTTCCGCGACTACGCGCGGCTGCCGGCCGCCCGCATGGCGGCGCTGGACCTGAACGCCCTGGCCCACGAGGTGCTGGCGCTGTACGGCCAGGCGCAGGACAACGGCCTGCTGGTGGCGCGGCTGGAGCCCGGGCTGCCGGCCATCCAGGGCGACCCGACCCAGCTGCGCCAGGTGATCCACAACCTGGTGCAGAACGCGCTCGACGCCGTGGCCGACCGGCCCGACGGCCAGGTCGAGCTGACCAGCAGCAGCGCGCGCGGCGAGGACGGCGCGCTGCACGCGGTGCGGCTGTCGGTCATCGACAACGGGCCGGGCTTTGCCGACAAGGTGCTCCAACGCGCCTTCGAACCCTATGTCACGACCAAGGCCAAAGGCACCGGCCTGGGCCTGGCGGTGGTGAAGAAGATCGCCGACGAACACGGCGCGCGCCTGCGTGCCGCCAACCTGCGCGCCGGCGACGAGCCGGACGGCGCCGTGACCGGGGCGCGGGTTTCGCTATCATTTTCCCGATTCGCCGAAGCGGCACCGCCCCTGCCGAACGGCGCGACTTGAGGATTTTCAGCACGCATGGCAACCATCTTGGTCGTGGACGACGAGCTCGGCATCCGGGCGCTGTTGTCCGAGATCCTCAGCGACGAGGGGCACACCATCGAGCTGGCCGAGAACGCCGCCCAGGCGCGGCAGGTGCGCGAGATGCTGCGCCCCGACCTCGTGCTGCTCGACATCTGGATGCCCGACGTGGACGGCGTGACGCTGCTCAAGGAGTGGTCCAGCAGCGGCCTGCTCACGATGCCGGTGATCATGATGAGCGGGCACGGCACCATCGACACCGCGGTCGAGGCGACCAAGGTCGGGGCCACCGCCTTCCTGGAAAAGCCGATCACGCTGCAGAAGCTGCTGCGCGCGGTGGAGCAGGCGCTGGTCAAGCCCGGCTCGCGGCTGCCGCCGCCCGGCGCAGGCCCGCTGACGACCACCGGCGCCGCCGCGCTGCGGCCGCTGCCGCGCACCGACCTGCCGCCGGGCTACGAAGGCCTGCTCGGCACCGCGCCCCTGCTGGCACCGGCCGTTCCGCTGCACGAAGGGCCGCGTTCGGAGCAGAGCTTCGACCTCGACCGCCCGCTGCGCGAGGCACGCGACGCCTTCGAAAAGAGCTACTTCGAGTTCCACCTCGCCAAGGAAGGCGGCTCGATGACCCGCGTGGCCGAGAAGACCGGCCTGGAGCGCACGCACCTGTACCGCAAGCTCAAGCAACTGGGCGTGGACCTCGCGCGCAGCAAACGCGGCGGCGGCTGACGCCGCTCAGGCTATACTTGCGGGCTGTGCCTCGGGCAGAGCTTGTCTCTGGCAAAGGTTGCAAGGCCTGGTAGCTCAGTTGGTAGAGCAGCGGATTGAAAATCCGCGTGTCGGTGGTTCGATTCCGCCCCAGGCCACCAGATCCCAAGGGCTCAGCGTCTCCGGCGCTGAGCCCTTTTTCATTCGCCGGGCAATTCCTCCGCCAGCACGAAGCGGTCGCGGCCCTCGTGTTTGGCGCGGTACAGCGCGGTGTCGGCGCGGGCCACCACGGCACCCGGCTCGGCGTCGTCGGGCCGGGCTTGCGCCACGCCCAGGCTCACGGTGACGCGGCCGACGATCGGGAACACACTGCCGGCCACGGCCAGGCGGATCTTGGCCGCGACCCGGGCCGCGTCCTCGGCGCTGTGCGGCTCGGGCAGCAGCACGACAAACTCCTCGCCGCCGTAGCGCGCGGCGAAGTCGGTGCTGCGCACCTGCTGCGCCAGCAGGCCGGCCAGCTGCTGCAGCACCGCGTCGCCCACCGGGTGGCCGTAGGTGTCGTTGACGGCCTTGAAGCGGTCGGCGTCGACCATCAGCACCCAGAAGGTCCGCCCGGTGCGGGCCATCGTGCGGAACTGCTCCTCGAGCCGCAGATCGAACCGGCGTCGGTTGGCCACGCCGGTCAGCGGGTCGGTGGTGGCCAGCCGTTCCAGCGTCGCGTTCGCCTCCAGCAGCTCGGCCGTGCGTTCGGCCACGGTGCGCTCGAGCGAGGCATTGGCGGCTTCGAGCGCCTGCTCGCGCTGCAGCAGCGCCGTCGTCATCTGCTGCAGCGACTGCGACAGCTGCTGCAGCTCGCGCGTGTCCTGGTTCTGCGGGAACCCGGCACCGCCACCGGCCACGCCCGGCCGCACGGCGCGGGCCGCCCGCGCCAGGCGCTCCAGCGGGCGGCTGATGCGTGCCGCCAGCCACCAGCCGGCCAGGCCGGCGAGCAGCGCACCGAGCACCCCCACCAGCAGCAGGCGGTTGCGCAGCTCGACCATCGGCCCCAGGGCCACCGCCATCGGCTTGCGCAGCACGATGCGCCAGCCGAGGTCCGAGTAGGCCGTGGGCCGCACGGCCACCGCACTCGTCAGCCAGGCACTGCCGTCGCCCCATTGCACACGGCCGGCCGAGGCTGCGCCGGCCGCGGCCGGCAGGCTCAGCGTACCGGCCAGGCGCCGCGGATGCAGCACATGGCCGTCGCGCCCGGCGATCAGCACCTCGACCCGCGTGTCGCCGGTGGTGGCCGCGATCGCGTGCTCCACCGTCGCCGTCACCCAGTACCAGTCGAGGTGCGCACCGAGCACGCCCCGCAGCCGGCCGTCGGGCGCAAACAGCGGCACGGCGATGTCGATGAAGCGCAGCGGCTCGCGGTCGGGCCGCACCGGCAGCAGTTGTTCCAGCAGCTTGGCTTCGTGCACGTCGCCGGTGAACGGGCGTTCGCTGGCGGCGCGGAACCAGTCGCGGGCCGACACATCGCGGCCCTCGAGCAGGCCGCCGGTGGCGCGCAGCACGCGGCCATCGGGCGCGGCCACGCCCATCCACACGTACTCGTTGCTGGCCGCCTGGCGCAGCTGCAGTGCACGCGCCACGGCGCCGCTGTCGAGCGCCCCGTCGACGAAGGGCGGGCTCTCGCGCAGCAGCTGCATCTCTTTTTCACGCTCGCCGAGCGCGGCCACCAGCAGCTCGGCGGCGGCACGGGTGGCGCTGTCCAGCTGCTCGCCGGCCTTCTCCCGGCGCAGCTCCAGCGCCGCTTCGCCGGCATACAGGCCGATGGACAGCATGGCCGCCAGCATCAGGCCGCCGATCCACACCGCCAGGCGTGCACGGAAGCCGCGGGCCGCGGGCGGGGGGCGGGTGTTCTCGGGCTCGTCGGACGGGGCGGGCTCGCTCATGCGCCGACCCATTGTGGGGCCGGGCTTCCGGCGCGCCTTCCGCCCCCGCGGCGCACGGGGTCGTCGACGCGCGGCCTCGGTACCATCGTCGGCCCATGCGCCCGTCTCGCCGCAACGCCTCCGTCGCCCTCGTCGGCCTGCTGGCGACGGCAACCCGGCCGCGCGCGCAGACGCAGAGCCCGTCGCACTTCCCCGAACGCGCGATCTCGCTGCTCGTGCCTTTTGCGCCCGGCGGCATCGCCGACATCACGGCGCGCGCCGTGGGCGAGCACATGGCCCGCACGCTGGGCCAGCCGGTGGTGGTCGACAACCGCCCCGGCGCCGGCAGCATCGTCGCCAGCCAGGCCGTGGCCACGGCACGGCCCGATGGCCACACGCTGCTGCTGATGAGCAACGGCAACGCCGTCAGCGTGGGCCTGTTCAAGAAGCTGCCCTACGACCCGCAGAAGGACTTCGCGCCGATCACGACGCTGGGTTACTTCGACCTCGGGATCTTCGTCGCCGCCAACTCGCGCTTCGGCTCGCTGCAGTCGCTGCTGGACTTCGCGCGGGCCTACCCCGGCAGGCTCAACCTCGGCACCATCGCGCCGGGCAGCACGCAGCACCTGGCGGCCAAGCTGTTCGAGACGGTCGCCGGCGTCGAGGCGCTGGTCGTGCCCTACAAGGGCAGCCCGGCGGTGCTGACGGCGCTGCGCGCAGGCGAGGTCGACGCGGTGTTCGAGATCGTCGGCCCGCTGCTGCCGCAGGTGCAGGCCGGCGCGGTGCGCGCGCTGGCCGTCGGCTCGGGCCGGCGCAACCCGGCGCTGCCCGGCGTGCCCAGCGCCGCCGAGGCCGGCCTGCCCGGCTACGAGGTGGCGAGCTGGAACGCGCTGGCCGCACCGGCCGGCACACCGCCCGAGGTGCTGGCGCTGCTGGGCCGCGCGGCCCAGGAAGCGCTGGCGGCACCCGCGGTGCGCGAACGCCTGGGCCGGCTGGGCGTGCGCGTGCAGGGCAGCACGGCCGCCGGGCTGCAGGCGCTGCTGGCCAGCGAGATCCAGCGCTGGGGCGCCGTGATCCGGGCCGCGAAGATCGAGCCGGAGTAGGCCTGCCCTGCCCGGCCCCCCCCGACCCATGCCCCACCGCGTCATCCCCATCGCCCCGCGCGTCTGCACCGTGCCCGCCGAACAGCGTGTGCTCGAAGGCCCGCAAGAGACGGTGCAGCGCATCCTGCGTGGCCTGCGCGAGGTGGTGGACCCGCTGGCCGGCCAGGACATCGTCGAGCTGCGCTGGATACGTTCGCTGCACATCGCCGCCGGCGAGGCCGACCTGACCGTGACCTTCTCTCCGCACACGCGCCACGGCCGCGAACTGGCCGGCCGGACCTTCGAGGTGCTGCGCCGGCTGCTGCCGGACACCGACGTCTTCGTGCACCACGGCTGAACGCGCGGCGCGGCGCAGTCGGGGCCTCGCGCCTTCAGGCCTCGTAGCGGTAGCCCACGCCGTAGACGGCGCGGATGCGCTCGCTACCGGCGCCGGCCTGCTCCAACTTGCGGCGCAGGTTCTTCACGTGGCTGTCGACCGCGCGCTCGGTGACGCTGCGGCTGTCGTCGTGCAGCTGCTCCAGCAGCTGGGCCCGCTCGAACACCCGGCCCGGCCGCTGCGCCAGCACGCGCAGCAGGCGAAACTCGATCGGCGTCAGGTCCAGCGGCCGGCCCTGCCAGCGCGCGGTCCAGCCGGCTTCGTCGATCTCCAGCGAAACCAGGGGCAAGGGCACCGGCAAGGGCAGGGCGGCCGCCACCGGGGCCGCCCGGCTGCGGCGCAGCACCGCCTTCACGCGCGCCATCACCTCGCGCGGGCTGAACGGGCTCTTGGCGATGAAGTCGTCGGCGCCCAGCTCCAGGCCTTCGAGCCGGTCGGCCTCGTCGGCGCGCGCCGTCAGCATCAGGATCGGCACGGCGCTTTCGGCGCGCAGCCGGCGGCAGACCTCGAAGCCGTCCAGGCCGGGCAGCATCAGGTCGAGCAGCACCAGGTCGTGGCGGCGCGCCTGCCAGGCCACCAGCGCCTGGTCACCACGGGCCACACATTCCGGCTCGTGACCAGCGGCCCGCAGGTAGTCGGCCAGCAGCGCGGCCAGCTTGGGCTCGTCCTCCACCACCAGCACCCGGGCCGGCAGCGGATCCAGCGGCAGCGGTTCGTTCACACCGTCTCAGGCCGCCGAGGGCAGCTCCACGCGCAGGCAGAGGCCGCCCATCGGCGAAGGGCCGGCCTCGATGCGGCCTTCGTGCGCCTCGACGATGCGCTGGCAGATCGACAGCCCCAGGCCCGCCCCGCCGCTGCGCCGGCTGCGCGAGGCCTCGGCGCGGAAGAAGCGCTCGAACAGGCGCGGCAGGTGCTCGGCACGCACGCCCGGCGCGCTGTCGTGCAGCTCGATCAGCGCATGGCCGCCCTCGCGCCGCGCCTGCAGGCGCAGCGCACCACCCTGCTCGGTGTAGCGGCAGCTGTTCTCGAACAGGTTGGCGAACAGCTGGCGCAGGCGCCGCGCGTCACCGAAAGCCGGCAGCGGCTCGGCCGGCAGTTCGAGCTGCAGCGACAGCCCGTTGCTGCGCAGCCGCTCGCCGAAGGCGCTGGCGGTGTCGTCGATCACCTCGCGCAGGTCGAGCGCGGACTTGCGGTACGACAGCGCGCCCACGTCGGCCAGCGATAGCTCGTACAGGTCGTCGACCAGCTTGTGCAGCGTGATCACCTCGCCGTGCAGCGAGCGCAGCGCCTGTGCATCGAGGCTGCGCACGCCGTCCTGCAGCGCCTCGATCTCGCCCTGCAGCACGCCCAGCGGCGTGCGCAGCTCGTGCGAGACGTCGGCCATGAACTCGCGCCGCATCACCTCGTTGCGCTGCAGCGTCAGTGCGAGGTGGTTGAAGTCGCGCGCCAGCTGGGCCACCTCGTCGTCGCCCTGGCGCTGCGGCACGCGGATGCCATGTTCGCCGCCGGCCAGGCGGTGCGTGGCGTCGGCCACCTGCCGCACCGGCCGCAGCAGCCGGCGCGACACCCAGAAGGCCACGGCCGCGGCCAGCAGCAGCGCGGCCACGCCCACGGCCCAGGCCGCCCGCACCTGGGCGTCGGCAAAACGCTTCTCGGCGCCCGAGCTGACCGACTCGAACGGCGTCAGCACCAGCCAGCCCACCGTGATGCCGTCGACGACGATGGGCCGCTCGATGGCCTCGGCCACCGGGTCGGTGAAGCCGGCGATGCGGTTGCGGTTTTCGTCGAGCAGCGAGAAGCGGCGCGAGGCCCCGGCCAGCTCGGCCTGCGGCGGCGGGGGTTTGACGGCCGGCACCGCCGCGCCCTTGTCCACCGGTGGCCGCAGCAGCTGGTGCCAGAGTTCGGGCCGCTGGCGCAGGAAGTCCCAGCCACCACGCTCGCGGTAGCCGGCGGTCACGCTGGGCACGGCCAGCTCGAGCCGGCTCACGGCCTGCTCGTTGAGGTAGCCGACGAAGTCGCGGCTCAGGTTGACGTGGGCCGAGATGCCCATGGCCGCGGCCACCGCGACGGCGGTGACGAGCACGGCCGCGAACAGGCGGGTGGCAAGGCTCAGCTTCATGGGGCGCCATCTTGAGCACGGCACCGCTCGGCCCGCAAGCCGCTGGTGCCGCCGCCTTCCCGGCGGCAGGCTCTTCAAGCTCTCTCCATATTGTGCGGGCAGCATCGCGGCCGTGAAAGCCTCCACCCCCCGCACCCTGCCCACCCCGTTCCGCCTGCACCGTCCTCTGCTCGCCCTGCTGCCGCTGTGCCTGGGCCTGGCCGCCTGCCAGGACGCCGCACCGCCCGCGCGCCAGGCGCCCGCCGCCCCCGAGGTCGGCGTGATCACGGTGGCCACGACCGACGCCCCCTTCGAACTCGCGCTGCCGGGCCGGCTCAGCGCCAGCCAGGTGGCCGAGATCCGCCCGCAGGTCAGCGGCATCGTGCAGCGCCGGCTGTTCACCGAGGGCGCCACGGTGGCGGCAGGCCAGCCGCTGTACCAGCTGGACGACGCCGCGCTGCGCGCCGAGCACCAGCGCAGCACGGCTGCGCTGCAGAAGACCGAGGCGCAGGTGGCCGCCGCACGCACCCGCGCCGAGCGCGACGCCGAGCTGCTGCGCGCCGAGGCCACCAGCCGCCAGGCCGCCGACGACAGCGCCGCCGCGCTGCGCCAGGCCGAGGCCGACGTGGCCGTGGCCCGCGCTGCGCTGGAAGCCACGCGGGTGCAGCTGGAGCGTGCGCGCATCGTCTCGCCGATCCGCGGCCGCACCGAGGTCAGCGCGGTCAGCCCGGGTGCGCTGGTCACCGCCAACCAGACGGCGGCACTGACCACGGTGCAGCAGACCGACCCGATGCACGTCGACATCGTGCAAAGCAGCGCCGAACTGCTGACGCTGCGCCGCCAGCTCGGCGCCGACGACGGGCGCAGCCGCCCGCTGCAGCTGGTGCTGGAGGACGGCAGCGTGCACGCGCAGCCGGCCCAGCTGCAGACGCGCGGCGTGACGGTGGACCGCGGCACCGGCGCCGTGACGCTGCGCGCCGTGGTGCCCAACCCCCAGGGCACGCTGCTGCCCGGCATGGTGGTGACGGCACGCCTGGTGGCCGGCGTGGAACGCGGCGTGATCCTGGTGCCGCAGCAGGGCGTGAGCCGCTCGCCCACCGGCGAGGCGACGGCACTGGTGGTCGGCGCCGACGGCAAGGCCGAACGCCGCCGCCTGGTGGTGGCGCGCCAGGTCGGCAACCAGTGGCTGGTGACGCAGGGCCTGAGTGCCGGCGACCGGCTGATCGTCGAGGGCCTGCAGCGTGTGCGGCCCGGCCAGGCGGTGACGCCGGTGGCGGCGGGCAGCACGGCCAAGGGCGGCAAGGCCGGTGGCACGGCCGGCGACAAGGCGGCCCCGGCGGCCCCGGCCGCCACGCCCGCGGCCTCCGCCGCCTCGCGCTGAAGCCCGCGGAGCACGCCGCATGGCTTCTTTCTTCATCGACCGGCCCATCTTCGCCTGGGTCATCGCCATCGTCATCATGCTGGCCGGCGCCGGCGCCACGCTGTCGCTGCCGCTGGAGCGCTACCCCGACATCGCGCCGACGCGCGTGCAGATCAACACCAGCTACCCCGGCGCCTCGGCCAAGGCCATCGAAGACTCGGTGACGCAGATCATCGAGCAGAACCTGAAGGGCATCGACGGCCTGCTGTCGGTGGAGTCGTCCAGCAGCGCCTCGGGCAGCGCCAACATCTCGCTGAGCTTCGTCGCCGGCACCGACGCCGACGTGGCGCAGATGCAGGTGCAGAACAAGGTGCAGCAGACCATCTCGCGGCTGCCGCAGGCGGTGCAGGCGCAGGGCGTGCGCGTCACCAAGTCGGGCACCGATTTCCTGATGGTCGTGGCGCTGGTCAGCGACGACCCGGCCGTCAGCTCGTCAGACCTGGGCGACTACCTGCAGAGCACGCTGGTCGACATCATCAGCCGCATCGAGGGCGTGGGTGACGTCAACGTCTTCGGCTCGGGTTATGCCATGCGCATCTGGCTCGATCCGGCCAAGCTGCAGCGCTATGCGCTGGTGCCGGGCGACATCCGGGCCGCCATCGTGGCGCAGAACACCGAGGTCTCGGCCGGGCAGATCGGCGCGCAGCCGGCGCCCGAGGGGCAGCGGCTGACGGCCATCGTCACCGCCCGCTCCAAGCTGCAGACCGCCGAGGAGTTCCAGAACATCGTGCTGCGTGTGCAGCCCGACGGCTCGGCGCTGCGCCTGGGCGATGTGGCGCGTGTGGAGCTCGGCCGCGACAGCTACACCACCAACATGCGCAACCGCGGCCGCACGGCGGCCGGCATGGCCATCTTCCCGGCCAGCGGCGCCAACGCGCTGGTGACGGCCGAGCTGGTGAAGGCCAAGATCGACGAACTGGAACCCTTCTTCCCGCCCGGCATGCACGCCGTGGTGACCTGGGACACCACGCCCTTCGTGCGGGTGTCGATCGAAGGCGTCGTGAAGACGCTGCTCGAAGCCGTGGTGCTGGTCGTCGCGATCATGTACCTGTTCATGCAGAACCTGCGTGCGACGCTGATCCCGGCCGTGGCCGTGCCGGTGGTGCTGCTCGGCACCTTCGGCGTGCTCGCCGCGGCGGGTTATTCGATCAACACGCTGACCATGTTCGGCCTGGTGCTGGCCATCGGCCTGCTCGTCGACGATGCCATCGTGGTGGTCGAGAACGTCGAGCGGCTGATGCGCGAAGAAGGCCTGGAACCGCGCGAGGCCACGCGCCGCAGCATGGGCGAGATCAGCGGCGCGCTGGTCGGCATCGCCGTGGTGCTGTCGGCGGTGTTCATCCCGATGGCCTTCTTCGGCGGCTCCACCGGCGTCATCTACCGCCAGTTCAGCATCACGGTGGTGACGGCGATGGTGCTGTCGGTGCTGGTGGCGATGAGCCTGTCGCCGGCGCTTTGCGCCACCATCCTGAAGCCGGTGAAGCAAGGCGAACATGCCGCGCACGGCGGGCCGATCGGGCCGCTGCTGAACCGCTTCTTCGGTGGCTTCAACCGCTTCTTCGAGCGCTTCACCGAGCGCTACACGGCGCAGGTGGCCTGGCTGACGCGGCGCACGCTGCGCAGCGCCGCGATGTTCGCGCTGCTGATCGCCGGCACCGCGGCGCTGTACCAGAGCCTGCCCACCTCGTTCCTGCCCGACGAGGACCAGGGCGGCCTGCAGATCCAGGTGCGCATGGCGCCGGGCGCCACCACCGAGCGGCTCGAGGCGGTGATGCAGAGCGTCGAGGCCTACCTGGGCGACCAGCCCGAGGTGCTGTTCTTCAACCTGGTGCGCGGCGCGGGTGGCGACCAGGGCTCGGGCCAGGGCTTCATCCGGCTCAAGGACTGGGCCGAGCGGCCCGAGGCCGTGCAGAGCGCCAGCGCGCTGGCCGAACGTTTCAGCCGCGAACTCGGCCGGCGCGTGCGCGACGCCAACATCTTCGTCGTGCAGCCGCCCACCGTGCGCGGCCTGGGCGGCAGCGCCGGCATCCAGCTGTTCCTGCAGGACCTGGGCGGCCTCGGCACCGAGGCGCTGACGGCCGCGCGCGACCAGCTCATCGAGGCTGCCAGCCAGCGCGAGGAACTGCGCCGCCCACGCACCAACAGCCTGACCGAAACGCCGCAGCTGGCCATCGACATCGACGACCACAAGGCCGGCACGCTGGGCGTGACGACGGCGATGGTCAACGAGACCATGTCGATCGCGCTGGGCGGCTCGTACGTCAACGACTTCATCGACCGCGGCCGCGTCAAGCGCGTGCTGCTGCAGGGCGAAGGCGCCTTCCGCGCCGAACCCGACAGCCTGCGCCACTGGTACGTGCGCAACACCAGCGGCCAGATGGTGTCGTTCGCGGCCTTCGCGACCAGCCGCTGGATCAACGGCCCGCGCCAGCTGGTGCGCTACAACGGCAGCGCGGCCTTCGAGATCCAGGCCGACATCGCGCCCGGCACCAGCTCCGGCGCCGCCATGGTGGTGATGGAAGAACTGCTGCGCGAGATGCCGCCCGGCATCGGCTACGAGTGGTCGGGCCGCAGCTACCAGGAGCGGCTGTCGGGTGCGCAGGCCCCGCTGCTGTACGCCGTGAGCGTGCTCTTCATCTTCCTGTGCCTGGCCGCGCTGTACGAGAGCTGGTCGGTGCCCTTCAGCGTGATGCTGGTGGTGCCGCTGGGCATCTTCGGCGCGCTGGCCGCGAGCCACCTGGGCGGGCAGAACAACGACGTGTTCTTCCAGGTCGGCCTGCTCACCACCGTGGGCCTGAGTGCCAAGAACGCGATCCTGATCGTCGAGTTCGCCGAGACGCTGGCGGGCCGCGGCATGGGGCTGGTCGAGGCCACGCTGAAGGCCTGCCGCCAGCGCCTGCGGCCCATCCTGATGACCTCGCTGGCCTTCGGCATGGGCGTGCTGCCGCTGGCGCTGGCCAGCGGTGCCGGCTCGGGTGCGCAGCGCGCCATCGGCTTCGGCGTGCTGGGCGGCATGATCAGCGCCACCGTGCTGGGCATCTTCTTCGTGCCACTGTTCTACCTGTGGGTGAAGCGGCTGTTCACACGCGGCCGAGCCGCCACACCGGCTGCGAGCACGCCAGCCACGCCGGGCACGGAGGTGCAACCGTGAGCCCCCGCTTCAAGCTCCTGAGCCTGGCCACCGCGCTGCTGCTGGCCGGCTGCGGCAGCCTCGTGCCGCCGGCCGGCAAGCCCGAGGCTGGCCTGCCAGCCGACTTCCGCGCCACGCCGCCGGCGGCCACCACGCTCGCCGTGGCCGCCCACGAATGGGACGGCTTCTTCGCTGACGAACGGCTGCGCCAGGTCGTGGGCCTGGCACTGGCCGGCAACCGCAGCCTGCGCGCCAGCGCCGAGGCCGTCGAACGCGCCCGCGCGCTGGTGCAGGTGAGCGAATCGGCGGTGCTGCCGCAGATCGACGCCACCGGCAGCGGCACGCGCCAGCGCAGCGGCGGCACGACCAGCAGCACGTACTCGCTGGGCCTCGGCATCAGCGCCTGGGAGATCGACCTCTTCGGCCGCCTGCAGGCGCTGGAAGGCGCGGCGCTGGCGCGTTTTGTCGCGCAGGAGCACACGCAGCAGGCGGCGCGGCTGGCGCTGGTGGCCGAAACCGCCAACGCCTGGATCGCACTGGCCGCCGCGCGCCAGCGGGTGCAACTGGCCGACGGGCTGCGCGCCAGCCAGGAACGGTCGCTGGCCATCGCGCAGCGCCAGTACGAGCTGGGCGCGGCCTCGGGCCTGCAGCGGGCCCGCGCACAGACCGCCTTCGAGGCGGCCCGCGGCGAAGCCGCCGCTGCCAACGCGGCCGCCACGCAGGCCCGGCTGGCACTCGAACTGCTGGCCGGCCAGGCGTTGCCCGAAACCCTGCTGCCCGGCGATCAGGGCGCCACGCCCGGCGAAGCCCCCACCGCGCTGCCGGCCCTGCCCGGTGGCCTGCCCGCCGAGCTGCTGCTGCAGCGGCCCGACCTGAAGGCCGCCGAGCAGAACCTGGCCGCCGCCGCCTTCGACGTGGGCGCGGCCCGCGCGGCGCGGTTTCCGCGCATCGCGCTGACGGCCTCGGCCGGCTCGCGCAGCAGCGATCTCGACGGCCTGCTGCGCAGCGGCAGCGGCTTCTGGAGCCTGATGCCGTCGATCCAGCTGCCGATCTTCGACGCCGGCCTGCGCCGCGCCCAGGCCGAGGCCAGCGAGGCCAGCCAGCGCGCTGCGCTGGCCAGCTACGAGGCCGCGTTACAGACCGCATTCCGCGAGGTGGCCGACGCCCTGGCCGTGCGCGACAGCCTGGCCGAACGCGTGGCGGCGCAGCAGGCCCAGGTGGCCGCTGCCGAACGCAGCCTGGCGCTGGTGGAGCAGAGCTACCGCCTGGGCGGCAGCAGCCAGCTCGAACTGCTCGACGCGCAACGCCAGCTCTCGGCCGCGCGCCAGGGCCTGGTCACGCTGCACCAGACCGAGCAGGCCAACCGCGTGACGCTGCTGCGCGCGCTGGGTGGCCGCTGGACGCTGCCGGGCTGAGGTCTCACGCCGGGCCCCGGGAAGCCCGGGAGGCCCGGCGCCCCAGCGGAACACCCGAGTTCGCCCCAGGGTTTTGTTCTGAACTTTCACAAATTACTGAAACTTCAGGCATCGTGCGACGGCCTTGGCTCTGCCACACGCCCATGTCGCCCACGCTCACACCCCTGGTCCGCAGCTTCGTCGCCCACTTCGGCGAGATGGGCAGCCGCTGGGGCATCAACCGCACCGTCGGCCAGATCTACGCGCTGATCTACGTCGCGGCACGGCCGCTGAACGCCGACGAGATCGCCGAATCACTGGAGTTCAGCCGCAGCAACGTCAGCATGGGGCTGAAGGAGCTGCAGGCCTGGCGCCTGGTGCAGCTGCGCCACCAGGCCGGTGACCGCCGCGAGTACTTCGAGGCCCCGGGCGACGCCTGGGAGGTGTTCCGCACGCTGGCCGAAGAACGCCGCCGGCGCGAGATCGAGCCCACGCTGACCATGCTGCGCAACGCGCTGCTGGAGGAGCCGACGACGCCGGAAGACCGCCATGCGCAGCAGCGCATGAAAGGCATGCACGACCTGATCGAGCTGACCACCAAGTGGTTCGACGACGTGCAGCGCCTGGACGCCGCCACGCTGGCGCAGCTGATGAAGATGGGCTCCAAGGTGCAGCGCCTGCTGGAGCTGAAGGACAAGCTCAAGGTCCTGCCCGGCGGGCGCGGCTGAACCGGCCAACAGCGGAGGCACACACCATGGACGCCCTCGTGCTCGCGCGCATGCAGTTCGCCGCGAACATCACCTTCCACATCCTGTTCCCGACCATCACCATCGCGCTCGGCTGGGCGCTGCTGTTCTTCCGCCTGCGCTGGCTGAAGACCGGCCACGACGGCTGGCTCATGGCCTACCGCTTCTGGACCAAGGTGTTCGCGCTGAGCTTCGCGCTGGGTGTGGTCAGCGGCATCGTGATGAGCTTCCAGTTCGGCACCAACTGGCCGGGCTTCATGGAGAAGGCCGGCAATGTGGCCGGCCCGCTGCTGGGCTACGAGGTGCTGACCGCCTTCTTCCTGGAGGCGAGCTTTCTGGGCGTGATGCTCTTCGGCCACGGCCGAGTGAGCGAGCGCATGCACCTGATCGCCACTTTCCTGGTCGCCTTCGGCACCACCTTGAGCGCCTTCTGGATCCTCGCGCTGAACTCCTGGATGCAGACTCCGGCGGGCGTGGAGATGGTGGGCGGCGAGCTCATCGTGACCAGCTGGCTGCAGGTGGTCTTCAACCCCAGCTTCCCCTACCGCCTGACGCACATGCTGCTGGCCTCGGGTCTCACGGTGGCCTTCCTGGTCGCCGGCGTGGCCGCCTGGCAGCTGCTGCGCGGCAAGTCGCAGGCGCACTCCGCCACGACGCTGCGTTTCGGGCTCTGGCTGGGCGCGCTGCTGATCCCGCTGCAAATCCTCGCCGGCGACCTGCACGGCCTGAACACGTTGAAGCACCAGCCGGCCAAGATTGCCGCGATGGAAGGCATCTGGCAGACCGAGCGCGGCGCGCCGCTGCTGCTGTTCGCCGTGCCCGATACGGTGAACCGCACGAATCACTTCGAGATCGGCGTTCCGCGCGCTGCCAGCCTGATCCTCACGCACGAATGGGACGGCGAGCTGCAGGGCCTGGACGCATTCGACGGCGCGCACCCGCCGGTGGCGCCGCTGTTCTATGGCTTCCGGCTGATGGTCGGCCTGGGGGTGTTGATGCTGGTCGCCAGCTGGGGCGGGCTGTGGCTGCAGCGTGGCGGCCGCGCGCTGCCGCGTTGGGCCTTGGGTCTGCTGTCGGCGATGGTCTTCAGCGGCTGGCTGGCCACGCTGGCCGGCTGGTACGTGACCGAGATCGGCCGCCAGCCCTGGATCGTCTACGGCCTGCTGCGCGTCGCCGACGTGGCGACGACAACCCCGCCGGCCCATGTTGCCGTCACGTTGGCCGGCTACCTGATCGTCTACACGGCGCTGCTGATCGCCTATGTCAGCGTCATCAAGCACATGGCCGAGAAGCCCCAGGAGATGCTCGCATGACCGCCGCCGAAACGCTGCCCGTCGTCTTTCTCGCGCTGATGGGCCTGGCCATGCTGGCCTATGTGGTGCTGGACGGCTACGACCTCGGCGTGGGCCTGTTGCTGCACCGGGCCACGCCGGCACAGCGCGACACCATGATCGCCAGCATCGGCCCTTTCTGGGACGCCAACGAGACCTGGCTGGTGCTGGGCGTGGGCATTCTGCTGATCGCGTTCCCGAAGGCACACGGCCTGGTGCTCGGCGCGCTGTACCTGCCGGTGGCGATCATGCTGGTGGGGCTGATCCTGCGCGGCGTGGCCTTCGACTTCCGCGTCAAGGCGCAGGACGAATGGAAGCCGCTGTGGAACTTCGCGTTCTGGGCCGGCAGCGGGCTGGCCGCGCTGTCGCAGGGCTGGATGCTGGGCCGCTACATCACCGGCTTCGCCGAAGGCCTGGGCGCACAGCTCTTCGCCGGCGCCATCGCGCTGCTGCTGCCGGCGGCCTATGTGCTGCTGGGCGCGGCCTGGCTGGTGATGCGCACCGAAGGCGAGCTGCAGCAGCGCGCCGTGCGCTGGGCCAAGCTGGCCTGGCCGCCGGTGGTGCTGGGCATGGGCCTGGTCTCGCTGGCCACGCCGGTGGTCAGCGCCACGGTGCGGGCACGCTGGTTCAGCATGCCGGACTTCATCGCGCTGCTGCCGATTCCGCTGGTCACGCTGGCCGCGCTGCTGATCGCCCGCGCCATGCTCAACTCCAGGCAGGTGCTGGGCCGGCTGGCCTGGCTGCCCTTCGTGGCCGTGGTCGCCGTGTTCCTGTTCGGCGCCATCGGCCTGGCCTACAGCCTGTTCCCCTACGTGGTGATGGACAGGCTGACGATCTGGCAGGCGGCCAGCGCCACCAACTCGCTGGCCGTCATCGCCGTGGGCTGCGCGTTCACCGTGCCGGCCATCGTCGGCTACACGGTGTTCAGCTACCGCGTGTTCGCCGGCAAGGTGGGCGAGCTGCGCTACGCCTGAACCTGGTTCGCGGCGCAGCCCGCGGCTTCACTCGGCCAGCGCCGCCGTCGCCGCGTCGATGCGCGCCAGCACCTCGGGCGTGAGCTTGTCCAGCAGCGCCAGCGCACCGAGGTTCTGCTGCAGCTGCTCCAGCTTCGAGGCCCCGGTGATCACGGTGGACACGTTCGGGTTCTTCGCCACCCAGGCCAGCGCCAGCTGCGCCACCGTGCCGCCCAGTTCGGCGGCGATGGGTTCGAGCTTCGCCACGGCCTCGTTCTTGGCGGCGTGCGTGAGCCCGTCGCGCAGGAAGGCCATGTTCTCCATCGCGCCACGGCTGCCCTCGGGCACGCCGGCCTTGTACTTGCCGGTGAGCAGGCCGCTGGCCAGCGGGCTCCAGGTGGTCAGGCCCAGGCCGATGTCGCCGTAGAGCCGCGCGTACTCCTGCTCCACCCGCTTGCGGTGGAACAGGTGGTACTGCGGCTGCTCCATCACCGGCTTGTGCAGGTGGTGGCGCTCGGCAATCTCCCAGGCCGCGCGGATGTCGGCCGCGCTCCACTCGCTGGTGCCCCAGTACAGCGCCTTGCCCTGGGTGATGAGGTCGCTCATCGCCCGCACGGTTTCTTCGATCGGCGTGTGCGGGTCGGGGCGGTGGCAGTAGATCAGGTCGATGTGGTCGAGCTGCATGCGCTTGAGCGAGCCGTCCATGGCCTGCATCAGGTACTTGCGGTTCAGCGTGTCCTTGCGGTTGACGGCCTCGCCGCTGCGGTCCAGGCCCCAGAAGAACTTGGTGCTGACGACGTAGTTCAGGCGCGGCCAGGCGAGCTGCTTCAGCGCCTCGCCCATCACCGTCTCGCTCTTGCCGCCGGCGTAGACCTCGGCGTTGTCGAAGAAGTTGATGCCGCCATCGAAGGCGGCGGCCATCATCTCGACGGCCTCGCCGGTGTCGACCTGGTTGTGGTACGTGATCCAGGAGCCGAGCGAGAAGGCGCTGACGCGCAGGCCGGAGCGGCCGAGGCGGCGGTAGAGCATGGTGTGGGGGGTGTCGGAAACGAACAGAAGCCCGCGAGCGTAGCGGGTCCCGCGGGCGACAGCCACGCGGCGCCGGCACGCCCACAATGCCGCGCATGGGCATGTTGCATCTCGTGCGCCACGGCCAGGCGAGTTTCGGGGCCGCCGATTACGACCGGCTGAGCGATCTCGGCCAGCGCCAGTGTGCCGCGCTGGGCCGCTGGTACGGCGCCCGCGGCCAGCGCTTCGTGGCCGTCTTCACCGGCACGCTGACGCGCCACCGCCAGTCGCTGGCGGCGCTGGCCGAGGGCCATGGCGCGCTGCCGGCGGCCGTCGAGCTGCCGGCGCTGAACGAATACGACAGCGCGGCGCTGCTGCGCGCGATGCCGAGCAAGAAGCTGCCGCCGCCCGACACCCCCGAGGGCTACCGCGCGCACTTCCGGTTGCTGCGCGAGGCGCTCGCGGCCTGGATAGCCGGCCGCATCGCACCCGCCGGCATGCCGGCCCACGCCGAGTGGCAGGCCGGCATCGCAGCAGCGCTCGACCAGGCGCGCAGCGTGGCCGATGGCGACGTGCTGCTGGTCTCCAGCGGCGGCCCCATCGCCACCGCGACGGCGCAGGTCATGGGCGCCCCGCCCGAGGCCCTGGTGGAGCTGAACCTGCGGCTGCGCAACAGCGCCGTCACCGAGTTCGCGTTCAACCCGAAGCGGCATGTGCTGCACAGCTTCAACGGCCTGCCGCACCTGCTGGAGCCCGGGCGCGAAGACTGGGTCACCTACGCCTGAGCGGGGCACCGCGCCGGTGCTGCCTATGATGCGGCCGTGACGAACCCGGCCCAGACCCCATCACCCCGCGCCTCGCTGCAGGTCGCCGTGGTCGGTGCCGGCCCGGTGGGGCTGGCGCTGGCGCTGCAGGCGGCGCGGCAGCTGCCGACGGCCTGCATCACGCTGTTCGACACCAGGCCGCTCGACCGCGACGTGTCGGCCGACCCGCGCACACTGGCACTCGCGCTCGGCAGCGTGCAGCAGCTCGAGCGGCTGGGTGCCTGGCCCGCTGCCGCGGCAGCACCGATCCGCCGCGTGCACGTCTCGCAGGCGCCGGCGGGCATCGGCCTCGGCCCCGCGCAGCCCAGCGTGCAGCTCGACGCTCCCGATCTGGGCCTGCCGATGCTCGGTGCCGTGCTGAGCTACGGCAGCCTGCTGGCACCGCTGCAGTCGGCCTGGCTGGCGGCCGCGGCGGCGGCGCCGCAGCGGCTGGTCACGCGCTTCGGCACGCCGGTGCAGGCGATCAAGGCGCTGGACGGTGCAGAGGGCCCACGCGGAGGTGTCGAGATCGACGCCGGCATCGCCGAGCGTTTCGACCTCGCCGTGGTGGCCGAAGGCGGTGTGTTCGCCGAGCAGCCGCGCAAGACCTTTTCCGCCGGTTATGGCCAGACGGCCTGGGTCGGCACGGTCACGCTGCAGGGCGGCGGCATCGCCGACGGCGTGGCCTACGAACGTTTCACGCGCGAAGGGCCGCTCGCGCTGCTGCCTCTGCCGCCCACCGCCGATGGCCAGGTGCGCGCGGCGCTGGTGTGGTGTGTGCCCGAGGCCCAGGACCCGGTGCGCCCGCTCAACGATGCGCAGCGCCTGGCGGTGCTCGCGAGCCGGCTACCGGCCGAGGCCGGCCGGCCCGTGGCGCTGTCGCCGCTGAAGCACTTCGCGCTCGGCCTGAACGCCGAGCGTTCGCTGGTCGACGGCCGCACGGTGCGCATCGGCAACGCCGCGCAGACCCTGCACCCGGTGGCCGGCCAGGGCCTGAACCTGGGCCTGCGCGACGCCCACGCGCTGGTCGACGCGCTGCGCCTGGCGCCGAGCGTCGATCAGGCGCTCGCGCGGGTGGCCTGGCAGCGGGCGCCCGACCGATGGAGCCTGATCGCCGCGACCGACTTCCTGGCGCGCAGCTTCACCTGGACCTTGCCCGGCGCCGCCGCGCTGCGCGGCCTGGGGCTGGCGGCACTGGACGCGCTGCCGCCGGTGAAGGCCGCGCTGGCGCGGCGCATGATGTTCGGCTGGCGCTAGAACGCCAGCGCGGCTCTACAGCTTGCGGTGCGCCAGCGCCGGCAGCTGCGTGCGCACGGCGGCCAGCCGTTCTGCATCGACCTCGGCGATCACGAAACCCTCGCCTTCGGGCAGCACGTCCAGCACCTGGCCCCAGGGGTCGATGACCATGCTGTGCCCCCAGGTGCGGCGGCCGTTGGCATGCGCCCCACCCTGGGCCGAGGCCAGCACATAACACTGGTTCTCGACGGCCCGGGCGCGCAGCAGCAGCTCCCAGTGCGCCTCGCCCGTGGTGTAGGTGAAGGCGGCCGGCACGCAGAGCAGGTCACAAGGCGGCGCCATCAGCGCGCGGTACAGCTCCGGGAAGCGCAGGTCGTAGCAGACCGACAGGCCCACCCTCAGCGGCCCGGCCTGCACGGCCACCGGCGCCGAGCCGGCTTCGAGCACCCGCCCTTCGTCGTAGCGCTCGCGGCCGTTGTCGAAGGCGAACAGGTGCACCTTGTCGTAGTGCGCGGCCTCGTGGCCGTCGGGCGCGTAGACGCAGGTGCGGTTGAGCACGCGGTCGGCCGCGGCAGCGCGCACCGGCAGCGTGCCGCCGGCGATCCAGATGCCGAGCTCGCGCGCCAGGCCCGAGAGAAAACCCTGGATCGGGCCGTTCGTCACATCACCCGCGTCTTCGGCCAGCGCCAGCTTGTCGCTGTCCTTCCAGCCGATCAGGCAGAAGTACTCGGGCAGCAGCACAAAGCCGGCACCGGCGGCCGCCGCCTGGCGCAGCAGGCGTTCGGCCGCGGCGCGGTTCTCGGCCCAGTCGGGCGTGGACACCATCTGGACGGCAGCGATCTTCATGGGGTTGATGCTAGGCGATGACCCCCGGGGCTGCTCGGCAAAGACAATGCACTAGCCTTGCGCCCTGCCGAGGGAGGCATTCGCGAGGGAGTCTTTCGATGTTGGCCAGCCCGCCCGTGGAGGCCGCTGCACACAGCCGCTATGTCCAGCGCATCCGGCGCCGGTATGGCGCCGAACTGCCGTTGCTGCCGCCCGGCCTGCCGGATGCCGACGGCATCACGGCATTGGTCGGCACGCTGCGCGAAGGCGGGCGCGACCTGGCCTCGGCACTGCGCGTCGCACGCCAGCTGGTGATGGAGCGGCTGGCGGTGCTCGACATCGAGCAGGCCGCGCCGCTGGACGCCGTCACCGGCTGCATGACGCACCTGGCCGAGGCTACGCTGGAGCTGGCGCTGGCCGCCGCCCGCGCCGAGGCCGACGAGCGCCACGGCGCGCCGCTCACCGCCTGCGGCCGGCCGGTGGAGCTGTGGATCGTCGGCATGGGCAAGCTCGGCGCGCGCGAGCTCAACGTCTCGTCCGACATCGACCTCATCTACGTCTACGAAGACGAAGGCCATACCGCCGGCCCGCGGCCGGTGAGCTTCCACGAGTACTTCGCCTTCGTCGCGAAGCGGCTGTACACGCTGATCGGCGACACCACCGACGACGGCTTCGTGTTCCGCGTCGACCTCGCGCTGCGCCCCAATGGCATGAGCGGCCCGCCGGTGGTGAGCCTGGCCATGCTGGAGGAGTATTTCCAGGTGCAGGGCCGCGAGTGGGAGCGTTTTGCCTGGCTGAAGAGCCGCGTCGTCGCACCGCGCGCGGCGGTGGCCAGCGGGCGCGCGCTGGCGCTGCGCAGCCTGGTCACGCCCTTCGTCTACCGGCGCTACCTCGACTACGGCGTGTTCGAGGGCCTGCGCCAGCTGCACCAGAAGATCCGCGACGAAGCCCAGCGCCGCGCCGCCGGCCGGCCGGAGCGCGCCAACGACGTGAAGCTGTCGCGCGGCGGCATCCGCGAGATCGAGTTCATCGTGCAGCTGATGCTGGTGGTGCGCGGCGGCCAGTTCCCCGAGCTGCGCACGCGCAGCACGCTGCGCGGGCTGGACCGCCTGGTGGCACGCGGGCTGATGGACGCCGCCACGGCGCAGCAGCTGGCCGAGGGCTACACCTTTCTGCGGCGGGTCGAACACCGCATCCAGTTCCTCGACGACCAGCAGACCCACCTGCTGCCGGCCGCCGACGAAGACCTGGCCTGGATCGCCGCCAGCCTGGGCGCGGGCTGCCACGTCGGCGGTGCCGCTCCGGCCGCCGGCCGCGGTGCCTGCGCACTGCTCGACAAGCTCGGCGAGGTGCGCGAGTTCGTCGCCGCCGAGTTCGACATCCTGCTGTCCACCGGGCCTCGTGGATCGAACGGCTCGAACGGCTCGAACGGTTCGAACGGCTCCGGCGGCAGCAGCGGCCTGCCGCGCCCGGGTTCCTGCCGCCAATGTGGCAGCGGCCCGCTGCCGGTGGACAGCGACAAGCTGCTCGACAAGCTGCCGCCGCGGCTGGCAGAACGGCTGCGCAGCTGGGCGCAGACGCCACGAGTGCAGGCGCTGCGCGACGAAAGCCGGCTGCGCCTGGGCCAGCTGATGCAGCGCGCCGGCCAGGCCGTGGCCGAAGGGCAGTGCCACGAAGACGCGGCGCTGCGCTTCGTCGACTGGGTCGAGCCGCTGCTGCGGCGCGAGAGCTACCTCGCGCTGCTGGCCGAGCGCCCGGCGGTGCAGCAGCGGCTGCTGCGACTCCTGGGCCTGGCGCGCTGGCCCATGCAGTACCTGATGCGCCACCCGGGCGTCATCGACGAGCTGGCCGACCAGCGCCTGACGCGCCAGCGCTTCGACCCCGAGGCCTTCCGCAGCGAGCTGGAAGCCCGCCGCAGCGGCTGGCACCGCAGCGGCCAGGACGACGAGGAGCAATTGCTCGACACGCTGCGCCATGCCCACCACGCCGAGGTCTTCCGCACGCTGGTGCGCGATGTCGAAGGCGAGCTGACGGTGGAGCAGGTGGCCGACGACCTGAGTGCGCTGGCCGACGCGGTGCTGGCGCAGTCCATCCGCTGGGCCTGGTCGATGCTGAAGCAGCGCCACCGCGCCGCGCCGGGGCTGGCCGTCATCGCTTACGGCAAGCTCGGCGGCAAGGAGCTCGGCTACGGCAGCGACCTCGACGTGGTGTTCCTGTACGACGACGGCGAAGTCTCCGAGGCCGAGGCGCAGAAGGCGCAGGAGGTGTATGCCGCCTTCGTGCGCAAGCTCATCACCTGGCTCACGCTGCGCACCGGCGCCGGCGAGTTGTTCGACATCGACACCGCGCTGCGCCCCAACGGCAACTCCGGCCTGCTCGTCACCAGCCTGGCGGCCTACGAGCACTACCAGTCCGGGCGCGGCAGCAATACGGCCTGGACCTGGGAACACCAGGCGCTGACCCGCGCACGCTTCTGCGCCGGTGATCCGGCCCTGGCCGCGCGCTTCGAGGCCACACGGCGCACGGTGCTGACCGCCGCGCGAGACACCACGGCGCTGAAGGCCGAGGTGCTGGCGATGCGCGAGAAGATGCGCACGGCGCGGCCGGTGAAGGCCGGCCGCTTCGACGTCAAGCACAGCGCCGGCGGCATGGTCGACGTCGAGTTCGCCGTGCAGTTCCTGGTGCTGGCCCATGGCGGCACGCAGCCGACGCTGCTGGACAACGCCGGCAACATCGCGCTGCTGCAGCGCGCCGAGGCCGTGGGCCTGCTGCCGGCCGGTATCGGCAGCGCCGCGGCCGACGCCTACCGCGAACTGCGCCGCGCCCAGCACCGCGCGCGGCTCGACGAACAGTCCACGCAGTTCGAAGGTGAGGCCGCCGAAGCGCTGGCCCCGCAGGCCGAGGCGGTGCGCCGGCTGTGGCAGGTGGTGTTCGGCTGAAGCCGACGCCAGGGCCTTGCTCCGGCTGGCCGGCCCTGGCGGCGCTGCTGGCCGTCGGCGCCCTGCTGGCCTGGCCGCTGCCGGCAAGCCTGCTCGACTGGCAGCCCGGGCTGGCCACCACCGAACCCTGGCGCGCGTTCAGCGCCGCCTTCGTGCACTGGAGCCCGGCCCACCTGGCCGGCAACCTGGCCGCCGCCGCCGCGGTGGCGGCCTACGGCTGGGCGGCCCGCCTGCCGCTGGCCGCCACCGGCGCCTGGCTGGCAGCCTGGCCGCTGACGCAGCTGGGCCTGCTCACGCGCCCCGAGCTGCTGCACTACGGCGGGCTCTCGGGCGTGCTGCATGCCGGCGTGGCGGTGGCGGCGCTGTGGCTGGCGGCCGAGGACCGCGGCGCGCGCCGCGCCGTGGGCCTGCTGACGCTGGCCGCGCTGCTGCTGAAGACCGTGCTCGAACGCCCCTGGGCCGAGGCCCTGGTCGCCGCCGGCGACATCGCGGTGGCGCCGGCAGCCCACGCCAGCGGCGTGCTTGCAGGGCTTGTCTGCACCACCGCGGTGCTCGGCTGGCGCCACACTCGTGGTCGATGACCGACCCCAGCCCCACCACCCGCAAACCCCATCTCGACGGCCTGGCCGTCGCCACCCTGATCGGTTGCTGCGCCATCTGGGGCCTGAGCCAGGTGGCGGCCAAGGTCACGCTGGCCGAGGTGCCGCCGCTGGCGCAGGCCGGCCTGCGCTCGGTGGGCGCGGCGCTGCTGCTGCTGGCCTGGGCGCGCTGGCGCGGCATCGGCATGTCCTGGCGCAACGGCACGGCCGGGCCGGGCCTGGTGGCCGGCGGGCTGTTTGCGCTGGAGTTCGCGGCGCTGTTCGTCGGGCTGCAGTACACCAGCGCCTCGCGCATGGCGGTGTTCCTGTACCTGGCGCCGTTTGTCGTGGCGCTGGGCATGCCGCTGATCTCGCGCCAGGAACACCTGGCGCCGGCGCAGTGGGCCGGCCTGGTCATCGCCTTCGGTGGCGTGGTCTGGGCCTTTGCCGAGGGTTTCGTCGCACCCGCGGCCGGGCCGCAGCAATGGCTGGGTGACGCGCTGGGCATCGTCGCCGCGGTGCTGTGGGGCTCGACCACGCTGGTGCTGCGCGCCACGCGCCTGGCCAGCGCGCCGCCCGAGCAGACCCTGCTGTACCAGCTGGTGGTGTCGGGCATCGCGCTGGTGGCGGCCTCGCTGGCCGTGGGCGAGGCCTGGCCGACGCGGCTGAGCCTGGGTGTGTCAACGGCGCTGCTGTTCCAGATCGCCGTCGTCACCTTCGCCAGCTACCTCGCCTGGTTCTGGCTGGTGCGCCACTACGTCGCGACCAAGGTCTCGGCCTTCACGCTGCTGACCCCGGTGTTCGGCCTGCTGGCCGGTGTGGGCCTGCTCGGCGAGCCGCTGACGCCGCGCCTGGTGATCGCGCTGGCCGCCGTCTGCGCCGGCATCTGGCTCGTCAACCGGGCGACAGGTTCGCCCCGGCGCGCCGCCTAGACTGCGTGCACAGCCCCCAACAAGGAGACAAGACGATGATCACGCTGTGCGGGATGAGCCTGTCCAACTACTACAACAAGGTCAAGCTGGTGCTGCTCGAAAAGGGCCTGCCCTTCACCGAGGAGCTGGTGCGCACCCGCAGCACCGAAGAAGCGGTGCTGGCCTGCTCGCCGCTCGCCAAGATCCCCTTCATCCGCCTCGACGACGGCCGCTCGCTCTGCGAGAGCCAGGTGATCTGCGACTGGCTCGAAGCCACCCACCCCGAGCCACGGCTGCTGCCGGCCGACGCCTTCGAGGCCGCCAAGGTGCGCGAGCTGGTGGTCTTCATGGAGCTGTACGTCGAGCTGGTGGGCCGTGAGCTCTACGGCCAGGCCTTTTTCGGCGGCAGCCTCGACGAAGCCAGCCAGGCGCGGGTGAAGAAGCAGCTCGTGCGCAACCTGCAGGCCTTCAAGCGCCTGGCGCGTTTTGCGCCCTACGCGGCGGGCGAGCAGTTCACGGTGGCCGACTGCGCGGCCTACGCCACGCTGCCGACGGTGGCCGGCGCCACCAAGGCGGTCTACGGCGAAGACCTGGTGACCGCCGCCGGCATCGACTGGAAGGCGCACCTGAAGGCCATAGCCTCGCGGCCCTCGGTGCAGCGTGTGAACGCCGACCGCAAGCGCGACACCCCAGCCCCCGCCGGCTGAACGGCCTGCTTCAGGCCGCCGACGGCCGCGCCACCGCGGCCCGGGCCGCCAGCTGCGCCGCCATCTCCTTGCGGAAGCGGTTCAGCTCCTGCACGCTGGCGAAGCTGCGCTCCATCAGCAGGCTCAGGTTGTGCAGGATGCGCTCGACGACCTTGGTTTCCCAGACGGCGTCGAACTGGATCTGCTTGTCCAGCCACTGTTCCAGCCAGGCCGGATCGGGCAGGCGGCTCTGCACGGTGTCGCGCGGGAACAGCTTGGCGTTGACGTGCAGGTTGGTCGGGTGCAGCGCCTGCGCGGTGCGGCGGGCGCTGGCCATCAGCACGCCGACCTTGGCGAAGGCGGCGCGGGCTTCGTCGCCGAACTTGGTCATCGCCCGCTTCATGTAGCGCAGGTAGGCGCCGCCGTGGCGGGCTTCGTCGCGCGCCAGGGTTTCGTAGATGGCCTTGATGACCGGCTCGCTGTGCCATTCGGCGGCGCGGCGGTACCAGTGGTTCAGGCGGATCTCGCCGCAGAAGTGCAGCATCAGCGTCTCGAGCGCCGGTGCCGGGTCGAACTCGAAGCGCACCGCGTGCAGCTCTTCTTCGGTCGGCACCAGGTCGGGGCGGAAACGGCGCAGGTACTCCATCAGCACCAGCGAGTGTTTCTGCTCCTCGAAGAACCACACGCTCATGAACGCCGAGAAGTCGCTGTCGTCGCGGTTGTCGCGCAGGAACATCTCGGTGGCCGGCAGCGCCGCCCACTCGGTGATGGCGTTCATCTTGATCGTCTGCGCCTGCTCCTCGGACAGCCGCGTGGCGTCGAAACGATCCCAGGGGATGTCACGCTCCATGTTCCAGCGCACGGCTTCCAGCTGTTTGAAGAGTTCGGGGTAGAGCATGGCGACGGCGGATTGAAGCCCAGGAAACGGTCTGAAACCCCGCATTCTAGGGATCGATGCCGTCTTCGCCCCCGGAATCGCCCTCATGACCCGATGGCGCTCCGGTCGCGCTCCGGTCGCGCGCCGGTCCGGCCACGGCAACCCTTCTTTACGCCGCCCGCCGGAGCGGCGGGGAACTTTGGCCGCCGGGCCGACTCCGAATCAGCAAGCCGGCGCTGCCGCAACGCCGGCTCAGCAGTTTTCCTGTCGTGCGGACGCCGGATCCTCCGGCTGCAATCCCCGGGTGGTTCTCCTCCTCCTCCCTCCCTCCCTCGTTCGCCCGGGGGCGCCGCACGACAGCTTTCTTCCCTGGGCCGGCGCCCAGCGCAAAAAAGAGCCGCGTCCCCCTCGGGGGCGCGGCTTTTTCCATGTCGGGCCCGGTGGGGGCTTACTTGCTGCGCTGGCCTTCGGTCAGCGTGTGGGTCTGGAACAGGCCCGACTTGTCGACGAAGTAGGTTTCCATGAACTTCACGGTCCCGCCGCCACCCAGCCGGGACGGCGCCGGGAACGGGCTGGCGCGCTTGATCATCGCAATCACCCAGGGGCCGATCTCGTCGGCCGCCGGCTTGCGGATCACGCTGACATCGACCACGTTGCCCTGGGCGTCGAGCTCGGTCTCGACCATCATCACGCCGTACAGCAGCGGCGGCAGCTTGCCGCGGTACACGCGCATCGGGAAACAGGCATAGAGGTGGCGCGAGGCGTCGATGCGGAACTCGCGCTCGACTTCCTGTTGCGAGGCCTGCGGCGACTGGCAGACCGGCGCCGGCACCATGTTGAACTGGGCCTTCGCGGCCGGCGCGAGCAGCGCGGCGCCGGCGGTGAGCAAGGCCACGGCCGCCAGACGGGCGGGCGGGCGGAGCGAGGCGGGGCGGGGGCTGGGCATCGGGTGCATCGGGGAGTCCTGGGGCGGCGGTCGTTCGGCCGGGGCTTCCGCCTTATCGGCAGCCACCCCCTCGAATGGAGGGCAAGGTTACACCGCAGGTCCGGCCAGTTACATCCGTCGTCCACCGGACGCCCGACGCAGTTCACACCCGGCGCGACCGAGACCGTTGGTTACCGACCGCCAGGGAGCGTGGGGGCCCTACTTCAACCAGCCCTTGCGCCTGAAATAGACGAAGGGCGCGGCCACCGAGGCCGCCATCAACGCCAGCGCAAAGGGGTAGCCGGCCTCCCAGTCCAGCTCGGGCATGTACTTGAAGTTCATGCCGTAGATGCTGGCGATCAGCGTCGGCGGCAGCAGCGCCACGCTGGCCACCGAGAAGATGCGGATGATCTTGTTCTGGTTGATGTTGATGAAGCCGACCGTGGCGTCCATCAGGAAGTTGATCTTGTCGAACAGGAAGGCGGTGTGCGAGTCGAGGCTGTCGATGTCGCGCAGGATCTGCCGCGCGTCCTCGAACTGCTCGGCGTTGAGCCGGCGGCTGCGCATCATGAAACTCAGCGCACGCCGCGTGTCCATCATGTTGCGGCGGATGCGGCCGTTCAGGTCTTCCTCGCGCGCGATGGCGGCCAGCGCCTCGCCGGCCGTGGTGTCGTCGACGTCGTGGCGCAGCACGCGCACGCTGACCTTCTCCAGGCTGTCGTAGATGCCTTCCAGCGCGTCGGCGCTGTACTCGGCATCGGCGTCGTACAGCTTCAGCAGCATGTCCTTGGCGTCTTCGATCAGCGCCGGGATGCGCCGCGCGCGCAGCCGCAGCAGCCGGAACACCGGCAGGTCTTCGGCGTGGATCGAGAACAGCACGTCCTGCCGCAGGATGAAGGCCACGCGCAGGCTGCGCGAGGGGCCGTCGTCGTGGTCGAGCAGGAAGTCGGAGCGGATGTGCAGCTCGCCGTTGTCCTCTTCGTAGAAGCGGGCGGACTCTTCAAGGTCGGCGTCGAAGGCGTCCTTCGGGATCACCAGGCCGAAGTGCTGCTCGACCCAGTGGATCTCCTCGACCGTCGGTGCCTCCAGGTCCACCCACACCGCATTCGGCGACGGTGTCGCCTCGGCGCTGCCGACATCCTCCTGGATCAATCGGCCCTGGGCGAGCGTGAAGACATTCAGCATGGTGCAGTGCCGGATTATCGCCCTGCACCCCGTCCAGACAGCGCCCGGATGGCAGACTGCGGCCCATGTCAAAGCATGGATTCGTAAGCGCATGAGGCGATGGCTGTGGGCGGGCTTGGCCGCCCTGTTGCTGCTGCCGCTCGGCGCCGGCGTGTTCGTGCTGTTTTCGGCCCTGCAGCCGGAGCCGGCGGTGATCGGCGATGCCGAACTCGCCACCGACGACGTGGCGCGCGCCGTGAACCTGGTGCGCACACACGACCCGCGGCGCGCGCTGCGCGGCGCCGTGCGCACCGCGGTGATCCAGGACCGCGACGTCGAGGTGCTGCTGAACCACGGCGCGCGGCGCTGGCTGCCCGGCACCAGCGGCCGCGCCACCTTCGAGGGCGGCGTCGCGCGGGTGCAGATCAGCACCCACCTGTCGTCGCTGCCGCGCATCGGTGCCGGCGCCGCGGCGCTGGCGGCGCCCTTCGGACGCTGGCTGAACCTGGAGCTGGTGCTGCAGGAAACCGGCGGCTGGCCGGTGCTGGAGTCGGCGCGCGTCGGTGGCCTGCCGGTGCCGGCCTGGCTGGCCGAACGCTGGGCCGCGGCCTTGCTGGACCGCAGCGGCTTCGGCAGTGAATGGACGCTGGTGCACGACGTGGTGCGGCGCGTGCGTTTCCAGCCCGGCCGCATGCTCGTCACCTACGCCTGGCAGGGCGACAGCATGCAGCGGGTGATGTCCACGCTGCTGACGCCCGAGGAACTGGAGCGGCTGCGGCCCTACCAGGAGCTGCTGGTGCAGCTGACACGCAGCGAGCGCCACTGGCAGATGCCGATGGTGCGTGTGGTGCAGCCGCTGTTCGCGCTGGCACGCCAGCGCAGCGCCGTCAGCGGTGACGCGGTGGCCGAGAACCGCGCCGCCATCGTGATGCTGACGCTGTTCGCCAACGGCCGCCACCTGGGCCATGTGTCGCTGGCCGCACGCACCTGGGAGCCGCCGCGGCCGCTGCGGCTCACGCTGGCCGGCCGCACCGACTTTCCGCTGCACTTCCTGGTGTCGGCGGCGCTGGTCACCGAAAGCACCAGCCCGCTGGCCCGCGCGCTGGGTGTCTACAAGGAGATCAAGGACGCCAAGAGCGGCAGCGGCTTCTCGTTCAACGACATGGCCGCCAACCGCGCCGGCCAGCGCTTCGGCGAGCTGGCGCTGGCCGCGCCGGCCGAGCTGCAGGCGCGGCTGGCGCGCGATGCTTCCGCGCCGCCGCTGACCGACGGCGAACTGCTGCCGCCGGTGGACGATCTGCCGGAGTTCCTGTCGGAGCCCGAGTTCCGCCGCCGCTTCGGCGGTGTCGGCGAACCGGCCTACGAGGCCCTGGTGGACGACATCGAGCGGCGCGTGGCCTCACTGCCCCTGCTGCGCTGACGCCGGCCTGGCGCCCGGGCCGGCACCGGCCACGAGGTCGAAGCGGAACAGCCGGCACTCGATGGCGCCGTTGTAGAGCGGCACGCGGCGCGACTCCTTCAGCCGCATCAGGCCCGGCAGCTTCATCTCCGGGCTCAGCACCCAGGCCGTCCAGCCGGCGTAATGGTGTTTCCAGTGCGTGGCCAGCGCGCCGAAGAACTCGGCCGGCGTGCCGCCACCCTCGAAGTCCTCGCGGCTGGACGGGCGCTGGCCCGTGCCCTTGGCGCCGATGCGCTCGCCATAGGGCGGGTTCATCACGATGCAGCCGGCGGCAGCCGGCGGCGGGCGCTGCAGCGCGTCGGCCGTCTTGAACTCGATGGCGTGCTTGACGCCGGCGCGTTCGGCGTTGCGCGCGGCGAAGTCGGTCATGCGGAAGCTCACGTCGCCGGCGAACACCCGCGCCGCGGGCGTGTGCACGCGGGCGCGGGCCGCCTGCTGCAGCGCGGCCCATTCGCGGCGCAGCGGCGCAAACGGCCGCTGGCGCTCGAAGGCGAAGCGCCGCGCCAGGCCGGGCGCGATGCCGCAGGCGATCTGGGCGGCCTCGATGGCCACCGTGCCGGCGCCGCAGCAGGGGTCGAGCAGCGCGCCCTCGGCCGCCGTGCCGCGCCAGCCGGCGGCGGCCAGCATGGCCGCGGCCAGCGTTTCCTTCAGCGGCGCCTCGCCGGTGTCCTCGCGCCAGCCGCGCTTGAACAGCGGCTCGCCGGTGGTGTCGGCGTACAGCATCGCGTGGTCGGGGCCGACGAACAGCGACACCGGCAGCACCGGCCGGCGCGTGTCGACACTCGGGCGCGCGCCGTGGCGTTCGCGCAGCACGTCGCAGATCGCGTCCTTCACACGCAGCGCGGCGAAGTTCAGGCTGGTCAGCGGGCTGCGCACGGCCTGCACGTCGACGCGCAGGGTGTCGTCGGGCGTGAGCCAGTCGTTCCAGTCGACACGCCGCGCCAGCGCGTAGAGATCGTGTTCGTCGCGGTAGGGGCCGTCGGCCAGCGGCAGCAGCACGCGCGTGGCGAGCCGGCTTTCGAGGTTGCAGCGCATGGCTGCGGGCAGGTCGCCTTCGGGCGCAGCGAGCCACACGCCGCCGCGCGCTTCTTCGACCGCGTCGGGGCCGACGCCGAACAGGCCGCGCAGCTCTTCGGCCAGCAGCGCTTCGACACCGCCGGCGCAGGGCAGGAACAGCATGGCGTGCCTACAGCTGCTTGCGCAGGCCGGCCGGCGCGATCTTCAGCGCCTCGCGGTACTTGGCCACCGTGCGCCGCGCGACCTGGATGCCCTGCTCCTCGAGCATCGCGCTGAGCTGGTTGTCCGACAGCGGCTTCTTCGCGTCTTCCGCGGCCACGAACTGCTGGATCAGCGCGCGCACCGCGGTGCTGCTGGCGTTGCCGCCGGCATCGGTGTTGAGGCTGGAGCCGAAGAAGTACTTCAGCTCGAAGGTGCCCTGCGGCGTGGCCATGTACTTGGCGGTGGTCACGCGCGAGATGGTGCTTTCGTGCAGGCCGAGTTCGTCGGCGATCTCGCGCAGCACCAGCGGCTTCATCGCGATCGGCCCGTGGGTGATGAAACCCTTCTGCCGCTCGACGATGGCGCGGCTGACACGCAGGATGGTGTCGAAGCGCTGCTGGATGTTCTTGACGAACCAGCGCGCCTCCTGCAGCCGCGCCGAGACACCCGGGTTGGCGCTGGCGCCGCGCAGGCCGCGCGCCGCCTGGGCGTAGAGGTCGTTGATGCGCAGCTTGGGCATCACGTCGGGGTTGAGCAGCACACTGAAGCCGCGGCCGGTCTTCTTGACGATGACGTCGGGCACGATGATGTTGCCTTCGGCCGGCGTGAACGGCCGGCCCGGCTTGGGCTCGCAGCGGCGGATCAGCTCCTGCGCCTCGCGCACGGTGTCCTCGTCGCTGCCGGTCAGCGCGGTGAGGCGGCGGATGTCGCGCTTGGCCAGCAGCTCCAGGTACTGCTCGGCGATGCGCAGCGCCACCTGGCGAGCAGCCGAGCGCGGGTGCGTCTTCAGCTGCAGCGCAATGCATTCCGGCAGCGAGCGCGCGCCGACGCCGCAGGGCTCCAGGCTGTGCAGCAGCGCCAGCGCGATGCGCAGCTGGCCGGCCAGCGCCTCCAGCGCCTCGGGTTCGCCGTCCAGCTCCAGGATGTCGGCCAGCCGTGCGGCGATCTCCTCCAGCGGGTCGGCGAGGTAGCCGTCTTCGTCGAGCGACTCGATCAGCACCTCCAGCGCGCCGGCCTCGTCGGGCGCCAGGCGCAGGCCGACGATCTGCGCGCGCAGGTGGTCCTGCAGGCTGCCGGCGCCGGCGCGGCGGTCGTGCGCCTCGCTGTCGTCGTCGTCCGGGGCCGCGGCCGCGGCGCTGCTGGGGGTTTCGCGGATGCCGTCGAAGTCGTCGCCCTCGGTGCCGTTTTCCCAGTCGTCGCGTTCTGGCGTGCCGAAGGCGTCGCCGCTCAGCTCGCCAGGGCCGGTGTCGGCGCTCGGCGTCTCCGAGGCCTCGAAGCCGTCGCCGGCATCGGACTCGCCCGCACGGTCGACCGCGCTGCGCTCCGGCGGTGTCTCCCAGGGCGTGGGTGCGCCATCGTCGTCGACTTCGAGGAAGGGGTTCTGGTCGAGCATCTGCCCGACCTCCTGCTGCAGCTCCAGCGTGGACAGCTGCAGCAGGCGGATGGACTGCTGCAGCTGCGGCGTCAGCGCCAGGTGCTGCGACAGGCGGACCTGTAAGGACGGCTTCATCGTCGTCTCTGCCCGCTACATCTTGAAGTGTTCGCCAAGGTAGACCTTGCGCACCTCGGTGTTGGCGACGATGTCGTCCGGCGTGCCTTCGGCCAGCACGCGGCCCTCGCTGATGATGTAGGCGCGGTCGCAGATGCCCAGCGTCTCGCGCACGTTGTGGTCGGTGATCAGCACGCCGATGCCGCGCGCGCGCAGGAAACCGATGATGCGCTGGATCTCCATCACCGCGATCGGGTCGACGCCGGCGAAGGGCTCGTCGAGCAGGATGAACCGCGGCGTGGTCGCCAGCGCGCGGGCGATCTCGACACGCCGCCGTTCGCCGCCGGACAGCGCCGGCGCCGGCGAGTCGGCCAGCTTCTCGATCGACAGGTCGCGCAGCAGTTCGGCCAGGCGCGCAGTGATGGTGGCCTGCGACAGCGGCCGGCCGTCGGGCCCGAACTGCAGCTCGAGCACGGCGCGGATGTTCTCCGCCACCGTGAGCTTGCGGAAGATGCTGGCTTCCTGCGGCAGGTAGCTCAGGCCGAGTCGCGCGCGGCGGTGGATCGGCAGGTCCTGCACCTCGGCGCCGTCGATGCGGATGCGGCCGTCGTCGGCCCGCACCAGGCCCACCACCATGTAGAAGGTGGTCGTCTTGCCGGCGCCGTTGGGGCCGAGCAGGCCGACGACCTCACCAGCGCCCACCGACAGGTGCACCTCGTGCACCACGGTGCGCGGACCGTAGCTCTTGCGCAGGCCTTCGGCCTCCAGACGGCTCAGGCGGCTCTGGCCGCCCGACACGGCGGCCGTCGAGGGCTGGCTGTCCAGCGTCATCGCGGCGCGGCTCCGGGCCGGCCCAGCGTGCGGCTGGGTTCGAGCGGCGTGCTCGGTGCGGACGCTGCCGGCGGCGTTGCCGGGGCAGCCGCCTCGTCGCGCGGGCTCAGCACGGCGCGCACCCGCCCGCCGGGGTTGGTCTGCGTGGCCGAACCGCCTTCGACGCGGAACACCTCGGCGTTGTTGTCCCACAGGATGCGTGCGCCGGTGATCTCGTCGGCCACCGCCGTGCCGCGCAAACGGCGCACGGTGCCCTGGCCGATGAAGCGCAGCGTGTCGGCACGCCCATCGAACTCGATGCGTTCGGCCGCGCCCTCGACCGTCTCGTCGACCCCGTCGCGCTTCTGGCGCCAGGTGGCGGGCTGCCCGGCGGCACCCACGGCGTTGGCGGCGCGGTAGCCACCTTCCAGCGTGCGCAGCTCGACCCGATCGGCGCGCAGCACCATCGTGCCCTGCTGCACGACGACGTTGCCGGTGTAGACCAGCACCTGCCGCTGCAGGTCGAGCACGCCTTCGCGGTCGGCCTCGACGATCATGGGCTTGGTCCGGTCGGCCCGTTCGGCCGCGACCGGCAAGGCCAGGACCAGCGCCGCCGCGGTCAGCAGCGGGCGGGCGAGGCGGGATGTCGGGGCGAAGAAGCGCATTTGTCCGGCATGGAACTTGCAGTCAGTATAGCCACAAGTTCATGCCGGACCATGCCGGCGCTGTGCAAAAAAGCCGCAGTGCCGGCGGCGGGCGCCGTCAGGCGCGCTGGCGCGACTGCTGGATCAGGAAGTCGGTGACGGCGAGCGCGCGCTCGTGCCCGCCGGCCAGCGAAGCTGCAGTGTAGAAGCGCCCGTGGATGCCGATCGCGGGCACACCGTCGATCTTGTAGGCATCCGTCAACTGCTTGGCGCGGTTGGACTTGGTCGTGACGCCGAAGCCCTTCATCGCCTGCAGCAGCTTGGCACCGTCGGCGCCGTTGGCGTTGGCGAAGTCGGCGATCTCCGACTCGCGCGCCAGCCGCTTGCCCTGCTGGTGGATGGAAGCGAACACCTTGCGGTGCAGCTTCTCGAGCTGGCCCGTTTCCTCCAGCGCGTAGAACAGCCGCTGGTGCAGCTGGTGCTGGGCCATGAAGCCCACCGGCACCTGGCGGAAGGCCACGTCGGCCGGCAGCTGGCGCGCCCAGGGCTCGAGGATGGGTTCGAAGGCGTAGCAGTGCGGGCAGCCGTACCAGAAGAACTCGACCACCTCGATCTTCTTGCCGGCCGGCAGCGACACCGGCGCCGGCGTCGACAGCTTCACGTAGTGCGTGCCCTCGCGCGGGGCAGCGCCCTGGGCGGCGGCCGTGCCGGCCAGCGTCAGGCCGAGGCCGGTGGCGGCCAGTTGCTTGGAGAAGTCGCGCCGTTGCATGGCGGGGTTCCTTTCGTGTTCGAAGTCGGCAGTGGTCGGCGCGGCGATGCGCCGGCGATGGAGTGCGGCAGCGGCCCCAGGTTCCCTCAACGCAGCACGGCGCTCTGCGGAGGACGCACGCTTGGGTGGCTCACGGCTTTTCGACGCGGACGATCTGCGCCTCCAGGCCCTGCTCGACCAGCTTCTGCTGTTGCGTGTCGGCCTCACCGCGGGTGCCGAAGGGGCCGATGCGCACGCGGTAGACGGTGCGCCCGGCCTGCTCGCGCTCGCTGACGCGCGCCGTGAAGCCGCCCAGCGCCAGGCGCGCCCGCTGCTGCTCGGCGTCGTCCGCCCGGGTGTAGGCGCCGGCCTGCACGAAGTAGACGAAGGCCTCGACCGCGGCTGCGGTGGCCGAGGCCGGCGAGACGGCCGGCACCGGCTGGCCGGACAGGATGGCCGCCGGGTCGCGCCCCGGGCGGGCCGCCGTGGCCGGCGCGGGCGCTGGCGTGGGTGCCGGCGTGACAAGGGCTGGCGCCGGGGCGGCCGCAGGATCGGAAGCAACCGCGCCCGGCACGGCCGCCGCAGCCGCCGCGCTGGCCGCCTGGCTGGCGCGCTGCGCCGCCGCGCCGCCCAGCGCCGCGTTCGGATCCCAGTTCCGGTTGCGCTCGGCCTCGGCGCTGTCCTGCGCCGCCGTGCGCTGCGGCACCTTGTCGATGAAGGGCACCGGCGTCTTCGTGATGTACAGCGCCACGCCCAGCGCCAGCACCAGGCCCACCAGCAACCCGACGACCAGGCCGAGCACGAAGCCGCCGCGCTGCAGGGATCGGGGTGCGCTCATGCCGCCACTCATGCCGCAGCTCCTTCGGCCGGCACGGCCTCGCGGTGCATGGCCTCGGGCGCCGACACACCCAGCACCGCCAGCGCGTTTTTCAGCACCTGGGCCGTGGCGGCCAGCAGTGCCATGCGCGCCCGCGCCAGCGCCGCGTCGTCGACCAGGAAACGTTCAGCCGCGTAGTAGCTGTGGAAGGCGGCCGCCAGGTCGCGCAGGTAGAAGGCCACGTCGTGCGGCGCAAAGTCGGCCGCGGCGCGCGCCAGCATCTCGGGGTAGTCGGCCAGCTTCAGCATCAGCGCGGCCTCGGTGGGTGCCGTCAGCAGCGCCAGGTCGGCGCCGGCGAAGTTGCGCTCGCCGGCGTACTGCGCCAGCACCGAGCAGATGCGTGCGTGCGCGTACTGCACATAGAACACCGGGTTCTCGTCGTTGGCCTTCAGCGCCAGGTCGATGTCGAACACGAACTCGGTGTCGGACTTGCGGCTGATCAGGAAGAAGCGCACCGCGTCGCGGCTGGTCCAGTCGATCAGGTCGCGCAGCGTCACGTAGCTGCCGGCGCGCTTGGAGATCTTCACCTCCTGGCCGCCGCGCATCACGGTGATCATCTTGTAGAGCACGTAGTCGGGGTAGCCCGCCGGGATGCCCAGGCCGGCGGCCTGCAGGCCGGCACGCACCCGCGCCACGGTGCCGTGGTGGTCGGTGCCCTGCACGTTGATGACCTTGGCGTAGCCGCGCTCGAACTTGGCCAGGTGGTAGGCGACGTCGGGCACGAAGTAGGTGTAGCTGCCGTCGGACTTGCGCATCACGCGGTCCTTGTCGTCACCGTAGTCGGTGCTCTTCAGCCACAGCGCGCCGTCGGCCTCGTAGGTCTTGCCGCTGGCGACGAGGCGCTTCACCGTGTCCTCGACGCGCCCGTCGCTGTACAGGCTGCTCTCGAGGTAGTAGTGGTCGAAGTGCACGCCGAAGGCCTGCAGGTCCAGGTCCTGCTCGTGGCGCAGGTAGGCCACGGCGAACTGGCGGATGCCGTCGAGGTCGGCCACGTCGCCGCTGGCGGTGAAGGCGCGGTCGTCGGCCGTCACCGTCTTCTTCGCGGCGAAGTCGGCGGCGATGTCGGCGATGTAGTCGCCGTTGTAGGCGGCTTCCGGCCAGGCGGCGTCACCGGGCTTCAGGCCCTGCAGCCGCGCCTGCGTGCTGGTGGCCAGGGTGCCGATCTGCACGCCGGCATCGTTGTAATAGAACTCGCGCAGCACCTCGCAGCCCTGGCTCTGCATCAGGTTGCAGATGCAGTCGCCCAGCGCCGCGTTGCGGCCGTGGCCCACGTGCAGCGGGCCGGTGGGGTTGGCCGAGACGAACTCGACCATCACGCGGCGCCCGGCCTGGGCCGTGCCGGCGCCGAAACCGGCACCCGCCGCCAGCACCTCGGCCACAACGGCCTGCTTGGCGGCCGGCGCCAGGCGCAGGTTCACGAAGCCCGGCCCGGCGATCTCCAGCGCCGACACCCAGCGCTGGAACGCCGGCTGCTGCTGCAGCCGCTCGACGAGCTCGGCCGCCAGTTCGCGCGGGTTGCGCTTCAGCGCGCGCGCCAACCCCATGGCCGCGGTCACGGCGAGGTCGCCGTGGCTGGCCTGCTTGGGGGTTTCGAACGCGGCGTCGGGGGTTGCGGCCGCACCTTCGCTCATCTGCGAGAGCACGTTCTGCAGCGCCTCGCGCAGTGCCTGCTTGGCTTCGATCATGGGCACCGATTCTACGAGGGGGCCTTGAACTGGGCCGCGAACTGGGTCGGATCACGGCCGCTGTTCGGCCCACCCGCGCAGGCCCTGGCGGGGCATGATGTGGGGCCGTGTCTTCCCGCCATGCCCTGCCCACCCACGCCGCCGCGGCCCCGGCCGGTGCGGGCGTCGCCGCCCTGCCCTCGCGCATCGGCAAGTACGTGGTCATGGGCAAGATCGGCGAGGGCGCGACCAGCGAGGTCTTCCTCGCCCAGGACCCCTTCCTGAACCGCCGCGTCGCCATCAAGCGGGTGCGGCCGGCGATGCTGGCCGACAGCCGCGAGCAGCACTTCCAGCAGCGCTTCTTTGCCGCCGAGGCGGCCCTGGTGGGCCAGCTGCAGCACCCCAACGTCGTGCAGATCCTCGACGCGGTGGCCGACGCCGAATCACCCTACCTGGTGATGGAGCATGTCGACGGCGTCACGCTGCGCCGCTTCTGCCGCGCCGACCGGCTGCTGCCGGTGCAGCAGATCATCGAAATCGGCTTCAAGTGCGCGATGGCGCTTGGCTACTGCTTCCGCCAGGGCCTGATCCACCGCGACGTCAAACCGGCCAACCTGCTGGTCACGCTGGACGGCGAACGCATCACCGAGGTCAAGGTCACCGACTTCGGCAGCGTGTTCAACACCGCCACCGAGCAGACCCAGGTCTACCGCGTCGGCAGCCTGGCCTACATGTCGCCCGAGCAGCTCGACGGCGACGAGCTGGACTGCCGCGCCGACATCTATTCACTGGCCGCGGTGCTGTACCACCTGCTGGCCGGCCGGCCACCGTTCGACGCGCAGCAGCAGCCGGCGCTGATGCACCAGATCTACCACGCCGTGCCGCCGCCGCTGGCCAGCCTGCGCGAGGGTGTGCCGGCCGCCTTGATGGCACTGGTCGAGCAGTGCCTGGCCAAGAAACGCGACCAGCGCCCGGCCAGCTGGGACGCCTTCGCCACCGCGCTCACCGCCGCCGGCGCGCAGCACGCGCAGGACCGCGGCGCGCTGCAGGAGGTGCTGGACTCCGAGCGCTTCACGCTGCTGCGCTCGCTGGAGTTCTTCGCCGATTTCGGCGACGTCGAGCTGTGGGAGGTCGTGCACCGCGCCGCCTGGCACCGCCACGGCTTCGGCGACGCGCTCTACCGCAAGGGCGAAACCGGCAACAGCTTCCACGTCATCACCCAGGGCCGGGTCGACGTCTACCGCGACGGCCGCAACGTCGCCAGCCTGGGCGCGGGCTCGACGGTGGGCGAGATGGCCTACCTGGCGCCGAACCCGGCGCTGCGGGTGCACTCGGTGGACATCCTGGTGTCGCAGCCGGCCACCACGCTGTCGTTCACGCCCGAGTCGCTGGAGCGCCTGGGCCTGTCGACGCGCCACCGCTTCGACAAGGCCTTCATCAAGGTGCTGGTGCGGCGGCTGCACGAGGCGCAGGAAGCGGCGGCCGCCAGGCGCTGATCATCCCGATTCATCCCGCTTGCGCGCCGCCGGCCGCTCGGCTGCAATCGCTGCACCGCCACCCGGCCCTCAACCCCGTCACGAGGCTCGCCATGAAGACACTGCACCTCCTGCTGATCGCCCCGCTGCTGGCCCTGTCCGGCACCGCCTTCGCCGCCGACTGCGCCAAGATGGCCGACGAGAAGAAGCTGCACGGCGCCGCGCGCACGAGCTTCGTGCAGAAGTGCGAGCGCGACCACGCCCCGCCGCCGGCCTGCGAAAAGAGCGCCAACGACAAGAAGCTGGCCGGCGCCGCGCGCACCAGCCATCTGCGCAAGTGCGCGGCCGACGCCGCCGCGGCTGCGGCCGCGAAGAAGGGCTGAGCCCCGCCCGGCGCTCCGGCCTCAGCCCGCGGCGGCCCAGTAGGCCGGGTCGCCGTAGTTCTGCTTGACCCAGTCGATCCACAGCCGCACGCGCAGCGGCAGGTGCTTGCGCTGCGCGAACACCGCATAGATGCCGTTGGCCGGCGCGGCGTAGTCCTCCAGCAGCGGCACCAGGCGGCCGGCGGCGATGTCGGCCTCCACCTCCCAGGTGCTGCGCCAGGCGATGCCGTAGCCGGCCAGGCACCACTCGT
>VFQP010000349.1_pt1 | contig 101124 bp, 96 predicted proteins | sample 3512351 | NCBI WGS metagenome assembly VFQP01 (sample SAMN10412372, study PRJNA504923) | tailings metagenome | isolation source: Relicate 1 Philex TSF1 revegetated site | place: Philippines: Tuba, Benguet | collected 2017-08-29
CGCGCGCAGCACGATCACGCCGAGGATGCCCCAGAACAGCACGCGGTGCTGGTACTGGCGCGGCACGGCGAAGAAGCCAAAGATCAGCGCGATGACGAAGACGTTGTCGAGCGCGAGGCTCTTCTCGACCACGAAGCCGGTGAGGTATTGGATGCCGGCGGTCTCGCCGAGCTGCCACCAGACGAGCCCGGCAAAGCCGACACCGAGTGTAAGATAGCCCGCCGAGAGCGCTAGGCTCTCGCCGACGCCGATCTCCTTCTGCTTGCGATGCAGGACGCCGAGGTCGAGCGCCAGTAGCACGCCAACGATCGCGAGAAAGCCGAGCCACATCCAGGCGGGCTTGCCGAGCCACTCAAGAAACAGAAATTCCAACTGCCGCCTCCTTTAAGGAGCGCAGCTCGAACGGGAGCGGTGAACATCGGACCCGGGCATCGAGCGCGCTCGATGCGGTCCGACATCGCGACCATCAGGGTCGCCAGAGGGGCCCGGCCCGCAAAACGCCAAGTAGGCGAAAGCAGATGACGTTACAAGAGGGCTTCAGCAATATAAACTGTCGAGAGATGGCGCACCCGACGCGATTCCAGCGAAGTTGCCTATTCTAATGGCATCGCGATCTGACCGGTGGTGCGGGTGGCCGGGGTCGAACCGGCACTCCTTTCGGAACTGGATTTTGAATCCAGCGCGTCTACCAATTCCACCACACCCGCATTTTGGCCGCCGATTCTAGCCGTCGCTCTCTGCACCTATACTGCACCTAGCGCGATTCCAGAACTGCGGCGGCTTCAACTCCTGTCTTTGTAAACAACTGATCTTACTACACTTTCGGCCCGTCTCAAAAGCTGTGGATATGGTAGACAAACCACTTTTTGAGTCGAGCGCGTCTACCAATTCCGCCATAGGGGCAACGGGCGCGGACTATAGCCATGGCCCCCCGGCGGTCAACATGGGCCGGGTGGCGATGACCGGCCTCGCGTCACCGGCTGTTGACTTCGGCTGCTGCCGGGCGTTTCTCGGCGCCATGAGCGAGAAGCCCGTCTTCACCACCGCGGTTGCGGTCGATCGGCCGTCGGCCGCCGTCGAGGCGCCGAAAAAGGTGCTTCCGGAGGCCGCGCAGCGCGCGCTGGCCGAGGCCGCGGAGCGGCGCGCGGCGCTCGACGCCAGGGCGAAAGAGCTTGCCGCCAATCCCGAACTGCACGGGCGCGGCGGCGCCGATCCCGTCCGTTACGACGATTGGGAGGTCGGCGGCATCGCCGTCGACTTCTGACGCGGGCCTGTCGGCCGCCTCATGCCTTGTTCTTGCGCTCGCGCAGTTCGGCGAAGACCTCCGCCGCCGGCTTGCCGCTCATTCCCAAGGTCGCGGCGATGGCCGCATCGTCGGCGCGCAGGAAGGGGTTGGTTGCCTTTTCCCGGCCGATCGTGGTCGGCAGGGTCGGCCGGCCCGCCTCGCGCAGCCGGGCGACCTCTTCGGCACGCGCCCTGAGGGCGGCATTGTCCGGGTCGACGGTCAGAGCGAACTTCGCGTTGGAGGCGGTATATTCGTGGCCGCAGAAGACCTCGGTGTTGTCGGGCAGGGCGCGCAGCACCTTGAGCGCCTCCCACATCTCTTCCGGCGTGCCCTCGAACAGCCGGCCGCAGCCGAGCGAGAACAGCGTGTCGCCGGACGCGAGAATCCTGTCGGCGGCGAAATGATAGTTGATATGCCCGACCGTGTGGCCGGGCGTGTTGATGACATCGGCAACCAGCGAGCCGAAGGTGGCCTTGCCGCCCGGCGCCACCTTTTCGTCGACCAGCGGGATGCGATGCGCGTCCGCGCCGTTGGCGATGACATGCGCGCCGGTCGCCGCCTTGACCTCGGCAATGCCCTGCACGTGGTCCGCATGATGGTGGGTGACGAGGATATGGCTGATCGTCCAGCCCTTTTCCCGCGCCGCGGCCAGCACGGGCGCGGCCTCCGGCACGTCGACCGTGGCCGTCTTGCCGGTCGCCGGATCGTGGATCAGCAGGCCGAAATTGTCGCTGAGGCACATGAACTGGTGGGTCTTCGCGGTCATGGCATTCTCCGGGCATTCACAGGTGGGCGTTTATCACATTGCCTGCCGCCCCCCGGCAATCCATTCTCCGCACCTCCGATCCGATCCGCTTGCGGCCGCCCTTGTCCGACGTCATCGACCTTCGCGCCTTCTACACCTCGCAGCTCGGCACGGTCGCGCGACGGATGGTGAGCCGCGCCGTCCGCACGCATTGGCCCTCGGCGCGGGGCATGACCACGGTGGGGCTCGGCTATTGCACGCCCTATCTCGGCCTGTTCCGCGACGAGCCCGACCGCTCGCTCGCCTTCATGCCGGCCCAGCAGGGCGTGATCCACTGGCCGACCGCGCGGCCGTGCCGCTCCGTGCTGGTCGAGGATCACATGCTGCCGCTGGCCGATGCTGCGGTTGACCGGCTCCTCATCGTCCATGCGCTGGAAGTGTCCGATGACGTACAAGCCCTGCTGAGCGAGGCATGGCGCGTGCTGGCGGCCGGCGGCCGTGTGCTCGCCGTGGTGCCGAACCGGCGCGGCCTGTGGGCGCAGCGCGACAACACGCCCTTCGGGCAGGGGCGGCCTTATTCCGCGCGCCAGCTCACCGAACTGATGCGCCAGTCCTCATTCACGCCGGTAGCCTGGAGTCAGGCGCTGTGGGTGCCGCCGCTGAAGAAGTCGCTGGTGCTCGGCTCGGCCATCGCCTGGGAGCGTATGGGCTCGGCGCTGTCGCTGCCCTTTGCCGGGGTGCATCTGGTCGAGGCGACCAAGCAGGTCTACCGCCCGGCGGCCGTGCGCCGGGAGGACAGCGTGCGGATTTTCCGACCCGTCCTCCAGCCGACGCCCGCCGCGCGGGGCCCGATCTAGGGCATGACCCCGAGAAATGGGAACCGGTTTTCGGGAAAGGTCATGCTCCACCAAAGATGCTAGAGTGTCGCTCCGATTTCCGGAGCAAATCCCACTCTAGCGCCCCGGCAGCTTGGACTTCAGCACGAAGAGCAGTTCGGCGATCTCCTCGTCCGACAGCAGCGAGACGCGCCGCGCCAGGAGATTGGCGAGTTCGGTCGCCTGCGGCGAGAGGCCGGACGTGTCGATGACGATGCGCGGGTGCGAGATTTCAGCGAGCTTCGCCAGTTCCTCCGCGTCGTCCCAGATGATGCCGAAATAGGCGATGATCCGCTGAACGAGATACCAGCTGGGGCGGCCGCGCTTGCCGTGCTCCAGCGCGGAGAGATAGGCGGCCGAAACGCCGATGGCCTCGGCCATGGCGGTGAGGGTGGCGCCCTTCTCCTCGCGCAAGCTCCGCACGCGGGCCCCGAACGGGGTCATCGCCGCTTCGCCTCGACGATGGTGAGGGCGGCGCGATAAGCCTCCTCGATGCCGAGCCGGGTGGTGTCGAGCGTCACGGCGTCGGCGGCGACCGTCAGCGGCGCATCGGCTCGCGCGGAATCCCGGGCGTCGCGCTTTTCGATATCGGCGAGCACGGCGCGATAATCGGCGTCGCTGTCGGCAAGTTCGCCGCGCCCCACCAGTTCGCGGAAGCGGCGGCGGGCACGCTCCTCAGGACTCGCCGTGACGAAGAGCTTGGCTTCGGCATCGGGCGCGATCACCGTGCCGATGTCGCGCCCGTCCAGCACCGCGCCGCCGGGCTGGCCGGCGAAGCGGCGCTGGAGGTCGAGCAGCGCCCGGCGCACCGGGCCGTGCGCCGCGACGACGGAGGCGGCCTCGCCGGTCTCGCGGGTGCGCAGCTTCTCCGGGCCGAGGTCGGCGAGGTCGAGGTTCTCGGCGATCGCGGCGGCGATCTCGACATTGTCGAGCGGAAAGCCGCGGTCGAGCATGATCCGCCCGACGCCGCGATAAAGAAGGCCGGTGTCGAGATGCGGCAGGCCGTAATGCGCCGCGACGCGCTTTGCCAGCGTGCCCTTGCCGGAGGCGGCCGGACCGTCGATGGCGACGATCACGAGAAATCCGCCCCGAGGCCGCGCATCAGGCCGGTGAAATCCGGGAACGACGTTGCGATGAAGGCGGTATCGTCCACGGTCATCGGCTGCGTCGTGCCGAGGCCCATGACCAGGAAGCTCATGGCGATGCGGTGATCCATATGGGTCTCGACCGTGCCGCCGCCCGGCACCTTGCCGTTGCCGGCGACGATCAGGTCATCACCCTCGATGGTGTGATCGACGCCGGCCGCCGCGAGGCCAGCGGCGACGGCCGCGAGGCGGTCGGATTCCTTCACCCGCAACTCGTGCAGGCCGCGCATCCGCGTCGGGCCCTCGGCGAAGGCCGCCGCCACGGCGAGGACCGGGTATTCGTCGATCATCGAGGGCGCGCGGTGCGCCGGCACGTCGACGCCGGTCAGCTTCGAGCCGCGCACGCGCAGGTCGGCGATGTCCTCGCCCGATTCGATACGCGCATTCAGAACCTCGATCTCGGCGCCCATCTCGACCAGCGTGGCGAACAGGCCTGTCCGCAGCGGGTTCATCATCACGCCGGTAATGGTCACGTCGGAGCCCGGCACGATGGCGGCTGCGACCATCGGGAAGGCGGCGGAGGACGGGTCGGCAGGAACGACGACCGGCGCCGGCTTCAGTTCCGGCTGGCCGACGAGGTCGATGCGCCGGCCGTGCTCGCCATGGGGCGTGACCGTCAACTCGGCGCCGAAATGGACGAGCATCCGCTCGGTATGGTCGCGCGTCGCCTCCTTCTCGATGACGGTGGTGATGCCTGGCGCGTTGAGGCCGGCGAGCAGCACGGCCGATTTCACCTGCGCGGAAGCGACCGGCGACTCGTAGACCACCGGCACGGCGTCCTTCGGTCCCTGCGTCGTGATCGGCAGCCGGCCGCCCTCGGCCTGCGAGACGACGGTGAGGCCGAACAGCTCCAGCGGATCGAGCGCGCGCCGCATGGGACGCTTCCGCAGCGAGGCGTCGCCGTCGAAGGTGGCGCGGATCGGATGAGCGCCGACGACGCCCATCATCAGCCGGCAGCCGGTGCCGGAATTGCCGAAGTCGAGCGGCTCGGCCGGCTCGACCAGCCCGCCGACGCCGACGCCGTGGACGGTCCAGGCGCCGGGGCCGGTCTGCTCGACCTGCGCGCCGAGAGCGCGGCAGACCTTCGCCGTGTTGATCACGTCCTCGCCTTCAAGCAGGCCGGTGATGCGGGTCTCGCCCACCGTCAACAGCCCGAACATCAGTGCGCGGTGCGAGATGGACTTGTCGCCGGGCACCTGAACGGTGCCGGTGAGGGCTGCCCCGCGCCGGGCGGTCAGCGGTGTCCTGGATGCCGATGTGCTCACTGCGCCTCGCCCATTCTCGAAGAAAGTTCTCAAGCTGCGCTCTATCCCGCGCCGCAAGCCTCTTGACAAGCGGGGGCCGTGCGTCCAACTGACCGCCTTCCAGACACAGTTCGACTGCTCTTCAAGGAGTCCGCACGTGGCGAGACCCGAACTCGGCGTGAAGCGTATCTGCCCCACGACCGGCAAGAAATTCTACGACCTGAACCGCGACCCCATCGTCTCGCCCTATACGGGCGAGGTGCTTCAGCGCGCCATGTTCGAGCCGGCCCGCCGTGGCTCGGCCGCTGCCAAGGCGGCGCCGAAGCCCACCGACGAGGAAACCGAACTCGAGGCCGAAGACGCCGAGCTCGTCAGCCTCGAAGAGGCGGACCAGGAAGAATCGGCCCCGGCCAAGGGTGCCCCGGCGGAAGACGACGTCGATGTCGAGGTCGAGGATACCGGCGACGACGATGACGATACCTTCCTCGAGGAAGACGAGGACGAGGATGGCGGCGACGTCTCCGACCTGATCGGCGACGCTGCCGACGACGACGACGAGCAGTGAGGCCGACTGCCGGAGCGGGTCTCCCGTTCCGGCCGCCTCTTGCGGAAATCCGCGCCAGGGCGTATGTGAGGCGCGACTTCAGTCACATGCACCCTCATCGATGGCTATCGTGAGAGTGGGTTCCTTCGGGGGCCCGCTCTTTTTGCATCGGCCGCCGCGAGGCCCCAAATTTTCGGAGCGCCGATTGACTGCGGAAGACCCGCGCCTGATCCAGGATACGCGTCTCATTGTCGAGACCGGCATGGCCGCGCGCGTCGCCGCCATCGTCGAGCCCGTGCTCGAGGGGCTCGGCTTCAGGCTGGTGCGCGTGCGCCTGTCGGGATCGCAGGCCGGCGGTTCGACGCTGCAGATCATGGCCGAGCGGCCGGACGGCACCTTCACCATCGATGATTGCGAAGCGGCGAGCCGCGCGCTCTCGCCGGTGCTCGACGTCGAGGATCCGATCGCCGCCGCCTACAATCTGGAAATGTCCTCCCCGGGCATCGATCGGCCGCTGGTCCGTCCCAGCGATTTCGACCGCTGGGCCGGTTACGAGGCGAAGGTCGAGATGGCCGTGGCGCAGGATGGCCGCAAGCGCTTTCGCGGCTTCGTGCTGGGCTCGGAAGGCACCAGGGCGAAACTGAAGCGTAGCGATGCCAAGGCCGATGAGCCGGCCGAGGTGCTGCTGCCGATCGAGGAGATCGGCGAGGTGCGCCTCGTGCTGACCGACGACCTCATCCGCGAGGCGCTGCGCCGGGCCAAGGCCGCGGGCCGCGCCATGGACGACGAGGACGAGGAATTCGACGAGGACGGCGACGAAGCCGACGAGGACGGGGCGGAGACCGACGATGTCGTGCTCGTCCGGCCCGCGACGCCGCGCCCCGTCCGGCAGGATGCCGCGCCGAAGAAGATGAAGACCCATCCGCACCCGGGCCGGGGCACCGGCGGGGGGCAAGGCCCGAAGCCGAAAGGCCCCGGCCGTTTCGCCAAACCAAAACCGACCCGCTAGAGGGGAGATAGTCATGGCCGTCTCGGCTAACCGCCTGGAACTGCTGCAGATCGCGGATGCGGTCGCGCGCGAGAAGCAGATCGACCGCCAGATCGTGCTCGAGGCGATGGAAGACGCCATCCAGAAGGCTGCGCGCTCGCGCTACGGCCAGGAGACCGAGGTGCGCGCCGAGATCAACCCGAAATCGGGCGAGATCCGGCTGTCGCGCCTGCTTCAGGTGGTCGACGAGATCGAGAATGTCGCGACCCAGATCGCGACCGAGGAAGCCCGCCGCAAGAATCCGGCCGCGCAGCCCGGCGACTGGATCGCCGAGACCCTGCCGCCCTTCGATTTCGGCCGCATTGCGGCACAGTCGGCCAAGCAGGTCATCGTGCAGAAGGTGCGCGAGGCCGAGCGCGACCGCCAGTTCGACGAATACAAGGACCGCGTCGGCGAGATCGTCTCGGGCCTCGTCAAGCGCGTGGAATACGGCAACGTGGTGGTCGATCTCGGCCGCGGCGAGGCTATCGTCCGCCGCGACGAGCTGATCCCGCGCGAGATGTTCCGCAACGGCGATCGCGTGCGCGCCTATCTCTTCGACGTGCGCCGCGAGCAGCGCGGCCCGCAGATCTTCCTGTCCCGCACCCATCCGCAGTTCATGGCCAAGCTGTTCGGCCAGGAAGTGCCGGAAATCTACGACGGCATCGTCGAGATCAAGGCGGTGGCCCGCGACCCCGGCTCGCGCGCCAAGATCGCGGTCGTGTCGCGCGATTCGTCCATCGATCCGGTCGGCGCCTGCGTCGGTATGCGCGGCTCGCGCGTGCAGGCGGTGGTCGCCGAGCTGCAGGGCGAGAAGGTCGACATCATTCCGTGGAACCCGGATATCGCGACCTTCGTCGTCAACGCGCTGGCCCCGGCCGAAGTCGCCAAGGTGGTGCTCGACGAAGACCGTGAGCGTATCGAGGTGGTCGTGCCCGATCCGCAGCTCTCGCTCGCCATCGGCCGCCGCGGCCAGAACGTGCGCCTCGCCTCCCAGCTCACCGGCTGGGACATCGACATCCTGACCGAAGCCGAGGAAAGCGAGCGTCGCCAGGCCGAGTTCGAGGCGCGCACCAAGCTGTTCATGGGCGCGCTGGACGTCGACGAGGTCGTCGGCCAGCTGCTGACCTCGGAAGGCTTCCGCACGGTCGAGGAAGTCGCCTATGTCGAGCTCTCGGACCTTGCCTCCATCGAGGGCTTCGACGAGGAGACCGCGCAGGAACTCCAGCGCCGCGCGCTGGACTACATCGCCCGGATCGAGGCGGAGCACGACGCCAAGCGCAAGGAACTCGGCGTCGCCGACGACCTGCGCGAGGTCGAGGGCATGACCACCGCCATGATGGTCAAGCTCGGCGAGAACGACGTGAAGTCGCTGGAGGACTTCGCCGGCTGCATTCCGGACGACCTCGTCGGCTGGTCGGAGCGCAAGGACGGTCAGACCACCAAGCATGCAGGCTTTCTCGACGGCTTCGAGCTGAGCAAGGACGAGGCCGAGGCGATGATCATGCAGGCCCGCGTCAAGGCGGGCTGGATCGAGGCTCCGGCCGAGGTCCCGGAAGAACAGCACGAGGAGGCCGGGGCCTGAGCTCCGGACATGGAACGGGATGACGGCGGCGGGCGAAGATGCGCTTGAGCTGACGCTGGACGGCGGGCCCCTCGCGGGGCGCGCCGGTTCCGAGCGCACGTGCATCCTCAACCGCGTCGCCGGTTCGCCCGAAGGGCTGCTGCGCTTCGTGGTCGGGCCGGACGGAATGGTCGTGCCCGATCTCAAGGCCCGCCTGCCGGGCCGTGGCGCATGGGTCACTGCGACCCGCGCCGCCCTCGCTGAAGTGGTCCGTCGCAAGCTGTTCGCCCGTGCCTTCAAGCGCGAGGTTCAGGCGCCCGCTGACCTGACCGACCTTGTGGAACGGCTCATGGACGCCCAGATGACGGCTTCCCTGTCCCTCGCCAACAAGGCCGGCGCGGTGATTGCCGGCTTCGCCAAGGTCGAGTCCGCGATCGCAGGCGAAGAGGTGGCAGGCCTCATTCATGCGTCCGATGGCGGCGAGGACGGCGTCCGCAAGCTCGGCCAGAGCCTGCGCCGCCGCTTCGGCGAGGAGGCGGCCAAAGTGCCGCGGGTGACGCTGTTCACCTCGCTGCAATTGGATTTGGCATTAGGGCGCATGAATGTGATACATGCTGCGCTGCTCGCCGGCGGGCCGAGCAACAATTTTCTCGCGCGCTGCACGGCCCTCGAGGTTTTTCGCTCCGGTGACGCGGCCGGGCGACGACCCCCGGCTCCCGTCAACGAGCCGACGCACTGAATTCCCAAGGACCAGCCGATAGGCGCAGGACCAGACCGTATGACCGATGAGAAGACCCCCGGCGACAAGACAATCAGCCTGACGGGCAAGACCCTCAGCCTGAAGAAGCCCGCCGGACCCGAGCACAGCATGGTTCGCCAGAGTTTCAGCCACGGCCGCACCAAGACGGTGGTGGTGGAGAAGGTCTCGGCTAAGCCGCGCTCCTTCGCCGCGCAGCGCCCGGCGGCTCCCGCCGCGGCGCCGGCGGCCGAGAAGCCGCGTCCCGCAACGCCGCCCGCCGCTCCCGCCGCCCCGAAGGCGCCAGCCCCCGGCATGATCCTGCGGACGCTGTCGGACGACGAGCGCGAGGCGCGCGATCGCGTGCTGGCCGATGCGCGCACCCGCGAAGCCGAGGAGCGCAAGGTCGCCGAGGTGGAATCGCGCCGCCGCTCGGAAGAGGATGCCCGCCGCGCCGCCGAACGCTCCGAGCAGGAGCGCCGCCAGCGCGAGGAGGACGAGCGCCATCGCCGCGACGAGGACGCCCGCCGCCGTTCGGAATGGGAAGCCCGCCGCCGGTTCGGCGACGACAACCGCCCGCGCAGCCTCGACGACATCGGCCGCGCGCCCCGCCAGGACGCGCCCGCCGACGCCGAAGCCCGCCAGCCGGCAGAAGCTCAGGCCCAGCCGCGCGATGCGGGCTCCTTCGGCGACCGTCCGCCGCGTGAGGGCGGCTTCGGCGGCCCGCGTAGCGACCGTCCGCAAGGGGATCGCCCCTATGGCGACCGTCCGCCGCGTTCCGACCGCCCGTTCGGTGACCGTCCGCCCCGCGAGGGCGGCTTCGGCGGCCCGCGTGGCGACCGTCCTCCCGGCGACCGCCCCTATGGCGACCGCCCGCCGCGTCCGCAGGGGGATCGCCCCTACGGCGACCGCCCGCCGCGTCCGCCTGGCGACCGTCCCTACGGCGACCGTCCGCCGCGCCCGCAGGGGGATCGCCCCTACGGCGACCGCCCGCCGCGCGAAGGTGGCTTCGGCGCCCGCGACGGCCGCCCGCCGCGCCTCGACGGCCCGCGCCCGCCGCGCCCCTTTGGCGCAGGTGCCGGCGCTGCCGCCAGTGCCATTCCCACCCGTCCCGAAGGCGCCGGCCCGATGCGGTCCGGCCCGCCGTCAGCCGGCCGTCCCCGTTCGGGCGGCGAGGATGACGACGGTCCGCGCGGCGTTCGCCGTGGCCCGGGCGGCAAGGTCGCGGCCCCCGCGACCCGTCCGGAGCGTCCGGCTGCCGATGCGCCGAGCCGCACCCGCCTGACGCTGACCAACGCGCTGGAGGATTCGTCCGACCGCATGCGTTCGGAAGCCTCGTTCCGCCGCCGCGTCCAGCGCATGACCGGGCGCCGGCAGACCGAGCAGAAGGAAAAGATCTTGCGCGAGGTGACGATCCCCGAGACGATCACCATCGCCGATCTCGCCAACCGCATGTCGGAGCGTGCCGTCGACATCATCCGCATGCTGATGAAGCAGGGCGCGATGCACAAGATCACCGACGTAATCGATGCCGACACCGCCCAGCTCATCGCCGAGGAGCTCGGCCACACGGTTCGCCGCGTTGCCGAATCCGACGTCGAGGAAGGCCTGTTTGACTCGCCCGATCCGGAAGAGATGCTGGAGCCGCGCGCGCCGGTCGTGACCATCATGGGCCACGTCGACCACGGCAAGACCTCGCTGCTCGACGCCCTGCGCAAGACCAGCGTGGTCTCGGGCGAGGCCGGCGGCATCACCCAGCATATCGGCGCCTATCAGGTGACCTCGCCGCTCGGTGGTCTCATCACCTTCATCGACACGCCGGGCCACGCCGCGTTCACCGCCATGCGCGCCCGTGGCGCCAAGGTGACTGATATCGTCGTGCTGGTGGTGGCTGCGAACGACTCGGTCATGCCGCAGACGGTCGAGGCCATCAATCACGCCAAGGCCGCCAAGGTCCCGATGATCGTGGCGATCAACAAGATCGACCTGCCCGACGCGCGTCCCGAAAAGGTCAAGACCGACCTCCTCCAGTACGAGGTTCAGGTCGAAAGCCTCGGCGGCGACGTGATCGAGGTCGAGCTGTCGGCCAAGACGGGCGAGAACCTCGACAAGCTGCTGGAACTGATCCAGCTGCAGGCCGAAGTGCTCGAGTTGAAGGCCAATCCGTTCCGCCTCGCCGAGGGCACCGTAATCGAGGCCAAGCTCGACCGCGGCCGCGGCCCGGTGGCGACGGTCCTGATCCAGCGCGGCACCGTGCATCCCGGCGATATCGTCGTCGCGGGTGCGGAATGGGGCCGCGTTCGCGCCCTGATCAACGACAAGGGCGACACCATCGACGGTGCCGGACCTTCGGTGCCTGTCGAGGTTCTCGGCTTCAACGGCACGCCCGAGGCCGGCGACCGCGTTGCGGTCGTCGAGAACGAGGCGCGCGCCCGCGAGATCACCGACTACCGCCAGAACCTCAAGCGCGAGAAGGCAGCGGCCCGACTGGGCGCTGGCCGCTCTTCGCTCGCCGACATGATGAGCCAGCTCAAGGCCGGCGCGGGCAAGAAGGAATTCCCGCTGATCATCAAGGGCGACGTGCAGGGTTCGGTGGAAGCCATCGTCGGAGCGCTCGCCAAGGTGGGCAACGACGAGGTCGCCGCGCGGGTCATCCTGTCCGGTGTCGGTGGCATCACCGAGAGCGATGTCGGCCTCGCGCAGACGGCGGGTGCGGTCATCATCGGCTTCAACACGCGCGCCCATAAGGAAGCGCGTGCGGCGGCCGAGCAGGGCGGCATCGAAATCCGCTACTACAACATCATCTACGACCTGGTGGACGACATCAAAGCCGCCATGTCCGGCCTGCTTGCGCCCGAACTGCGCGAGACCATGCTGGGCAATGCCGAAATCCTGGAGGTGTTCAACATCACCAAGGTCGGCAAGGTGGCGGGCTGCCGCGTCACCGACGGCCGCGTGGAGCGCGGCGCCAACGTCCGCCTCATCCGCGACAGCGTCGTGGTGCACGAGGGCAAGCTCTCGACGCTCAAGCGCTTCAAGGACGAGGTCAAGGAAGTCCAGGTCGGCCAGGAATGCGGCATGGCCTTCGAGAGCTACCAGGACATGCGCGCCGGCGACGTCATCGAGTGCTACCGGGTCGAGGAGATCAAGCGCTCGCTGTGACGGCTGTGGCCTCACAGGGTTCGGACAAAGGGCGGCCTTCGGGTCGCCCTTTGCTTTTGGCGGCGGCGAGCGAGCCATGCCCTCACCCTTCCCCTCTCCCCGCAGGCGGGGAGAGGGGACTTCGACGGCAATGTCTCCTCTGACCCGCTGTGCCAGGCACAGCCGGTGGCGCGTTGGGCGCGACGCTTGCGCCCCCTCTCCCCGCCTGCGGGGAGAGGTTAGGGTGAGGGGCGGAAACGCTGGGACGGGTGCAGAGCAACCGCCGCTCAGACGACCTTCAGGCTGATCTCGCCGAGGCCGTCCACCGCCGCCACCATGGTCTGGCCGCGGGTGACCGCGCCGACGCCGTCCGGCGTGCCGGAGAAGATCACGTCGCCCGGGCAGACCTCGAAATAGGTCGACAGGAACGAGATCTGCTCGGCCACCGACCAGATCATGTCGGCGAGATCGGCCTTCTGCTTCACCACGCCGTCGACGGTGAGCGAGATCGGCCCCTTCCCCTTATGACCCACCATGCTCACCGGATAGAGCGGGCCGACCGGGCCGGAGAGGTCCGAGGACTTGCCGAGTTCCCACGGACGCTTGAGCGCCTTGGCCTCGTCCTGCAGGTCGCGGCGGGTCATGTCGAGGCCGACGGCATAGCCGAACACGCAGTCCAGCGCCTTCTCGACCGGGATGTCCTTGCCGCCGCCGGAGAGCGCGACGACCATCTCCAGCTCGAAATGGTAGTTGGAGGTCTTCGGCGGATAGGGGTGGTCGACCGTCTTGCCGTGCGGCACGGGCTGGAGCGCATCGGCGGCCTTGTTGAAGAAGAACGGCGGCTCGCGGGTCGGGTCGCCGCCCATCTCGCGGGCGTGGGCAGCGTAGTTGCGCCCGACGCAATAGACGCGGCGCACGGGAAACAGCTTGTCCGTGCCGACGACGGGCAAGGCGGGGCGGGCGGCAGGCTCGAAGACGAAGGACAAGGGGCAAGGCTCCGGTGCGACAGGACGCGCGGTTGCCAGAACCGCCGCGAGATGGTCATGAAGACGCGCGCAAGCTAAACTCCTGCGACGAATTGTCCATGGCTCAGAGGCTCATGACGCATACCGAAAAGAGGCACCTGCCGCCGCTCGCCAAACTGGCGCTGGAGATGGGACCGTTGGTCCTGTTCTTCCTGACCAATTCCTATGGCGACCGCTGGTTCGGCGTCGATGCGACGCAGCGCCTGTTCCTGGCGACCGGCATCTTCATCGTGGCGGTGCTGGTCTCGCTCGCGGTCACCTGGACGCTGGTGCGCAAGCTTCCCGTCATGCCGCTGGTCTCCGCCGTGGTCGTGACCATTTTCGGCGGCCTGACGCTGGTGCTGCACGACGAGCTGTTCATCAAGCTCAAGCCGACCATCGTCAACACGCTGTTCGGCGCCGTGCTGGTCTGGGCGGCGGCCACCGGCCGCAACGTCTTGAAGCTGGTGCTGGATTCGGTCTTCGACCTCACCGACGAGGGCTGGCGGCAGCTCACCTGGCGCTGGGCCTTCTTCTTCTTCGTGCTGGCGGCGCTCAACGAGATCGTCTGGCGCACGCAGACGACCGATTTCTGGGTGGCCTTCAAGGTCTGGGGCATCATGCCGCTGACCATGGTCTTCGCGCTCGCCCAGATGCCGCTGATCCTGCGGCACGACGCCAGCGCAGAAGACGGCAAGACTTTATGAGCGACCGACCCTCTTGACCCGCAGGCTGTTCTACCTCGCCATCGGGGTTATCGCCGCGGCGAGCCTCGTCCTCGCGGTCTGGCCCGAACTCGACCTCGCCGCGACGCGCTGGTTCTGGCGAGAGGGCGAGGGATTCTGGCTGTCATCGCACGGCTGGGCCGCCTTCCTCAGGCGGGTCAGCATGTGGCCGACCATCGCCATCGGCATCGCGGCCATGGTCTCGCTGGTCCAGCACATCGCCCTGCCGACGACGCGGCAGTTCATGCGCGCCCGCACGGCGCTGCTCCTGTTCCTGACCATCATGGCCGCGCCGGTGATCCTGGTGAACGGCATCCTCAAGGAACAATGGGAGCGCGGCCGCCCCGTCCACGTCACCGAGTTCGGCGGTCCCGGCACCTTCACGCCATGGTGGCGGCCGGGCGACGGCGCGACATGCCGCACCAATTGCTCGTTCATTTCCGGCGAGGCCTCGGGCGCGGCGTGGCTCGCGGCTCCCGCCTTGGTCGCCCCGCCCGCGGTGCGGCCCGCGGCGCTCGCGGCGGTTGCCGTCTATACGGCGGTCATATCCGGTCTGCGGATCGCCTTCGGCGGGCATTTCCTCTCCGACACGCTGCTGGCGATCCTCGCGACGCTCGTCATCGTCGCTGCCGCGCATTACTGGCTGTTCCGCCGTGCCGGGGCCGCGAGCGAGGCCGTGATCGCGGAGCGCCTCGCCCGCATCGGCGAGCCGTTGCGCGCCCTGTTCGGCCGGCAGGGCTGACCGGCGGCGGCCGGCATTCACGCGCGTTCGCTTGCCTCTTGCCCGCCGCTTCTTTAAGTCGGCGGCGCGTTACCGTTTCCGCTGGATCAGACCCATGGCCGCCCAGAAGTCCGTCAAGAAAGTCGTCCTCGCCTATTCCGGCGGCCTCGACACGTCGATCATCCTCAAGTGGCTGCAGACCACCTATGGCTGCGAGGTCGTGACCTTCACGGCGGATCTCGGCCAGGGTGAAGAGCTGGGGCCGGCGCGCGACAAGGCGCTGCTGCTCGGCATCAAGCCCGAAAACATCTTCATGGACGACCTGCGCGAGACCTTCGTGAAGGACTACGTCTTCCCGATGTTCCGCGCCAACGCGATGTACGAGGGCCTCTACCTCCTCGGCACCTCCATCGCCCGGCCGCTGATCGCCAAGCGCCAGATCGAGATCGCCGAGGCTGTCGGCGCGGATGCCGTCTCCCACGGCGCTACCGGCAAGGGCAACGACCAGGTCCGCTTCGAGCTGAGCTACTACGCCCTGAAGCCGGACGTCACGATCATCGCGCCCTGGCGCGAATGGGACCTGTCGAGCCGTACCAAGCTGATCGAGTTCGCCGAGCAGCACCAGATCCCGATCGCCAAGAACAAGCGCAACGAGGCTCCCTTCTCGGTCGACGCCAACCTGCTGCACGCCTCCTCCGAGGGCATGGTTCTGGAAGACCCGAACGAGGAAGTGCCCGACTACGTCTATTCGCGCACCGACGGGCCGGAGAACGCGCCGGACAAGCCGACCTACATCACCATCGACTTCAAGGAAGGCGATGCCGTCGGCATCGACGGCAAGGCGCTGTCGCCGGCGACGATCCTCACCACGCTCAACGAACTCGGCAAGGTCAACGGCATCGGCCGCCTCGACCTCGTCGAGAACCGCTTCGTCGGCATGAAGTCGCGCGGCATGTACGAGACGCCCGGCGGCACGATCCTCTACTACGCCCACCGCGCCATCGAGAGCATCACGCTCGACCGCGGCGCGGCGCATCTGAAGGACGAGCTCATGCCGAAATATGCCGAGCTCATCTATAACGGCTTCTGGTTCTCGCCCGAGCGCGAACTGCTGCAGGGCCTGATCGACCGGTCGCAGCAGTTCGTCACCGGCACGGTGCGGCTGAAGCTCTACAAGGGCAATGTCATCGTCGTCGGCCGCGAGAGCTCCTATTCGCTCTACGACAAGGAGCTGGTGACCTTCGAGGAGGGCGCGGTCGCCTATGACCACCGCGATGCCGAGGGCTTCATCAAGCTGAACGCGCTGCGGCTCAGGACGCTCGCCCAGCGCAAGAAGAAGCTGGGGCTCTGAGTTTCCTGCACCGAATGCGACTAAGGCCGGGGCGACCCGGCCTTTTTCATGCGCGCTGTCCGGAATTAGCGAGCTGCGGCCGGGCCGGTCTGCCCGCCGGCATCGCCGACGAAACCGTTGAAGCGGTTGGCCGGGCGGGTCAGGCGGTGGGCGCTGTGGCCGGCCTCGGCATGGGCGCCGTGCTCGGCCTGCTGGGCGATTGCCGGGGCGGCGAGGTGCGCGGAGGCGGCGAGCGGCGAGGCGACGACCGAGGAGGCGATGCCGGCAAGGGTCGACAAAGCTGCGGCAGCCAGGAACGTGAGAGCCGACTTTCGGATGTCGATGATTGCAAACATGGTCGCCTCCCCGGTTTCGCCCCTCCAACACGTGCTGGAGAGTGATCATGGGTAGCGGCGAGGCGGGAGAAGGTTCGAGGAGGGAGCGCTTTTTCTTGGACGCAAGCGCCGGGCTATTTCAATCCAGCTTCTTCAGCCAGCGTCTGGCCTGTGCGCGAACGTTCTTCGGCGCGGTGCCGCCATAGCTGACGCGGCTCGCGACCGACTTCGCGACCGACAATACGGAGAACACGTCCGCGGTGATCCGCTTGTCCACGGACTGCATGTCGGCAAGCGTCAGCTTGTGCAGCGGCAGGCCCTTGTCCGAGGCGACACCCACGGCCTTCGCCGCGATGTGGTGGCTCTCGCGGAACGGGATGCCGAGCGCGCGGACACACCAGTCGGCAAGGTCGGTGGCGGTGGAATAGCCCTGTCCGGCAGCCTTCTTCATGGTGGCGGCATTGGCTTGCATGTCGCGCACCATGCCGGCGGTCGCGGCGATCGCCAGCGACAGGGAGGCGAGCGCGTCCATGGTCGGCTCTTTGTCCTCCTGCATGTCCTTCTGGTAGGTCAGCGGCAGGCCCTTCAGCACCACCACGATGGCGTTGAAGCCGCCGAGGATGCGGCCGACCTTGGCGCGCACCAGTTCGGCGGCGTCCGGATTGCGCTTCTGCGGCATGATCGAGGAGCCGGTGGAGAAGGCGTCCGACAGTTTCACGAAGGAGAAGGGCGAGGAGCACCAGATGACGATCTCCTCGGCGAGGCGCGACAGATGCACCGCCGCGATCGTCGCTGCCGACAGAACCTCCATGACGAAGTCGCGGTCGGCGACGGAATCGAGCGAGTTGGCGGTCGGCCTGTCGAAGCCGAGCGCCTTCGCCGTCATGTGCCGGTCGATGGGGAAGGAGGTGCCGCAGAGAGCGGCAGCCCCCAGCGGGCTCTCGTTCAGCCGCTTCCGGGCATCGGAGAGACGGCCGCGGTCGCGTCCGACCATCTCGACATAGGCCATGAGGTGGTGGCCGAAGGTCGTCGGCTGGGCCACCTGCAGGTGTGTGAAGCCCGGCATGACGGTGGCGGCTTCCGCCAGCGCCTTCTCGGCGAGGGCCTTCTGGAGGTCCTTCAACTGGGCATCGAGCCCGTCGGCCGCGTCGCGCACCCACAGCTTGAAGTCGGTCGCCACCTGGTCGTTGCGCGAACGCGCGGTATGCAGGCGGCCGGCCGGGGCGCCGACGATCTCGGCGAGCCGCGCCTCGATGTTCATGTGGATGTCTTCGAGGTTGCGCCTGAAGACGAATGTTCCGCCCTCGATCTCGGCCAGAACCTTGTCCAGACCCTTGGTGATCGCGGCTTCGTCATCGCGGCTCACGATGCCTTGTTCGGCCAGCATGGCCACATGGGCTTTCGAGCCGGCGATGTCCTGCCTATACAGGCGCTTGTCGAAGTCGATCGAGACGTTGATGTCTTCCATCACGGCCGCAGGGCCGGAGGCATAGCGACCGCCCCACATCGTGTTGCCGGCGGTGTTGGCCTTGGTCATCATCTCGTCCCTTGCGGAGTGGAGTGAAGGTCTTGTCCCGTTCCAGAGCGATCGTGCTGGCGGCCGGCCTGGTCGGGGTGCTGGGAGGCGTTGCGGCCTTCTACTGGACCTCGGGCCATGCAGGCAATCCGGGCATCGCCGCCTGCAAGGCCGCGCGGCCGGCCACGACCGCCATGGCGCCGCTGGCCCGCGGGGAAGTCGCCGCCTTCAAGGTGAACCAGACGCCGGCGCTGGCCGCCAACCTTACCTTCAAGGGGCCCGACGGGCGCGACCTGACGCTGGCCGACTTCCGCGGCCGGGCCGTGCTGCTCAACCTCTGGGCCACCTGGTGCGCGCCGTGCCGCCACGAAATGCCGGCCCTCGACAGGCTTCAGGAGCAGCTGGGCGGGCCAAAATTCGAGGTCGTCGCCGTCAATATCGATACCCGCCACCCCGAGCGCGCCGACAACTGGCTGCGCGAGACCGGCATCCGCCACATGGCGAATTATTCCGACCGTTCGGCCAAGATCTTCCAGGACCTGAAGGCGGCCGGCCGGGCCTTCGGCATGCCGACCACCCTCCTGATCGACGCCAATGGCTGCGAGCTCGGCTTCATCGCGGGCCCGGCCGAATGGGCGAGCGACGATGCCGTGAAGCTCATCCGCGCTGCGCTCGGCACCTGATCCCCCAGCGAAAAGCCATCATGACCGACATTGCCGCCCGCCGCGCCGCGCTTTTCGCGCTGTTCGACAACCTCGGAATCAGGACGACCACCCATGAACACGAGGCAGTGTTCACGGTTGCCGAAAGCCGGCACGTCAAGGAAAGCATTCCGGGCGGCCATACCAAGAACCTGTTCCTGAAGGACAAGAAGGGCCGGCTGTTCCTCGTCGTCGCGCTGGGCGATGCCGTCATCGACCTGAAGAAGCTGCACGAGGTGATCGGCGCCTCGGGCCGCCTGTCCTTCGGTTCCGGCGAACTGCTGGAGGAGGTCTGGGGCGTGAAGCCGGGATCGGTGACGCCCTTCGGCGCGATCGCGGACGGCGAGGGCCGCGTGACCGTGGTCCTCGATGCCGCCATGCTCGCTCACGACATCCTCAACTATCATCCGCTGGAGAACACGGCCACGACCAGCATTTCGCGCGACGATCTCGTGGCTTTCCTGACGGCCACCGGCCACAATCCCCTGATCCTGCCGGTCAGTGCGTGAAGGGGACGCTTCTGCATGCGGGGCCACCCTGATCGAGACGCGTTACGTGCCACGCAATGGCCCTATTTCAGCCCCCTTGAGGCCAAGACCGGGGGCGAGCTTGGCGATGTTGACTCGTTGCCTGATCGACGGCGTTCCGGATTCTTCAGCCCCCCAGCCCCCCGGGGTGTCGTCCGGTCAGGTCGAGCGTCGCCGGTGCTGTCCGGTGGCGATACGTTCGGTCATCCCCTCCGACACGAACGTGCGGGCCGGTGCTTTGCGCCGGCCCGCTTTTTTTGGCGGCGTGCGCCGCGGCGACAGGGAGCCGGCAATGGTCCAGAAGCTGAGTGCCGTGCAGCGGAGAGAGGCATTGGCCGCTCTCCATGGCTGGATCGAGGTCGAGGGGCGCGATGCGATCACGCGCCGCTTCGCCTTCAAGGATTTCTCCGAGGCCTTCGGCTTCATGAGCCGCGCCGCGCTGGTCGCGGAGAAGCTGGACCATCATCCCGAATGGACGAATGTCTACAGCAAGGTCGAGGTGACGCTCTCGACCCACGATGCCGGCGGGCTGACGGAAAAGGACGTGACGCTCGCCAAGGCCATGAATCAGATCGCCGGGGTATGACGTCCAAGGCGTAAGGCCGCCCTGCGTCTGAAACGGTGAGTCCGCTCCACCCGTTTAGTGGAGCATGATCTTTTCCGAAAACCGGTTCCCACTTTTCGGGATCATGCTCTAGCGGTCGCAGGTCCAGGTCATGACCGGCAGGCGCGCCTCGTTCTCCGCGACGAAGCCGCGCGCCAGACGGGCCGGCACGTCGACCTCGACGAGGCGTGTATCGCCGAGCGCCAGCACCTGTTTCAGCACCAGCTTCTCGCCGGGCTCCAGCCGCACCACCGGCTGACCGCCGAGCGGCGCGTCGAGCAGGTTGGCTCCGCCAGCCCCCACTTCCAGCTCAAAAATGCGGCACTGCGCGCCCGCGGCGGCCGCCGTTGCCGGAGCCGGCGTCGTCGCCTCCTGCGCCGCCGGCGTGGCCACGGTGATCGGCACGGTGCGGACCATGCGCGGCGATTCGGCCCCTGCGGGCGGCGGCGGGGCAGAGGCGGTCGTGCTCCCGCTACCGCTCCCCGGTAACCGGAATGTGGTCAATCCGGCAATGCCCAGCGCCGCGAGGGTCGCGACCACCAGCGCCACCAGGAACCAGCGCAGGCGCTTCGGCGAATTGTCCGGCACGCGCACCGAACCGCCACCGCCGCGCGCGGCATCCAGTTCCTTCTCCAGCGCGAGCAGCGAGGCGAGATGGCCGATCTGCGCGTCGAGCTGGTCATACCAGCCGTCGAAATCGTCCGGCGCCGGGTCGCTGGCGCGGTAGGAGCGGTCGATGCCGTCGAGCGTCGTTCGCATCTCGATATGCGGGCCGGTCGGCGGCGCGCCGATATCGGTGCCGTATTTGGTGATGGCGATGGCGAGATCGTTCTCGATCCGCGCGATGACGTCGCGCAGCGCGGTGCGCGTCTCGGCATTGGTCTGCGTCGCCAGCCGCTTGAGCTCGACGGGCGGGTTCGCGGTCTGCTTGAGCTCGCCCGCCGCCCGCTTCAGGGCGTCCTCGATCGTTCCCGCCGGACGCGCAAGGCCGCCCATCCGCCCGCCATAGGCGTCCAGCACATGGAAGCGGTATCGATAGGCCGAGACGAGCGGGGCGACGTCCACGAGAATCCAGTCCGAGGTTCAGGGCTTTGGAGCAAATGCCGATCCGGCGGGATCGTTCATCGCTTCCGTTTCCCTGTTGTGTCGCATTTTTATCCTGCGCGCCGCTACCCGTTTCGCCTGAAAGACGTCCATGCATCCATGTTCGTTCCGCACTCGTCACGGGAAAGACAGCGAAATCGCTTGGGGCCGCATCCTCGATGCTGTAACGGCGGTCTTTCGGCGAAAGCGTGTCGAAACTCAGTCCCGGCGGCGCGGCAGCGGCATGCGAGGCACGCTCACCGGCAGTTCACGGCGGGTGCCGAACAGGCCGACATCCGGCATCTTGAACAGCCGGACCAGCAGCGCGCCGGCGATCAGCCCGCCGACATGGGCCCACCAGGCGGTGTCGCCGCCCTGCGCGGTGAACAGATGGAATATCTGCAGCAGCACCCAGGCCCCGAGCGCCAGCCAGACCGGAATGGTGATCGGGATGATGTTGAAGGCGAGGCCGAACACGCGCACGCGCGGGAACAGCATGAGATAGGCCGCGAGCACGCCGGAGATGGCTCCCGATGCCCCCACCAGCGGCGCCTGCGAGCCGGTGTGGAGGACGAGGTGCAGCGCGCCGCCGAGGAAGCCGCAGAGCAGGTAGAAGATCAGGAAGCGGGCATGGCCCATGGCGTCCTCGACATTGTCGGCGAAGACCCAGAGGAACAGCATGTTGCCGATGAGGTGCATCCAGCCGGCATGCATGAACATGTAGGTCAGCCACGTCGCCTGCGCCGGGACGAGAATCAGGTTCGGCGCGAGCGAGGCCTTGTCGGTGATGACGGCCGGGATGAGCCCGAGCCCCAGCGCGTTCATGTTCGCCGTCGCCGTCGAGACGAGCCCGGTGGTGAACAGGAAGACCGCGACGTTCAGCCCGATCAGCGCGAAGGTCACATAGGGCGTATCGATGCGCCTGTGGGGGTTCTGGTCGGCGAGGGGGAGGAACATGGTGCGAAACTACCGTGGCTGCCGAGCCGCTGTCACCGGGCAAGTCACAGGCGCCGCAAGTTGCCGCTTGATTCCATCATATAAGAAACCTATTCCTCGATCCGCGACGGCACCTGCCTTGACCGTGGCCACCCTCCCGTGGCGACCTGCCGTCCCGCTGTTCAGGACACCGCCATGACCGCTCCGAAGCCTCCGCATCTTGCACCCCGCACGCTCGCCGCCCAGGCGCTCGGCTGGGAGGAGGCGGAGACCCATGCGGTGGTTACCCCGATCCACGTCGCGACCACCTTCATCCGCGATCCCGACAACCAGTATCGCAACGGCTTCATCTATGGCCGGCCGGACAACCAGACGGTGCGCCAGTGCGAGGCGGTGCTGACCGCACTGGAAGAAGGCGCGGAGGCCATGCTGCTCGGCTCGGGCATGTCGGCGGCGACCGCCGTGGTCATGGCGCTGCCGGCGGGCGCCCATATCGTGGCGCCGACGGTCATGTACTGGGCGCTGCGCAACTGGCTGATGAACGATGCGACGACCTATGGCTATACGACGACCTTCGTCGACACGGCCGATCTCGCGGCGGTGAAGGCGGCCGTCGTGCCCGGCAAGACGAAGCTCGTCTGGCTGGAGACACCGTCCAACCCGCTCTGGACCGTCTCCGACATCGCCGCCATCTCCGAGATCGCCCATGCGGCGGGCGCCATCTGCGCGGTCGATTCGACCGTCGCGACGCCGGTCTTCACCCGTCCGCTGACGCTTGGCGCGGATATCGTCATGCATGCGGCGACGAAGTACCTCAACGGCCATTCCGACGTGGTGGCCGGCGCGCTGGTGACCCGCGAGGCGAACGCGTTCTGGGTCAAGGTTCGCCGCGTGCGCTCCATGCACGGCCAGATTCTCGGCCCCTTCGAAGCGTTCCTGCTGATGCGGGGAATGCGGACCTTGTACGCGCGCGCGGAGGCACAGGCGAAGGCCGCGCTGGCTCTGGCAGAGAAACTGAAAGCCCATCCGATGGTCGCCGACGTGCTCTATCCGGGCTTGTCGAGCCATCCGCAGCATGCGCTCGCTGCGCGCCAGATGCAGGGCGGGTTCGGCGGCATGCTGTCGATCAGGGTCAAGGCGGGGGAGCAGGCGGCGGTGTCCACCGCCGCGCGCGTGGCTTTGTGGAAGCGGGCGACCTCGCTCGGCGGCGTCGAAAGCCTGATCGAGCATCGCGCCTCCATCGAGGGCGCAGGCTCGCCGTGCCCGACCGACCTCCTGAGGCTGTCGGTGGGGCTGGAGGCGGTCGACGACCTCTACGCCGACATCGACCGGGCGCTGAGGGCGGCGAACGCTTAAGGTCTGGCCACCCAGCCGCCGGGATGGAAGGCGCGCAGCACCTTCAGCCCGACCCAGACCATGATGGCGAGCAGGATCACCTGCGCGATGGCGAAGGGCGCTTCGCTCTGCGTCGGCGCGAGGCGATTCAGGACCGCGATCTTGTTGAACGCCTGCGCCACCAGCACGAAGAGTAGCAGGTAGAGGCTCGCGACGAGGCCCACCGCATAGACCGCGCGCCAGGGTCCGGCGAAGTGGAAGAGGTACTGGGCCAGCAGCGCGCCGGCCAGCACGAGAAGAGCGATGCCGCCGACGATATGCGAGGGCAGAAGCTGCGTGAAGGGAAACAGGAACCCGGTCGCGCTGGTGATCACGGCAGTAGCGAGAAAGACCTCGGTCCACACCGCCGGCAGCGAGCCGGCCAGCACCCGCGCGACGACAACGATGCCGGCGAAGATGGCGACGAAGCTGATGATCGTGTGAAAGCCCAAAAGCGTGGTGGGATTGAACATGGATGGCCCCCCGATGCGGCGGTCTTCGAGTCGTCCGCCCACCCGGAATCCAAGCACGTTTTGCGCCAATCCAGAAGCGTTCGAAAGAACGCTGGCCGGCGCCTGCCGGCCGATCAGTTGCCGCCGTCGAGCAGCCGCCGCGCGATGACCTGCGCCTGAATCTCCGCCGCGCCCTCGAAGATGTTGAGGATGCGCGCGTCGCAGAGCACGCGGCTCACCGGATATTCCAGCGCGAAGCCGTTGCCTCCGTGGATCTGCAGGGCGTTGTCGGCCGCCGCCCAGGCGACGCGGGCGCCGAGGAGCTTGGCCATGCCGGCCTCGAGGTCGCAGCGCCGGTCGAGATCCTTCTGCCGCGCCGAGTAATAGGTCATCTGGCGGGCGATCATCACCTCCACCGCCATCATGGCGATCTTGTCGGCGACGCGCGGGAAGGCGATCAGCGGCTTGCCGAACTGGATGCGCTCCTGCGCATAGCGGAGCCCGAGGTCCATGGCGGCCTGCGCCACGCCCACGGCGCGCGCGGCGGTCTGGATGCGGGCGGCCTCGAAGGTCTGCATGAGCTGCTTGAAGCCCTGCCCCTCGACGCCGCCGAGCAGGTTGCCGGCCTTCACCTCGAAGCCGTCGAAGGAAATCTCGTATTCCTTCATGCCGCGATAGCCGAGCACCTCGATTTCGCCGCCGGACATGCCTTCGGCCGGGAAGGGGTTCTCGTCGCTGCCGCGGGGCTTCTCGGCCAGCAGCATGGACAGGCCCTTGTAGCCGGGCTCGTCGGGGTTGGTGCGCACCAGGAGCGTCATCACGTCGGCGCGGACGGGATGGGTGATCCAGGTCTTGTTGCCATGGACCTTGTAAATGTCGCCCTCGCGCACGGCGCGGGTCTTGAGCGAGGCGAGGTCCGAGCCCGTGTTCGGCTCGGTGAAGACGGCGGTGGGCAGAATCTCGCCCGAGGCGATCTTCGGCAGCCAGTGTTCCTTCTGCGCCTCGGTGCCGCCGGCGAGGATCAGTTCCGAGGCGATCTCCGAGCGGGTGCCGAGCGAGCCGACGCCGATATAGCCGCGGGACAGCTCCTCGGAGACGACGCACATCGATTCCTTGCCGAGGCCCATGCCGCCGAAATGTTCGGGGAGCGTCAGGCCGAAGACGCCGAGCTCCGACAGTTTGGCGATCACGTCGAGCGGAATGTACTCGTTCTTCAGGTGCCATTCGTGGGCGAAGGGGATCACCTCGGCGAGCGAGAACTTGCGCATCTCGTCGCGGATCGCTTCCAGCGTCTCGTCGAGCGCCGGCTCGCCGAAATGGCCGGAGGATTCCTGCTGCTGGACGAGGGCCGCGAGACGCGCGCGGTTCGCCGCGGTGTTGCCGGTGGCGATCAGCGTATCGGGGCTACCTGCGAAGCGCTTGGCGATATCGGCGACGGAAAGCCCGAGGTCGGAGGGGCGCACCGTCTCGCCCTGGCTCATCGGGATGCCGCCGAGGATCTGCGCGAGATATTCGCCGAGGCCGATGCGGACGATCAGGTTCTCGATTTCGCCGAACTTGGCCCTTGCGCTCAGCCGCTCGGCATAGGAGGCGAGCTGGCGGATGCTCTCGACATAGGTGGCGAGCCACGAGAGTCCGTGGGTCGCGCGCTGCTCGCGCTCCAGAGCGGTGTTGGAGATGCGGCCGTTCTCGGTGACCAGCGTCCGGACCGAGGTCACGGCTTCGGCGAGGATCGCGTCGGCCGCGACCACCGCGCCCTGTGCGAGGTCGATGAGGCCTTCCGGCTCGTTCTTGGCGGCTGCGATGGCCATGGCGTTCTCCGGCGAGACTTCTTGATGCTGCACCGCAAAATACCGGAGAAAGCCAGTATCGCAATCCGGCGAAAGACTAGGGCGAGCCAGAGCCTCAGCGCTGGCGCGTCGCGAGCCAGACCCCGAACGCGGTCACCGCCATGCCGACGAGCTGAACCGGCGTCAGCGTCTCGCCGAAGGCGAGATAGGCCATGAGCGCCGAGACCGCCGGCACGAGATAGATATAGGCGGCGGCGCGGGACACCTCGCCGCGCCTGATCAGGTAGAGGAACAGGAAGATGCCGCCGACCGACAGGGCGAGCACCGACCAGGCCATGGTGAGCACCAGCGTCTGGTTCCACACGGCCTCGGGCTTGCCGAACAGCAGTAGCAGCGGGATCGTCGCCAGCGCCGCGGCGATATATTGCCACGCGGTGGTGGTGCGCATGTCGCCGCCGGAGACGAAGCGCTTCTGGTAGAAGGTGCCGAGCGTCACCGCGATCATGCCGCCGAAATTGACCGCCAGCGGCACGGCGATGGCGCGGAAGGCGGCGGGATCGACGCCGACCAGCTTCGGCATCAGGACGAGGACGATGCCGAGGAAGCCGAGGACGACGCCGGCCCCCTGCCGGGCGGTGATCCGCTCGCCGAGGAGAGCGGGGGCCAGAAGCGCGGTCATCACCGGCTGGAGCCCGGCCATGATGCCGGAGACGCCCGCCGGCACGCCGTTCCTGACCGCCCACCAGACACCGGCAAGGTAGATCGCGTGCAGCAGCACGCCCGACATCATCGCGTGGCCGATCTCGCGCCGGCTCTTCGGCCAGGGCGCGCCCATGGCGAAGGCGATGAGGGCGATGACGGTCGCGGCAAGCGTGAAGCGCAGGAACAGGAACCAGAGCGGGTCGGCGAAAGGCGCTGCAAAGCCGGCGACGACCCAGCCGGTCGACCAGGAGAGGACGAAGACGAAGGGAGCGATCTGGGCGAGGACGGGCATGGACCTGCTGGAGGCGGGCGCCGCATCGGGGATGGGCGGGGCGCGGACCCTAGATGTGGCCCGGCGAAAACTCAACAAATGGCATGGCATTGCTGGTGCCATGGCGACAAAGCCATGAAAAACAACAGATAATCCTAGTGCAATTCTTGGCCGCTAGTCGTTCCTTAACCATTCCGGCGGATGATGGGCGAACCGGAATCCGAGGAACGCTCAGACATGCCCGCTCGAATGCCTGCCCTGTCGATCCGCCTGCGCATCGCCCTCCTTGCCCTTGTGCCGATTGCCGGCGTGCTCGCCGCGGGCGCAGCCGCATGGTACGGCCAGCGAGCCGCCGGCGAGGCCTTCCACTCCTACGAGGCCTATGCGGGCCTCGCCACCGATGCGGCGCGCGTCAGGGCCGGCGTCCGCGACCTGCGCTATTCCGCGATCGACTTCGCCGAGCGCTACAATCCGGATGCCGAGAGGCAGTTCGCCCAGGCGCGCGTCGAGGCGATGATGGCGCTGCGCCAGATTCGCTCGAAACCGCAGGCAGGGGCCTTCGTCAGCGACATCGACAAGGCGCTCGGCCAGCTCGGCGACGCCCAGCAGGTGTTCGGCTTCGCCACCGCCACGATCGGCGAGCTCGGCATGACCGAGACGACCGGCCTGACCGGCAAGATGAATGAATCCGTGCAGCAGCTCGAAGTGCTTTCCCGTCGCGTCGCCCAGAATTTCGACGACGGCGCGGGCATCCTCGAGCAGGTGCTGCAGATGCGCCGCCACGAGAAGGACTTCATCATCCGCGGCGAGGAGCAGGACCTCGAAATGTTCAGGCAGGCGCGGACGAAGTTCGTCAACGAGGTCTCGCGCTCGGTGATCGCGCCGGCCATGAAGGCCGAGCTGCTCAAGGCCGGCGAGACCTACTGGCCGGCACTCGACGCCTATGTCGAAGGCACCCGCTCCGTGCAGAGCACGGTCGAGCAGCTCGACCGCCTGCTGCTTGGCCTCGACCAGACGGCCAGCGTGCTGGTGTCGGCTGCCGACGACGGTCGCAGCCGGGCGAACGAGTCCCGGGCTGCCGCCGAGGCGGCCACGCTGCAACTCGTCATCGGCATCATCGTCGCCGTGGTGCTGCTCTGCGGCATCGTCGCGCTCGTCCTCGGGCGTTCGATGACGCGCCAGATCGGCGGCATCACCGCTTCCATGCGCGAACTCGCAGCGGGCGACACGGCGATCGAGGTGCCCTCCACCGACGCCAAGGACGAACTCGGCGAGATGGCTCGCGCCGTGCTCGTCTTCCGCGACAATGCCATCGAGCGCGAGCGGCTCGCCGCCGAGCAGATCGCCGAGGTCGAGGCGCGCAACCGCCGTTCGGCTGCGGTCGACCAGCTCATCCGCGGCTTCGAGGATGCTTCCGGCCGGTCGCTCCAGGCCCTGCGCGGGGCTTCCGGCGAACTCGACGGCGCCTCCGATCAGCTCGACACCGCCTCGGGCGCGGTGACCAGCGAGGCGACCGGCGCGACCGGAGCCATGGAACAGGCGGCGGCTTCCGTCTCCTCCGCTGCCGCGGCTGCCGAGGAACTGTCGGCTTCGATCGCCGAGATCGCCAGTCAGGCGTCGAAATCCACCGAGGTCGCCGGAACGGCCGTGGCCGAGGCCGAGCGCACCGCCCAAACGATGGGCTCGCTGGCGCAGGCCGCGACCCGCATCGGCGAGGTCGTCAACCTGATCCAGGCGATCGCCGGCCAGACCAACCTCCTGGCGCTCAACGCCACGATCGAGGCGGCGCGCGCCGGCGAAGCCGGCAAGGGCTTCGCGGTCGTCGCCTCCGAGGTCAAGAACCTCGCGGCGCAGACCGCCAAGGCGACCGAGGAGATCGCCTCGCAGATCGGCGCGATCCAGGAGGCCTCGGGCGATGCGGTCGACGCCATCGACAAGGTCAATATGGTGATCGGCGAGATGCGCCAGATCGCGGCCTCGGTCGCCGCGGCGGTCGAGGAGCAGAACGCGGCGGTCTCGACCATCGCGGAAGCCGTCAACCGCGCCTCCGACGAGACCCGCGGCGGTGCAGAGGCGATGAACCGCGTCGGCGGCACCGCCCAGTCGGCGCGCGACACCGCGGCCGATGTCCGCTCGCTGTCGGGCCGGCTCGGCGAGGAAGCGCAGGCCCTCGACCACGAGATCCGTTCGTTCCTCGACGGCGTCCGCGCCGCCTGAGCCGGCGCGGCTTTGCGTCAACGAAAAAGGGCGGCCACGCGGCCGCCCTTCTTCATTCCAGGTCTTGCTTCATTTCAGGTCCCGGGGCGCCGTCAGCGGGCCGCGACCACCATGATCTCGACGGTATACTGAGGGGCGGCGAGCTTTGCCTCCACTGTTGCGCGGGCGGGCGTGTGGCCGGGCGCGACCCAGCCGTCCCACACCGCGTTCATCTCGGCGAAGGTCGACATGTCGGAGAGCCAGATATTGGCGGAGACGAGATTCAGCTTCGAGGTGCCGCATTCGGCGAGCAGCGAGTCGATGGTCGCGAGGATTTCGGCGGTCTGCTCCTTGACCGATCTGCCGGCCGCCTTGTGGGCCACCTGTCCCGCGAGATAGACGGTGTTGCCGTGGATGACGGCGCCGCTCATGCGCGGTCCGACCTGCTTGCGCTCGATGGCCATGGTTGTCTCTCCTTGAAGGCTGCCTGATGGCAGGGCCCGTTACCTAGCGTCTCCCGGTCGCGGGGCCAAGCGAGGCGCCTGCGCGGGCGTCATGCGCGGGCCGTGCTTTCGAGCGCAGAGTGAACCGGTTTTCGTGAAGAAAGCGCGATAAAGCAAATAGATAGAGCATTCTCGCATTCCAGGAAAAGCGGGAATCCTCCGGGAACCCCATTGCACTGCCCGGGGTTCAGAGCCGATGATCGCCCCTCAACCGGATCACCCCATGCTCGACCGACTGTTCTCCCTGATCGCGGACATTGCCGAGGAACCGCGCGAGCCGTTCCAGGAAGGTGACTACCGCGTGGCCGCCGCTGCCCTGCTGGTCCATGTGATGACGGTGGACGGGGTCGCGGCGCCGGTCGAGCGCAGGCGGCTGGAGGCGGTGCTGTCGGCCGGCTTCGACCTGTCGGACGCGGATACGCGCCGGCTGATCGCATCCGCGACCGAGGCAGAGGTTGCCGAAGAGAACTGGACCTCCTTCGCCCAGACGCTGGCGAGCCATCTGGACGAGGACGGCCGCCGTCGCGTCGTCGACATGATGTGGGCCGTCGTGCTGGCCGACGGCCGGGCGCACGAGCTTGAAGAGGCGGTGGTCGAGCGCGCCGCGGAGCTTCTCGGCGTCGACATGCCGGCGCGGTGAGGAGCGGTCCCGGCATAGGCACCAGCCGTACAGCCGCGATCCTTCTCCCCCTGTGGGAGAAGGTGGCGCCGGCATAGCGAGATGCGCCGGATGAGGGGATCAGCCAATGGCCCCTCACCCGCCCGCTGCGCGGGCACCCTCTCCCACAATGGGAGAGGGTTGGCGCGCCCATCCTTCACGAAGCGAGAGAAACGGTAACGCAGCGACGGAAGTCCCGCCCCCTCAAGCCCATTCGGCCGCGATCTCGGCCTCAAGATCGAGCGTCGAGCGCAGGCCGATATCGTCGAAATGCTTCTTCAGGAAGGCTTTCGCGGCCTTCCTGCCGGCTTCGTGCAGCTTGAGCAGGAAATCGTAGTCGGTGACGACCTTGGAACCGGCCGACAGTCCCGCAATCGCATCGCTCAGCGCGATCCGGTGGACGTTGATGCGCTTGTACTGCCCGGGCCCCCGGCCGCGCGGCAGCTTGCCTTCGTTGACGAGGCGGCCGACGAAGGCGGCGGCGCGCAGCTCGCCCTGGAGCGAGGAGTTGAAGGTGATCTCGTTGACCCGGTTCATGATCTCGCGCGACGAGGTCGGCGCGCCATCGCGCCGGATCGGATTGATCTGCACCAGCAGCACGTCCTCGGTCTCGGTTGAGCGATAGAGCGGGAACAGCGTGGGGTTTCCCATGTAGCCGCCGTCCCAGTAGGGCGTGCCGTCAATCTCCACCGCCTTGAACAGCGTGGGCAGGCAGGCCGAGGCCATCACGGCGCGGCAGGTGATGCGGTCGCGCCGGAAGACGGTCAGCTTGCCGGTTTGGACGTTGGTCGCGGTGATGAAGACCTGCAGCGGTTCGTAAGCCGCCAGCCGCTCGAAATCGACGAACTGGCGGATCAGGTCCTCCAGCGGATTGATGTCGAAGGGGTTGAGGTCGTAGGGCGAGAAGGTGCGCTGGACCGAGTTGACCCAGCTCTCCATGAACGAGCCCTCGTAGGGCATGACCGAGAACAGCCGGTCGAGCGCCCGGCGCTGGTGGGCGGGCATGTTGCCGTCGCGCGAGGCGGCCTTCCAGAACCGCGACAGCCGCTCGCGCGCGGCCTTCGGCCCGCCCTCGGCCAGCCCGTCGGCGAGCAGCACCGCATTGACCGCGCCGGCCGAGGCCCCGGTGATGCCGTCCACGGTCAGGCGCCCGTCGCGCAGAATCTCGTCCAGCACGCCCCAGGTGAAGGCGCCGTGGGCCCCGCCACCCTGAAGGGCGAGATTGATGCGCTTCAGGCTCAGCTTGGACTTGGGCTTCGCCGGGGCGATGGCCATGTCAGGCGGCCGTCCAGCCGCCGTCGATGACGTTGTTCGCGCCGGTGATGTTCCGCGCTGCGTCGGAGCAGAGGTAGAGCGCGAGCGCGGCCACCTCGTCCACCTGCACGAACTGCTTGGTCGGCTGCGCCGCCAGCAGCACGTCGTTCATGACCTGCTCCTTGGTCATGTTGCGTGCCTTCATCGTATCCGGGATCTGCCTCTCCACCAGCGGCGTCCAGACATAGCCCGGCGAGATGCAGTTGGCGGTGATGCCGAAGGTCGCCAGCTCTAGCGCGATGGTCTTGGTGAAGCCGACGAGGCCGTGCTTGGCCGAGACATAGGCCGACTTGAACGGCGAGGCGACCAGCGAATGCGCCGAGGCGATGTTGACGATGCGGCCGTGCTTGCGCGCCTTCATGCCCGGCACGACGGCCTTGGTCAGGTGGAACGAGGCGGTGAGGTTGATCGCGATGATCGCGTTCCACTTGTCCTCGGGGAAGTCTTCCACCGGAGAGACGAACTGGATGCCGGCATTGGAGACGGCGATGTCGACCTTGCCGAAATCCTGCTCAGCGGCCTTCACCATGCCGGCGATCTCGTCCGGCTTCATCATGTTGGCCGGCGAGAACAGGATCTTGCGGCCGGTATCGGCGGCGAGCTTGGCGCGGATCGCTTCCAGCTCCGCGGCCTCGCCAAGGCCGTTCAGCATGACATCGGCGCCGGACTTCGCCAGTGCCGTCGCGATGGCGAGGCCGATGCCGCTCGTCGAGCCGGTGACGATCGCGCTCTTTCCCTGAAGGCTCATGATACCCATCTCCTCATCGCCGCATTCGGCCGGCAGGACCGTGTTCTTGCTCGCCGCCGATCCTATTGCAACGCAATAACGGCGCAAGGTTGAGCGGTTTGGGCCACTCGCGGCGACGTGATAGAAGCGGCTGACGAACGATCGAGGTATCCGTGACGACGCTGAAGACCCGCCACGTCCACGACCATGCCTGCGCGCACGGCCATCCGCCGGCCGACGCGCTCAAGGTCGCGGAGGCTCGCTGCGCGGAGAAGCGGCTGAAACTCACGCCGATCCGCCGCGAGGTGCTGGAGCATCTGGCGGCCTCGCCCGCGCCCATCGGCGCCTATGACCTGATCGAGAAGATGCACCGCGCCAGCGGCCGCCGCCCGGCGCCGATCAGCGTCTACCGCGTGCTGGACTTCCTCCTGGAGGCGGGCCTCGCGCACCGGATCGAGAGCCGCAATGCCTATGTCGCCTGCGCCCACCGGCACGAGGCATCGGACCTCGTCGTCTTCATGATCTGCGATACCTGCGGCTGCGTCTCCGAGGCTTCAGGCGCGCCCGTCCAGCGCGATCTCACCGCCATCGCCAAGGGGGCCGGCTTCAAGCCGGCGACGCAGGTGGTCGAGATGTTCGGCCGCTGCGGCCACTGCACCGAGCCGGCAGGGGCGTAAGTCTTAGGCGCTTGTTGGTGCCGCGCGAGAAAATTGCCCCACCCTTACCCTCTCCTCGCGCCAGCGAGGAAGGGGAGGGTGCGGGTGGGGCCAAACTCTCACGCCGCCTTCAGTGCTTCCACGAAGTCGTGAACCTCTGCCTGCAACGTGCCGGCATGGGCCGAGAGGTCGGTCGCCAGCCCCATCAGTTCGCTCGCCGAGCGCCCCGTCGTTTCCGCGGCATTGCCGACGCCCGATATCGTGCCGGTGACGCCGGTGGCGGCGCTTGCCGCGCGCTGGCAGTTGTCGGCGATCTCTGCGGTGGCCGAACCCTGCTCCTCCACCGCGCTCGCGACCGCCGAGGTGATCGCCTTGATCATGTCGATGGTCGCCGCGATGGCGGTGATCGATTCGACCGTCTCGGCCGTTGCATTCTGGATCTCGGCGACCTTGGCCGCGATGTCCTCGGTCGCCCGGCCGGTCTGCGCCGCGAGGTTCTTGACCTCGGACGCGACAATGGCGAAGCCGCGGCCGGCTTCGCCCGCGCGCGCCGCCTCGATGGTGGCGTTGAGCGCCAGAAGGTTGGTCTGGTCGGCGATGGCCTTGATCAGGTTCACCACGTCGCCGATCCGGTCGGCCGCGCCCGCGAGATTGCGGATCTGGGTCTCCGTGCGCTTGGCGTCGCCCACCGCCGTCTCGGCGCTCTCGCTGGAGCGGACGACCTGCGTGTTGATCTCGCGGACGGAGGCCGCCAACTCCTCGGTGGAGGCGGCAACCGTCTGCACGTTCATCGAGGCGCTTTCGGCGGCTCCCGCCACCTCGCCGGCCTGACGGGAGGTTTCTTCCGCCGTGGCGGACAGGTCGCGGGCCGCTTCCTCGACGCGCGCGGACGAGGCCGTGAACTCGGTGGCGAGGCCGCTCATCTTGGCGACGAAGGCCTCCGCGACGGCGTTGCGGCGGGCGAGCCGGTCCGCCTCGGCCGAACGCTCGGCATCCTGCGCCGCGCGCGCCTCCTCGGCGGCAACCATCCTGTCACGGAACACGATCATAGCGCCTGCCATGGCGCCGACCTCGTCGGTGCGCTCCCGGCCGGGGATTTCGGTGTCGAGTTCGCCCTCGGAGAGTTTCTGCATCGCGCGGGTCATGCCGGCGATGGGCGTCACGATCATGCGGGCCAGCATCAGGGCGATGGCGAGGCCCGAGAGCAGCGACAGGCCGGCGGCGACCATCAGCATCATGGACAGCTGCGACGCCTGGTCGCCGGCATTGTGCGTGTCCGCGTTGAGCAGGCCAATCTGCGCGTCGATCAGGCCGCCGGAGCGCTTGCCGTTGGCGTCCGCCGCGCCCTCGAGCGCGGTCATTATCCTCTCGGTCAGCGGCGTCACTTCCGACCGCATCAGCGCCAGCGGCGCGTTCCAGCCGGCATCGCCGCGCAGCTCGACCACATCGGTCGCGCCGAAGCGGATGGCGGAGACCGCCGCGCGCACCTTGTCCAGCGCCAGATTCTGCTCGGCGTTGAGCGTGCCGCCGAAAATGGTCAAGTCGCCGAGGCGCTCCTGCGCCCGCGCCCAAGTCTGCTCGAAATTCGCCTTGTCGCGGGGATTGCCGGCGTGAACGTAGGCGCCGAGGTCGCGCACCGCGGAGAGCGTGCGGGCCTGCAGGGCGACGAGGATGGTCATGACCTGTTCGGAGGCGTCCGCGCCCTTGTCGATCTCGCGCGAGACGAGTGTCGCCAGCGCCTGTTCGAGGGGTGCGAGGCGCGGCACGATGTCGTTCTCGTAGGCGCTGAGCGCCGGGAACTGCTCGGGCGTGCCGACGAGGTTGAGCACGCGGCGCTGGGCCGCCTTCATCTCGTCGAAAGTGGCGCGGACCTCGGCCCAGCGCTCGCGATCCTGCTGGCTGGGGAAGGCCGCCGCGAACCGGTCCATGGCATCGCGGCTCTCGGTGATCTGGGTCCAGGCCTGTTCCCAGAAGAAGAAATTCTGGTCGCGGGGGTCGATGAGCTGGTCGTTGACGATGATGCGGGCCTGATTGACCGCCGCGACCAGCCTGGCGCCGAGCAGGGCGGCCGGCGCGCGGACATCGGCGACTTTCTGGACGCTCGCCGCGATATCGCGCGACTTCCAGAACGAGATTGCGGCGCTCGCTGCCGAGATGGCGATGAGCGCGGCGAAGCCTGAGACCAGCTTGCCACGCAGATTGAGACCCAGCACAGGCATTCCCCCTTCTTATTGTCGCGTGGAGGACACCAGAGCATGGTCAATATTCGGTTAAACGGGTGTCCTGCGGGCATTTTGCCACCACCGCGGAGGGCGTGGGCTATGGCATCGGCCGCCGCCAGGGTTTATGTCCGGGCGCGTAGCGGAGACGGCAAGCGATGATCCAGGGTTTCGGCGTGAAGCCTCGCCACCGGACAGCCGGCGTCATGGTCGGCCGCGGCGCCGCGGCCATTCAGGTCGGCGGCGGCGCGCCCATCGTCGTGCAGTCGATGACCAATACCGACACCGCCGATATCGAGGCCACCGTGCGACAGGTCGCGGCGCTCGCCCGCGCCGGCTCCGAACTCGTCCGCATCACCGTGGACCGCGACGAGAGCGCGGCCGCCGTGCCCCACATCCGCGAAAAGCTGATGCGGATGGGCGTCGGCGTGCCGCTGGTCGGCGACTTCCACTATATCGGCCACAAGCTCCTGACCGACCATCCCGCCTGCGCCGAGGCGCTCGACAAGTACCGGATCAATCCCGGCAATGTCGGCTTCAAGGACAAGAAGGACCGGCAGTTCGCGATGATCGTCGAGAAGGCGGCCGAGCACGGCAAGACCGTGCGGATCGGCGCCAACTGGGGCTCGCTCGACCAGGAACTGCTGACCTGGCTGATGGACGAGAACGCGAAGGCTGCCGCACCGCTCGACGCACGCGCCGTGATGCACGAGGCCATGGTCCAGTCCTGCCTCGGTTCGGCCGACAGGGCCGTGGAGATCGGCCTGCCGAAGGACCGCATCATCCTCTCCGCCAAGGTCTCGGCGGTGCAGGACCTCGTGGCGGTCTACCGCATGCTTAGCGCTCGCTCCGACCATGCGCTGCATCTCGGCCTCACCGAGGCCGGCATGGGCTCCAAGGGCATCGTCGCCTCCTCCGCCGCCCTCGGCATTCTGCTTCAGGACGGCATCGGCGACACGATCCGCGTGTCGCTGACGCCCGAACCCGGCGGCGACCGGACGCTGGAGGTGAAGGTCGCGCAGGAAATCCTGCAGACCATGGGCATCCGCACCTTCGTACCGCTGGTCGCGGCCTGCCCGGGGTGCGGGCGCACCACCTCGACCCTGTTCCAGGAACTGGCGCAGGACATCCAGAGCTTCATCCATACCTCGATGCCGGAGTGGAAGACGCGCTATCCCGGCGTCGAGGCGCTGAACGTCGCGGTCATGGGCTGCATCGTCAACGGTCCCGGCGAGTCCAAGCACGCGGATATCGGCATCTCGCTGCCCGGCACCGGCGAAAATCCCGCCGCGCCGGTCTTCGTCGACGGCCAGAAGGTCGCGACCCTGCGCGGTCCGACGGTCGCCGCCGATTTCAAGGCCATGGTCATCGACTATATCGAGAAGCGCTACGGCGTTGGCGCCACGCAGGCGGCGGAATAGGCCATGCCCAGCGTTCTCGTCACCGGCGTCTCGACCGGTATCGGCGCGGCCATCGCGGCCGACCTCGCCAAACGCGGCTGGCGCGTCTTCGGCACGGTGCGCCGCATGGACGATGCCGAGCGGCTCTCCAATGAACTGGGCGAGGCTTTCACGCCCCTCATCGCCGACGTGACCGATGTCGACAGCCTCTCCCGCGCCGCCGCCACGGTGGCCGGGGCGCTGGACGGCGCCGGTCTCGACGGTCTCGTCTGCAATGCCGGCATCTCCGTTCCCGGGCCGATCCTCCACCAGCCGCTGGAGGAACTGGACCGGCAGTGGAAGGTCAACGTGCTCGGGCAGGTCGCGACCGTGCAGGCCTTCGGATCGCTTCTCGGTGCCCGCGAAGGCTTTGCCGGCAAGCCCGGCCGCATCGTGATGATGTCCTCCGTTTCTGGTCGGCTCTCCTGGCCGGTGGTCGGCGGCTATGCCGCCTCCAAGCACGCGCTGGAGGCGATCAGCCATTCGCTCCGGCGGGAACTCATGCCGTTCGGGGTGGACGTGATCATTGTCGGTCCCGGCCCGATCGCGACGCCGATCTGGGAAAAGTCGGCGGCGGGCGTCGACCGTTCGCTCTATCAGGCGACCATCTACGGCCCGCTCATCGAGCGCTTCGAGAAAGAGGTTCTGGCGCGCGCCAAGGACGCGCTGCCGCCGCAGGCGGTGGCGGACGTCGTCCACACCGCGCTGACGGCGGGCAAGCCCAAGGCGCGCTACGCGATCACGCCCGCGCCGCTGATGAACTGGATCCTGCCGCTCATGCTGCCGGCCCGCTGGCTCGACCGGATCGCGGCGAAGCGCCTCGGACTGTCGCGGCGGGGGTAGCGCCCTGCATCGGCGAATTGCGTCCTTCGAGGCTCGCCCGTTCTCGGGCTCGCACCTCAGGATGCGGAGGTTGCGGATTGCATCCGGGTCGAATGGAGCTCCGCCGCCGAGCCTCAATCGACGCCGATGCCAGACACCACGATCCTCATCCTGAGGTGCGAGCGACAGCGAGCCTCGAAGGACGCACTGGCGCCGCGCGTCGCAGCTGGACGGTCTGTGGTCGCAATTCCGAAACTACCGAGATTCCTACCAGACAGCGTAACGCTCGTCAAGGAATAAAATCAAACAATAAGACGTTAGGCCTGCCCCCCCATGCTGCTGCCGCAATGGGGAGCCGGCAATCCGCCCTACCGGAACAGCAGCGACGACAGCTTGCGCCGCCCCGCCAGCGTCGCCTCGTCCATCGGGCCCCAGGCCTCGAAGAACTGCACGAGCTGACGGCGCGCGCCGTCGTCGTCCCAGGTGCGGTCGCGCTTGAAGATTTCGAGCAGGTGGTCGGTCGCCTCCTCGCGCTGGTCCTTGGCGTTGAGCGCGACGGCCAGATCGAAGCGGGCGCGGTGGTCGGCCGGGTTGGCGGCGACCTTCTGCTCCAGTTCCGTGACGGGGCCGAGATCGGCTGTCTTCTCGGCAAGCTCCAGCGCCGCGCGGGCGGCGGCGACCGCCGGGTCGTTCTGCTTGTTGGCCGGCACCTCGCCGATGAGGCCTTTGGCCTGTTCGAGGTCGCCGGTTGAGACCGCGCAGCGGGCAAGGCCCGCCAGCGCGGCGACATTGTCGGGCTCGGCGCCCAGCACCTGCGCATAGATCTGCGCCGCGCCGGCGACATCGCCCTCGGCGAAGGCGGCATCGGCGGCCGCGACCGCCTCGGCCATATCGGCGCCGGCCTTGCCGCCCACCAGCTTCTCGATGAAGGCCTTCACCTGCCCCTCGGGCAGCGCGCCCATGAAGCCGTCAATGCCCTGGCCCTTGTCGAAGGCGACGATGGCGGGGATCGACTGGATGCCGAGCTGGCCGGCGATCTCCGGATGCTTGTCGATGTCCATCTTCACGAGCTTCACCTTGCCCTTGAAGGAACGGACCACCTTCTCCAGAACCGGGGTGAGCTGCTTGCAGGGGCCGCACCAGGTTGCCCAGAAGTCGACAAGCACCGGCTGCTTCTTCGATTCCTCCAGCACGTCCTTCACGAAGTCGCGCGTCGTGGTGTCCTTGATCAGGTCGTCGTCGGCCACGGGGTTTGCCTCGGCCGGTGCCGGGGCGGGGGCCGCCTGCGGCGCGGGGCTGCCATAGCTCGCGCCATAGCTGCCGCCGAAGGATGCGCCGAATTTCGCGCTGCCGTTGCCGCTCATGACAGTCTCCTCGCTCGGGGGCCACCGATGGGGTCCGCGCCGATCCGTTTGGTCGAGGCATAGATGGCCGCTCGGGCTCAAAATGCAACGGAGAAATGCCGTTGCCTGCGCGGCATGCCGCCATCCCCCGGAAGGCGGGGCCGGCCTCGCCTTGACTTGGAAAGGCCCGCCTTTAGCGTTCCGGCCCAACGGAAATGGGCCGCTTTGCTGCGGCCGGGAGGATACAAGGTGACCAGAAGCGGACCGCTCGCGGGCGTGACCATCGTCGAGTTCCAGGGCCTCGGTCCCGGCCCGTTCTGCGCCATGATGCTGGCCGATCTCGGGGCGGACATCATCCGCATCGACCGCGCGGGGCCTGCCAGTTCCATCGCCGGAGACGTGCTCGGCCGTGGCCGCAAGTCGATCGCGGTCGATCTCAAGAAGCCGGGCGCCACCGACCTGATCCTCAAGATTCTCGCGAAGGCGGACGGCCTCATCGAGGGTTTCCGTCCCGGCGTCATGGAGCGGCTGGGGCTGGCCCCCGACGTGTGCCTCAAGGCCAACCCGAAGCTCATCTACGGCCGCATGACCGGCTGGGGGCAGGAGGGACCCATGGCTCCCGCGCCCGGCCATGACATCAACTATCTCGCGCTCTCCGGCATGCTCTGGCCGCTCGGGCCCGCCGACCGGCCGCCCGTGCCGCCCTTGAACCTCGCGGCCGATTTCGGCGGCGGCGGCATGATGCTGGCGCTCGGCATGGTCGCGGCGCTCTACAGCGCGAAGTCGACCGGCAGGGGCCAGGTGGTCGACGCCGCCATGGTGGACGGCGCGGCCGTGCTCGGCTCGATGATCTACGGCATGATCAATGCCGGCGCGTGGAAGGTGAAGCGCGAGGCCAACATGCTCGACGGCGGCGCGCCCTTCTATGGCGTCTACGACACCGCCGACGGCAGATATGTCGCCATCGGCTCGCTGGAGCCGCAATTCTACGCCGCGCTCCTGAAGGGCCTGAACCTGACCAATCCGCGCTTCGCGAAGCAGTGGGACAAGGCCATGTGGCCGGACCTGCGCACGGCCATCGACACGACCTTCCGCTCGAAGACACGCGACGAATGGTGTGCGCTGCTCGACGATTCCGACGTCTGCTTCGCGCCCGTGCTCGACCCCGCCGAGGCCGCCGTCCATCCGCACAATGTCGCGCGCGGCACCTTCACCGCGACGGAGCACGGCCCGATGCCGAAACCCGCGCCGCGCTTCTCCGATACGCCGACCGAGCTCGCTCCGGCCTCCGCCGGGCCGGGCGCGGAGACGGCTGACATTCTGCGCAGTGCCGGCTTCACCCAGAACGATATCGATGCGGCGCTGGCCTCCGGTCTCGTCGCCGGGAGGAACTGACCGATGGCCACCACCTATGACGTCAACGAGGGCATCGCGACGCTGACGCTGGACCGCCCCGAGCGGCTCAACGCCTTCAACGACGACCTCGTGCGCGGCGCGCTGAAATCGATCGAGGCGGCGCGGGTCGATCCGGAGGTGAAGGCGCTGATCCTCACCGGCAACGGCCGCGGCTTCTGCGCCGGCGCGGACCTCGCGGGCGGCCTTGCGCCGACAGCCGAGGGCGTCAATGCCGCCATGCGCGACCTCTACAATCCGCTGATCCTCGCGATCGACTCGTTTCCCAAGCCGACCATCGCCGCGGTCAACGGCGTCGCTGCCGGCGCGGGCGTCGGCCTCGCGCTTGCCTGCGACATCGCGGTGGCGGCGCGCTCGGCCTCCTTCGTGCTGACCTTCGGGCCGCAGCTCGGCCTCGTGCCCGACCTCGGCGTGACCTGGTTCCTGCCGCGCGCCATCGGCCGGGCGCGGTCCCGCGCGCTGGCCCTGCTCGGCGACAAGCTGCCGGCCGAACGCGCCGCCGAATGGGGGCTCGTCTGGTCCTGCGTCGACGACGAGGCCTGCCTGCCGACCGCCCGCGCGCTCGCCGTGCGACTCGGCCGTGGCTCGGCGGAAGCCTTCTTCGAGATCAGGCGGCTCCTGGACAAGGCCGAGACCAACGATCTCGCCGCCCAGCTCGACGCCGAGCGCGAGACGCAGGTCGGCCTCATCGTCCGGCCGGCCTTCATGGAAGGCGTGCAGAACTTCCTCGCCAAGAAGGCGGGCTGAGGTTTCAACGGGATCAGGGCTGGTCCGCCCGGTCGGGTCTGGCCGGACCTGACACGTGCCCTAGTATCGCCTCCGTGTCCGACCGGCGCCGACAAGAGCGCCGGCGGGGAGGAAATCGTGCGACAGGGGCCGCCATGACCGAGACATTCGCCGAGATCATCGAACGCGCGCGACCGCTGATCGCCTCCGCGCCGGTGTCTGACGCACTCGACGCCCACGGCTTCCACAACCAGATCCTGCCGCCGTCGATCCGGCCGGTGGATGACCGCAGCGTGCTGTTCGGCCCGGCGCGGACCGGCTCCTACACGCCGATCTCGGCCAAGGTCGACACGATCTACGACCTCGAAATCGCGCTGGTCGACGACCTGAAGGCTGGCGAGGTCTGCGTCATGGCGACGAGCGGCAACACGGTGATCGGCCCGTGGGGCGAGTTGCTCTCGACCCGCGCGCGCCACCTGAACGCCGCCGGCTTCCTCACCGACGGCGCGGCGCGCGACGTCGTGGCGATCCGCGCCATGGGCTTTCCGGTCTTCACGGGGGCCTTGTCGCCGGCCGATACCCAGTATCGCGGCATGATGACCGAGAAGGACACGGTGATCCGCATCGGCGGGACGGATATCGCACCGGGCGATATCATCGTCGGCGATGTCGACGGCGTGGTGGTCATCCCGCGCGGCCATGCCCTGCCGGTGCTGGCGACGGCGCTGGGCAAGATCACCGGCGAACGGCACATGCGCGCGGATCTGGAAGCCGGCATGAGCCTCGCGGAGGCCTTCAAGAAGCACGGGCTGCTCTGAGAGACTGTTTGAGAAGTCCGATCGGACACCTGGCATCGGCCAAGTGCGTCCTTCGAGGCTCGCTGTCGCTCGCGCCTCAGGATGAGGGCCGCCGGTGAGTGGCATCAGCGCCGAACGAAGCTCGACCGCCGCGCTTCGTTGAACCGGGGTGCCGTGCGCCAACTTCCTCATCCTGAGGTGCGAGCCCGGAACGGGCGAGCCTCGAAGGACACACTTCACTTGTGCAGCGCACCTTCGGGCGCCAGTGCCGCGTTTCCAAACAGTCTCAGAGCTTCAGGCGACCGACGACAGTTCCGGCGCTTCCGTATGGCCCGACGAGAGGTCGCCATCGGGCAGGGCATCGCTCCAGCGCAGCTTCTTGTAGTTGAAGCCGCGCAGGATCGTCGGCTTCACGATGGCGAAATAGGGGGATATGTCGAAGTCGCGCGGCGCATAGAGCGAGTGGTGGCGGATGTGCAGGACCTCCGCCCGGGCCGCCCGGCCGCGCACCCGCGCCTCGCCCTCCTGCGCCACTTTCTCGATCTTCGGCAGGATCGGATAGCGCACGGATTCAAACGCCTGCGCGATCAGGGTCGAGCAGATGGCGCGCGTCGGGTCGCCGGAGCCGAAGGCGATCATCCGCCGCCGCCAGCGCACCGGGATCGGCATGGGGATGAGGAACCGCATCATGTCGAGGATGTTCTTCAGGTCGTAGTCGAGCCCGACGCGCTCGACCATGAAGCGGCAGACCGTCGCCTGGTCCTCGGGCGTCAGCCCCACCGGCCGGCAGATGCGGGTGTGGAAGTCACGATATTTCGACAGCGGCGCGGTGATGACGCCTTCGCCGAGATAGGCCTCGACAAGGACGTGCGGCTCGCCGTCCGGCTCGCAGACGCCCTCGATGGGGCCGACGAACATTGCCGCGTGGGACCAGGTCGACTGGGTCAGGTATTTGATGACGGCGGAAATGCGGGTATCGCCCTCGACCAGCAGGATGTCGCCGAGTCTGAGGGCCGAACGCAACGCATTTGGGTCGCTCGGCGTCGTCGGCTCGTAGCCGGGCGAGCGTTTGTCCAGGAATCCAGCGAGGCGTCGTCCGAGCGCCTCGAGCACGCGATCTCCCATGTGTCCCTCCCCAGGGGACCCCTTTTCTGAAGCCCGATTGTCTGTCGCATCCGGTTGACAAGGGGTTCACGTTTGCGTGCCCGGAGCCCAAGACGATGCCATACGGGTGTGATAGGCCTCGCCCATGGTCGGGAATCGCCGAGGACGATGAACGGAACCTTGATGAACCGGCGGAGCCTCCTTGCCGCATCCATGCTCGCCGCGGGCGCAGGCGAGGCGCGGGCGCAGCCGGCCGGCGGCGCGCCGTCGGAGGTCGATGTCGTGGTGATCGGCGCGGGCGCGGCGGGCATCGCCGCCGCGCGCAAGATCGCCGCGGCGGGCCGCTCGGTCGTCGTTCTCGAAGCCAAGGACCGCCCCGGCGGCCGCTGCATGACGGATACGGTCACTTTCGGTGTGCCGATGGACCTCGGGGCGCACTGGATTCACGCGCCGGACGACAATCCGCTGGTCCCGCTGGCCCGCGTTGCCGGTTTTGCCCTCTACGATGACCGCGAGCGCCAGCGCCTCGTGATCAAGGGCCGCAATCCCCGCGAGGGCGAGTGGGAGGCCTTCGCCTCGGCGCTCACCCGCGCGCAGCGCGCGATCCTGGAGGCGGGCGAGGCGGGCCGCGAGGTCGCGCTGTCCGAGGCCGTGCCGAACGACCTGCGCGACTGGCGGCCAACCATCGATTTCCTGAAAGGGCCATGGGATTCCGGCAAGGAGATGAACGAAATCTCCTGCGTCGACTATTACAACGCACTGGAGACGCAGGATCTGTTCTGCCGGCAGGGCTATGGCGCGATCCTCGCTCGTTTCGCGGAAGGTCTGCCGATCCGCCTGTCGACGCCCGTCACGCGGGTCGACTGGTCGGGCAGAGGCGTGAATGTCGAGACGCCGGCCGGCACGATCCGGGGCAGGGCGGCTATCGTCACCGTTTCCACCGCCGTTCTGGCCTCGGGCACGATCCGCTTCGCGCCAGCGGTGCCCAAGCGCCAGCTCGACGCGATCCAGGCGCTGGGCTGCGGTGCCTACGAGCACCTCATTGTCCATCTGCCAGACAATCCGATGGAGGCGAAGCCCGATCAGGCCTTCGTGGTGAAGGCCGACACCTCCGCGACCGCCAAGGCGCTGGCGCGGATCGGCGGCTCGGACTGGTGGTATCTCGATATCGGCGGGCGCTTCGCGCGCGACCTCGCCGCGGCCGGGTCGACGGCCATGAAGGCCTTTGCCGCCGAGTTCATCGGCAACGAGTTCGGCCCGCATGCGCGCAGGGCCATGGGCGATGTCCACGTGACATCATGGACCACGGACCCGTTCATCCACGGCGCCTGGTCGGTGGCCGGTCCCGGCGCGACGCCGCAGCGGCTGCGCCTCGCCGAGCCGGTCGGCCAGCGCCTCGTCTTCGCGGGCGAGGCGACCGACGAGGGGCTGTGGGGCACGGTCGGCGGCGCCTGGGCCTCGGGCGAGCGCGCGGCCGAGCAGGTGCTGCGCTGGGTCGCGCCGCCGGCCTCGCCGCGGCGCAGGCGGTAATCGCCGGCGCTGCCCTGCCTGAACCGAACTTGAATTTGCGGGGACAGGGTGGGTTGGGGTGCCCTGTCGGATCGTGCGGTCGTCGCTCAACAGGAGATTGACCATGACCCCGACGAAAAACCCGACCCCGACGAAACAACTTCTCGCTCTCGCTTTCATCGTCACGGCCGCCGTTCTGATGCCGTCCATGGCATCGGCGCAGGTGCTCGGCCCGGCCGGCCCCAGCCAGGGCTCCGCGGCATCGGTGGCGGCGAACCGGCCGCTCGAGACCCTCCGCGGCCTCGGCCTGACGCCCGTCACCGCGCTCTCGCGCGAGGACGGGCACCTGGAGGTCGACGCCATGACCGCCGATGGCCGCAGGCTGTCTGTTTCCTTCGATCTTGCCGGCCGGCTCTGGGAGATCGAGGACGCCAACCACGACAAGGACAATGTCGCCGAATGGCGCGACCTCGGCGCCGATGACATCCGCCGCTTCGTCACCGATGCCGGGTTCGGCTTTGGCCGCCTCCTGGAGGAAAAGCCCCGTCACGTCGTCGTGCGCGCGACTACGCGCGAGGGCGCCAATGTCGTCCTGCACATGGATCGCAACGGCTATATCTACAAGCAGATCTGGCCGAGGGGCTGACCATGGCGGTCTATCCTCGCCGAAGCGGCCTCCTCGGCCGCGCGACGGTCCGCCGGGACATCGGGCCGGCGGGCCTCGTCATCGCCATCCTTGCCGTGGGCGCGCTGCTCGCGTGGTCGGAGGTGACGCTGATCGACCTGCTGCGTCACCCGCTCTGGAGCCTGCGCCAGATGACGCGCGGCCTCCTGGAGGGCGCTGGCAGCCTCATGGCCGCGAGCCTGCAGGCGGCCGTCATCGTCCTGCCGCTCTGGCTTCTTGCGAGGGCATGGCCGAGGCGTCCGGGCAGGCCGGTCCCCCCCGGATCATCCGTATAGCGGCCGCCGGCCCGTCGGGATTTGCACCCCCGCCGGGTCGGCTGTGACCGTGCGATCTTAGCGGCTCGTTAACGTTAACGGATTATGACCGGAAGGGCCCGAACCGCCCGTACCGGAGTTCGCCATGACGCGCCCCGCTTTCCTGTCCCTCGCTTTCGTCGCCGTCGCGGCGCTTAGCGCCGGCGGCTGCACCATGAACGCCCGAGGCGGACGCAGCGACATCACGGGCTCGGTCTCGCAGCCGCGCTATACCGAGCAGCAGGCGCGGTCGGAACTGGACGGCCTCGGCGCCCGCTACCGATCCGCTCCCGGCGATGTCGGTAACGCCGTGCGCTACGGCCGCGCCCTGCGTGCCACGGGGCAGGCGGCGCAGGCGGTGGCGGTGCTGGAACGCGTTGCCATCCAGAACCCGCGCGAAATGGTGCTGCTGGGCGAATATGGCCGGGCGCTGGCCGATGTCGGCCGCCACGATCAGGCGCTCGAGGTGCTCGGCCGCGCACACCGGTCGGACCAGCCGGACTGGCGCATCGTCAACGTGCAGGCCTCCATCTACGACCAGATGGGCCAGCCTCAGGAGGCGCAGCGCCTCTACAATGAGGCGCTGAAGATTTCGCCAGGACAGCCGTCGGTGCTGGCCAATCTCGGCCTGTCCTACGCCCTGTCGCGGCAGCTGCCGCAGGCCGAGCAAACACTTCGGCAGGCAGCCAGCCATCCGCAGGCGGACCAGCGTGTCCGCCAGAACCTGGCGCTGGTGGTCGGCCTCCAGGGACGTTTCCAGGAGGCGGAGGAACTCGCCCGCCGAGACCTGCCGGCGGCCGAGGCCGAGCAGAACGTCGCTTATCTGCGCTCCATGATCAGCCAGCAGAATTCCTGGTCGCAGATCCGCCAGAACGAGCGGCGGCCCGCTGCGCCCCAGAGGACGGGGGCGGCGACGCCGCCGGCCGCGACCACGCCGCGCGGTTGAACTTCGCGCATTATCCTCAGTCCGCCATTTGCCGCGTTTTGAACCTGCTTTGCATCAAGCCAGTGCGTCCTTCGAGGCTCGCTGCCGCTCGCACCTCAGGATGAGGACGGGTGTAAATTGCATGCCGGTTGAATGATGGGCGACCGTCGAACCTCGTTCGACGCCGATGCCAATCACTAGCCTCCTCATCCTGCGATGCGATGCGATGCGATGCGAGCGCGAGAGCGCGAGCCTTGAAGAACGCACTTCGCGCGATGCAGCACGTCCCCGCATTGAAGGCTACGAACGAAAACGCCCGACACGAGGCCGGGCGTTTCGTCATTCCAGCGATGGAACGGCTTACTCCGCCGCGAGCTGAACCGTCGGCGCGGCCGCCTTCACGTCGGCATCCACATAGGGCTCGAACTTGGCGAAATTGTCCTGGAACATGGCGACCAGCTTGCGCGCGGTCGTGTCGAATTCGGCTTTGTCGCGCCAGGTCTTGATCGGATAGAGCATGTGCGGCGGCACGCCCGGCACGGAAGCCGGCACCGCGAAGCCGAAATAGGGGTCGCGGCGGAAGTCCGCCCGGTTCAGCGAGCCGTCGAGCGCGGCGCGCAGCAGCAGGCGCGTGATCGAGATCGGCATGCGGCGGCCGACGCCGTGCTTGCCGCCGGTCCAGCCGGTATTCACCAGCCAGCAGTCGACGTGGTGGCGGGCGATGAGCTCGCGCAGCAGATTGCCGTATTCCGACGGATGGCGCGGCATGAAGGGCGCGCCGAAGCAGGTGGAGAAGGTCGGCTGCGGCTCCGTGACGCCCTTCTCCGTGCCGGCGACCTTCGCCGTGAAGCCGGAGAGGAAGTGATACATCGCTTCGGCCGGGGTCAGCTTGGCGATGGGCGGCATGACGCCATAGGCATCGGCCGTCAGCATCACAATGTTCTTCGGATGGCCGGCGCGGCCGGTCTCGGAGGCATTGGCGATGAAGTGCAGCGGATAGGCGATGCGGGTGTTCTCGGTCTTCGAACCGTCGTCGAAGTCGGGAATGCGGGTGACCGGATCGATCACGACGTTCTCCATCACCGAGCCGAAACGCTCGGAGGTGGCGTAGATTTCAGGCTCCGCCTCGCGGGAGAGCTTGATCGCCTTGGCGTAGCAGCCGCCTTCAAAGTTGAAGATGCCGTCCTTGCCCCAGCCGTGCTCGTCGTCGCCGATCAGCGTGCGCGAGGCATCCGCCGACAGCGTCGTCTTGCCGGTGCCGGACAGGCCGAAGAACACGGCAACATCGCCGTTCGCGCCGACATTGGCCGAGCAGTGCATCGGCATGACCTTCTGCGGCGGCAGCAGGAAGTTGAGCATGGTGAACACGCTCTTCTTCATCTCGCCGGCATAGGAGGTGCCGCCGATCAGCACGATCTTGCGGGTGAAGTCGCAGGCGATCACGGTTTCCGTGCGCACGCCATATTTCTTCGGGTCGGCCTTGAACGAGGGCAGGTCGACGATGGTCATGTCCGGCACGAAGGAGGCGAGTTCCTCGCGGGCCGGGCGGATCAGCAGGTTGCGGATGAACAGGTTGTGCCAGGCATATTCGGTGAACACGCGCGTCTTGATGCGGGTCGCCGGGTCGGCGCCGCCGTGCAGGTCCTGCACGAAGAGCTCGCGGCCCTTGGCGTGCTCGAGCATGTCGGCCATGAGCTGGTCGAAGGCGGCCGGCTCGATCGCGCCGTTATTGTCCCACCAGACTGTGTCCTTCGTGGTGGCGTCGCGGACGACGAACTTGTCCTTCGGCGAACGGCCGGTGTGCTGGCCGGTCTCGGCGACCAGCGGGCCGCCGGCGGACAGCTTCGCCTCGCCGCGGGCAATCGCCTCCTCGACGAGCTTGGGCTCCAGATAATTCCAGTGGACTGCCTTCAGGCCGGAAAAGCCAAAGGCTTCGGCCCCATGCGCCTTGTTCCAGATACCGGTCTCGGCCAAGGAATTCCTCCCCTTCGGGTCCTCGTCGCGGCGTTGCAATTTGCGGGCCGCTGATGCGATGCGCTGGTGCCGGGACGGGGCCACGGCGAAGGCGAACCCCCTAATCCAAAGGCGCTTTGCCGGCAAGTCCGGCAGGCGGCCGGCAGCCGCTTCGGGCCCTATTCTTTCGGGCGAGGGTGAACGTCCCGGCCCTTTCAGCTTGCCTTATTCATCGGCGGGAGCCAAGACGCGCTGCGATGAAGCCCGGTCAGCCCCGATCCGCGACCCTGCGCAGCGCCGCCGACCTCGTCGCGGCGGGCCTCGTCGCGCCCGAGCGGGAAGCCGAGGCGGAGGCGGTCGGCCGGCGCTATGCGGTGGCCGTCACGCCGCTGGTGGCCGGGCTGGTCGCCGCGCAATCCGACAACGATCCTCTCGCCGCGCAGTTCCTGCCCGATATCCGGGAACTCGACATCCGTCCCGAGGAACGCGCCGATCCGATCGGCGACGACGCCCATTCGCCCGTAGCGGGCATCGTCCACCGCTATCCTGACCGGGTGCTGCTCAAGATCGTCCATGTCTGCCCGGTCTATTGCCGCTTCTGTTTCCGCCGGGAGATGGTCGGCCCGAAGGGCAGGGGCGGGCTGGACGATGCGGAACTGGCGGCGGCCATCGCCTATATCGCCGCGCGGCCTGAAATCTTCGAGGTGATCCTGACCGGCGGCGATCCCTTCGTCCTGTCGGCGCGCCGCGCACGGGCGGTGACGAAAGCCTTGGCGGCGATCCCGCATGTGAAGGTCATCCGCTGGCATACCCGCGTGCCGGTGGTCGATCCGGCCCGGGTGACGCCCGATTTCGTCCGCGCCATCCGCGCGCCGGGCAAGGCCGTCTATGTCGCTGTCCACGCCAATCACGCCCGCGAGTTCACGCCTGAGGCCGAGGTCGCGCTTGCGAGGCTCGCCGATGCCGGCATCGCGCTCGTCAGCCAGTCCGTGCTGCTGAAGGGCGTCAATGCCGATGCCGACACGCTCGCGGACCTGATGCGCGCCTTCCTCGCCAACCGGGTGAAGCCCTACTACCTCCACCATCCCGACATGGCGCCGGGCACGAGCCATTTCCGCCTGACCATCGCCGAGGGCCGCGCGATCATGCGGAAACTGCGTGGCCGGCTCTCCGGCCTCGCCCAGCCGACCTATGTGCTCGATATCCCCGGCGGGGAGGGCAAGGTGCCGGTCGGGCCGGACTATGTGGGCGAGGGCGAGGTCACCGACTTCCGCGGCGGTCGCCACGCCTATCCGCCGGCATCATCGAAGGATTGATCTGATGGACGTGAAGGATTCCAATGGCGCCATCCTGAAGGACGGCGACAGCGTCACCCTGATCAAGGACCTGAAGGTGAAGGGCACCTCCGTGACGCTGAAGCGCGGCACGCGGGTCAAGGGCATCCGCCTTACCGACGACCCGGCCGAGGTCGAATGCAATGTCGACAAGGTCAAGGGGCTGGTGCTGCGGACGGAGTTCCTGAAGAAGGGGTGAGGGTCAACCCTTCGGCTCAGGCCGATGCCTGCCGCCCGGTCCCTGGCCGCGGCGATAGACCATGACGGTGCGCCTGAACGTGATCACCACGTCGCCGTTCTGGGTGTAGCCCTTGGTCCTCACCGTCAGGATGCCAAGCTCCGGCCGCGAACCGGAATCGCGCTTCTCCAGCACTTCGGTCTCGGAATAGATCGTGTCGCCCTCATAGACCGGGCTCGGCAGGCGCACCTCGTCCCAGCCGAGATTGGCGAAGACGTTCTGGCTGATGTCGGTGACCGATTGCCCGGTCACCAGCGCGATGGTGAAGCAGGAATTGACCAGCGGCTTGCCGAAGCCGGTATGCGCCGCGTAGTTCGCGTCGAAATGCGGGTGGGCGGTGTTCTGGGTCAGAAGCGTGAACCAGATGTTGTCGGCCTGCGTGACCGTGCGCCCCAGCGGGTGCTTGTAGACGTCGCCGATCTCGAAATCCTCGAAGAAGCGGCCCTGCCAGCCGGGTTTCACGGTCATCGGTTTCGTCCTCACTCTGCGATTGTCACGGCGCGGTCCACGACAATCTCCTCGCACGTCAGCCGGCAGCGATAGGCCAGCATCTCGACACCCGCCAGGCGCGCCCGGTCGAAGGCCCGTCCATAGGCCGGATCGATGTCGCGGGCGAGTGCGAAACGGTCGGCCCCGCCATACTGGATCAGGAACACCATCACTGCCCGGTTGCCGGCCTCGACCATGTCGCCGAGCTCGTCGAGGTGCCTGGCCCCGCGCGCCGTGACCGAATCCGGGAACTCGGCGAGGCCCGGCTTCCGCATCAGGTGGACGTTCTTGACCTCGACATAGCAGGGCGGTCGTCCCTCGCTCGTCAGGACCATGTCGACGCGGCTCGCCTTGCCGTAGGCGACCTCGCGGCGGATCGTGTCATATCCCGCAAGTTCGGCGATCGTGCCGGCGCGGATCGCTTCCTCGACCAGCCCGTTGGGGTGGCTGGTATTGATGCCGACCATTTCCGGACCGCGGCCGAAATCGATCTCGGCCAGCTCCCAGGACAGCGGCAGCTTGCGCGCGGCATTGGCCGAGCGCGACAGCCAGACCCGGTTGCCCGGTGCATTGAGACCCAGCATCGAGCCGGGATTGGCGCAGTGGACGGTGACCGCCTCGCCGGTATCGAGCAGCACGTCGGCGAGGAAGCGCTTGTAGCGCTTCACCAGCCGGCCGGGGATCAATTCGGTCGGGAACTGCATCGCGATACCGGCCCGCGCCCTCAAGAGTGTCGTTGCCGCAACATCCGGCCCGGAATGGGCTTGCAACACAAGATTCCGTTTACCTTGTCCCCGGCAGCATGCGCGAATGAGCCGATTTCAGGCGCTTCAGGGGGATTCGCGCGATGGTGCCGGGCAAGGTCTTCATCTTCATGTTCCTGTTCTTCAACGACGGGCAATATGTCCATACGGTCGATCCGATGCCGACCGTGCAGGCCTGCGAGGCCGAAGAGCGCCGCCGCGTCGAGAAGTACAAGGTCGACGGCGCCCTGCGCTCGGTCACCGTGTCGTGCTTCAACGTGAGCTTGCCGAACAGCCCGGCGTGAGGGCTGATGGGTTAGCGGCCCGTCAGGCCCCACCCTTACCCTCCCCTTGCTGACGCAAGGAGAGGGGGACTACCGCGTTCTGCGCGCCGTCATGCCTTTGCGCCAGGCACGACCTTCGCGCTGAGGCGAGAGGCCATAGTCTCCCTCTCCTTCGAGCGCAGCGAGAAGGGGAGGGTGCGGGTGGGGCATGCTTTCTTCACCTTCGGAAAGCGTGGTGCCTGTCTCACCCCACCTTGCCGCCCAGCTCGTCCTCGATATGGGCGCGGACGATGTCCTCGAAATTCGTCTCCGCCTTGAAGCCGAGTTCCGTCGCGCGCTTGGCGTTGAACCGCTCCGACCAGCCCGACACGATGCGGATGATCAGTTCGTCGGGCTCGCGGCGCACCAGTTTCAGGGCCTTCTCGCCACCGATCCTGCGCAGCGCTTCGAGCTGCTCGCCGACGGTCGCCGCGACGCCCGGCATGGACAGGTTGCGCCGCCAGCCGAGCTGGGCCGTGTCCATGGTCGCGGCATGGATCAGGAAGCCGACCGCCGAGCGCGGGCTCGCATGGGTGTGCACGACATTGTCGCCCACCGGCAGGATTGCTTCCTGTCCGACCAGCGGCTCGCGGATGATGTTGGAGAAGAAACCCGAGGCCGCCTTGTTCGGCTTGCCGGGGCGCACGCAGATGGTCGGCAGGCGGATGCCGACGCCGTCGAAGAAGCCTTTGCGCGAATAGTCGGTCAGCAGCAACTCGCCGATCGACTTCTGCGTGCCGTAGCTGGTCAGCGGCGTGTGGAAGAACTCGTCCTCGATGAATTCGTGGAACGGCGCGCCATAGACGGCGATGGACGAGGTGAAGACGACGCGCGGGTGGTAGGGCGCCTTGACGCCCTCCTGCCGGATCGCCTCGTAGATCTGCCGCGTGCCGTCGAGGTTGATGCGGTAGCCCTTGTCGAAATCGACCTCGGCCTCGCCGGAGACGATCGCCGCGAGGTGGAAGATCACCTCCGGCCGGCCAGCGACCATCGGACCCGCGGTGCCGGGATGGGAGATGTCGACGGCCCAGCTCGTCACCTTGCCGGTGAAGCCGGCGGGCTTGTCGGGGGCGACGACGTCGACCAGCGACAGTTCGGTGACCGGCTTGCCGCCGAGACTGCCGTCCTTCACCAGCTTCTCGGTCAGCTTGCGGCCGACCATGCCGGCGGCGCCGATGATCAGGATATGCATGGACGTGTCCTCTTTGGGTTTTCAAACGATTTGAAGAGAGGCTAGCGCGCGGCGCGGCGGCGGGGAATGGGGCGTCAGCGAAAGGGCGGGTTGCGCGAGATGGATACGGATACTGCCGATGGTTTCTCTTATGAGCGCGCCGTGGGTCTGGTGAAGTGCGTCCTTCGAGGCTCGGGCTGAAGCCCTCGCACCTCAGGATGAGGACGGCAGCGATTGGCATCGGTGTCGAATGTGGCTCGCCGGCCGCGCAGCATTCAATCGCGGTGCAATCCACAAGGCTCCCCATCCTGAGGTGCGAGCGACAGCGAGCCTCGAAGGACGCAATTGCCCGATGCAGGGCGCCTTTCGCTCGCCCCCTCCACCTCCGTCCAATTGACCTCGGCTCCGCCCCGCGCGATGGATCGGGCGAAGGGCCGCGACCAGAGCCCGCGCATTCTCGGAGGAACCATGGCGCGCGTCATCGAGGCGGAGTGGGACTACATCGTCTGCGGCGCCGGCACGGCCGGCTGCCTGATGGCGAACCGTCTCTCCGCCGACCGCCGCAACCGCGTGCTGCTGCTGGAAGCAGGCACCAAGGACGACTGGATCTGGTTCCACATCCCCGTCGGCTATCTCTTCGCCATCAACAATCCGCGCTCCGACTGGATGTTCAGGACCGAGCCCGAGCCGGGGCTCAATGGCCGCGCGCTGATCTATCCGCGCGGCAAGGTGATCGGCGGCTCGTCCGCCATCAACGCCATGATCGCGATGCGCGGGCAGGCGGCGGACTACGACCACTGGCGCCAGCTCGGGCTTTCCGGCTGGGGCTGGGACGACGTCAAGCCGGTGTTCCGCAAGCTGGAGGACCATTTCCTCGGCAATAGCGAGCATCACGGAGCGGGCGGCGAGTGGCGGGTGGAGGCCCCGCGCGTGCGCTGGGACCTGCTCGACAAGGTGCGCGAGGCGGCGATCCAGATGGGCGTCCCGGCGCTCGACGATTTCAACACCGGCGACAACGAGGGCGTCTCGGCCTTCCACGTCAACCAGAAGAAGGGTCTGCGCTGGTCCTCGGCACGCGGCTTCCTCAAGCCCGTCATCGATGCGCGCCACAATCTGGAGCTCAATTCCGGCGTGCTGATCGAGAAGCTGATCGTCGAGGACGGCCGCGTCACCGGCGTTCAGTACCGGCAGGGCGGCGAGAGCGTCATCGTCCGCGCCCGCCGCGAGGTGGTGCTGACCTCCGGCTCGGTCGGTTCGGTCGCGATCCTCGAACGCTCCGGCATCGGCGACGGTGCGGTGCTGTCGCGTCATGGCATCGCGGTCGTGAAGGAGCGGCCCGGCGTCGGCGCCAACCTGCAGGATCACCTGCAGATCCGCGCCATCTACAAGGTGTCCGGCATCCGCACGCTGAACGAGACCTATCACAACCTCATCCGGCGCGGCCTGATGGGGCTCGAATATGCGTTCCGCCGCACCGGCCCGCTGACCATGGCGCCAAGCCAGCTCGGCATCTTCACCCGCTCCGACCCGCGTCAGGAGCGCGCCAACATCCAGTTCCACGTCCAGCCTCTGTCGCTCGACAAGTTCGGCGACCCGCTGCACCGCTTCCCGGCGGTGACGGTGGCGCCCTGCAATCTCAGGCCCACATCGCGCGGGTCCATCCATATCCGCTCGGCCGAGGCCGCCGACGCGCCGGTCATCGCGCCGAACTATCTCTCCACCGACGAGGACCGGCAGGTGGCGGCGGATTCGCTGCGTGTCACCCGCCGCCTGATGAGCCAGCCGGCGCTCGCGCCCTACCGCCCGGAGGAATATCTGCCGGGCCCGGTCATCGGGGACGACGAGGCCAGCCTTGCGCGCGCGGCGGGCGATATCGGCACCACCATCTTCCACCCCGTGGGAACGGCGAAGATGGGCCTCGCCTCGGACCCTTCGGCGGTGGTGGACGAGCGGCTGCGTTTCATCGGGCTCGACGGTCTGCGCATCGCCGATGCCTCGGTCATGCCCACCATCACCTCCGGCAACACCAACACGCCGACGCTGATGATCGCCGAGCAGGGCGCGCGGATGATCCTGGAGGATGCCCGGTAGTCTTATCCGCGGCTTCGCGCCATCGCTCCGAAACACGCCGCCGCCACATGGCGAGGCGGGGGCGACATGGAGCCGAGTGCATTGAAGACCACGCATCGCATGACGAGCATGAACAGGAGGGCGGCGGCCCTCAGCCTGATCGCCAGCGCATCGGCCGTTCTCGCGGCCTGCAAATCGGAGGCGGGCCCGGCGCCAGCACCCGGACACGTCGTCGGCAGGGTGACCGGCGAGGACGGCAAGCCGCTGGCCGGCGCGCAGGTCACTGCCACCTACCAGTCCTATGGCGGCGGGCGCGCCATGCGCTACGGCGCGAGCCACAGCCGCACCGCCACGACGGACGCCTCCGGCGCCTACCGCATCCGGCTTGATGACATGGCGCCGGGCGAATATTCGGTCAGCGTCCGGGGGCCGGGTGGCGGGACCCGGCAATGGCCGCTGGTGGCGAGCGATGCCGCAAACATCGACAACCGCTCGGCGAGTGTCCGCAACTTCTCGTGGAAGGTGGTCGAGCAGAGCGCCGGCGATCCCTACGGCAATGGCGGCATCTTCGTCGTCGAGAGCGCCATCGGCGACTATACCGACCTCTCCGAAGCCGAGGTGACCCTCTGGCCGCTGACCGGCGGGCGCACCATTGTCCGTCAGGTGCGGCGCACCGGCGAGGGCCTGGTCGTCACCGGCATTCCGCCCGGCCGCTATCGCGCCTCGGTCAGGCTCGGCGGCCGCACGCTGCAGATCAATCGTGGCGGCATCGATGACCCGAATGATCCTTTCGTGCCCTCCATCGAGGGCAGTCTCACCGGCGGAGTGAGCGGCAACATCCTTCGCGTCAGGGCGCGGGGCCGATAGCGCGGCTCATGCCCCTCGTGGCCGGTCAGCCGGTCGCGAGGATCGCCTCCACGACCTCCTGCACATCCAGCGCCTCGGCCAGCGTCGCGAGGTGGAAGGGTTCGCCGCGCGTCATCTTCGCGACGCCTTCGAGCTGGTGCTTCAGCACCAGCGGGCGCGCCTTCTCGTTCGGCAGCGCGCCGGGATCGCGCTGCCAGGAACCGTCAGGCATCCGCCTTTCCGCGACCGACCAGTCGCAGAGCCTGACAGCGCCGGCATCGCCCTCGATCATCCAGATATTGTGGTCGCCCTTCGTTGTCGTGCCGACGCTGCCGGACAGCGCCGCCGGCAGGCTGCCGGCGGTCAGCGTCGCCGCGATACGCCGTTCCGAACGACCGGCCTCCGGGAATTCGGCCGTCGCTTTCAATCCCGCAAGCGGCCCGCCCAGCCGGCGCGACAGGAACAGGAAATGCGACACGACCTCGCGGGTGAAGCCGCCTTGCGCGCGTGCGTCCAGCCAGCCGGCGGCATCCGCCTGCCACGAGCGCGGCCATGTCGCGAAGGCGACTTCGATGGCGATGCGGCGGGGCGTTCCGATCGCGCCTTCGGCGATCCAGCGCTGCAAGGCCGAGACCGCCGGGGACGAGGCGAAGGGGAAGTTGACCGCCCCCCTGTCTCCAGCTTCCGCCACGAAGGCGCGGGCGTCGGCGACATCCACGGCCAGCGGCTTCTCGCAGAACACGGCCTTTCCGGCGGCCAGAGCCATCCGCGCATAGCCGAGATGGGAGGCCGGCGGCGAGGCGACATAGAGGCAGTCGCAGGCCGCGACCACCGCCGCCGCATCGCCGGGTCGCGACACATCGGGAAAGGCGGCCGCGATCCGCGCCATGGCATCGGCGGATGGGTCCCAGATGCCGGCAACGCGGATCGTGTCGGAAGCCTGCGAGAGGGCGGCGCCGAGGAGGCGCTCGCCCATGATCCCGGCACCGATGATGCCGAGCGCGATGCGGTTGTCGGCCATCGTCCTGCCCGTCAGGCCGGCAGGGCGGTTTCGACGAGCTTCGCCCAGTAGCTGGTGCCCGCCGGAATGGCGTTGTCGTCGAAGTCGTAGGCCGGGTGGTGGCAGGCGGCGGTGTCGCCGTTGCCGACGAAGATGTAGCAGCCGGGCCGCTGGTTGAGCATGTAGGAGAAGTCCTCCGCGCCCATCAGCGGCGGCGTGTTCGCATCGACCTTGTCGTCGCCGACCACGGCCCTGGCGACCTTCACCGCGAAGTCGGTCTGGTCGGCATGGTTGAAGGTCACGGGATAGCCGCGCTGGTAGTCGACCTTGGCGGTGCAGCCCATGCCCTTCGCGACGTTCTCGGCAAGTTCCTTCATCCGCGCCTCGACGAGGTCCTGCACCTCCGGCTTGAAGGTGCGGACGGTGCCGAGCATGCGGAGCGTCTGCGGGATGACGTTGAAAGCCTCGCCCGCCTTGACCGAGGTGATCGAGATGACCGCGCTCTCGATCGGGTCGACATTGCGCGCGACGACGGTCTGCATGGCGAGGCCGATGGCAAATCCCGCCTGCACCGGATCGACGCACAGATGCGGCATGGCGCCGTGGCCGCCCTTGCCCTCGATGTCGATGATGAAGCGGTCGGCAGCCGCCATGGACGGGCCCTTGCGCACGGCGAAATGGCCGACCGGAATGCCCGGCATGTTGTGCATCCCGTAGACCTCCTGGATGCCCCAGCGCTCCATCAGCCCGTCCTTGACCATGGCGTCGCCGCCGCCGCCGCCCTCCTCCGCCGGCTGGAAGATGATGACGGCCGTGCCGTCGAAATTGCGGGTTTCGGCCAGGTATTTCGCCGCGCCCAGCAGCATGGCCGTGTGGCCGTCATGGCCGCAGGCGTGCATCTTGCCGGGGATCTTGGAGGTGTAGGCGGCGCCGGTCGCCTCCTCGATCGGCAGCGCGTCCATATCGGCGCGCAGGCCGATCACCTTGCCCGAGCCGTTCTTGCGGCCCTTGATGACGCCGACCACGCCGGTCTGGCCGATGCCGGGCACCACCTCGTCGCAGCCGAACTCCTTCAGCTTCTTCTCCACGATGCCGGCCGTGCGATGCACGTCGTAGAGCAGTTCCGGGTTCTCGTGGAAATCACGCCGCCAGCCGGTGATTTCGTCGTGGAGGTCGGCGACGCGGTTGATGATGGGCATGGAATTCTCCGGAAGGGCGGTGCGAAAGGAGGGAAGCTAGCCGGTCACGCGGGGCGAGGCGAGGGGGGCCTTCGGATCGCTGGGATGCGGCAACCTCATGATCCCTCGGTTCAGCCCCCCGGATTGATCGGCCGGTTCAGCGTCCAGTCGAAGGTGCCTGCGTCGCGCTCGCGCACCGCCTGTTTCCAGCCGATCTCTTCGGCGCGCGTCTTGAAGTTGATGCCTTCCGGCGAATGGCGGGTGATGCCGTCGAAGATGGTGGCGAACATCTGCGTCTGCTTCAGGCCCATGGCCTCGACCGCCTGATTGACGACGAGCTTCTGCATCATGAGCTGGTTGACCGGCACGGTCGCCATCCGCTCGGCGAGGGCCTCCACTTCGCGGTCGAGGTCGGCAGCAGGCACGGCCTTCAGCACAAGCCCCAGCTTCTCGGCTTCCCGGCCGTCGATCTTGTCGCCGGTGAACAGCATGCGCTTGGCCCGTTCCGGGCCGAGGCGATAGACCCACATGGCCGTGGTCGGGCAGCCCCAGACGCGCACGGGCATGTAGCCGATGCGGGCCTCCTCGGCCATGACGATCATGTCCGAGCACATGGCGATGTCCGAGCCGCCGGCCACCGCGAAACCGTGGACCTTGCAGATCACCGGCCGGTAGGAACGCCACAGGCTCATGAACAGTTCGGTGTTCCGCATCATGAAGGCGTAGTCCTTCATGGGGTCCCAGGGCATGTCCTGCGTCGCCTGGCCGTTGCCGTTACCCTCGGCGTAGTAGGTCAGGTCGTAACCGGCGCAGAAGGCATCGCCCTTGCCGGACAGCACGATGACATGGACGGCAGGATCGGCATTGGCCCGCGCCACGCAGTCGGCGAGTTCCACCGGCACCTCGTCGTCGATGGCGTTCATCACCTCGGGACGGTTGAGGGTGATCCGGCCGATCCGGCCGTCCTTTTCGTAGAGCACCTTGGGCATGGCATCCTCCGAGAGACCGGTTCGGCCGATCCCGTTTCAGGCGATGCTAGTGCCTCCGGGCGAAAGAGCGGAGTCGCCCGTTGGGTGAAGCCCTTCATGAAACGACGGCACGGGTTCACCTCTCCCCGGCGGGGAGAGGTCGGCGCCATAGCGAGATGCGAACGCATCTCGCGTTCGCTCGATGCTATGGCAGCCGGGAGAGGGGGTAGGACCTCTGCGACAACCCCTCTCCCCCTCTCCCGATCCTCGCCTTCGCTCGGATCGACCTCTCCCCGTCGGGGAGAGGTGGGAGGCGCGATCGTCCTGCTTCGTCCAGGGCTCACGCCGGCATGCGGCTTTCCACCAGCTTCGCCCAGTAGCTCATGCCGATGGGGATGATCTCGTCGTTGAAGTCGTAAGCCGGGTGGTGGACGTTGGCCGTGTCGCCCTGGCCGATGAAGATGAAGGCGCCGGGGCGCGCCTCCAGCATGTAGGAGAAGTCCTCGCCGCCCATGATCGGCGTGGTGTCGCGATTGACCGCCGCGTCGCCCACCACGGCCGCGGCGGCATCGGCGGCGAACGGCGTCTGGACCTCGTGGTTGACGGTGACCGGCACCACGCGCTCGTAGATGACCCGCGCGGTCGCGCCGAAGACGGCGGCGGTGCGCTCGGCGACCTCCGTCAGGCGCTGCTCGATGAAGTCGCGCACGCCGGCATCGTGGGTGCGCACCGTGCCGCGCAGTTCCGCCGTCTGCGGAATGACGTTGTTGGTGAAGCCGGCATTGAAGGCGCAGATCGAGACGACCGCGCTCTTCAGCGGATCGATATTGCGTGCGACGATGGACTGCGCCGCCGCGACGATGTGCGAGGCGACGAGGATCGTATCGACCGAGAGGTGGGGCTTCGCGGCATGGCCGCCCTTGCCCTCGACCTCGATGCGGAAATTGTCGACCGCCGCCAGCAGCGGGCCCGGGCGCAGCGCGAACTGGCCGACAGGCAGGCCCGGCGCATTGTGCATGCCATAGACCTCCTGGATGCCGAAGCGCTCCATCAGGCCGTCCTGGACCATCGCCTCGCCGCCCTTCTCGCCCTCTTCCGCCGGCTGGAAGATGACCGCGACCGTGCCGTCGAAATTGCGCGTCTCGGCGAGATATTTGGCCGCGCCCAGCAGCATGGCGGTGTGCCCGTCATGGCCGCAGGCGTGCATCTTGCCCGGCACCTTCGAGGCATGCGGCAGACCGGTGATCTCCTGCAGCGGCAGCGCATCCATGTCGGCGCGCAGGCCGACAACCCTGCCGGAGCCGGTATTGCGCCCCTTGATGATGCCGACGACGCCGGTGCGGCCGATGCCGGTCACGACCTCGTCGCAGCCGAACTCCTTCAGTTTCTCCGCGACGATGCCCGCCGTGCGGTGCACGTCGAACTGGAGTTCCGGATATTCGTGGATGTCGCGCCGCCAGGCGGTGACTTCCTCGTGGAGGGCCGAGATGCGGTTGACGATGGGCATGGGTGGCTCCGGAAGCGGGATCAGGCGGCGAGGCGGGTTTCGACGAGCCTTGCCCAGTAGCTGATGCCGATGGGGATGATCTCGTCATTGAAGTCGTAGGCGGGGTGGTGGACGCCGAAATCGCCGCCCTGGCCGATGCCGACCATGCAGCCGGGGCGAGCCTCCAGCATGAAGGAGAAGTCCTCAGCGCCCATGGTCGGCGGCTTGTCGCGGCGGACATTGTCCGCGCCGACGACGCAGGTGGCGGCAAGCGCGGCGTGCTCGGTCTCGGCGGCATGGTTCACCACCATCGGGCAGCCGTGGATATAGGTGAAGGTCGCCTTGGCGCCGAAGGTCTCGGCGGTCTTCTCGACCACCTCGCGCAGCCGGGCCTCGACCAGCGCCTGCATGTCCTTGGTCAGGATGCGGACGGTGCCGCGCAGTTCGGCCGTATGCGGCATGACGTTGTTGGCGTGGCCGGCATTCAGGGAGCCGATCGACACGACGGCGCTTTCCAGCGGATCGACATTGCGCGAGACGATCGACTGAACCGCGATGACGATCTGCGCCGCCGCCAGAACAGTGTCAGCCGCCAGATGCGGCATGGCGCCGTGGCCGCCCTTGCCCTCGACGAGGATATGGATGCGGTCGGCGGCGGCGCTGGTCGGCCCTGCGCGCACCGAGAAGGTGCCGGCAGGGTCGCTGCCATTGTGCATGCCGTAGACCTCCTGGATGCCGAAGCGCTCCATCAGCCCGTCGGCGATCATCTCGCGCGCGCCCCCGCCGCCCTCCTCGGCCGGCTGGAAGACGAGCGCGGCCGTGCCGGTGAAGTTGCGCGTCTCGGCGAGATATTTGGCCGCGCCCAGCAGCATGGCCATGTGGCCGTCATGGCCGCAGGCATGCATCAGGCCGGGATGGGTGGAGGCATAGGGCTTGCCGGTGATCTCGGTCAGCGGCAGCGCGTCCATGTCGGAGCGCAGGCCGATGACGGCGCCGGAGCCCGCGCCGCCGCCATGGATCAGCGCCACGACGCCGGAGCGGCCGATGCCTGTCACCACCTCGTCGCAGCCGAAGGCGCGCAGCTTCTCGGCGACGATGGCCGAGGTGCGCGGCAGGTCGAACAGAAGCTCGGGATGCCGGTGGAAGTCCCGGCGCCATGCGGTCGCCTCGTGGGCGAGGTCGGCGATGCGGTTGCTGATCGGCATGGGGGCCCGAGGCGGCTGCGAAGGAAGAGGCGCCCCTCCGGATTGCCGGAAGGGCGCGGGCGTCGGGATCAGGCCGGCAGGCGGCTCTCGACGAGCTTGGCCCAGTAGCTCATGCCGATTGGGATGATCTCGTCGTTGAAGTCGTAAGCGGGGTGGTGGACGTTCGGCCCGTCGCCCTGGCCGATGAAGATGAAGGCCCCGGGACGGGCCTCCAGCATGAACGAGAAATCCTCGCCGCCCATGACCGGCACGGTGTCGCGGTTGATCCCGGCCTCGCCGACCACGGCAGCCGCGGCATCGCCGGCGAAGATGGCGTTTTCGGCGTGGTTTTTCGTGACCGGGTAGTCGCGGTGGTAGACGAGCTTGGCCGTGCCGCCGAACACCGCTGCCGTGCCCTCGACGATGGCGTGCAGCCGCGCCTCGACGAAGTCGCGCATCTCGGGCGTCAGCGTGCGGACCGTGCCCTGCAAGCGCGCCGTCTGGGGGATGACGTTGTCGGTGAAGCCGGCATTGAAGGCGCAGATCGAGACGACGGCGTTCTGCAGCGGGTCGACGTTGCGCGACACGATGGACTGCGCGTTCACGATGATCTGCGAGGCGATCAGGATCGTGTCCACGGCGAGATGCGGCTTTGCGGCATGGCCGCCCTTGCCCTCGACGAGGATCTCGATGCGGTCGGCAGCGGCCATGAGCGGGCCGGGGCGCAGCGCGAACTGGCCGACGGGCAGGCCCGGCGCATTGTGCATGCCGTAGACCTCCTGGATGCCGAAACGGTCCATCATGCCGTCATTGACCATTTCGCGCCCGCCGCCGCCGCCCTCTTCGGCCGGCTGGAAGATGACCGCGACGGAGCCGTCGAAGTTGCGGGTCTCGGCGAGATACTTGGCCGCGCCCAGCAGCATGGCGGTATGGCCGTCATGGCCGCAGGCGTGCATCTTGCCGGGAACCTTGGAGGCGTGCGGTACGCCGGTGATCTCGGTCAGCGGCAGCGCGTCCATGTCGGCGCGCAGGCCGATCACCTTGCCCGAGCCGGTGTTCCGGCCCTTGATGATGCCGACGACGCCGGTCTTGCCGATGCCGGTGACGATCTCGTCGCAGCCGAATTCCTTCAGCTTGTCGGCGACGATTCCGGCCGTGCGATGCACGTCGAACTGCAGCTCGGGATATTCGTGGATGTCGCGCCGCCAGGCGGTGACCTCGTCGTGAAGGGCCGAGATGCGGTTGACGATGGGCATGGAAACCTCCGGAAAGCCAGGCGGCAACCAAACCGGAGCCAGATGCCGCGGTCAATCGACCTGCCATGCGGTCACGTGCTCTTGACGCGCATGGCTCGCCTCGGGCTCCCTCCAGCGATGAACCTGACCAGTATCGAACTGCTCGAGCGCCTCGTCGCCTTCCCGACCGTGTCGGAGGCGGACAATCTCGACTGCATCGCCTTCATCCGCGAGTACCTCGCCTCCCATGGGGTCGCCTACGAGGTGCTGCCGCAGGCGGACGGGCGGAACGCCAACATTTTCGCCACCATCGGGCCGAAGGGCGACGGGGGCGTCATGCTCTCCGGCCACCTTGACGTGGTGCCGGTGGAGGGCCAGCCCTGGACCAACGATCCGTTCAGGCTGACGCCGAAGGGCGACAGGCTCTACGGGCGCGGCGCCTGCGACATGAAGGGGTTCGACGCCTGCGTGCTCGCGGCGGTGCCCGCGATGGTCAAGGCGAACCTGAAGCGCCCCATCCACATCTGCCTCTCGGCGGACGAGGAGATCAGGATGGACGGCGCGCGCGCCATCGCCGCCAGGCTCGGGGACGAATGGCCGAAGCCCGCCGTCTGCATCGTCGGCGAGCCGAGCCGGATGAAGGTCGTCACCGGCCACAAGGGCTATCTGGTCATCAACACCCATGTCCGCGGCCATGAGGTCCACTCGTCGAACCGCTATGCCGGCGTATCCGCCGTGTTCGTCGCGGCGCGGCTGGTGACCTGGATGGAAGAGCGGGATCTCAGGAACAAGGCGGAGGCCGAGCGCACCGGCGGCGTGCCCTATTTCGAGCCGGGCTGGACCATGCTCCACGTCGGCCAGATCACCGGTGGCACGGCCCACAACATCACCGCGCTCGATTGCCGGTTCATGACCGGCATCCGGCTCGTGCCGGGCGACGACGGCCTCTCCTATCTCCGGGAGTACGAGACCTTCGTGCGCACGGAGGTCGAACCGGCGATGAAGGCCGTGCATCCCGATGCCGGCGTCTTCATCACCCACCGCGTCGGCGGCCCGCCGCTCGGGCGCGAGGAGGACGGCGAGGCCGAGCGGCTTGCCCGCCGGCTGACCGGCGACAACGGCATCCAGGTGGTCGCCTATGGCGCCGAGGCCGGCATCTTCCAGGGGGCGGGACTGTCGACCGTCATCTGCGGGCCCGGCGATATCGCCCAGGCGCACCAGCCCGACGAATGGGTCGAGGTGTCGGAACTGGCGAAATGCGACGCCTTCCTCGCGGGACTTATCCGCGAGTGCGCGGCCTGAGGGGTGAAGCCTGACGGCAAGTTGGACGCCGTCCGTCATACGTCTCGCGCCGACATTCCCTCCCCACCACTCGGCTTCGCCTCGCGGGGGTGAGGGGACGCCCGGACCCGGCTCGACTCATGTCTGCGAGGGAGTTGCGGGTACCCCTCAGCGCTGGCGGGCGACGATCCGCGCCTGGATATTGTCGTAGACGCCCTGCGGGATGATATTCTTGCGCGGCAGCTCGTCCTTGCCGCGATAGGGCCGGCCGCGGATGATCGCGTCCGCGCGGGCCTCGCCGATGCCCGGCAGGGTCATGAGTTCGGCGCGGCTCGCCGAATTGACATCGATGAGGGTTGCGGTCGGTGCCGTCGGGTTGACCGGCGTCGTCGGCATGGTGGGCGCGGGGCGGGCGGCGGGCGTCGAGGGCGCGGGGGTCGGCTGGGCGAGGGCCGCCGAGGCGGCGAGGCCGATCGCGGCTACGGCGAGAAGGGTCTTCAGCATGGGGCGGCTCCCTGATGGCGCGTCATTTGGCGGCGCGGATTCTGGCAATTTCATGCCGGATTCGGGCGCGTTCGGCCAGCCAGCCGCGCCGCCCGCGAGGCCCTCGCGCGGATGCGGCGGATTGACGCATGTCTTGCGCGCTGTATTATAAAAGCGAACGTTCATTCTTTTTTGCGTTGCACCAGGACGGGCGCCGGTTTATGTGACTGCGCCGGAGTTTCCCCCGCAATGCCGCGTATTGACGACATCCAGCGCACCGACCGGAAGGCCGCGATCCTCGACGCGGCCGAGCGCTGTTTCGTGCGCTCGGGCTTCCACGGCGCGTCGATGAGCGACATCTGCGCCGAGGCGGGCATGAGTCCCGGCAACCTCTACCGCTACTTCCCGTCGAAGGAGGCCATGATCGAGGGCCTATGCGAGCGGGATTTCGAGGAGGTCGGCCAGCAGTTCGCCGAACTCGCGAATGCTCCGGACATCTGGGAAGCGTTCCGCGCGCTCGCGCATGTTCACATGGTCGAGGAGCCGCGCGAGCACTGCGCCATGTGGATCGAGAGCATGTCGGAGGTCGCGCGCAACCCGCAGATCGCCAGTCTGCGTATACGCATCGACGGCTTCATCCACGACAAGCTGCTCGGCGCCCTCCAGCTTGCCAAGGCGCGCGGCCAGACCGCGCCGCATGCCGACCTCGAAAGGGCGGTTCAGTTCCTCATCACCTTCGCGGACGGGCTGATGCTGCGTCGCGCCCGCGACCCCGACTTCGATCCGGTGCTGGCCATGTCGATCATGTTCGACGTGCTCGGGAACATGCTGCTGACACCGGCCGCGCCGTCCAATGATAACGCGACCTGAGCCATCATGACCCGCTCCCTTTCCCCCGTCTTCGCCCATCTGGCCCTCGCTTTTTCCGCGCTGGTCCTTGCCGCGCCCGCCTCGCTCGCGCAGACGCGCGCGCCGGCCGTGACGGTTGCGACCGCGGCGCGGGGGGACCTGCGCGAGACGGTGATCGCGACAGGTTCGTTCGTCGCCCGCGAGGAAGTCCTGGTCTCGCCGGAGGTTGAGGGGCTGACCGTGATCGAGATCCTCGCCGAGGAGGGCGACCGGGTCCAGGCGGGGCAGGTTCTCGCCCGGCTCAACCGCGAGATGCTGGACGTGCAGCTGGCGCAGAACGGCGCGCAGATCGCCCGCGCGGAGGCCGCCATCGCGCAGGCGCGCGCTGCGATCTCGGAGGCGACGGCAGCCAAGGCGCTGGCCGACCAGCAGCTTCAGCGCACGCGCCAGCTCCAGCAGACCGGCGCGGCGTCGGCCGACGCCTTCGACCAGCGCGTCTCGGCAGCGCGCACGGCGGCCGCGCGGCTGGAATCGGCGGCGAACGCGCTGACCCTTTCGGAGGCCGACCTGACGCTCGCCCGCGCCCAGCGGCGCGATATCGAGCTGCGCCTCCAGCGCACCGAGATCAAGGCTTCCGTCGACGGCATCATCTCACGGCGGACCGCCCGCCTCGGCCAGATGGCGATCGGCGCCATGGGCTCGCAGTCCGGCGACCCGCTGTTCCGCCTCATCTCCCGCGGCGAGGTTGAGCTCGAGGCCGATGTTCCCGAGACGACGCTGGCACGGCTGAAGCCGGATCAGCCGGCCGTGATCGAGGCGGCGGGCTTCGACAAGCCCCTGACCGGCGCGGTTCGTCTCGTCGCGCCGGAAGTGCGGACGGCGAACCGGCTCGGCCGCGTGCGCATCGCGGTCAGCGGCAGCGAGCGCCCGCCGCTCGGCGCCTTCGGGCGCGCGAGCGTCGAGGTCGCGCGCTCGCAGGGCATTCTCGTGCCGCTCTCGGCGGTGATGTTCGGCCGGGCCAGCACGGTTCAGGTCGTCAAGGACGGGGTGGTCGAGACCCGCACCGTCGTCACGGGCCTGCGCGCCGAGGGGCGCGTCGAGATCCGCGAGGGTCTCGCCGAGGGCGAGAAGGTGGTCGCGGTGTCGGGCAGCTTCGTGCGCAACGGCGACCGCGTGACGCCGACCGACGTCGCGTCCAGGTAAGGCGGGAGCGGAGCCATGTCCTTCAACGTTTCGGCCTATTCGATCCGCCAGCCGGTGCCGTCCATCGTGCTGTTCGTGGTGCTCTGCTTCCTCGGCTGGATGAGCTACACGAACCTGCCGATCACGCGCTTTCCGAACATCGACGTGCCGCTGATCCAGGTGACGATGACGCAGGCGGGCGCCGCCCCGGCCGAGCTCGAGACCCAGATCACCAAGAAGGTCGAAGACGCTGTCGCCAACATCACCGGCGTCAAGAACGTCGTCTCGAACCTCACCGACGGCCAGTCGACGACCATCGTCGAATTCCGCCTGGAGGTGAACACCGACCGCGCGCTCAACGACGTCAAGGACGCGATCGCCAAGATTCGCGCCGACCTGCCGCGCAACATCGACGAGCCGATCATCGAGCGGCTCGATGTCGAGAACCAGCCGATCATGACGGTGGCGGTGGCCGCCCCAGCCATGACGCTGGAGCAGTTGTCGTGGTTCGTCGACGACACGGTGAAGCGCGAGCTGCAGGGCCTGCGCGGCATCGGCCGCATCAGCCGCAATGGCGGTGTGCTGCGCGAAATCCGCGTCTCGCTCGACGCCAATCGCCTGATGGCGCTCGGCATCACCGCGGGCGACGTGAACCGCCAGCTTCGCGCGACCAACGTGGACCTCGCCGGCGGGCGCGGCGATGTCGGCGGCCAGCAGCAGTCGATCCGCACGCTTGCCGGTGCGCAGACGGTCGAGGAGCTCGCCAATACCAAGATCGTACTGCCGGGCGGGCGCGAGGTGCGCCTGTCCGACCTCGGCACCGTCACCGATCTCTACGAGGAGCCGAAGAGCTTTACCCGGCTCGACGGCCAGACGCCGACGGTCGCGTTCCAGGTGTTCCGCTCGAAGGGCGCGTCGGACGTGCGCGTGGGGGCGCTCACCCGCGCGAAGATCGACGAACTGAAGAAGCAGTTCCCCAACATCACCTTCACCGAGATCGACAATTCGGTGAACTACACCGCCGGCAATCACAAGTCGGCGATGGAGATGCTGATGGAGGGCGCAGCCCTCACCGTCATCGTCGTCTTCCTGTTCCTGCGCGACCTGCGCGCCACCATCATTTCGGCGGTGGCGCTGCCGCTCTCCATCATCCCGACCTTCTGGGTCATGGAGATGATGGGCTTCTCGATGAATCTCGTCTCGCTGCTGGCGGTGATCCTCGTTACCGGCATTCTCGTGGACGATGCCATCGTCGAGATCGAGAACATCGTCAGACATATGAAGATGGGCAAGTCGCCCTACCGCGCCTCGATGGAGGCGGCGGACGAGATCGGCCTCGCGGTCATCGCCATCTCGCTGACCATCGTCGCGGTCTTCGCGCCCGTCTCGTTCATGGGCGGCATTGCCGGCCAGTATTTCAAGCAGTTCGGCCTCGTGGTCGCGGTCGCGGTGCTGTTTTCGCTGCTCGTCGCCCGTCTCGTCACGCCCATGCTCGCGGCCTATTTCCTCAAGCCGCATGAGCACAAGGAACAGAAGGACGGCGTGCTGATGCGCGCCTATCTCCGATTCCTTGGCGGAACGATCCGCTGGCGCTACGTGACGCTGCTCGTCGGTGTCGGCATCTTTGCAGTGTCGATCTGGGCGATCCGCCTGCTGCCGACCGGCTTCATCCCGGCGGAAGACGAAGCGCGCTTCGTCATCTCGATGGAGCTGCCGCCGGGCTCGACGCTTGAGGACACGCAGGCGCGCTCCGACGAGCTCGCCAAACTGATCCGGCGGGATATTCCCGAGGCACGGTCGGTGCTCACCGTCGGCGGCGCCAGCCCGACCGGCACGCTGGAGGTCCGCCGCGCGACGCTGATCGTCCGGCTCAGCCACAAGACCGAGCGCGACCGCACCCAGCGCCAGATCATGCAGGCGACCTCGGGCCTGTTCAATCGGATACCGGACATCCGCGCCTCCTACGTCAACGAGCGCGGCGAGCGCGAATTGTCGATCATCGTGCGCGGCAACGATGTCGAGAACCTGTCGAAGGCGGTGGCAAACCTCGAAGCCGAGATGCGCCAGATTCCCGGCTTCGTGAACGTCGCAGCGACCGCCGGCCTCGAGCGCCCCGAGATCCGGGTCATGCCGAAGGCCGACGAAGCCGCGCGCTACGGCGTCACCACCGACCAGATCTCGGAGGCCGTCAGGGTCGCCACCATCGGCGACGTCGCGGCCAATCTCGCCAAGTTCAATGCCGGCGACCGACTGGTGCCGATCCGCGTCCAGCTCGACACGGCGACGCGCGCCGAACTCGACGTGCTGGCGGCCCTGACGGTTACCACGGCCGGCGGCCAGCAGGTGCCGCTGACGGCCGTTGCCGACATCTCGTTCGGCCAGGGACCGTCGTCGATCGAGCGCTACAACCGCGTCCGGCGCGTCAATATCGGAGCGGATCTGGCGCCGGGCCTGGAGATAGGTCCCGCGCTGGAGCAGGTCTTCGCCCTGCCGGCCGCCCGCAACCTGCCAGCCGGCGTGTCGTTCCAGCGCGGCGGTGACGCCGAGGTCATGGAAGAGGTGTTCCAGGGCTTCGCAATCGCCATGGGCACCGGTCTCCTGATGGTGCTCGGCGTGCTGGTGCTGCTGTTCCACTCGGTGTTCCAGCCGCTGACCATCCTGATGTCGCTGCCGCTCTCGCTCGGCGGCGTCATCATCGCGCTGCTTCTGACCAACAACGCCATCTCCATGCCGGTGGTGATCGGCATCCTCATGCTGATGGGCATCGTGACCAAGAACGCCATCATGCTGGTGGACTTCGCGGTCGAGAAGGAGCGCGAGGGCATGGGCCGCACCGAGGCGATCCTCGATGCCGGCCGCAAGCGTGCGAGGCCGATCATCATGACCACGCTCGCCATGGGCGTCGGCATGATCCCGCCGGCGCTGGGCTCCGGCGATGGCGGCGAGTTCCGCGCGCCCATGGCGATCGCGGTGATCGGCGGCCTCATCGTCTCGACGGTGCTTTCGCTGATTTTCGTGCCGTCGTTCTACACCGTCATGGACGATGTCGGCCGCTTCTTCTCGTGGGTCTTCGGCCGCTTCGTCGGCCCGGCCGACGAACCCGGCGAGGGCGAGCCCGCCCACGGCCATGGTTCGGGACACGGGCATGGCGGCCATCCGCCGCTGCTGCTGCCCGCCGATGCGCCCCACGGCACCGAGCCGCAGCGCCCCGTCAGGGTCGCCGCGGAGTAACGCATGATCCCGAGAAGTGGGGACCGGTTCTCGGACAAGATCATGCGTGAATGAAACAAGGAGGCGGGCTTGAGGATCGCAATCGATCCTGCCCGCCGACCGATCCGTCTCTGCGGTCCCAAAGCCGCAGAGACGGTGGAGCCCGGTGCAAGTGGGTCCGCCCCCGCCTGTGCCGGGCTCCTATCGTTCCACGGAGCCGCTACGCCTACAAGAACAGATCGCCCGCCGCTTCCACCGCCTCGACCACGAAGCGATAGGCCTCGTCAATCCGCGCGATGCGCCGCGTGTCGACATGGGCGACGAGGTGGTAGGTGCGCCGGATCGAGAGCTGCGGCAGCACGCGCACGAGGTCCGGCACGTCGCGGGCGGCGTAGTCGTGGATGACGCCGATGCCCGCGCCAGCTTTCACCGCCGCCATCTGGGCGAGCACGCTGGCGCATTCGAGACGGCGCTGTCCCGTGTCGAAAGCCGGCGGGTAATAGATCAGCGCTTCCGAGTAATGCAGCTCCTGCACCGAGGTCACCATCAGGTGGCGGTGCAGGTCGTCCGGCTTCTCCGGCATGGGCCGGCGCTTGAAGTAGCTGCGCGCCGCATAAAGACCGAGGCCGTATTCGGTCAGCTTGCGGACGGTCAGCCGGCCATCGGTTGGCGGGTCGATGACGATGGCGAGGTCCGCGTCGCGCTTCGACAGCGACATGGTCCGCTGCAGCGGCACGAGCTGGATGGTGAGGTCCGGATGCCGCTCCGCCAGCCGCCCCAGTCTCGGGGCGAGGAACAGCGCGCCGAAGCCTTCCGGCGCGCCGACGCGGATCGTGCCCGAGATGACGCGGTCGACCTGCGACACGTCGGCCTGCGCGTCGAGCCAGGCGGTCTCCATGGCCTCGGCGGCTGCAACGAACTTCTCGCCCGGCACGGTGAGGCTGACGCCGGCCGTGGAGCGCGCGAAGAGCTGCGTGCCGAGCGATGATTCCAGCAGCGAGATGCGCCGCGCCACCGTCGCGTGGTCGAGCGACAGCGCGCGCGCGGCGGCGAGGAACTGGCCGGTGCGCGCCACGGCGAGGAAGACCCGGACGTGATCCCAGTTTGGCGTCATGGCGCCATCTTACGCCAGATCATGCACAACGCATGCGCCATCTTCGCGCTTGGTTGCCGCACGGCTTCGCTCTACGGGTGGCGGCAGAGTCGCTGCCGGTCTTTTCGCGCCTCCGCAGGCCGGCGCCGTTTCGCTCGACAATGCTCCAGGGGAGAGAATCCATGCGCAACTACGGTCATTTCATCGGCGGCAAGCATGTCGCCGGCAAGTCCGGCCGCACGGCCGACGTGTTCCAGCCGCTCGACGGCTCGGTCTTCGCCAAGGTGGCGCTGGCCTCGAAGGCCGAGGTGCGTGAAGCCGTCGAGAACGCCAAGGCCGCGCAGCCGGCGTGGGCCGCGACCAACCCGCAGCGCCGCGCGCGCGTGCTGATGAAGTTCCTCGAGCTCTGCGCCCGCGACAACGAGAAGATGGCGGAACTGCTCGCCCGCGAGCACGGCAAGACGATCCCCGACGCCAAGGGCGACATCCAGCGCGGCCTCGAAGTGGTCGAATTCGCCATCGGCGCGCCGCAGATGATGAAGGGCGAATATACCGAGGGCGCCGGCCCCGGCATCGACATCTATTCGATGCGCCAGCCGCTCGGCGTCTGCGCCGGCATCACGCCGTTCAACTTCCCGGCCATGATCCCGCTGTGGAAGGCTGGGCCCGCGATCGCCGCCGGCAATGCCTTCGTGCTGAAGCCCTCCGAGCGCGATCCGGGCGTGCCGCTGATGCTGGCCGAGCTGTTCATCGAGGCCGGCCTGCCGCCGGGCATCTTCAACGTCGTCAACGGCGACAAGGAATCGGTGGACGCGGTCCTCGACGATCCGGACATCAAGGCGGTCGGCTTCGTCGGCTCGACCTCGATCGCCGAATACGTCTATTCGCGCGGCTGCGCGGCCGGCAAGCGCGTGCAGTGCTTCGGCGGCGCCAAGAACCACATGATCATCCTGCCCGACGCCGATCTCGACCAGGCGGCCGATGCACTGATCGGCGCGGGCTACGGCTCGGCCGGCGAGCGCTGCATGGCGATCTCGGTGGCCGTTCCGGTCGGCGAGGAGACCGCCGACCGCCTGATGGAGCGGCTGGTGCCGCGCGTCGAGAGCCTCAAGATCGGTCCGTCGACCTCGGCCGACGCCGATTTCGGCCCGCTGGTCACCGCCCAGGCGCTGGAGCGCGTGCGCGGCTATGTCGATATCGGCGTCAACGAGGGCGCCAAGCTCGTCGTCGACGGCCGGGCTTTCCGGATGCAGGGCTACGAGAACGGCTTCTACATGGGCGGCTGCCTGTTCGACAACGTCACCAGGGACATGCGGATCTACAAGGAAGAGATCTTCGGTCCGGTGCTCTCCGTCGTCCGCGCCAAGACCTACAATGAGGCGCTTTCGCTCGCCAACGACCACGAATACGGCAACGGCGTCGCCATCTATACCCGTGACGGCGATGCGGCCCGCGACTTCGCGGCCAAGGTCGAGGTCGGCATGGTCGGCGTCAACGTGCCGATCCCGGTTCCGCTGGCCTACTACACGTTTGGCGGCTGGAAGCGCTCGTCCTTCGGCGACCTGAACCAGCACGGCCCCGACGCCTTCCGCTTCTACACGAAGACCAAGACCGTCACGTCCCGCTGGCCCTCGGGCATCAAGGATGGCGCGAGCTTCGTCATCCCGACGATGAGCTGACGCCTTTCGATGGCGATGTCTCCGTGCTATCATTTTTGATAGCACGGAGCATGGCATGGCTCAGGTTCTCATCCGCAACATTCCTGAAGAGACATTGTCGAGCTTCCGCCAGAAGGCGGAGCTCAAGGGCAAGTCGCTTGAACAGGAGCTTCGCGACCTGCTCGAACAGAATCGCAAGTTCACGCCGGAAGAGCGGGCGGCGCTAGCCGATCACATCCGGCAGGGCTCGACGCCTTCGCCCGCATTATCGCTGGATGACATACGCGAGGGTCTGGAGTGACCGGTCGGCTCGTGGTGGATGCGAGCGTGGCGGTGAAATGGTACGCCGAGGAGCCGGACACGCCGGTTGCCATGCAACTCATGCGCAGCGGCGCAGAACTGATCGCGCCCGACCTGATCTACGCCGAGGTTCTCAACGCACTCTGGAACAAGTCCCGCCGCGGGCTTGTCGATCAAAAGAGAATCGCCTCGGTGCCACGGTCTATCGAGGGGTCCTTCGCGGAAATCCTTCCGCTGCGGCCTCTCGCGGATGAGGCCTTGGCGTTGTCCGCCTCGTTCGATCATCCGATCTACGACTGCTTCTACCTGGCGGCCGCTCTTCGGCGGGATTGCGAACTCGTGACGTGTGATGCCCGCCTTCTTCAGCGCCTCGTCAAGAGCCCGCATCGCGACCGCGTCATGCCGCTTGCTGACTGGCGGGACTGACACGGCTCGTCTTTGATAACGAGCCTTTCGCTTTCTGCGCCTTCAATATGATCCAGGGACTTGCCATGCGCATCGCCGTCGGCGGCTTCATGCACGAGACCAACACCTTCGTTCCGGAGCCGACGCCCTGGGCGATGTTCAACCAGGAAGGCGCCTGGCCGGGCTTCACCCGCGGGCCGGAAGTGCTGACCAAGTTCCGCCCGTTCAACATCGCCGTCGCCGGCTTCATGGGCGTCGCCGAGAAGGCGGGTCACACCATGGTCCCGCTGTCCTGGTCCTTCGCGCAGCCCTCGGGCCGGGTCGAGGACAAGGTGTTCGAGCGCGCGGTCTCCTATCTCCTCGCCGACATCGCCGATGCCGCTCCCGATGCGGTGTTCCTCGAACTGCACGGGGCCATGACCACCGAGACCATCGAGGACGCCGAGGGCGAGCTGCTCGCCCGCGTGCGCCGCCTCGTCGGGCCGGATCTGCCGGTGGTCGTCTCGCTCGACCTGCACGCCAACGTCACCGAGAAGATGGTCGACAATGCCAGCTTCATGTCGGCCTACCGCACCTATCCGCATATCGACTGGCTGCAGACGGGCCAGCGCGTCGCCGAATGGTTCGACCGCGTCGTGGCATGGGGACCCCAGCCGGCGCGCGCCTTCCGGCAGATCCCGTTCCTGATCCCGATCGCCTCGGGCTGCTCGATGATCGAGCCGATGAAGGGGCTCTATGCCCTGCTCGGCGAGATCGAGGCGGAGACGGGCGTGCATCTCTCGCTCTGCCCCGGATTTCCCTCGGCCGACATTTTCGACATGGGCGCAACCGTCATCGGCTACGGCGCCTCGCAGGATCAGGTGGACGCCGCGGTCGGCCGGCTCGCGCAGGCGGTCATCCGGTCGGAGGCGGCCTTCCTCGAACATCTCGCCAAGCCGCAGGACGAGGCCGTGGCGCTCGCCTTCTCGCGCGCGGCGCTGGTGTCGAAGCCGGTCATCATCGCGGACACGCAGGACAATCCCGGCGCGGGCGGTTCCTCGATCACCACCGGCTTCCTGAAGGCGATGATCGGCCGCGGCGCGCAGAACACGCTGATGGCGCTCTATCACGAGCCGGATATCGCGCTCGCGGCGGCCTCCGCCGGCAAGGGCGCGACCATCGAGGTCACCTTCGCCGCCAACGGCAAGGGGCCGGGCGAAGCGCCGCTGACGACGAAGGCCGAAGTGGTCGCTGTGTCCGACGGCCGTTTCACCGGCACCGGGCCCATGGTCGGCGGCCAGCCGATCAATATGGGGCCGTCGGCCTGGCTGAAGATCGGCGGCATCGACCTCGCGGTCGGCTCGGTGCGGCAGCAGCCGCATTGCGTGGCGGTCTGCACCCATCTCGGCATCGACATTTCCGGCTATGACGTGGTCGTGCTGAAGAGCTCTGTCCACTTTCGGGGCGACTGGCAGCCCTATGCCGATTCCGTCGTGGTCGGCGCCTCGCCCGGCGCGGCACTGGACGATACCGGCGTCATCCCGTTCGAGCACCTCAGGCCGAATGTGCGCAGAAGGCCGATGTCGAATCAGTGAGATAGGGCGGGTGCGGGCGATGATTCACCGCCCGTGCTGACCTTAAGCTGATCGTTTCGGTCGCGACGCAAGACCGGGCAGCCGTTCCCACTCTCCAGCGATCAGGGCCTCCTTCTTGGCCCTGCTCCAGCCCTTGAGTTGCCGCTCGAAAGCGATCGCGTCCAGGATGCGGTCGAACTCACCGGACCAGACGAGGACTACTGGCAGGCGCGCCGCGGTATAGCCGCCGCACAGACCCTGCCGATGTTCGGAGAGACGGCGATCCACGTCTTCGCCGCGTGTCGAGCCGACGTAGTAGGAGTTGTCGCTGCACCGGAGGATGTAGACGAACGCCCGCATTCTTCGATCATGCGCCGACGAATGGCCTTGCACAACGGAAGTGCGTCCTTCGAGGCTCGCTGCCGCTCGCACCTCAGGATGAGGGAGGGTGGTGATCGGCATCAGTGTCTAGAGCGGCTCGAACGTCGTGCGTCATTCGACCTCGATGCAATCCACAAGACCCCTCATCCTGAGGTGCGAGCGGCAGCGAGCCTCGAAGGATGCACTTGCCTGATGCAGGGAGCAATCTTTGGAACGCAACCTCGTTGCGCTCGATCTCATGCGTCCGGCTTCGACACCACCACGTTGAGCGCCCGGAGGATCGGCAGGACCACGTCGATAGCCGGCGTCGGCACGCCATGCTCCCGCGCGAAGGCCTGAACCTGCCCGACAATGGCCTCGACCTCCATGGGGCGGCCGGCAGCGGCATCCTGAAGCATCGAGGGATAGCCGCCGGGGCGGCCGGGGCGGGCAGGGACCGCGGTTGCCGGATCGATCTTGTCGCTGATGTCCCAGCCCATTGCCGCCGCCACGGCCATCACTTCCAGCACCATGGTCTGGCCGAGTTCGGTGATGCCGGGCGCCTCGTGCCAGCGGCCGAGCCTGAGGCGCGACAGCGCGGCCAGCGGATTGGCCGCGATGTTGAGGGTCAGCTTCTCCCACATGTCCCGGCGGATATCCTGAGAGACCGGCGCGACCAGCCCGGACTTCTGGAACAGGTCGGCCGCCTCCTCGGCGCGCGGCGAGACGCCGCCGCCGGGCTCGCCGATGATCCACTTGTTGGCAGCCGCATGGGTGACGACGCCCGGCTTGTTGATCTGGTTCGCCGAGTGAACGACGCCGCCCAGAACGCTTTCCGGCCCGAGATCGCGCCAGAGCGCGCCGTCCGGGTCGAGCAGCGGCAGCGAGCCCTCGTCATTGATCCCGGCGTTCCACCACCAGGGAATGCCGTTGGTGAAGAACAGCGCGCGGGCGTCGGGGGCCAGCAGCACCTTCAGCGGCGCGGCGATGGCGGGCAGCGAATGGGCCTTGAGCGTGACCACGACGAGGTCCTGCTTCGGCAGCGTCGCGGGATCGTCGGTGGCGCCGGCCGGCTTGCCGCCGATGGTCTGGCCCTCGGTTTCGAGGAACAGGCCATTGGTCCTGATCGCGTCGAGATGCGCGCCGCGCGCCACCACGAAGACCTCGGCGTGGCCGCCGGCGATAAGGCGTGCGGCGGCATGACCGCCCACCGCGCCGGCTCCGTAGACACAGACCTTCATGGGCTTGCTTCCGTTCAGATGACGTTGAGTTCGAGCACGGGCTCGTTCCGCAGGATGCGGCCGAAGCCGAAGACGGAGAGATCGAGGCTGCGATAGCCGCCATGGACGATCAGTTCGGCGGTGGCACGGCCGGCGGCCGGTGCCTGCTGCAGGCCGTGGCCCGAAAAGCCGTTGATGAAGAACAGGTTGGCGATATCGGGATGGGAGCCGAGAATGGCGTTGTGGTCGAGCGTGTTGAAGTCGTAGTGCCCGGCCCAGGCGCGCATCTGGCGAAGCTGCTCCATGGCCGGGATGCGCGTCGCCCAGGCCGGCCAGACATAGGTCTCGAACTCGTCGTGGCTGGGGTCGAAATCGCCATGGGCGGCGGGATCGGGGTCGTTCTCGCCCGGCCCCCAGCCGCCGATGACGAGGTCGCGCTCGGGCCGCATCCAGACGCCGGTGGGGTCGACGATCAGCGGCATGTCCGGGAAGGTTTCGGGGCATTTCACTACGAAGACGGTGCGCTTGCGCGGCTCCACCGGCAGGGGCACGCCGATATTCTGCGCGAGGCGGCCGGCCCAGGCGCCGGCGGCGAGCACCAGCGCGCCGCAGGAGCGGATCGTGCCGTCCTTCATCGTGACGCCCGTCATGCTTCCGCCATCCCGTGTCAGGGAGGCGACCTCGCCCTTCTCATAAGTCGCGCCGGCCTCGCGCGCCGCCTTGCGGAACAGGTCGAGCAGCATGGCGGCGTCGAACCAGCCCTCGCCGGTGCGGCCCCATGCGCCGAGCGCGATGTCCTCGGTGGAAATCCACGGGAAGCGCGCCTTCAACTCGTCCGGGCCGAGCAGCAGGATGTCCGCCCCCTCGGCGGTCTGCGTCTGCCAGTTGGCCTCCAGAACCGCGCGCCCGCCCTCCGAGGCGAGGATCAGGTAGCCCCCCTCGCGGAAGCCGATATCGGCGTCGGCGCCGAAACGCTCCTTCAGGCCGCGGATCACCTCGATGCCGAAGCGGCTCATGCGGATGTTCTCAGGGGTAGAGAACTGCTGGCGGATCGAGGCCGCCGACAGGGTGGTCGAGGCCTCGGCATAGGTCGGATCGCGCTCGATGACGCGCACCGTTCCCTGAAAACCCAGCTCCTTCTTGAGGAAATAGGCGGTGCAGGACCCCATGATCCCGCCGCCGACGATCAGCACGTCCGCGTGTGTCACGCTTGTTCTCGTTGGTTCAGAACTCGTTCGGAAGGACGATGGCATGCGTGCTGCATTGCAGCTAGCCTCGCCCGCACATAGCCCATCCCCGGATGTTCCCCGATGTCGAGCCGTCCCCGCCGATCCGCCCTTTACATGCCGGGTTCCAATGCCCGCGCCCTCGACAAGGCCCGCACGCTGGCCGCCGACGTGGTGATCCTCGACCTGGAGGATGCCGTCGCGCCGGATGCCAAGCAGGTGGCGCGCGAGCAGGTGGCCGCCGCCGTCAGGCAGGGCGGTTTCGGCCATCGCGAGGTGGTGGTGCGCATCAACGGGCTGGACACGCAATGGGGCAGGGACGATCTCGCCGCCATCGCCCCGGTCGGCGCCGAGGTGATCCTGATCCCCAAGGTCAATGACGGGCCGGACCTGATCGCCTCCGGCAAGGCTATCGCGGCAGCGGGCGCGCCGGAGCGCACCGCCGTCTGGGCGATGATGGAGACGCCGCTCGCCATGCTGAATGCGGGCGCCATCGCCGCGGCGGCGAAGGATCGCTCGACGCGCCTTTCCGGCTTCGTCATGGGCACCAACGACCTCGCCAAGGAGACCGGCGCGCGCATCGTGCCGGGCCGCATGCCGATGAATTCGTGGCTGATGACCTCGCTCGCGGCCGCGCGCGCGCATGGGCTCGCGATCCTCGACGGCGTCTGGAACGAGATCGCCGACGAGACCGGCTTCGCGCGCGAATGCGCGGAGGCGCGCGACATGGGCTTCGACGGCAAGACGCTGATCCACCCTAACCAGATCGCGCCGTGCAACGCCGCCTTCTCGCCCGGCGAGAAGGAGGTCGCCTGGGCTCGCACGATCATCGCCGCCTTCGACCTGCCCGAGAACGCGCCCAAGGGCGCGATCCAGATCGAGGGCCGCATGGTCGAGCGCCTGCATGCGGAGATGGCGCGCAAGCTCGTCGCCATCGCGGACGCCATCGCCGCGCGCGAGGCCTCGGCCTGAGCCGGCGGCCGTCCCATCCCCTTGGTCGGTTGCCCTGCCAAGCGATTTCGTGAGACAGGGTGTTTCGACAAGGAAACGCCGTGACTCTCGCCGCCGACATCGATTGCAAGCAGATCCGCGGGGCGCTCGGCGCCCGCTCGGTCGTGCTGGTCGGGCTGATGGGCGCCGGCAAGTCCTCCATCGGCCGCCGCCTCGCCCAGCGGCTCGGCCTGCCTTTCCTCGATGCCGATACCGAGATCGAGAAGGCGGCCGGCATGACCATTCCGGAAATCTTCGAGAAGCACGGCGAGCCCTATTTCCGCTCCGGCGAGGTGCGCGTCGTCGCGCGCCTGCTCGACGGCGGGCCGCAGGTGCTGGCGACCGGCGGCGGCGCCTACATGAACGAGGAGACGCGCGCGCGGATCAGGGCGCAGGGCGTTTCGGTCTGGCTGAAGGCCGATCTCGACGTGCTCTTGAAGCGCGTGCGCCGCCGCGCCGACCGGCCGCTGCTCAAGGCCGATGATCCCGCCGAGGTGCTGCGCCGCCTGATGGACCAGCGTCACCCGGTCTATGCCGAGGCGGACCTCACCGTCGTCTCGCGCGAGGCCTCCCACGAAGACATTGTCGACGACGTGATCGCGGCGATTGCCGGCCATGTCGCCATGCCCAAGGACCCGCCCGCACCATGACCTCCGATGCCGCCGTCCGCGAGCCGGACGCCGTCAACCGCGTGCCCGTCGCGCTGGCCGAGCGCTCCTACGACATCCTGATCGGCTCGGGCCTGATCGCGCGGGCCGGCGAGACGATCGCCGCGCGCTTTCCGGGGCGGGCGGTGGCCATCGTCACCGACCAGACGGTCGGCGCGCTGCATGCGCCGGCGCTGGAAGCGGGGCTCGCGGCGGCGGGCATCCGCCATCACCGCGTCACCGTGCCGGCCGGCGAGGCGACCAAGCGCTTCGCCATGCTGGAGGAGGTGGTCGACCAGATCCTCGGCCACCGGCTGGAGCGCGGCGACATCGTGCTGGCGCTCGGCGGCGGCGTCGTCGGCGACCTCGCCGGCTTCGCCGCGGCGATCGTCCGGCGCGGCATGGGTTTCGTGCAGATGCCGACGAGCCTGCTGGCGCAGGTCGATTCGTCCGTCGGCGGCAAGACCGGCATCAATTCCCGCCACGGCAAGAACCTGATCGGGGCCTTCTACCAGCCGGGCCTCGTGCTCGCCGACACCGATGCCCTCGATACGCTGTCGACCCGCGAGTTCCGCGCCGGCTATGCAGAGGTCGCCAAATACGGCCTGATCGACGATCCCGGCTTCTTCTCGTGGCTGGAGGCCAACTGGCGCGGCGTGTTCCAGGGCGGGCGCGACCGCGTCCATGCCATCGCCACGTCCTGCCGCGCCAAGGCGGCGGTCGTCGCCCGCGACGAGACGGAGACCGGCGACCGGGCGCTGCTCAATCTCGGCCATACGTTCGGCCACGCTCTGGAGGCGGTGACTGCCTATGACGGCGCACGGCTCGTCCATGGCGAGGGCGTCGCCATCGGCATGTGCCAGGCGTTCCGCTTCTCGGCCAAGCTCGGCCTGTGCGCGCCGGACGATGCCGGCCGCATGGCAGCCCATCTGAAGGCGGTCGGCCTGCCAACCGAGGTCGCGGCCGTGCCCGGCGGGGCCGGCGATGTCGACGCGCTGATGACCGCCATCGGACAGGACAAGAAGGTGGCGCGCGGCCGGCTGACCTTCATCCTCGCGCGCGGCATCGGCCAGAGCTTCATCGCCAAGGACGTCGATCCGGCCGCCGTGCGCGAATTCCTCGGCGAGGAACTGGCCCGGCGCTAGGTTTTGGGCTGTCCGTCATGGCATTGTGAGCCGATTCCGCGGCCGAGGAACCGATGGACGCCTTCGCATTGCCCCTTCTTCCGGCGCTGGTGCTGGTCGCCGCCGGTCTCGTCCTGGCCGGGATGAGCTCCGCGGCGCGGACCGCCATCACGGCCGTTTCCCGGACGCGGATGTCGTATCTGGAGGCGGGTGGCGACAAGCGGGCCGGGCTGGTGATCCGCTTCATGGACAAGCGCGAGCGGCTGGTCGCCGCGCTGGTGATCGGCCGCACTGCCCTGCTGGTCGCGGTCACGGTGCTTGCCGCCAGCCTGTCTGTCGCGGCCTTCGGGGTGACGGGCCTTGCCTATGCCGCGCTGGGCATGCTCGGCCTCATCGTGGTCTTCGCCGAGGTGCTGCCGCGCACCATCGCGATCCTCCGGCCCGAGCAGACTGCCCTCGTCCTCGCCCGTCCGACGGCGGCGGCCATGGCTTTGCTGGAGCCTGTGGCCTCGGCCCTCGACGCCGCCATGCGTGGCGTTCTGCGGCTCTGCGGCATCACGCTGGGCGCGGCGAGTGTCTCGTCCGGCGCGGAGGAACTGCGCGGCGCGGTGGATCTGATGCACAAGGAGGGTTCCTTCGAGAAGCTCGACCGCGACATGGTCGGCGGCATCCTCGACCTGAAGGATCTGACCGTGCTGGACGTGATGGTCCACCGCACCAAGATGGTGACGATCGATGTCGGCGATGCGCCCGCCAAGGTGGTGCGCGACGTGCTGGCCGCGCCCTATACCCGCATCCCGCTCTGGCGCGACACGCCGGAGAACATCATCGGGGTGCTGCACGGCAAGGACCTTCTGCGCGCCCTCGCGGCAGCGGGGGGCGATGCCGCCAGGATCGACGTGGCGAGCCTCGCCTTGCCCGCATGGTTCGTGCCGGAGGCGACCAGCCTGCAGGACCAGCTCAAGGCCTTCCTGCGGCGCAAGACGCATTTCGCCATGGTCGTCGACGAGTACGGCGACATGATGGGCCTCGTGACGCTCGAGGACATCATCGAGGAGATCGTCGGCGACATCCGCGACGAGCATGACGTCCACGTCACCGGGGTTCGCCCCCAGCGCGACGGCTCGGTCAATGTCGATGGCGCCGTGCCGGTGCGCGACCTCAACCGCGCCATGGACTGGCGCCTGCCGGACGAGGAGGCGACGACCATCGCGGGGCTCGTCATCCACGAGGCCCGTTCGATCCCCGAGGCCGGGCAGACCTTCACCTTCCACGGCTTCCGCTTCCAGGTGCTGCGCCGCCAGCGAAACCGGATCACGGCCTTGAAGATCACGCCGCTGGAACAGGCCGCGGCGGCATGAGCGAGGCTGTTCCGCCGGGAGAAACAGATAGGATGCCGGCATGACCGGAACAGACGACCGCATGATCGCGCTGATCGCCCACGATCAGAAGAAGCCCGACATGATCTCGTGGGCCCGCCGGCACCGGGCGGTGCTGTCGCGCCACCCGCTGGTGGCGACCGGCACGACCGGCTCGCTCCTGAAAGCCGACATGCCGGAGCTGGACATCAGCCTGATGAAAAGCGGTCCGCTCGGTGGCGACCAGCAGATCGGCGCGCTGATCGTCGAGGATCGGATCGGCCTCATGGTCTTCCTCGTCGATCCGCTCTCGCCGCACCCCCACGATGTCGACGTCAAGGCTCTGACGCGGCTCGCCGTGGTCTATGACGTGCCGATGGCCTGCAACGTGGCGACCGCGGACCTGCTGATCGCGGCGCAGTTCGCTTGAGGGCGTCGAAATCGGCAGAGCGGGATTGAGGGGCTCGCGCTGACACCCTCCCCTGGAGGGGGAGGGTCGGCGACCGTCAGGTCGACGGGGTGGGGTGATCGAACGGGCATGAACCACCCCACCCCGACCTTGCTTCGCTCGGTCGACCCTCCCCCTCCAGGGGAGGGTGAGCGCCCCGCCTCGTTCAAGATGTGCGGCCCCCGGGGGCCATCACTCCCCGGGCGCGCGGGCCTCGATGGCCAGCGCATGGACGCGGCCCTTCAGCTCGGCGTCCAGCACCTGGTTGACCATGCGGTGGCGGTCGACGCGCGAGCGGCCGCGGAACGCTTCCGACACGACCTTCACGCGGAAATGGGTCTCGCCGCCCTCGCGCCAGCCGCCGTGGCCCTGATGGTGATGGCTCTCGTCGATAACGTCGAGCGACGCCGGGGCGAAGGCCTCCGTCAGCTTGGCGGTGATGGATGCTTGGACGGACATGATCTTCTCCTTCTCCGCCATTCCGGTCTCATACGGGAAGACAGGCTCCGGCCGAATGGGGACGCCGATAGCCCAGCCGATACCCGATTCCAACGACTGCGGCATCGTCGCGGAAACACCTGAAACCGGCGATCAGGTTGCACCTTCCAGGGCGTCGAAGGTTTCTCGCAGCAGGTCGACGAGCGGGCGCTTGCCGCCTTCGCGGTTCAGGGTATCGAGCGAGAGGCGAACCGCGCCGATCGACATCATGGCGACGAGCCTGAGCGAGGTTTCCCGCTCCGGCTCCGGCCATTTTTCGCGCAGGGCCGCGAACAGCGTCTTCTCGTGCTGGACGTAGCCGGCGAGCTTCCGGGCCTGCACGGTCTCGCTGGAGCGCATCAGGCGGTCGATGGCGATCATGTCCTCGGCGGGGTAGGGCGCGCACGCCTTCATGGCCGCGTCGCGCATGGCCTGGAGGGGGCGCTTGGTGGCCGGCTCGTCGCGAAGCGCCGCCGCGAGCACATACCCCATGCCCCCCTGCATCGACAGCAGGATGTCGTCCTTGGACTTGAAATAGTGGAAGAACGTCCGCCGCGAGATGCCTGCCGCGGCGGCGATGTCATCCAGCGTCGCCTCGTCATAGCCCTTCTCGATGAACAGGCAGACGGCGGCGTCGGCGATGCGCTTCGCGGTCTCGCGACGCTTGCGCTCCCGTAACCCTTCCGCGTGCCGCTTGCCGTCCCCCACGTCGATCACAATTTGTTGCCCTTGATGCAAATTTGCACTGAGTGTATTTATTTTTACACCTAGTGCAGTTTTTCGGAAAGGTTGCGTCATGGCAAGATGGACAGTCGCCGACATTCCCCCGCAAGCCGGCCGCTCGGCGGTCATTACGGGCACCGGGGGGCTCGCATACGAAGATGCCCTGGCTTTGGCGCGGGCAGGCGGCGAGGTCATCCTTGCCGGCCGCAATCCCGACAAGGGTGCGGACGCGGTTGCGAAAATCCGCGCCGACGTGCCCTCGGCGGCCGTCCGGTTCGAGCAGGTCGATCTCGCAAGCCTCAGATCCGTCGCGGATTTCAGCGCACGGCTCAGGAGCCAGCGAGACAGCCTGGATCTGCTGATCAACAATGCGGGCGTCATGGTGCCGCCGCAGCGGCAGGAAACCGTGGACGGGTTCGAACTGCAGTTCGCCACCAACCATCTCGGACATTTCGTGCTGACGGCAGGGCTCATGCCGCTGCTGCGGAAGGGCAGGAAGGCGCGGGTGATCTCGCTGTCGAGCGTCGCGGCGCGGAGCGGTGCGATCGACTTCGACGATCTGAACGCCAGGAGCAGCTACAACCCGATGCGGGTCTACAGCCAGTCGAAGCTCGCCTGCCTGATGTTTGCCTTCGAGTTGCAGCGGCGCAGCGAAGCCGGCGGGTGGGGGATCGCGAGCATCGCCGCGCATCCCGGCATTTCCCGCACCGATCTGCTGCACAATGGGCCGGGACGGTGGAGCCTGACGGGCACGACGCGGAGCCTGCTCTGGTTCCTGTTCCAGCCCGCCGCGCAAGGCGCGCTGCCGACGCTTTTCGCTGCAACCTCGCCCGAAGCCAAGGCCGGCGGCTATTACGGCCCGAACCGGATGAACGAAGTGCGGGGCTTCCCGGCCGAAGCGAAGATACCGCCCCGGGCGCTGGACGCTGCCGCTGCGGCGCGCCTGTGGGAGATGTCGGAACGGCTTGCCGGGACCACTTTCTCCTGAAGCCGGCCGCCGTGCCGCTCCAGCCGGGCGCCGGCCGCAAGCCGGCCGCCCGCTGTCCGCCTTGCAGGTCCCATCATGGCTCTGATACATCCGCGGGCAACGAGCGTTGACGGGGGAAACCCATGCAGAAGTTCACCGTGCTGACCGGGGTTGCCGCGCCGATGCGCACGATCAATGTCGACACCGACATGATCATCCCGAAGCAGTATCTGAAGACGATCAAGCGGACCGGCCTCGGCGCCGGCCTGTTCTCGGAAATGCGCTTCAAGGACGACGGTTCGGAGAATCCGGACTTCGTGCTGAACAAGCCGGCCTACCGCCATGCGCAGATTCTCGTCGCGGGCGACAATTTCGGCTGTGGCTCGTCGCGCGAGCATGCGCCCTGGGCGCTGCTCGATTTCGGCATCCGCTGCGTGATCTCCACCTCGTTCGCCGACATCTTCTACAACAACTGCTTCAAGAACGGCGTCCTGCCGATCAAGGTGACGCCGGAAGAACTGGAGAAGCTGTTCGAGGACGCCGACCGCGGCTCCAACGCGACGCTGACCGTCGACCTCGAGGCGCAGGAAATCCGCGGGCCCGACGGCGGCACGATCAAGTTCGACCTCGACCCGTTCCGCAAGCACTGTCTGCTGAACGGCCTCGACGATATCGGCCTGACGATGGTGAAGGCCAAGGCGATCGACGATTTCGAGACGACCGCCGGCGCAGCCCGGCCCTGGATGTAAAGCTTCAAGGAAAAGCCGCCATGGAACGCCGCCTGATCTCCACGGGATCCCCGTTCGAAAAGGCGGCGGGCTATTCGCGGGCCGTCGTGCAGGGCGGCTTCGTGTTCGTCGCCGGCACCACCGGCTACGACTACACGACCATGACCCTGCCGCCGACGGTGGAGGAACAGGCGCGCAACTGCCTCAAGACCATCGCCGCGACGCTGCGCGAGGCGGGCACCTCGATGGCCGAGACCGTGCGCGCGACCTACTACATCACCGAAGCCGCGGATGCCGAGAAGGTCTTCCCGATCTTCGGCGAGATGTTCGGCGACATCCGTCCGGCGGCGACGCTGCTGGTGGTGGCGGGCCTGCTGAAACCGGAAATGAAGATCGAGATCGAGGTCACCGCCGCCATGCCGGCGACGGCCGCGCCCGACGCGCTGTTCTCGTGACACGACGATGAGCGAGCGCAACCAGCCGAACCTTGCGGACCTGCGCGCCGAGATCGACCGGATCGATCAGGCGATGCATGCGCTGCTGATGGAGCGCGGCCAGATCATCGAGACGCTGATCGAGGTGAAGAAGACCGCCGAGACGGGCTCCGCCTTCCGCCCGGCGCGCGAGGCGGATGTGATCCGCAGCCTCGTCGAACGGCACAAGGGCATCCTGCCCGTCGAGCTGATCGTCCAGATCTGGCGGCAGATCATCTCCACCTTCACCTATGTCCAGGCGCCGCATTCGGTCCATGTCGTGATGGGGCCGGAGCAGGAGAATGCCCGCGAGCTCGCCCGCTTCCATTTCGGCTTCGGCGTGCCGCTGGTGAAGCATTCGAGCCCCGGCTCGGTGATATCGGCCATCGGCCGGGACCGTGGCGATCTCGGCCTGATCGGGCTCGGGCCCGCCAAGGAAGCCTGGTGGGAGAAACTCGGCCTGCCCGACCAGCCCATCGGCATGGCGACCGCGCCGGCCATTGCCCGCGCCGCGAGCCCGCGCCCGCCGCAGGCGCTGGTCATCGGCCACCCGTCCATCGACACGGCCGGGCTCGACACCCGGCTCGTGGCCGTGACCCTGCAGCACGCGCCGACCGTCCATGTCGATGCCGTGCTCGCCAGCGCCGATTCCGGCGCCCGCCATCACATCCTCGCCTGGGGGCCGCGCGAAGCCTCCGAAGAGGAGATCGCGCGCGATGCGGCCTCCGGCCGTGCTGTTGAAGCGGCCCGCACGGTCGGCTACACCGCAAGGCCCGTCGCGGCCTGACATTTTCTTCTTCCGCCTGCCCTGATCCGGTGTCGTCATGAGCTCCGAAGTCCTGCGTCCCGTTCCCCGCCCCGGCGTAATGGCCATCGACGCCTATGTGCCGGGCAAGTCGGGCGCTCCGGGCGTCGCCAAGGTCCACAAGCTCTCGTCCAACGAGACGCCGCTGGGGCCGAGCCCCAAGGCCAAGGCGGCCTATGCGGATCTCGCCGCGAAGCTGGAACTCTATCCGGAAGGCTCCTCCGCCGTGCTGCGCGAGGCCATCGGCAGGCTCTACGGCCTCGATCCCGAGCGCATCCTGTGCGGCTCCGGTTCGGACGAGCTCCTGTCGCTGCTGACCAACGCCTATATCGGCCCGGGCGATGAGGGCGTGTTCACCGAGCACGGCTTCCTTGTCTACAAGATCGCCATTCTCGCGGCCGGCGGCACGCCCGTCGTCGTCCCTGAGAAGAACCTGACGGCCGATGTCGATGCGATCCTGAAGGCGGTGACGCCGCAGACGAAGATCGTCTATCTCGCCAACCCCAACAATCCGACCGGCACCTACATCCCGTTCGACGAGGTGAAGCGCCTGCATGCCGGCCTGCCGAAGTCGGTTCTGCTGATCCTCGACGCGGCCTATGCCGAATATGTCCGCCGCAACGACTACGAGAGCGGGCTGGAACTGGTGGCGTCGAACGAGAACGTCGTGATGACGCGCACCTTCTCGAAGATCTACGGCCTTGCCGCGCTGCGCATCGGCTGGATGGTCGGCCCGGCGCATCTGATCGATGCGGTGAACCGCATCCGTGGGCCGTTCAACGTCAATGCCGCGGCCATCGCCGCGGGCGCAGCCGCCGTCGAGGATCAGGCCTTCGTCCAGAAGGCCGTCGAGTTCAACGAGACCTGGCTGCCCTGGGTGACCACGGAGATCGAGAAGCTTGGCCTGAAGGTGACGCCCTCGGTCGGCAATTTCCTGCTGATCCACTTCCCCAGGGACGCGGGCAAGACCGCCGGCGACGCCGACGCCTTCCTCGTCTCGAAGGGCCTCGTGCTGCGCCGGGTCGCGGCCTACGGCCTGCCCGATGCGCTGCGCCTCACCATCGGCAGCGAGGAGGCGAACCGCCACCTCGTCGCCTCGCTCGCCGAGTTCATGAAGCGGTGAGCGCGGAGACGCACTTCGACAAGGTGGCGCTGATCGGCCTCGGGCTGATCGGCTCGTCCATCGCGCGTGCCCTGAAGCAGCTTTCCGTCGCGGGCCATGTGGTTGCCGCCGACCGCTCCGAAGCGGTCGTGGCGCGCGTCAGGGAACTCGGCATTGCCGACGAGGCGACGACCGACCTCGGTGCGGCCGTGGAGGGTGCGGACCTCGTCATTTCCTGCGTGCCGGTCGGCGCCATGGGCGCGGTGGCCGAGGCCATCGGCCCGCATCTCAAGGCCGGCGCCATCGTCTCGGATGTCGGCTCCACCAAGGGCTCCATCGTCGCGCAGATGGCGCCGCACATGCCGCCCGGCGTGCATCTCATTCCGGCCCACCCGGTTGCGGGCACCGAGCATTCGGGGCCGGATTCCGGGTTCCCCGAACTGTTCCATGGCCGCTGGTGCATCATCACCCCGACGGAAGGCGCCGATCCGGCAGCGGTCGCAAAGGTCGAGGCGTTCTGGCAGGCGCTGGGTTCCAAGACGGAGGTCATGGCGCCGGACCATCACGATCTCGTCCTCGCCATTACCAGCCACGTGCCGCACCTCATCGCCTACAACATCGTCGGCACGGCCTCCGACCTCGAGCAGGTCACCGAAAGCGAAGTGATCAAGTTCTCGGCCGGCGGCTTCCGCGACTTCACGCGCATCGCCGCCTCCGACCCGACCATGTGGCGCGACGTCTTCCTCCACAACAAGGAAGCGGTGCTGGAAGTGCTGGGCCGGTTCACCGAGGACCTGATCGCGCTCCAGCGCAACATCCGCTGGGGGCAGGGCGACCAGCTCTTCGACCTGTTCACGCGCACGCGCGCGATCCGCCGCTCGATCATCGACCAGCGGCAGGACACGGCCGATCCGGATTTCGGGCGTGGCCGGAAATAGCCGATGACGGCCGACCAGATCATCGCCCTGCTCGACCTGAAGCCCCATCCCGAGGGCGGCCATTTCCGGGAGACCTTTCGCGACGCCGCGAGCGAGGGGCGGGCGGCCTCGACGGCCATCTACTTCCTCCTGAAGCGCGGCGAGCGCTCCCACTGGCACAGGGTCGACGCCACCGAGGTCTGGCACTGGCATGCCGGTGCGCCACTCAGGCTCTCCATCGCGCCGGGCGGTGCGGGGCCGGTCACCGATCATCTGCTGGGGGCCGACCTCGCCGCCGGCGAGCGCCCGCAGGGCGTGGTGCCGCCGCATCACTGGCAGGCGGCCGAAAGCCTCGGCGACTGGACGCTGGTCGGCTGCACGGTCGCGCCGGGCTTCGACTTCGCCGGCTTCACGCTCGCCCCGCCCGATTGGAAACCCGGCTCATGACCGACATCGCTCTCGTCCGCGATCTGGAGGAGCGGCTGTTCAATGCCTGGCCGGCGCTCCAGACCGTCCATGTCGACGGCTGGCTCATCCGCATGGCCGGCGGCCACACCAAGCGCTCCAACGCCGCGAGCCAGCTCCATCCCTCGACCCTGCCGGCCGACGAACTGATCCGCACGGTCAGGACACTCTACCGGCGCGCCGGCATCGAGCCGATGGTGCGTCTCACGCCACTGTCCTCGTCCGGAACCGACGAGGCGCTGGAGGCGGCGGGCTGGACCTTCTACGACCCGACCGTGGTGATGACGGCGCCGCTGAAGGACCGGGTGAAGCTCCAGGGCGCGGGCACGGCCGCCGTTGTCATGGCGGAGGAGCCCTCCGAGGCCTGGATCGAGGGCGCGGCGGCCGCCTACGAACTCGCCGACTGGCAGCGCGGCATGCTCGCCGCCATCGTCGCCAACATCCGTGTCGAGGCGGCCTTCGCCACGGTCTATGTCGACAAGCAGCCGCTCGGCTACGGCATCGCGGTCGCCGAGCGCGGCTATGTCGGGCTCTACGACCTCGCGGTGTCGCCGGCCGCGCGCGGCAGCGGCGTCGGCGCGCGCATGGTCACCTCGCTGCTGCACTGGGGCCGGTCGAAGGGCGCCGGGACCGCCTATCTCCAGGTGCGCGAAGCCAATGTGCAGGCGCGGGCGCTCTATGCGCGGCTCGGCTTCTCGGAGGCCTATCGCTACTGGTGCAGGCGCCCGCCGGTGGGGTGAGCGTCTCGCCAGCGACGAGACCTGCATCAGCCGCGTGCGTCCTTCGAGGCTCGCTTCGCTCGCACCTCAGGATGAGGGCGGTTGAGAGTGCCATCGGCGTGCGGTGAAGTTCGCCCGTCGCGCTTCATTTGACCAAAGCCCAATACTCCACGTCCCTCATCCTGAGGTGCGAGCGAAGCGAGCCTCGAAGGACGCACTTCCCGGGATGCCGGGCACCCACTACCGCCGCAGCAGATCCCGCGCGGCGATCACCGACCCGGCGACGATCAGCGCCACGGAGGCCGCGAGCACCCAGCTCGGCTGCGCGAAGCCGAAGGCGACTAGCGCGAGCGTCGACAGGACCGGGGCGGCATAGCTGGCCGCGCCCAGGATCTGGATGTCGCCGCGCTTCATGCCGTTGTCCCAGAGATAGAAGGCCGCGCCCACCGGGCCGAGGCCGAGGGCGGCGACGGCCGCCCATTCCATGGCGCTCGCCGGCCAGACGGTCGTTTCCAGCGCGAGGTGACAGAGGAAGGCGAGCAGCGCCGTTCCGAGGCAGAAGCCGGCGACCGCCTCGGTCGGCACGCCGGGCAGAAGCCGGGCCGTTACCGAATAGACCGACCAGAACAGCGCGCAGCCGACGGCTGCCGCGTAACCGGGCAGATGCGCGGGGTCGAAGCCTGCGCCCAAGCCCCCGCGGCCGGCGATCAGCAGCACCGTGCCGGCGAGGCCGAGCAGGGCGCCGAGGATATGGTGGATTTTAAGCCGCTGGCCCGGCAGCAGCGCCGAGAAGACGACGATCAGCAGCGGCCAGAGATAGTTGAGGAGGTTCGCCTCAGCCGCCGGCGCGTAGCGCAGCGCGGTGAAATAGAGCGCGTGGTAGCCGAACAATCCCGCCAGCCCGTGCAGCCAGACGATGGGCGGCTGGGCCAGCAGGCGCAATCCGCCCGGCCGCGTGGCGACGACGGCCAATCCCACGCTCCCGCCCAGCGCGAAGGTCATGGCGGTGAGCTGGAACGGCGGGATCTGCCCCGAGGCGGCCGTGAACAGGGCGAGAAGCCCCCACAGGCCGATGGCCCCGAAGCCGAGAAAGGTCGCCGTGCGGGGCGAAATCGCGGAGCTGGAAGACATGGGGGGCCCGTAACGGCATGCGGCGACCATCGGGTCGCCGCGGCGGGCGCGAGGCGCCGCGAGAGCGGCGTGCCGGGAAGTCGGATCAGCGACGGCGCTGCGGGCCGCCGGGGCGGGCGCCGCCGGGACGCGGGCCGGGGGGCGGAGCATCGCCCTTGTGGCGGAACACCAGACGGCCCTTGTCGAGGTCGTAGGGGGTCATCTCCACCGTGACGCGGTCGCCGACCAGCGTCTTGATCCGGTTCTTCTTCATTTTTCCGGCCGTGTAGACGACGACCATGTGGCCATTGTCGAGCTCGACGCGGAAGCGCGCGTCAGGCATGACCTCGGTCACCTTGCCTTCGAAATTGAGGACGTCTTCCTTCGCCATAGGCTGGCTTCTCCGTCGGTGCGCCGGCTATCCGGCGCAGAAAACCCCGGCTCCGACGGCAATGCCGTCAAATGCCAGGGCTCGCGTCATACAGAATTTGTCGACGCGGGACCACCCTCTTGCCGCCGTTACATCCGCGGTCGGCTGAATGAGGTGATCTCGCGTCTCGGGCTGAACGCTTGGCGCAACGAGGGCCTGCCGGAAGGGGCGGCCATCAATCACGCGAAGAACCGGCCTCGCGCTCATCAACGCGATCGGTCGGCAACGGTTCCGGAGGGGGAGAGGAACGATGCCGGCCCGACACGCGTGGCGCCGGGCCTCTTCAGCCTTGGAGCCTAGATGGGGGCGGTTCCGCCGATTGCAAGGGTGTGCCGGCGACGATGACCCACCGGGTGTCAGTGCGCCATGCCTCGTGCCATCACCCCGATCCCGCCGATGACGATGACCGCTTCCAGCATCAGCGTGTGCAGCCGCACCGGCAGGCGTTCGAGAATCGTCCGAGCCACGAAGGCCCCCGGCAGCGTCGCGAGCCCGACCAGCAGGGCGAAGACGAGCACGGGCGGCGGCAGGGCCGCGTTCCACCCGAAGGTCGCCGCCTTGGCGACACCGATGACGATGGAGGCGGCGGCATCCGTCGCGATCACGGCCGGGCCGGTGAGCCCTGCCGCCATCAGGAACGACACGAGGATGACGCCGGCCCCGGTGGAGGAGCCGGTGACGAAGCCGTAGACGCCGCCGGCCGGAATGAGCTGCCAGCCTTCGAGGCGGAAGCCGGCATGGGCGAGCCAGCGGCGCAGCGGCACCAGCACGATCAGCATGGCGCCGATCACCAGCGAGGCGCCGCGCTCGTCCAGCCGCGTGAAGCCATAGGCCGAGAGAATGACCAGCGGCACGGAGAGCGGCAGCAGCAGCGCGACCTTCCGCCAGTCGGCATGGGCGCGCATGGCGACGAGCCGGCCGACATTGGTGAACATCGAGGACACCGCGACGACCGGCACGACATTCTCCGCGCCGATCACCGGCACGAGAACGAGCGGCAGCAGCAGCCCGGTGCCATAGCCGGCCATGCCGCCGACGATGGCGGCTCCGAAAGCCGTGCCGGCCACGATCGCGGCCTGGACGAGGCTGACATCGGAAAGCGCGAAGGCCATGTCGGGCAGATCGGGGGCGTCGGTTCGGCGTGGACGGGCAGGCCCCCGCCGTTCTAGGTTCGCCACCTGTTCCCGTCCACCGTCATCCGCGATTCGCCGCCATGCGCGAGAGCGCCGCTTCGCCGTCGTCCGGCCCGGTCGAGACCCTGACCGGCACCATCGAGAGGGTCACGTTCCATTCGCCCGCGACCGGCTTCGCGGTGCTGAAGGTGCGCGTGCGCGGCCGGCCTCAGCCGGTCGCCATCGTCGGCACGGCGTCGACGGTTGCCGCGGGCGAGATGATGACCGCGCAGGGCTCGTGGATCAACGACCGCACCCACGGCCTCCAGTTCAAGGCGACGAGCCTCGTCACCGCGCCGCCGGCCTCGAAAGACGGCATCGAGCGCTATCTCGCCTCCGGCGCGATCAAGGGCATCGGCATCGCCACCGCCCACAAGATCGTGCAGGCCTTCGGCAAGCGCACCTTCGACGTCCTCGACAACGAGCCGCACCGCCTGAAGGAACTGGCGGGCCTGACCGATGCGCGGATCAGGCGGATCACCGAGAGCTGGGCGGAGGATCGCATCGTCCGCGACCTCGGCGTATTCCTGCAGGAGCACGGGCTCGGCCTCGGGCAGGCGGCGCGGGTGTTCCGGGCGCTCGGGACCGGCGCCATCGGCCTGATCCGGCAGGACCCCTACCGCCTCGCCCGCGACGTGCGCGGCATCGGCTTCCTCACCGCCGACGGCGTCGCGACCTCGCTCGGCCTCGCGCGCGACGCGCCCGAGCGCATGCGGGCCGGCATCACCTATGCGCTCCAGCAGGCGCGCGACGACGGCCATACGGGCCTGCCGCGACAGCAGGCGGTGGAGCTCGCGGCGCGCCTGCTCGATGCCGACGAGACGCTGATCGCCGAGGCGGCCGATGCGGAAGTGGCGGCGCGCAACCTCGTGGCCGACACGATCGGCGGGGAGCAGCATCTGTTCCTGAAGGAACTGCACCGGGCCGAGAAGATCATCGGCGAGCGGCTCCGTGACCTTGCCAGGGGCAGGCCGCCCTGGGGCGAGATCGACCTTGCCCGCGAGGTGCCGCGGGTCGAGGACCGCACGGGCAAGGCGCTCGCGCCCTCGCAGCGCGAGGCGCTGGCGACCATCCTCGCCGCTAAGGTCGCGGTCATCACCGGCGGCCCCGGCGTCGGCAAGACGACGCTGCTCGACACGATCCTGAAGATCCTCACGCGACAGGATGTCAGCGTCGTGCTGGCGGCCCCGACCGGCCGCGCCGCCAAGCGCATGGCCGAGCAGACGGGGCTGGAGGCCAGGACCATCCACCGCCTCCTCGAGATCGATCCCGAGTTCGGCGCCTTTTCGCGCGGGCGGGAAAACCTGCTCGACTGCGACCTGCTCGTCGTCGACGAGACCTCGATGGTCGACGTGCCGCTGATGCTGGCGCTGGTCGAGGCCCTGCCGGCCGACGCCGCGCTGCTGCTGGTCGGCGACGTGGACCAGCTCCCCTCGGTCGGGCCGGGGCAGGTGCTGGCCGACATCATCAATTCCGGCCTCGTGCCGGTGGCGCGGCTGACGGAGGTGTTCCGGCAGGCGGAGGCGAGCCGCATCATCTCAAGCGCCCACCGCATCAACCACGGCGAGATGCCGGAGCCGCCCGCGGCGGGCGAGCCCAGCGACTTCTACTTCGTCGAGATGAACTCAGCCGAGGACGGGCTCGCCAAGATCGTCGAGATCGTCAAGGAGCGCATCCCCCGCCGGTTCGGGTTCGATCCCGTCCGCGACGTGCAGGTGCTCTCGCCGATGAACAAGGGACTGCTCGGCGCGCGCAACCTGAACATCGAGCTGCAGAAGGTGCTCAATCCTCCGCAGGGCCGTTCCATCGAGCGCTATGGCTGGACCTATGCCGCCGGCGACCGCGTGATGCAGACCGCCAACGACTACGACCGCGACGTGTTCAACGGCGATCTCGGCTCGGTGCTCCGGATCGACCAGGAGGAGGGCGAGCTCATCGCGCTCTTCGACGGCCGGCAGGTGGTCTATCCCTTCGCGGAGCTCGAAAACCTCGTTCCCGCCTATGCGACCACCATCCACAAGAGCCAGGGCTCGGAATATCCGGCCGTGGTCATCCCGGTGACGACACAGCACTACCCCATGCTGGCGCGCAACCTGATCTACACGGCGGTAACGCGCGGGCGGGCTTTCGTGGTGCTGGTCGGCGAGAGCCGGGCGCTCAGGATCGCGGTGGACGGCGGGCGCATGCGCCCACGGACGACCAAGCTCAGGGAGTGGCTGGAGGGGTAGGGCTGCCCACCTCTCCCCGGCGGGGAGAGGTCGACCGGAGCAAAGCGACGGTCGGGTGAGGGGGAGAGCGTCTCTCGAAAGGACTGTTTCCCCCTCTCCCGGCGCTTTCGCGCCGACCTCTCCCCGCCGGGGAGAGGTGAAGCAGCGCTCCGGCACGCCTCAAAACAGCGGCTTCAGCGCCAGATGCGCGCCGAGGATGATCAGGCCGACGAGGAAGCAGGTGCGGAACGTCGCGGCGCTGATCCGCGAACGCACGACCTGCCCGATCCACATGCCGGCGAGCGCGGGCAGCAGCATCCAGGTCGAGAAGATCGCGGTGTCCATCTGCAGCGTGCCTTCGCGGGCGAGGCCGAGACCGAGCGCCACTGTCGCGACGAGGAAGGTGATGCCGAGCGCCTGGACGAGGTCGTCCTTCTCGAAGCCGAGTGCCTGGAGATAGGGCACCGAGGGCATGACGAAGATGCCGGTGCCGGCCGAAACGACGCCGGTGCCAAGGCCGACAAGCGGCGACAGCCAGGGCTCGGCGGCGGCCGGCACCTTCGGGCGGAACGAGGACAAAGCGAGCCCGGCATAGAGGATCAGCACGACCCCCAGCGCAACCGCCGCATGGCCGGCGAAAGAGCCCGTGATGATGCCCGACCCCGCGAACGTGCCGATGACGATACCGCCGAGCAGGGTGCCGAGGCGCTTCGTCAGCGACCAGAGGTTCGGGCCTGCCGCCACCTGCCAGATATTGGTCAGCAGCGAGGGCACCAGCATCCACGATGCGGCCTGAGCCGGCGCGACGAACAGGCTGAGCATGCCGACCGCGATGGTCGGCAGGCCGAGCCCGATGACGCCCTTGACGAGGCCGGCAAGGACGAAGACAGCGGATGCGACGGCAAGGATGAACATGATGGCTCCCGGACCTCTCTTGGCGGCTCGTCCCGCCGGCCGTCAATCTCCCGATGCGGGCGCGCCGATGCTTCGGCCGCGGCCGAACCGTTGTTGCGATGCCGGGCCTTAAGGTGCTCCCATAGCTCAGGAGACACGCCATGAAGGAAGGCCCATCCATTGCCGAGGTCGCCTCGCTGATCGGCGATCCCGCGCGCGCCAACATGCTGGGTGCGCTGATGTCGGGCCGCGCCCTGACGGCCGGCGAACTCGCCAATGAAGCCGGCATCACCGCGCAGACCGCCAGCGGCCATCTCGCCAAGCTGCGCGAGGCCGGGCTGCTGATGGTCGAGGCGCAGGGCCGCCACCGCTATTTCCGCCTCTCCGGCAGCGACATCGCGCAGGTGCTGGAGGGCCTGATGGGCATTGCCGCGCGGACGGGCAACCTGCGCACGCGCACAGGCCCGCGCGACCCGGACATGCGCCGCTCCCGCGTCTGCTACGATCACATGGCCGGCGAATGGGCGGTGCGGCTGTTCGAAGGCTTCGTCGAAACGGGCCGGCTGGCGCTCACCGACGGCGCGGTGTCGCTGACACCGGTGGGCCGCGCCTTCTTCGTCGCCGAGGGCATCGATGTCGCAGCACTGGAGGCCAGCCGCCGGCCGCTCTGCCGCACCTGCCTCGACTGGAGCGAGCGCCGGCCGCATCTCGGCGGCTCGCTCGGCAAGGCGCTGCTCGACCATGCCATGGCGAAGGGCTGGGCGCGTCGCTCGGCGACCAGCCGGACGCTGACGGTCACGCCGCCCGGCCATCTGGCGTTTCAGGCATGGCTGTCCGGCGAGGAACCGGCCCGTCGGCGGGCGTGAGGATACGTTCCGTCACCGAACAGCGCGTTCTCCGCCACAGTCCGATCCCAAATCCGGCCTCAATGGCGGGCTTTTTGTCCACCCATCGGTATCCGGGAGCCAGGGCGATGGCGCAGGCATTGTTGACGAAGATCGCGGCGGGCGGCAGGCGCCTGGCCGCCCAGATCGCTATGTCCGTCGTTGCCGCGAGCTGCGCCGCGGTGATCGTGCCGCGCTTCGTCCTGCCGCTGGTCGGCAGCACGGCGCAGGCGCCGCCCGTCCGGCTCGCATCGGGTCCGAGCCTCGCCATGCCGACAGCCGACTTCGATGAGCTGTTCAGGCGGCAGCCGGTGCGCCCGCCTGACCGGCTCGAAAGCGCGCTGGTGGAAAAGGCTGCCACCATCGTTCCCGTCGCAGCGGTGGCCTCGCCGCGGCCTGTCGCGGCGCGCGCGGCCGAGCGCCGGCGGACCCCGGCGCCCTTGCCCGAACCGCGGCCGCAGGCGCCGCTGGAGCTCGCCGCCATGATCATTCCCGCGCCTGCCAACCCCGCGCCGGTTGCCGCCGAGCGGCCGAGGCTGTTCGGCGTGTCGCTGCCGCGCCTGCCGATGGAAGACCGCGTCACCGGGGCCATCACCTCGGCGCGGAGCGCGGTGTCGCGGCTGTTCAACTGATCCGGGGTTGGCGGGTCAGCCTTTCCGGGCCTCCGGCGCAGCCTTGCCGGCCGGATCGGCCTTCGCCACTTCGATGCCCGTCCCGGACGACGTGTCCGGAGGCGTCGTTTCCCGCTTGATCTCGGAATCGCGGAACGAGGCGGTCGGCATCATGACGATGCCGCGGTCGCGGAACCGCTTCAGGATCGCGAGCTGGAGATCGCTCTTCACGGTCGCCGCATATTCGACATTGCTGACCACGCAGCGCAGCTCGAACTCGATGCCGAGATCGGCGAAGCGCATCAGGAACACCCGGGGCGGCGGCTGCTGCACGATGTAGCGATTGTCGCAAGCCGCCTCGATCAGCTCGTCGCGGACGGTGTCGGGATCGGATTCGAAGCCGACACGCACGGGGATTGCGACGCGGCCGAGCGTGTTGGAGTGCGTCCAGTTCTTCACGACGCCGGAGATCAGCTCCGCATTCGGCAGGATCACCGTGGCGCGCTCGAAGGTCTCGATCTCGGTCGAGCGCACGGAGATCTTGCGGACATAGCCTTCCTCGCCCTTCACGACGATGGAATCGCCGACGCGGATCGGACGCTCGGCGAGCAGGATCAGGCCGGAGACGAAGTTCGACACGATCGATTGCAGGCCGAAACCGACGCCGACCGAAAGGGCGCCGGCGATGATCGTGATGTTCGACAGGTCCAGCCCGAGCTGGCGCAGGGCAAGGCCTGCGACCATGGCAAAGCCGGCATAGCCGAGAATCGTGGCGATCGAGTTCTGCAGGCCTGAATCGATGCCGGTGCGCGGCAGGACCTGCTCACGAACCCATTTCAGCACCGCGCGGAGCGCAAGGAAGCCGATCGCCACCACTGCCGCGGAACCGGCCAGCGACAGGATCAGGTTGCGCAGGTCGCCGAAGCGCAGGCCGAAGAAGGCGTCCTCCAGCGAAGCGCCCGCGCCGCCGAAGCCCCAGGGGCCGAACACCGCCATGGCCGAGGCGATCAGCACGATGACGCGCAGGAGGCCGCCGATCAGCGTGCCGATCAGGTCCAGCCGTTCCGGCCGGATGCCGATGGCGACGGAGAGCGAGCGTCCGCGCAGCGTGGTCGGGCCGAACCATTCGGCGATCACCGCGTCGATCAGGGCGAGCAGCATGACGGTGCCGGCGGCGATCAACACGGCGGCGGCGATGCGGCTGGCCACGAAGGCCGCCAGCGCGATGTAGCCGGCCATCAATGCGACGAGGATGACGGCAAGGCCGAGCCAGAGGGCAGGGCGGGTCCAGCCCCAGGCCTGCGGCTCGGTGGCGTCCTCGCTGCCGGCCTCGCCGGATTCGGTGGTCCTTCGCAGGAACCAGTAGATGACGCCCGCGATGCCGACGGCGGTCAGGCTGGTGATGAAGGCCGTGACGGAAACCGGCGCGACGATCACGCGGGTCAGTGCCAGAAGCACGAGCCCGCCGGCCAGCACCCAGGCGGCGCCGCGCATGGCCGCGAACACCGCCTCGGCATAGGCGTCGGTGAGTTTGACCAGCCGATAGGCGGGCGCGCCGGGGGCCAGCACGCCCTGCATGACGCCGCGGGTGAGGGAGATGACGATGACGGCCGTGATGACGGCAGTCGGCACGAGCGGCTGCGCCCGCGGCAGGACGAGGTCGAAGTTCTCGGCGATGAGCAGCGCCGCGCCGACGAGAACGGGGAGGACCAGCGCCCGCTCTGCGGCGACGCGGAAGGTGGCGAGCACACCCGCAAGCTTGGAGGCCGGCTCGTCCGCCGGGCTCGCATAGAGGCCGCGGCGGCGCAGCCAGCGGTAGACGGCGGTCAGCCCGAGGGCAGCGAGAAGGCCGGCGAGCGCCGCGGCCGTCAGCCGGCTGAAGCCGACGACATCGGTCAGATGGCTCCACCAGTCGGAGGTCAGGAACTGCGCCGAGCGGATGAACCGGGGCAGGCCGTCGACGAGCTGGGTCCAGAAGGTCGGATCGACGACCGGCACCGACCGCTCGAAGAGCTGGGCGGTGAAGAGCTGCCGGCGGCGGTCGGTGATGCGTTCGGCAAGCTGGTCGACGCGCACCTGCTGCACGCGGATGGCGCGGACCCGCGCGTCGAGGTCGGCGACCGCCCTGGTCTGTTCGTCACGCTGCTGCCGCGCTTCCGGCGCCTCCGGCGGCGCATTGTCCGCCGGTTTCGGGCCGAGTTGGGTCAGCCGGTCGCGTGCCTCGGCGAGGCGCGGCTCCACCTGCGCCTGCGCCGTGGTCAGGGCTTCCCGGACAGGGTCGAGCCGGGCGCGCAGGTCCGACAGTTCCGGCTCGGACAGGCGGCGCTCCAGCGTCAGCTCGACCTGGTCGAGGCTCGCCTTGGCGGTGTCGGCGGCATCGCGCGCGGGCGCCGCCGCCGGGGGCGGCGAAGCCGGCGCCTGGGCCGCGGACGGCGAGACGGCGACGAAGGCCAGAAAGGCAAGGAGGAGGACGTTGAGCGTAACCTGTCGAAGGCGGTGGCGCATGGCGTTTCCGGTGAGGGTCGATTCGCAGGCCGCACCATGGCACGGCAGTTCCGCTCTTCCGAGGGCCTCGGGTGCCGCGGATCAGTCGCGCGGCAGGATCGGCGCGAAGGGGTTGTAGGAGGTGGCTGGCGGCGGCAGCGCGAGATCGGCCTCCTGCGAGGCATGGCGATTGATGGCGTCGAGCACGGCGCGCAGCGCGTCGCGGTCGCGCGTCAGGTCGCGCAGGGGGGCTGCGGCCCCCGAACGGCGGATCAGGGCCTGCGGGTCCGGCAGGATGAACGGGTCGTCCCACGGGCCCTGAACGACGAAGGGCAGCTCGAAATTCTGCTCCGCAGCGCTTGCCGCGGCGGTCCGGCGCTTGAGCGTCGCGATGCCGCGCATGTCGAACTCGCGCTGAGGCAGGCTGGCGACGCCCTCGACATTGACGCGGACCATCTGCCCGTCGAGCACGAGGTCGGTGGTGGTGGCGACGCCGCCGACCACCCGCACCGTGGCGGCGATCCTGTCATAGGTGGTCCGGCCGGACCGCGCATCGGCGCCGGTGGTGGAGAGCGGCCGGCGCTCGAGCCGGCGCAGGATCGCTTCGGCGTTGAAACCGTGGACCGAGCCCTCGACGGCGGTCAGCGTCAGCTGGCCGTTGGCCGTGCGGGCGAGGTCGGCCATGCTCGCGCCGCGCGCCTCGATGGACAGCTGCGTGTTGGCGGTGCCGTCCAGCCGGCGGAAGCCGAACCATTCGCCGAGGCCGAGGCCGAGCTGGGCGCGCTGCACGTTGAGCGATGCGCGCACGTCCATGTCCTCGCCGCGCGGGGCGACGACCAGCGCGCCGGACAGCGTGCCGCCATAGGCCTGCGCCTCGCCGAGCGTGACGGTCAGCCGGCCGCCGCGGGCGACCACGGAGGCGGCGGAACGGCCGAGGCTCGCCTGGCCGACGATGATCTCGCTCGCGGAGAGCCTGAGGTCGAGATCGATGGCGGCGATGGCCGAGAGGTCGATGGGCCGGCGGTTCCAGCCCTGGCTGCCCTCGGCGGTGAACCTGAGGTCGCGGAAATAGGTCGTCGCCACCACGCGGCCGGCATCGAGCGTGCCCTGCACCTGCGGGCGGGCGCCCTCGAAGCTGATGGTCAGCGCGCCATCGGCGATATTGCCGTCGAGCTCGGTATTGACCTTGGTGAAGGCGAGCGAATTGGGCTGGAGCTGAACGTCGCCCTTGAGCGCGAAAGTGCCGAAGGAGGGGCCGACGCCCGGATTCTGGCCGAGCCAGCGCAGCACCTGGCGCAGCGAGCTGGTTTCCAGCGTCATCGCGCCCGCGGCGGTCAGCGCGTCGCCGTTGGTCACGGTGCCCTCGAAGGCGCTGCGCAGGGGCGCGGAGGTGATGCGCATCTTCACGCCGGTCGGCTCGGCGGTGAACAGCGCCAGCGGACGGGCCACAACCGCATTGATCTCGACCGGCTCGCCGTTCGCCGTGAGGGTGCCGGAGATGTTGGCCTGCCGGTTCGGCCCCGGCCACGAGACGGCGATGTCGATGGCGGCAAGGGCTGCGCGGCTCGCCGTCTTCTCGTCGGTCACCAGGGCTTCGCCGTCGACGATCCTCAGGTCGGCCACGGGGCGAAGGGGCTGGCGCGCGGCATCGCGCAGGCGGTGGAAGGCGCGATCCCAGTTCGACGCGCCGTCGGCCGCGACCCTGACCGCGATGCGCGGCCGGACCAGCACATATTCCGAGATCGATACGGTTCCGGCGATCAGCGGCAGGAGACGGAACGAGGCGACGACGGCCTCGGCGGTCGCCTGCGGCTCGGCGGCGTCGGCCTCGGCCATGCGCACGCCGTCGAGGCGGATCGAGAGCTGCGGCACGACGCTGACCGAGACGGGGCCCGTGATCGTGACGGGCAGCCCCATGCGGCGGGTCAGCTCGGCGGCGACATCGCGGCGCACGGCTTCGCCCGGCAGCAGGGCCGGCACGAGCGCGGTGGCCGCGCCGAGCGCCAGGATCGTGACGCCCGCGGCGGTCAGAACCCGCTTGAGGGAAGAGGCAAGACTCACGCGGCGCGATCCTGCAGAGCCCGTATCCGGAACGGTGACGGGCGGCGACTATAGCGATGCTGACGTTGAGCGGAAGATGTCCGCGGGACGTGGCGAATCCATGGCCGCCAGAAGGCCGCCCGCGGCATGAGAAAGGGGAGGCCGTGGCGGCCTCCCCTGGTTCGGTCGCTGAAATGGCGCGCGGAGGTCAGGCCCCGGCGGCCGCCAGCAGGTTGCGGGCGACGGTGAAGTTCGCCTCCGTGTTGGCGCGGATCTCGTCGACCGAGACGCCGTCGGCGACCTCGATCAGCGTCATGCCGGAGCCGCCCTTCTTGTCGATGGTGAAGACGCCGAGGTCGGTGATCACGAGATCGACGACATTGGCGCCGGTCAGCGGCAGGTTGCAGGCCTTCAGGAGCTTCGGGCCGTCCTTGGCGACGTGCTCCATCACCACGACCACCTTCTTGACGCCGGCGACAAGGTCCATGGCGCCGCCCATGCCCTTCACCATCTTGCCGGGGATCATCCAGTTGGCGAGATCGCCGTTCTCGGCCACCTGCATGGCGCCGAGGATCGAGAGGTCGATATGGCCGCCGCGGATCATC
>VFQP010000350.1_pt1 | contig 100893 bp, 99 predicted proteins | sample 3512351 | NCBI WGS metagenome assembly VFQP01 (sample SAMN10412372, study PRJNA504923) | tailings metagenome | isolation source: Relicate 1 Philex TSF1 revegetated site | place: Philippines: Tuba, Benguet | collected 2017-08-29
GACCACCTTGCCGTGTTCGCTGGCGAGCAGTTCGGCCAGTTCCTGCCGGTTCGCCTCGACCAGTTCCTTGAAGCGGAACATCACCCGGGCGCGCTTCTGCGGATTGGTCATGGCCCATTCGGGCTGGACGCGCCTGGCATTGTCGACCGCGCGTTCCAGGAGCGCGGCATCGCCCAGAGCGACCTCCGCTTGGACCTCGCCCGTCGACGGGTTCCAGATGGCGTGCTTGCGTCCGGCCGATCCACCGGCTCCTCCGGCGATGAAATGGTCGACCTGGCGCATTCGGCTGCTCTCCACTATATCTCGGAGCCTTGTGCTCTTCTAGAATTTTGCAGACAACAGACATTTATGCGACTATAAGCTGCATTTATGCAGGCAACGGACTGGAGCGATTTGCAGGTCTTTCTGGCCGTGGCACAGACGGGTCAGATAGGCCGTGCCGGCGCTCTCTTGCGGATCGATGCAACGACAGTGAGCCGTAGACTTCGTCGCTTGGAAGCCGGCATCGGCGCGAACTTGTTCGAACAAACCCGAGAAGGCCAAGTACTGACCGAAGCAGGAGAGGCCCTTCTCGTGCGGGTAGAACGAATGTCGCGCGAGGCGGTCGGAATAGAACACGGTGGCGACCGCCAGAACGCGCGTCTTTCCGGCACATTGCGGATCAGCGTAGCTGAAGGATTTGGCAGCTGGGTCCTGGCACGGCACCTTCCCCAATTCGCTCAAATGCATCCCGCGTTGACCATCGATCTGGTTGCCAACAGCGGATTCCTCAGCATGTCGAAACGCGAAGCGGACATCGCGGTGATGCTTTCACGACCCCATGCCGGCCCTATCGTGGCCAGTAAATTGTCTGCATACTCACTCGGGCTTTACGCCTCGCGCAGCTATCTCGACACGGCTCCTGCGCTCACCTGCAGCGCAGACCTAATCTCCGGACACAGCTTGATTGGGTATATTCCGGATCTGCTCTATGCTCCGGAACTGCGCTATCTCGACGAGATACACCCCGGTCTGACCCCACGCTTGCGCTCATCCAGCATAAATGCCCAGTGTCAGCTAGTTGCTGCCGGGGCCGGCATTGGTGTGCTGCCCTGCTTCATCGGAAACGCGCATGGCACTCTTGTACCGGTACTTCCCGATAAACGGATATTCCGATCGTTCTGGTTGGTGACGCACAAGGATACCCACCAGCTTGCCAGAATACAGGCGGGCAAAGACTGGATTATCGCGATGATTGAGAAATGCCGTGACACGCTCTTGCCAAAGAGTGCAAACTAAAGGCCGGATCGATCCCAACCGACATGATGGCGCCACGCTATAGAAAGCTGAGTGCCACAAGCAGCTGATCGCGCTAGCGTCCGTTGCGGCTTTCGACATTGCCGTTCCGCATCGGCTTGCCCGGCGCGATTTAGCCCTACTCTACGCCGGATCTCGGCTCCGGGTTGAGGTTCGGCACCCAATGCTGCAGTTCGGCTACCGCGCTGCCAATGCTTTTGTAAACAGCGGTGCCGCTCATCCAGAGGCATCACGTGCTGCGCCGCAGACAGCCAGCAATTACCCGGCGGAGCGCCTTATCGGCAGCACATTAGCGTCTCCCGCCTCCACCAGTCCTTCATCCGGTCGAAGCGAGCCGATGATCGGGGGCTCGCCCCATTCACCATCAAGCGCTTCACACAGCGCCTTAAACCGGCGGACTCCAAGGCGCGCTCCCAGTTCCTTTTCAAGCAAGCTGAGCAATCTGTAGCAAATTTCGTTTTCATCGGACATGCCGGTTTTCAGCTTCGCCACCCTTGACCGACGATCCTCTGGATTCTCGCTCACTTCGATGATGTCACGATCACTAAGTTCGCCAAGAATCTGGCTGATCGCCTGTCGCGAGACACCGAGGTTGCTTGCGATGTTGATAGCCTTGGTTTCGCCCGCGGCGATATTGGCCACAACCATCATCTGCGCACGACTGAGCGCGGGAACCCCATTTTGCTCCAGCGCATGCTGCAGCGCATCTTGAAACCAATTCAAGCGCAACGTCAGCGACGAGATGAGAAACAAGAGAAGCCCTTTCGGTGGCGCGCGGCGTCCTGCCGCCTCCTATTGAAAAGCCGGTCAACGCGCAAGCGACTTGCGCGGCCATACGTCAATTTACGGAACAAAATTCGTCGATGCTCAACAGTCCGCTTCTGCGCGTTTCTTCGCTGCTGGCGGCGGGTAATTCTCAAAATTGCCAAGTCGTGGGCGCATCGACGATTGATCTTTTGTATTGGTTCAATCGTGCCTTGAAGAGGGGTTGCGCTAAGTGAGCTGATCGGGTTGCCGGAGGCGCAGATGCGCCGGGTCGAACCATGTTTCCCCACGGCCGCCTGGGATTCCATGTCGATGATCGTCAGATCGTCAGTGGCATTATCCTCGTGATCCGCAATCGGCTGTGCTGGCGCGATGCACCCGCGCTCTATGGCCCACACGAGACGAACCACATCCGCTTCATCCGCCGAAGCCGCATGGGCATGTTCAACAAGGTCTTCGTGGCCTTGCAGCCACGTGGCACGGCAGATCAACTGGCGATCGGCGTTATCCGCCTCAAAGCGCATCGCAGGGCGACCAGGTCGCCCAAAAAGAGGCTGTTCACCGACGTATCGGGCGCATCAAGGGTGGGTCGAACTCCACGCTTCATGCCGTGTTCCATCGGTAGCGGCACAGGATCGAGAACATGCCTGGCAAGCTCGTCGGCACCGTAACACCCGCGACGCTCGATGCACCCATCTTCGAGTCCGCCACCCGCATGGCCGCAGCCGCCATCTTCTGATCCAACCTAGGGGTCCTGAGCCCAAGCCTACTGCGTAAGTCAGGTGCTTAATGCGGAACTAGCTGGCGGTCCACTCATCCGTCCGAAGCGACAAATTAACGAAAGAAACTTGACATTGCCCAATCGGTAATGTCATCAATCGACCCCTGCTGGAGAGGAACGAAAATGGACGACATGGTGCTTGATGAGCAGGCTACGGGCTCAAACGCGACCGCGCCAAACGGTGTGCAGGCGCCGCGTTCTGGCGCTCAAGCCATCGTGGAAGCGCTGCACGCTTCGAACGTCGATCTCGTCATCGGCTATTCTGGCGGTGGCACTGGTGCGGTGATTCACCACGTCGCGACAAGCGGCATGCCAAACATGAACGCCCGGACGGAACTGTCCGGCGCTTGGATTTCCTATGGATACAACCGTGTCAAGGGTCGTGCGGCATCGGCTTGTCTGTTCCACTGTGTCGGTGCGCTGCATGCGAGCCCCGTGGTCTATGCGGCGAAGGTCGACAGCACGCCGTTCTTCATGATGGACGTAAACCTGGATAGCTCGCTCGACTTCCGTGAGGGACTGCAGGACTCAGCTGAATTGCTGTCTGTCTTCAAGCCAATCACCAAGATGGCGCGTAAAGCGGTGATTGCTGATGATCTACCGCTCGCTGTACGCCAGTCGGTACAGGCGGCCAGCACCGGACGTCCCGGCTCCGTGGTCCTCGATCTTGCCAATCAGGCGATGAACCAGGAAACCGCGTGCGTGGTGGAACCACTAACGCTGCCTGAGCCACCTGCGGCTTCGCAAGCCACGATCTCGCGCATCCTCGAAATGATCGGCAAGGCCAGGGCGCCCGTTCTCTTCGTCGGTGGCGGCGTTCACCTCGCCGGTGCAACTGCAGAACTTGCGGCCTTTGCGGAAGCGTTGCAAATCCCAGTCGTCTCAACCTCGTGGGGTGGCCGCGGGGCCATGTCCGACGAGCATCCGCTGTTTGCGGGAGTGGTCGGTTCTTTCGGTTGGGTCAACGCCAATGACCTGGTGCAAAAGTCGGACCTGTGGATCGCAATTGGCACCACATTTTCTCAAATGACCACAGGCGCGTGGAACATCGACAAGCCCGAACATGTCATCCACATTGATGTCGATCCCAATCAGCTCGGAAAGATCTTCCAGCCGACAATGGGTGTGACCGGGCACGCCAAGGCCGTACTTCAACAGCTGCTCGACACAATCGAAAAGGACGAAGTCACGCCGGGGATGGGCGCGGCCGACTTGGATGTCATCGCAGCATCCAAGCAGGAATGGTACGACTATCATGCAGAACTTTGCAGCGACGGCGGATCGGACAAGAAGGTCAACCAGTATTACCTGATCGACCAGATGTCCAAGGCGCTCCCGGATGACTCGATCGTCGTGGGCGACAGCGGCGGGCAGGCCTTCATGCTGTACCGCTCGTTCCACTACAAAAAGGTCACTCCGATGCCTCTCGGTTCACGCTACATGTCGCTGGGCGCTGGCCTGCCCATCGCCATCGGGGCGAAGCTGGCCGCGCCCGAGCGGACGGTCGTGAGTTATCATGGCGACGGCGGGTTCTACTATGATTGCATGGAGCTCTCGACGCTTGCCGAACGCAATATCAAGGTGATCGTGGTCGTCGACAACAACCATTGCCTCTATGCCAACCGCCAGGGAATGAGCCTTTGGGGCATTCAGAATCCGTGGGTGGACTTGCCGGAGAGCACCGACTTTGTCGCTCTAGCCAAAGCGCAGGGAGTTGATGGCGAGCGTGTGACCAACCCGGCCGATCTGCCTGCCGCTCTGGAACGCGCCATCGCTGCCGAGGGCAGCTACATCCTCGACGTGTGGACAGACCCTGAAACGCGCATCCGACGCGCCATCCGCGACGTCATTCCGATTCTGTCAGATCGCAAGCCACAGCAGGGCGCAGGCGCCCATATGGGTCCGCCGCTCGAAGGGAGTTGGCCAGCATGAATGGTCCCCAGGTTCACCAACATGGGCTTCACGATCAGTGAGTGATTAACGGGCCCCAACGCTTGCGTTGGCGGTCTCGCCGGAAGGCTCGATGAACAAAATGAGGGTTGGCAACAAGCCCACCCCACTTGGACCGCTAATTGTGGCCCGGAGAGGTTGTGATGAACACGGCGACAGTCGATGCCACATGCGATTATCTTGTATTGGGCGGCGGCTCAGCGGGTTGCGTACTCGCCAGCCGCCTCAGCGAACAGGCATCGGCCCGGGTTATCCTTGTCGAGGCCGGTCATGAACCGGGTCCCGATGCAGACGGTGCAGTCGTCAAGGATGCGCGCGTCCGCACCGTGGGCAATCCGCGTCTTTTGTGGCCAAATCTGACCGCCACATACAACGCTTCGGGGCCGAGTATGCCACTAATGGCGGCGCGCGTCCTGGGCGGCGGTTCGACTATCAACGGTATGCACGCCCAACGTGGACTCCAGTCCGACTATGACGAGTGGCGGCAGCTGGGCGTATCCGGTTGGGGTTGGGAGGACGTCCTCCCTTTCTTCAAGAAGCTGGAAACCGACTGCGATTTTGACGGTAGCGATCACGGCCGAGACGGCCCTCTGCATCTCAGGCGCATCGGTTCCGACCGGTGGAGTGGACTGAGCCGAGCCTTCGCCACGGCGCTTGATCGGCAGGGGATTCACGAGATCGCCGACCTCAACGTCGATCAGGGCGACGGATACGGTGCAGTACCCCTCAATGCCAACGGGCCCCAGCGCCAGTCGGCCGCTGATGCGTATCTGACCCCGCAGGTGAGGGCCCGCCCCAACTTGTCGATCCGAACCGAAGCGACAGGCCAGCGGCTTCTGTTCGATGGGCGGCGCGTAGTTGGTGCCGAGATCGAGCAAGATGGGCGACTCATCAAGATCGCGGCCGGAGAGACGATCGTGTGCATGGGGGCAATTCACTCGCCTGCATTCCTGATGAAGTCCGGGATCGGACCCGGCGCCGATCTTGCGACAGTCGGGGTCCCCGTGGTGGCGGACCGGCCCGGCGTCGGCACCAATCTGATCAACCACCCATTCCTTACCATAGGCGCCCACCTCAAGCGCGCGGGGCGCCAGACTCGCGCTGTTCCCCATCCTTGCCCGATGTTGGTGCGCTACTCGTCCAACGTGCCCGGTTGCCCGCCGACCGACATGACGCTCGACGTATGGGAACGCACGCCGAACCAATTGAACTGGGATCCGCTCGCCGCCCAGGTGGCCAACCTGATGATCCTCCTGAACAAGGTCTACTCAGCAGGCTCGGTCCGGCTCGGGCCAGCGGGCGCGCTCCTCGTCGACTTCAATTTTTTCAGTGACCAGCGCGACATGGATCGCATGGTCGGCAGCGTTCATTTTGTGTGCGATCTTCTAAAGTCGGCGCCCGTGGCCGGACTGGTCAATCGCAGTTTCTTTCCGAACTACGCCTCGCCACTGATTTTCAAGCTCATGCAGAACGACTGGCAGGCACAGATGCTCAGCATCGCCGGCGCCATTGGACTGTCCGGTCCCTCAGCGCTACGCGACAAGTATCTTGCCAAGGCGGGAAGCGACGTAAACGAGATTATCGACAATCCGGACGTGCTCAGGGCGCAGGTTGCACTGTCTACGCTTGCTGGAGGCCACTCCGCTGGCACCTGCCGCATGGGCGACCCCGGCCAAGATACAACTGTTACCGATTCCCGGTGCCGAGTAGTGGGCGTAGAAGGCGTTCGGGTCGCCGACACTTCCATCTTCCCTACCCTGATGGCGGCGGGCACGAACTTGCCCGTTATGATGGCTGCGGAGAAAGTGGCCAAGATGATCTTGGCGGACCATAGCGCATGAGTAAGGACACGCCCGTGCGCTTTGCGCCACATCTGGGGTACATCAGCACCACTGAGCCGCTATTTCAGCACAGCGTAGGCACCATCGACCCGGTCGATCATATTGCTTTCGCCGCGCAACAGGGGTTCGCTGGGATCTTCGACCCCTGGATGATTGGCCGGCCGGCCGGGGAAATCGAACGGCTTGTCCGAGCTTTGCATGAACATGATCTCGAATGTGGCGGCCTCGTTTATGCGCCTGTTTCTACGGTGTTCTCGCCGCTGTTTGCGCGTGCCGGAGATGATGCACGGCGAGAGATCGAACGTAATTTGCAGGCTGTCCTTGATCTTGCCGCACGCACGGGAGCGAGAGTTATCGAAATCGTGCTTCAAGGCACGCCGGAGCTGACTTGGGCCGATCAGAAAAAAATCGCCGTCGGCCACCTGCGCGCAGCGGGCGATCTTGCAGCCGCGGCCGGCAGGGTGATTGGCATAGAGCCGATGATCGCCCTTCCCGACCTGATGCTCCAAACAACGGAGGATGCCGTCGCCTTCCTCGAAGACGTCGATCATCCGGCGGTGCAGTTGATGTTCGATACCGGCCACGTTCACGACATGGATGGCGATATCCACGCGGCCTGGACAATCGCACGCGATCGGGTGTGCACCGTCCAGCTGGCCGATATGCCCGGACGGGTTGCCTTGGGCGCAGGGTCGCTCGATCTGGTCCCGTTCCTTGCGCAGGTCGTCCGTGACGGCAAGGCCGACGGCCTGATCGAGCTGGAGCATGGCTGGACAGATGCGTCGGCCGCAATCGAACATTCGGCAATTGCCCGGCTCCGGCGGATTACGGCTGACGTCCGGGAGGCCCTGGAAACTGACATTAGCGAGTAGACGGGATGGTCCTACAGTCCCAGGCAGGAAACATAGTTAAATGATGAGATTCGATGGGCAAGTTGCGCTCGTGACCGGTGGCGGCCGGGGGATGGGCCGTACTCATTGCCACCTCCTCGCCGAGCGCGGCGCCAAGGTTGTGGTCAACGATTTTGGTGTTGCGATGGGCGGTGTCGTGGCTGTGGACACACCCGCGAAAACCGTCGCTGCTGAAATCGTGCAGGCAGGCGGCGAGGCGATTGCCGATCACAATGACGTCTCGACGCCTGAGGGCGCTCAAGCGATGGTAAATGCAGCCGTGGAGAAATGGGGTCGGATCGACATCGTCGTGCATAATGCCGGCATCGTGCGCTTCGCACCGTTCGGCGAGATGAGCTATGAGGATTTTCGCAGCGTTGTTGCCGTTCACCTAGATGGCGGGTTCCTGGTCAGCCGGGCGGCCTGGCCTCACATGGTGGCGCAGAAATATGGTCGTATCGTCTTCATAACATCTCAAGCTGCGCTCGCGGGTCTTGAAAGCAACGCCAATTACGGAGCGGCCAAGACTGGCTTGGTGGGCCTGGCGCGCGGAATGGCGATCGACGGCGCACTGCATGGCATCAAGGTCAATTCTGTGGGCGTACTGGCGCTGACACGAATGATGGACGGCTTTTTCGAGAAGCCAGATGATGCCAGGCCGAGTATCGGGGCCGATGGCGATACGAAGGACTGGTGGCGCACTTATGTTACCCCAGAGATCGTATCGCCGGTCATCGGCTATCTTGCGCATGAGGAATGCGCGTTTTCCGGCGAGCTTTTCGACACCGCCGGAGGGCGCGTCTGCCATGCATATCTGGCGATAACCGAAGGGTTCATCGATCTGGATTTGTCGATGGAATCGGTCAGAGCCAATCTGGAGGAGGTCACCTCGCGAGCCGCTGGGACCAAGGATTACTCCAATGCTCTTGATTTTCTCAAGTACCAACTCAGCCGACTGGAGCAGCAACCCGGCGTACCCCCAATTCCAGTCGAATGACGTGGCAGAATTGAAGAGGACCGGTTGTGGCAAGCGGCCTGTCGCACATTCCATGACACAGTTTTGACCATGATTTGATGGAGAAACGAACGTGAGCAATCGTCTCGAGGGGAAAGTAGCTGTCGTAACCGGCTTTGGCAGCGGCATTGGCCGTGGATGCGCGCTGATGTTCGCGCAGCATGGCGCAAAGGTGATCGGATGCGACCTGAATACAGTCGGCGCCGAGGAAACCATGTCAATGGCGCGGGAGCAGCAACTCGAAATCGACAATCGCTCCCCGATGGACCTGCTCAATGAAGGCGAGGTTGCGGAATTGATGGCTGATGTCGCTAGAACCTATGGCGGTATCGACATTCTCCTTACCGCCGCTGGCCAAGTGAAGTTCGCCCCGGTCCCGGAAATGTCTCTTGCCGACTGGCGAACCACGATGGTCGGCGAGCTGGATATCGTCTTCCTGCCAGTTCGCGCCGTATGGCCGTATATGCAGAAGCGCGGTGGCGGATCGATCATCAACTTTGCATCGGTCGCTGCCTGGGGCGGCGTTAAAGGCGTCTTCCAAATCGCGCATGCGACCGGCAAGGGCGGCGTACTCGCGATGACCCGGCAGCTGGCGCTGGAAGGCGCTCCCGACAACATCCGGGCGAACACGCTATCTCCAGGCCTGATAGTGACACCTCCTACGGAGGCTGCATTGGACGACATGCCTGGTTTCAAGCAGGCAATCCAAGACAAGACGCTTCTCAACCGTTTCGGCAAGCCCGAAGACGTCGCCTATGCGGCAGTCTATCTTGCATCGGACGAATCTTCGTGGGTTACGGGCACCGATATAACAATCGATGGTGGTGTTACCTCTTGGTAGTACGATGAATCTTACCTCAATGGAGGCGTTCTCCATTGCGAGAATGGCCGCGCGCGCCGAGGCTGGCACTCTGGTCGGCTCAGATGCGTCATCAGCGCGGCGAACTGTGCATAATCCGACACATGCGGCCTGTCTGCATTCGTTGTCGCGGACTCAGAGCGTTTTTGCCCAGGATGCCGAAATCCCAAATCCGAGAGGAATTCAGAAATGGCAGATTCGACGGAACAGACCATCGCCGTAGAGAAGCGGGAGGGCCGGGACGTGATGTCGCAGTCGCTGCGTGCGTGCGACATCGAAGTGGTTTTCGGCTATCAGGGCGGTGCCGCCGGCGCGCTCATCCATAGCCTGACGACGCACAACTTCAGGATGATTGGCGGCCGTACGGAAATGGCCGCAGCTTGGATGTCCTACGGCTACAATCGCATCAAACGGCGCGCCGCATCGGCGGTGCTGGTCTGGCACGTTGGCGCCCTGCACACGTCGCCGATGATCTACGGAGCAACGATGGACGGCACGCCATTGATGGTGATCGCAGTGGTAAATCCACCTTCCATGGACGCGCGCGACATGCTTCAGGAGTCAGTGAACGTCTATCCCGCGTTGAAGCCGCTGTCGAAGTATATCCAAAACATCGCCGATTCGGGTGACTTGCCCGTCATCGTCCGCCAAGCCGTGAAAGCCGCGAGCACAGGCAAGTTCGGCGCATCGGTCCTGCTCTTGTCTCAGACGGCAATATTCCAGCAACTTGACGTCAAGATCGAGCCACTGGTCTTGCCGAAGCCGCCGGCACCGCACGCCGAGGACGTGGCACAGACCTGGCAACTGTTGCGTTCCGCGAAGAAGCCGGTCCTATTCATCGGAGCCGGCGTCCACCTCGCCGATGCCGTCGACGAGCTGCGCGAATTTGCCGAGGCCACCGGCATTCCGGTTGTCTCGACCTCCTGGGGCGGCCGCGGCGTGCTGTCCGATGATCACGATCTCTACATTGGCGCGTCGGGCGGCTTTGGCTGGATCTCAGCGAACGAAGCCCTTCAGAAGGCCGACATCTGGCTAAATCTCGGCGGTTCCTTCTCGCAGATGAGCACTGGCACTTGGAGCATGACCAAACCGGAGACAGTCGTGCATGTCGACATCAACGAGAATGAGCTCGGCAAGATCTTCGAGCCTACGCTCGGCATCCAATCCGACGCGAAGGTGTTCTTGCGGGAATTATTGAAGCTGTCCCAGGACGGCGCGGGCAGCGTCAACGAGGCGCTGGCCGACTGGCGCGCGGAGACGCTCGACATGAAGAAGCGCTTCCAGGCCGAGATGGCGGATTGGGCGGAGCCCGACGCGGTTCCGCTGAACCAGTACCACGTCATCAATGTGCTTTCCGAGAATCTGCCCTCCGATGCGCTTGTTCTGGGAGATTCTGGCAGCCAGGCCTTCGCGCTGTATCGCGCCTACAAGTTCCGCGACCCGACCCCGCGTCCGACGGGTGGCCATTACATGTCGCTCGGTGCGGGCCTTCCGGTAGCGATTGGCGCCAAGCTGGCCGATCCGTCGCGCGAAGTCGTGGTCTTCCACGGGGACGGCGGATTCTATTACGATTTGAGCGATCTCTCGACCCTCGCCGAGCACAGGATCAAGGTCATCGTAATCATCGATAATAATGGCGCCCTGTTGGCGAACCGCTCGGCAGCGTTGGCGATGGGCATGGGTGACAACCCTTGGGCGGATCTACCGGAAACAACGGATTTCGTTACAGTCGCCAAAGGCTTCGGCGTCGACGGCGAACGGGTGGAGACCCCGGATCAGCTCGCCCCGGCCATCCAGCGCGCGCTGGCTTCCGAAAGCAGCTACCTTATCGACGTTCGTACGACGGCTGGCATGCGCATCCGCCGCGCGCTGACCAACATCATTCCGATCGTCGGCGACCGTCAACCCAAGGCAGGCCATCTCGCATTGCTCGATGGCTCGTGGCCAAATTAGCCTTTGTCAGGGCCGATATAGTTTCGGACCTATTTGTTCTCGCCGCGGAGTAGGTCCCGTCCCAGCCTGCCGCGGCTTTTCGTCCAGTTCAGTGCCTATCCCTCACGCCGAGTAGGATCGCCGGTCGCCGCTAACCGAAGTGGTGTCGTTCGTTCGCGATCTCATGCGTCCGCTTGCGAATAGCACCGTCCTGCGCGCGAAATGGCGCCGCAGACCCAGCCGGTTTTTCCCGGAACATTCGTCAGTACGGGCACGTCATGCGTCGACCGACAGCAGCTTCTTCAACCGTCGCCCTCTTCCGCAGGCTATTGTGCCAAATATCCTCCATCGACCGCTATGATCGAGCCTGACATGAAATTCGAGGCCGACGAAGCAAGATAAATCAACGTACCTTTGAGTTCTTCGGCACTGGCGAGTCGTCCCGCAGGGGTATGATCCTTCAGCTGCTGAATGAAAGGGGCAGCGTCCGGATCGTCGAAGTCCATGATGGAAGTAACGTGGAAACCAGGACAGATAGCGTTGATTTGAACGCCGTGCTGCGCATATTGCAAGGCCATCTCCCGAGTAAGATTTATGACCCCGCCTTTCGATGCCGAATAGGCAGCAACGTTGACAAAGGCGCCTCCCACCAATCCCCAGATCGAAGCCAGATTGATAATTTTTCCGCTTTTTTGAGCGTGCATTCTCGCCAGAGCCTCACGCGAGCAATAGAACACACTGTTGAGATTGACATCGATCATGCGCTGCCATTCATTCGTCGGGTGCTCATGGATCAATCCCCTGAAACCACCGCCTATACCCGCGTTGTTCACCAGAATATCTAGGTTGCCCATCGCTTTTTCGATGGAGTCGAATGCGTCCTTGACGGCTCCCTCGTCGGAAACGTCGCAGATGCCGATGTGAACCTTGCGTCCAAGCGCATGAACTTGATCGGCCGTCTCCTCCAAACCAAGCTCGTTAATGTCCAGCAATGCCAAATCCGCACCGGCTGCCGCCATCGCATTGGCAAATACCCGACCGAAGCCGCTGGCCGCTCCTGTGACGATCGCGACCTTTCCAGCCAGTGAAAATACCTCTTCAAGAATCGTCACAATATTTCCCTTCAGCGAGGCGTCATTGCTCGGCGGACAATCGAATGATCCCGCCAACGATGGGGTGTGCGAAATCAAACGGGCAGCCAGACGATGGTTGTTTGATCGGTAGGCGCTTCGATGTCAAATTAGTTCACATGAGTTGTATATCGATTAAATCGGGGAGGGCGAGCCACTCCAATTGCAGAAATCACCGAATATTTGGAATCAGACCGAAAGGGGAAAATTAGGCCAGCTTTCTGACCGGTTGCGGATCAGCAGAACGTCGCTTGAGGTAAATCGCGATCGCGGCCCGCGCTAGCCCGCCACGAGCCCTATTTCGAAATGAAAGGCGCGCCACCTATAAAAGCAGCTGCCCGGTACTGTACGTATCTGCTGGGCCATCGGGTCAGCCACGGGCGAATGCCGCTTTCGCAAGGCATTCACTCCACTCTGCAGCAGGTACTGAATCGGCCACGATGCCGGAGCCGACACAAAGGCGCGCATCCGAGCTGCCTACCTCATTTTCCAGCGTCCTGATAACAACGTTGAATGCGGCGTGCCCGGCGGGAGACATGGCGCCGATAGAACCCGTGTAGGGCCCGCGTGAGCGGCGCTCGAACTGGCTGATTATCTGCATAGCACGAATTTTGGGGGCACCGGTGACAGATCCGCAGGGGAAGGCCGCACGCAACACGTCAACGGCACTCATCTCCGGGCGAAGTTTCCCCGAAACTGATGAAGTCATCTGGAAGACGGTAGGATAGCTTTCCACATCGAAGAGCGATGGCACGGTAATACTGCCTGGTATCGCTATACGCGACAGATCGTTGCGGAGCAGATCGACAATCATCAGATTTTCGGCGCGATCCTTCGGACTGAGACGCAACCGCTCGGCGATCAGTCTGTCCTCAGCCGCCTCCGATACACGCGCCGCAGTTCCTTTCATGGGTTTGGCGAAAAGCTGTCCCTGCTCAAGAGTGAAGAAAAGCTCAGGAGAACATGAGAGTAGCCATTGTTTGCCGGTGAACACCACTGCGCCCCAGCCGGCGGTCTGAGCACGGCGTAGATGAGCATAGTGGGCTAGAGGGTGCGCAGATAAGGACAGGCGCGTAGGGAAGGTAAGGTTCGCTTGGTAGAGGTCGCCTGCGTGGATATATGCCAGCACTTGACGCACCGCGGCGCAGTAGCTCTCGATATCCCAATCAGGGCGTGGCGCCCCAAAAATTTGGCGAGATTTGGGAAGGCAGCACTCAATTCGGCTTACACGCTGCCCGCTCCTGAACACTCCCAGCCAAAGTGCGGGCCAGTCGCTGACACCCGTGGCAATGGGCGCCAGACGCTGCTCGAGAGCAAATCCCGCCTCGTAACCGATGTATCCGGCAACATGGAACCCTGATCGCAGCGCTTCGTCGGCGCGTTCGAACGCCGCCAGAACGCTCTCGCAAGTGCTCGCTGTTATCACGTCTAACGGGGCGCGATAGACCAATCCAGTTCCGCCATGCCGCGCATCATCGAGGAGGACAAACGGTTCGCCATCATCCAGCAGCGCGCGCAACGTCGATCCGCCTGAGGACGCTTGCCGGGTCAGAATGATATCGCTCCACCCTCCATGCGGCATTGCACGGCCTTGCGCGTGCCGAGAGCCAATCATCCCTTCATAGTCAACGCACTCGCCGCGCGCGCATCCGTACAGGATTTCCATAGCGCGCGGTCGTCGAAGCGAATTTCTGCACGGTTGTGTGCAGCGAGTAGAGTGTTGCTCAACAGCACCGCGATGGTCATCGGACCGACGCCACCGGGGACAGGCGTAATTGCCCCCGCCACTGCCGCACATTCGGCGTATGCAACATCCCCGACCAAAGCTGAGCCTCCATCTGCGCGCGCAACACGATTGATGCCGACGTCGATCACCACAGCGCCGGGCTTGATCCACCCTGCCTCAATTAGTTCGGGGCGCCCGACCGCCGCGATAACGATGTCGGCGCGACGGACCACTTGCGGAAGATTCTTCGTCTTGCTGTGGGCAATCGTTACAGTGCAGTTTTCCTGAAGAAGAAGTTGCGCCATGGGTCTACCAACAATGTTGGAACGCCCTACGACAACCGCTTCTAGACCATCCAGGCTTCCGAGTTGGCGCTTCAGTATCATCAGGCAACCGAGCGGTGTGCAGGGAACATAGCCGCGTTGACCAAGAGTCAATCGGCCGGCGTTGATGGGATGAAAACCATCGACATCCTTGTCGGTGTCGATCGCAGCGATGACGAGAGCCTCGTTCAAATGGTCCGGCAGAGGGAGCTGAACAAGAATACCGTCGACAGCTGTGTCGGCGTTGAGCCTCTGTATCAGTCCGAGCAATTCTTCGTGGCCAGCCGCGGCAGGCAGGCGGTGCTCGAAGCTCTCCATCCCGACCTCTATCGTCGCCTTGTGTTTTGAGCGCACATACACCTGGCTTGCAGGATCATCTCCAACAAGCACTACCGCGAGACCAGGCCTTCTGCCGCACGCCTTCTCAAAAGACGGGACGATGCCCGCGATTTTCCGACGCAGGTCGGCGGCAAGGGCCCTTCCATCTATTACCTGAGCGCTCATAGCGTTTATTTATCCACTTCTGTCTGTGAGTGTTGGGAGACCGCGAGACATGCAGCGCTCGACCTCGTCGGGCCCCGGTCGTGGTGGCGCCTGACAATTTTCTTGTCGGCGAGTAGCCCGCTGCGACTTTGATCCGTGCGCTGAACATGAAAGCAGCCCTGGAGTCAGTGCAAAGTTCAGGGGATGAGAATTGTAGAACCCTCCGTAGCACGGCGCTCAAGCGCTCGGTGGGCGTCAGCAGCGGCACTGAGCGGGAGACGCAGACCGATGTTGATCTCGATATGTCCTTCTTTGATCATGGAAAATAAGGATTCAGCAAGTTCAGCTCGCTCCATTCTGTTTCGCGTATAATCCTGAAGCTTTGGCCGCGTCAGAAAGACGGAGCCTGCTGCGGCAAGAGCGAGCGGCTCGACTGGTGGAGCCACTCCGCTCGCATTGCCAAAGCTCACGATCAGCCCACGAGGGGCGACCGATAGAATCGATGCTTGCCAACTGGCCAACCCCACCCCGTCGAAGACGATCTTCGCTCCGTCGCTCCCTGAAATCCCGCGCACAACTTCAGGAAGGCTCGCGTAGTCGCAACTCGTAACATGGCGACACCCAAGGTGCCTGACCTTGTCCTCCTTGCCCGGGGAGCCAACGTGAGCGATGACCTGCGCATCGAGTGCGAGGAGCCATTGAACCAATATGCTGCCTATGCCTCCGGCCGCCGCGTGAACTAGAACCCAGTCACCCGCAGCCACTCTGCCGCATGGCCCCACGAGATACGCCGCGGTCAAGCCCTTGAGCATAGCAGCGGCCGCGGTATCCTCGGCGATTGCTGCGGGGAGGATGAAAACATGATCGGCGGGAACGAGACGGCTGGTGGCGTAAGCGCCTTGCCCGCCTGTTCCATATGCGACACGGTCGCCCACCTTCAAATGTTCGACGTCTGAACCTACCGCTTCGATAATGCCTGCCGCCTCGCCGCCTAAAGGACGTGGGTGTGGTCCCGGATATAATCCTGAACGGTGATACACGTCGACGAAGTTCACGCCGACGGCAGTTTGGCGTATCAACACCTCGTCCGCGCCAGGACGACGCAGCTGGAGTTCCTGCTTCGCCAACACTTCCGGCCCACCGGGATGAGTGGCGACAATCCGATATTCGTCTACCGCGATCATTTATCTTCCTCCCGTTCTTCCGCCGGTGCCAAGCACAATGCTTCTCTGCTCCGATACTGGCTGGCCGGGCGGGTCACATTTGCAGGCCTCCCTCTTCATTTGCTGCCGGACGTCGGCGCTCAAGCAGGTCGTTGCCGCGATGTCGTGGCGCAAATGTAGAAATGAAACTTGCCGGGGTTATCGAGACTGCAGCCTTGACGTCATATCCACCTTGACACTGTGGCTCGCCGGATCGCCGTGGCACGCCTTGTTCTGCGCATTCGACAAAACGGTTTTGCTCTGGCCGAATGCAAATCCGTCACTGTTTGCTCACAAGAGGGGCTTGGAACCATATTTCACGCCAGTTGATGGGCTACCGAACCGAGGCCCGGAAATCGCGCTCACTTCGTGCTGACGTCTCGTTTGAACATCTGAACCCATTCCGCGGTGCGCTGTACACCGCCGAAGGGGTATAAATGTATCTTGACGTCGCCATGCTCTTCGGGAACGAGCGCTTCCGCCAAATCGACAAGCATTCGATCGGGACCTGCGACCGTCATGAGCCTGGTGATCGACACCCCGTATTTACGCAGGACCTTCGTCGAGGCACCGACACCGCAGCGCGCGGCGAAACGCAACAATGACTTGACCGATGCCGGTCCAGGAACGCCGAGGCGGATGGTAGACGAAATGCCTCGGTCCCGTACCTGGCCGATCCAGGCAAGCATCGCATCCACATCGAACGCAAACTGGGTGGTGATGATGGGCTCGTGGCCGAGTTCGCGAAGGAGCCGGTGCTTGTCCTCCATCGCGGTCCAGAGAAGTTCAGAGGGGATGTCCGGGTGACCCTCTGGATATCCCGAAATACCGACCCGTTTCACCCCGTGACGCGCCAGTCGGCCCGAGCGAATAACCGCGAGTGCATCAGCGAACGGCCCCTTCGGTTCACAATCGCCCGCAACCACAAACACCCGGTCAAGCTTTGCTTGCCGTGACAAAGCTTCCAGATAGCCATCGAGCTCCTCTTCCGAGCTTAACCGGCGCGCGGAAATATGCGGCACCGGCACATATCCCAGACGCCGAACAAGCGTTGCGGCATGCACACGTGCAGCCTGTGTTTCTCCTGGAAGGAAGGTGACCGATACCGGAGCGCCTTGCGGCAAATGTTCTGCCGCCTGGATCAGGCTATCGGTATCCTTGGCCGTTATCTCGACCGAAAATTGATCAAGAAGTTCGACCGGAGAACCCACTGTACGCGAAAGAACTGTCATGTCGGTGTCGGCCATTCTCAACCGAGTGCCTTGACGCGCCAGCCACCCTCGTATTCTTCACGTGCGACCTTGGCGAAAGGTACCGGCGACACGATCGCGCGCACCTCCATCTGCTTGTGACGTTCGACCGTGGTCTTTCGCGTACCGCCGTCTTCCTCGCCCCAGATGACCCGGACCTCATCGCCGATCTTCACGTCCGGCGCCACGGTGGCAAGGCTGAGTGCCGTCTTCTCGTTCCAGCTATAGCCAGTGAACATCGACAGACCGATCGAATTGCCATCGCGATCGATGACCCGGTCGTAGTTTGACGACGCATAATTGGCGAGCGGAAGGTCGAAGAACTTGTAAGGCACCTCGCTTCCGTCGAACAGCGAGCCGAAGATCTTCGCGACATCCTCGCCGTTCCAGGCCAACGTCACTTTCTGGCGCTCGGCTGCGGGGTTCATCGCTTCCAGCGCTTCACGTCCGATGAAGTCGTGATCGAATTTGACGAACGGTCCGTAGCCGATCTCGTTGGGCGTTACGTAATAGTCCTCGATTTTGTCAGAGACGAAGCTGCCGCCGATGGTGCCGGCCGCCTCGTAGCTATCGGCAGGCAGCCATTCGCGATAGGCCTTGAGCTCATCGCCCGTGTAGATCGCGGGTAGCGGCGAGGCGATCCATCCGCTTTCCAAAGTGTTGGAGGGGTAAGTGCGGCTACCCACATGAACGAGGCCGAACTCCCGGCCTGCTTCGAGGATCGCAGCGCGGATCTCGTCACCCTCCTCATAGGGGCCCCAGAGTTCGAGTCCTGGCGCGCCGGCCATGCCATGGCGCAGGGTGCGAACCTGCCGGCCGGCAATGTTCATATAGCCCATGTTGAAGAATTTGAGCTGCTCGACCGGGGAACCGTTCAGCTTCTCGATCACCGCCCAAGCATTCGGACCCTGAATCTGAAAACGCCAGAACTTGCGACGGACGGGCTTGCCCATCGGCCGGGAGGGTGAGCGGTCGTCCTTGACGATCTCAACGTCATAACCACCGCGTTCCGCTTGGTAGGTCAGCCAGTTGGCGGCCGGAGCACGTCCGACTGAAACAAACTCGTTCTCCGCAAGGTAGAACAAAATGCTGTCACCGATCACATGACCCGAAGGCGCTACCGCCACATATTGCTTGGCCTTTTCCGGCACGAACCCCTTCATCGAGTTGACTGCCGTGTCGGAAATCAGACGCAGGGCGTCTGGGCCCTTGATGAACAGGTCGACCATGTGATGGGACTGGTCGAACAGCACCGCGGTTTCACGCCAGGCCCGCTGCTCGTCGCGCCAATTGGAGAACTCCGGCGCCACCACCGGATAAACATAGGCACCGATCTGAGAATTGCGGAGCAGTTCGACGGCATTTCCACCTTCGCGCAGCACGTCCTCCAAGCTCGTCCGTCCAGCCATCTCACTATCTCCCTGATTAGTTATCATGTGTAATAATGGATTATTTGGCTGCCGTCCACCCGAGTTTGCAGGCTCGCACAGAAATTTTTGTGCTTGGGCTCAGGACCCCTAGGTTGGATCAGAAGATGGCGGCTGCGGCCATGCGGGTGGCGGACTCGAAGATGGGTGCATCGAGCGTCGCGGGTGTTACGGTGCCGACGAGCTTGCCAGGCATGTTCTCGATCCTGTGCCGCTACCGATGGAACACGGCATGAAGCGTGGAGTTCGACCCACCCTTGATGCGCCCGATACGTCGGTGAACAGCCTCTTTTTGGGCGACCTGGTCGCCCTGCGATGCGCTTTGAGGCGGATAACGCCGATCGCCAGTTGATCTGCCGTGCCACGTGGCTGCAAGGCCACGAAGACCTTGTTGAACATGCCCATGCGGCTTCGGCGGATGAAGCGGATGTGGTTCGTCTCGTGTGGGCCATAGAGCGCGGGTGCATCGCGCCAGCACAGCCGATTGCGGATCACGAGGATGGGCCCATAGCCTAGTCCTCCGCAGTCACCCGATCCGAGCCGCTGATCGTCCGCGTCAGCAATTCTAGCTCCTTCAGCAGCGAGCGCAAACGTTCAACTCCAAAGGTATCAGCGTAACGGTCTAGCATCGCCAATGTAGCGGTCGTAGTCTCGTCAACGAGTGCACGGCCTGCCGGAGTGATTGCAACGATCGAGCGACGTGCATCGATAGGGTCGACTTCTCGAGTGACCAGTTTACGGCCCTGGAGCTCTTTCAGAATACGGGTGACGCTCGGGGCCCGTAAAAGGGATTTAACTGCCAGCGTCGAGAGATCGATGGATCCTTGATCGATCAGCACCCGAAGTACGCGCCATTGCTGTTCCGTGATACCGGCATCGCGCAGGAGCGGCCGTACCGGCGCCATGACGGCCTCACGAGCTGCGAGAAGCCTTCCGGCAAGTGAACGCTGATAGGGTGGAAGTTGTCTCGGAACCATTTTGCTACTCTGCAACAGGACGGGTTGGTACGGCAACACTTCTCTTCCCGGCCGCCGCGGGACGGCGCATATCGTCCACGCGCCTGTCCATATTCTTGTGCACTGAAACGCCCATCCTTACAGCATTACGAATTGCCTGGCAGACTTCGCCACGCTTCGCCATTTCATGCAGCAGCTGACTATCGTGCTGAAATTAAGGCACGTAATTCAAAACTTTCGGCACAGTAGGCGACCTCTTGTAAACTAGGATCTCTTCGATCTCTCGACCCTGGTCGAATGAGTGGAGCCGCGCCAGCTCATAAATATTCACTTTGAGCGGGCGGCTGAACTCGAAAAATGCGGTCACTGTGCGGTGGTTTGGCGGCAGCTCAGGCCGGCCGCAGGGCAGCGGTCGGCTGCGTGGCGATCGGGCTCTACAACCCTGCATCGAAGGCATTCGCCGCGTGTTACGATCGGTCAAGTCGTCTCATCCCGTGCACCGACGGATATCGGGAAAAAAGACATGTAATGGCGTTTCGCCTCCTTCACTCGTTCATCGCCCCCGTCTCGCCCGTGGCGGGCGGGCGGGCATGTTCCCGCACAAAGCTGTCGAGCATGGCGCGCGCTCGTTCTCTGGCGACCGGAAGCGCCATTGCATGTTCGATCTCTGCGATACGCCCGGACAGCAACCGAACATCGTCACGCTTCTGGAACGCCTGTTCGAGCATCTCGCTGATACCGGCCACCGCTTCCAGCCGCTGCTGGTCAAAGCCCTCGAAGGAAAGACGAGGACTACCGAAGGTTACACGAGTCGCGTATCGAAGCTTGCGTTGCAGTACGAGATCATAGGCGGCCCCTTCGGACGACGCGATCCGAACGCCCTCTCTGTCGAGTTCTTCGACGGCATGGAAGGTCGAGGAGGCCCATACCGCTGCTTTCGCCTCGATTTTCAGGTAGCCCGGCGTGAAATGGAAAAGGCCGGCTCGAGCCGGATCTGCAGCGAGGAATGCAACGTCCCAGGCGTCACCGGCTTCCGCAGCCTTCACCACCTCCCCCGCCGACGCGAAGCGGATGATCGTAACCGGGAGTCCAGCCCACCCGCCCAGCGCGTCTGCCAGCTCGGCCGCCGGCCCTCCAAGGGTTCCGTCACCCGAAACCGACACCGTCGCCGTATTGCCCACATTTACCGCGACCCGGATCATACCCTTCGGCGCGAGTTCTCGCAGGGCCTCCGAGGACCTCGCAGGCGACGTCATTCTGGCCGGAACCTGCCAACAAGGTTGTCTGCGGCGCGCGCAAGGAGGCCTACGTCTACGCCGACCGCCGTGAAGCTCGTGCCGAGGCTGATGCACCTCTCCGCAAACGTTACATCACCGGTCAAAATGCCGGCAGGCTTCCCGCAGGCGACGATCCTGGCGATGGCATCCTCGACTGCATGTACGACAACCGGGTGGTCGAGCTTGCCGATGTACCCCAAGCTCGCAGCCAGATCGCCCGGACCGATAAAGACGCCGTCGACACCCTCGACACCTGCGATTGCTTCAAGCGCATCGAGCCCCGCCTGCGTCTCGATCTGGACGACCAGGCAGATTTCGTCGGCCGCCTTGTGCGCATAGTCTGCGATGCGCCCGAACTGCGTGGCGCGCGTGAGCGCGGACACCCCGCGGATGCCTGCTGGGGGATAGCGCACCGCGGCAACGGCTGCCTCCGCCTCCGCAGCCGACTGCACATAGGGGATGAGCAGGCTCTGCGCGCCGACATCCAGGAAACGCTTGATCAGCACCGGGTCATTGCTGGCGGGGCGCACCACCGGGGCAAGACCCGCATAGCCGGAGAGCGCCTGCAATTGCGCCATGACCGTCAGCACATCGCCTGGTGAATGCTCGGTGTCGAGCAGCAACCAGTCGAAGCCGGCTCCGGCCACCGCCTCCGCCGCAAACGCAGTAGAGAGCGTCGACCAGAGACCGATTTGCTGACGTCCCTCGCGGAGCGCCTGTTTGAAGCGGTTGCCAGGAAGCGTGATCATGTGAACGACACGCCAATCGCGCCCAACGGGCCGTAGTCGGCATGGATCACGTCGCCTGGCGCGATGTCGACCGGACGAGTGAAGGAGCCGCCGAGCACGATCTGCCCCTTTTTCAGTCCGGCGCCCACCGCATGAAGTTTGTTCACCAGCCAGGCAATCCCCGCCGCCGGATGGCCCATCACCGCCGCCGACACCCCGGACTCCTCGATGAGGCCGTTCTTCGACAGGGTGGCGCCCACCCAGCGGACATCGACATCGTACGGGCGAACCGGACGACCGCCGATGACGATTGCAGCGAAGGCTGCATTGTCGGCGATCGTATCCACAATCGCACGAGGAACCTCCGTGCGATAATCGATGATCTCGAGCGCCGGCACAATCACCTCGGTTGCGCGCATGACGTCGTAGATACGCTTGCCAGGGCCCTCCAGGTCTTCGGCCATGACGAAGGCGAGTTCCACCTCCAACCGTGGCTTCAGGTAATTGGCGGCCGGGATCACTGCCCCGTCATTGAAGAGGGCGTCATCGAGGATGCGGCCATAGTCCGGTTCCGTCATCTTCGAGGCCATCTGCATCGCTCGGCTGGTCAAGCCGATCTTGTGGCCTGCGACATGCGCGCCGTTGGCAATCCGCGCCGCCGCCCAGAGATCCTGAACGCGGTAGGCATCCTCGATCTGCATCTCCGGATAAAGCTTCGAGAGCTGCGGCGTGGCTATCTTCGTCGCCTCAGCCTCCAGTATGGCGTCGGCGGCTTCGCGGATCTGAACGTCGGTAAGCATGGTGACCTCGGTGACGATGGAGACGAATCAGCTATTTGATCGGAGCGCGGGGCAGCACGGCCTCGCCGCGCTCCATCACGTAAACGTGGTCCAATGTGTACCACGGCAGGGGCATGCACGGGTCCGTAGGGTGCGGCTCATCGTGGCGCACATAGTCGCCGGTCGTGGCTTCGGTGACGCCGAATTGCACGTCCGTGTCGATGTGCGGATCAGTCGGATCGTAGATCTGGCTGATCAGCACTTTGTACCCAGGTTTAACGATCAGCGCATGGAGATGCGCCGGACGATAGGGGTGACGACCCTGCGCGGCTAGCAGCTGTCCCACGACGCCGTCTGTCGGGATAGGATAGCCGCCCATCTTGATCGTGCGGAGCCAGAAACGTCCGTCCGCATCGGTGATGAACTTGCCGCGCAGGTTCATGTCGGCCTGCTCCGAGTCCTGATTCTCATAGAAGCCGACGGGAGACGCATGCCATATGTCGACTTCGGCGCCTTCGACCGGCGCGCCGTCGGCGTCTACCACGCGCCCGTTGACAAGCAACGGAGCGCCCGATGTCTCGGATCTTACGATGGTTCCTCCATTTTCGGTTGGCGGGGAGTGCATCCGCCAGAACGGTCCCAGAAGGTTCTGGGATGTCTCCTTCTGCCCCTTGTCGCCGTTGTTGAGTAAGCAGACGAGCGCGGACACGCCCAGCGAGCCAGCCATAAGCACCGCCTCGTTGTGCGTGTCGGTCGCCTGCTTCCCAATTTGATTGATGATGGCGGTAGCTTCTCGGAATTCGCCTTCGGTCAATCGGACATCGCGGACAAAGCCGTGAAGATGTTTGATCAATGACGACATGATCTCGCGCAACCTGGGATCCGGGGTGCGCTGCATCACCGCCATTACCGCAGGTGTTACATCACTCTCGTAACGGATCATTTCTTCCCCCAATACAAATTCACAACGATGACAACGGGCTGGACGCAGCTGACATCACGATCCGTGCTCCAGCCAATCCATTAGAGAGCGCTTTGGGTTTACGGACCGACACCGAAACCGTGGTCACGCCAGGTTGCCTGAGGCATTCCTCCGCCAATTGCTTCGCGAACGTCTCTACAAGTCCGACGTGCTGCTCGGCCAATCGCCCGGCTATCCGCGCGATCAGGACATAGTCGAGTGTCTCAGCTAAATGATCCTCTGCCGGGGGATGAACCTCGGCTTCGACGTTCACGACTAGTGGCTGCCGACGCCGCCTCTCATCATCGTGTACGCCGATGTTAGCTTGAACCACCAGATCTGTAAGCGTAACGAAACAGCGAAGAGGGACTGCCACTTCATCGGCTGCCGTAAATCGCCGATCTACGCTCCCGCGTAACTCCTGGCACCGGCTGCCAGAGACTTTTGAAGAACCTTTGGCACCGTGGACGACTTGCGCGGGAAGCGCTTCAGCCAAATCCGTAGCATGAGACGATGCAGCCACCGGTCGCACCTCAACTCTGGAAGACGATCGTGCGCGCACCGCTCAGCAATACGCGATCCTGAAGATGATATGTCACCGCTCGCGCCAACACCCGACGCTCGATATCCCTTCCCTTCCTGACTAGATCATCAGGGGAATCGCTATGACTGATCTGCTCGACGTCTTGCGCGATGATAGGGCCCTCATCGAGATCGGCCGTCACGTAATGCGCGGTCGCGCCGATCATTTTCACACCGCGATCGTAGGCTTGATGATACGGCTTGGCGCCCTTGAAGCCAGGCAGGAAGCTGTGATGTATATTGATACATCGGCCCGAAAGGTAGCTGGCGAGATCATCGGAAAGGACTTGCATGTAACGCGCAAGCACGACGAGATCGGCTTGCGTCTCCTCAACAATCGCCTTTATCTGCGCTTCCTGCTGCGACTTGGTCTCCTTGGTAACCGGCAAATAGTGAAATGGGACACCATCGAGGATGGATATATTAAGGGTTTCTCGCGGATGATTGGAGATAACCCCCACGACATTCATCGGAAGTTCACCGATTCTTTGTCGGTAAAGGAGATCTCCAAGGCAGTGATCAAATTTTGATACAAGTAGAAGGACATTCTTGTGCGTGCTGACAGGAGAGATTTTCCATTCCATTCGCTGTGAATTCGCCAGGTCATCGAAAGCACTGAACAGTTTCTTTGCCTCGCCGTTCAGAACGTCGAATACAACGCGCATGAAAAAGCGGCCGGTCTGCGATTCGTCAAATTGCTGAGCTTCAGCGATGTTGCCGCCATTCTCAGCCAACGAACCCGCAACAGCGGCGACCAAGCCCGGCCGGTCGTCACATGACAGCGTAACTACGAATCGCTCATACAAGACCGTCTCTCCTGATGCCGTATGGATCATAAGCCATACTTAACATGTGTAGCAAATGCTTTTGCCCTCGAAGCCCTGGGTGCCGGTCACGCGATCAGTCGGAGGGAAAGTGGTCGGCTACAACGACGTGCCCAGTGCCACTGATGGAACTAGACCCGGCATCGGCTTCTCATCGCAATCTAGATCCAACGCGTCTCGCAGGGCGTCGAAGCGATGCGAGCCGATGAGGCTTTTCGGTTTCCCCACGAGCCTCAAGAGCCCCGAGGGACATTTCGCTTGCATTCTCGCCTTGACCTTCACCTTTGCCTTGCGTGAGCGGCGATCGTTGGGATGCTCGCGGGCAACGACGTTACCCGGTGTTGCCGACCCCGCAATTAGACGCGACCTGAGCCTGGGCGCGAGCAAGAATCGCGCACGTGTCGGTCAAAGAGCTTGCCAGAGGGTGCCCTGGGACAAGGTCAGTGCCGCGTCAGCAGTTTGGCACAAGTCAACGACGTTGGAGCTTGCCGCAGAGATCGAAGCAGTGACCTGGACGAATCCAGGCCACTGCACTGCACCGTAAGAGTCAGATCCGATCCCCTGATGCGAGATAAGCGTGAATATCCCGCCACAAATTCAGAAAAATACGATCATGAAGATTGCGGCTTCGATATTTCCGACTTCAGATCATTACGGCTCACTTAACCTAGAACTCGTAGCTAAGCGACACTCCATAGGTACGTGGTGCTCCGCGCACACCCTGGTTGTAACCGCCAGGATTGTTGCCGGCACTCAAGAAGGTGTAATATTTTTCCTTAGTGATATTTTTAGCAAAAATCCCAAGCGTCGGCCCGGTGTCGCTGGTCTGCCAGCTGAGCTGGGCATTGAGTAGGCCGTACGACGGCTGCTTCAGAATATTGTCCGGTCCAGCAAAAAATCCGCTGCTGTAGGCATAGTTCGCGCTGGCATTTATTTCGCCGCTCGCGAGGGGAACCTTATAGTTGAACCCGATATTCCCGCTGAAATCTGGAGCATAAGGTAGTTCGTTACCCGCGGCGCTGCCCGGGATCGGATCGTTGCCCCCGCCCGCACTAATGGGCAAAGGAACGAGGAATTGCGCGTTTGGATAGGACTTGAACTCCGACTTCGACACAGCAAAACCGCCGCTGATGCTCAGATTCTGGGACGGCTGGATGACGAAGTCGGCGTCGAACCCATAAATCTCCGCTTCGGCGCCGTTCTGTATCAGCGCGGATACAGGAGTGAACACAGTCACTTGGAGCTGCTTATACTTGTACAGAAATGCAGCCGCATTGAAGCGCAGGATCCGATCAAACAATTCTGTCTTCAGACCGACTTCATAGGCATCGAGAATCTCCGGTTCGACAGGCGCGGCGTTGGGGCCGCCAGGCGGCACGCTATTGTAAATTCCGCTCTTGAAGCCACGATTGGCGGAGACATAGCCGAGAACGTCATCGGTGAACTTGTGGTCGAGCGATACGCGCCACGTGAACTTCTTAAAAGTTTTTCGCGCGTCGGTCGGGTCGACAACGACCTGACCGCCTCCGAATGCCGGCAGAAAGCTCAAAATCGTATTACCAGTGATCGTCCGTCGTTCGATATTGTAACGGCCACCAACAGTAACGTTCGTTCGCTCGCCAAGCGGGATCGTTGCCTGGCCGAAAGCGGCGCCTGATTTAGTGCCCGTAAAGGCATTGAAGTTTAGGCGTTCGAGGGGGGCGATAGCCGTTCCGGTGATGAAGAACGGATCGTAATCCGAGCTACCGTTCAGATAAAAGAGACCAGCGACCCACTGAACGCGGCTCGATGCTAAAGAGGCAATTTGAAATTCTTGGGAGAATTGTTCTTCCTTCTGGACGATTTCAGCCTCGGTTCGAAACGCGGGTACTGGGGTCGCACCCCACAACATATGCCTGCGCGACTTGCGATAGGCGGTGATGGTCTGAATCCTAAAGCTGTCGAATTCGTGGTCCCACTGAAGGCTGGCGCCACCGCCCTCGAAGTTATTGTCTGGCTGCGTCGCCATGGAAATATCATAGGGCCGGCCATTGAACAGGTATGGATCACCAACGACCGCGAACGGCGCTACAGCGCCGGACGCGATATATTGCGCCAAATCCGGCCGCGCCCCGGCAACCGTCGTTCCAGGACCATATTGCGACGTGCTGCCATCCATCATCCGATAGCTGACAAGCAGGCTTCCTGTCGATTTGAAGAAATCGCCGGCTAGACGAAACTCGTCTCGATCGCTGGGCGTGAAGAGCATTTTGGAGCGGACGACGTATTCATTGCCCTTATAGGCATCCTCGCCCGTCCCAATGTTTTTGCCCCATCCTTCGCCCTGAAGCGAGACGAAAGCGGCGACATCGGCAGCCAACGTAGGCGATAGGCCGCCGGTCAAATAGGCCTGTGCAGTGAAGGTGTCGTAGTTAGCGTATTGGAGAGCCGCCTCGCCTCCGAAATCCTGCTTTGGATCACGCGTGCGGACGTTGATGACACCGCCGGTCGCATTTCGACCGAACAAGGTCCCCTGAGGACCCTTCAGCACCTCGACCTGATCGATGCTGTTGAGCTGCAGCATGGCCCCGGCCATGCTGAGGACGTAGACACCGTCGATGTAGGTCGCGACCGAATTCTCGGTCCCTGCCGGGACGGCACTGGTTCCAACGCCGCGAAGATGGGCCTGAACGCCGACTCCGGAAACCTGGAGGGTCAGACCGGGAACTAACTGAGCGATCTCAGCCGTGCTCCGAACACCAGAGGTCGCCAAGGCTTCCGAGGTCACTGCGGTGATGGCAATCGGCACATCCTGCAGGCGCTCGTTCCGCTTGTTAGCCGTGACAATAATTTCGTTGGGAGTGCCAATGTTGTCGGCAGGCATCGAATCTGCCGTAGTATCCTGGGCACTTGCGGGCGCAGACAGGACGATGCCGCATGAAGCTACAGACGCTGCCAAAACTGCCCGGAACTGTAAAGACTTTTTCATCTTCTCTCCCCTTAACCTGATATCGGCGGGTGTTATTAAATCTCCCGCTCGATAATCACGAATTCGCCAATTGCTTAGTATCTCCGCATGGTGCGCGCGCTACGGAATACCTGCATGTTCAGCCACCGCGTCACCCGCAATGCCGTTCGCGCTTTTGTTCCGATCCACTCGCTGTCGAATCGCTCATCAAATCACTGAAGAACGCTCGACCGTGGACCACGGGATAAACTTATCATGTTAAGTAGTCAACCCTGCCGATTGCATGATGGTGCCGGAGCCTGCGTACTGAGACAAATCGCTGTCGCCTCGCCCCAAGGCCGATCGCACGCCGCGCCGCTGCTGCCCGACTGGCGCACTGCAGCGGCGCTAAGATCGTTTCCGGCAGCTTTAGCTGCGGTGATTTTATGATCGACGGTCTGCCGGAGCCGCGCTCGACTGGTGAGGCGAGCAATGGTGGATCGCGCCGGACGCATGGATCAGCCAGAGGCAGCTTACATGACGCCTCCAATGCCGCGCGGAAACGGAAGGCTGCCCTGCCAGTTGTGCACGTCGCACGGCGCTGAACAGCCGCCGTCATGCGGGCAGGATCTATGTTCGCCCTAGCAAATCATGGCGGCAACAACGGGCATAGTGCCGTGAGGGGGCCTTTCGCTGAAGCAGACCACGGCAGTCGGCACTGTTGCCATGGCGCCGTCGAAGGCCGCATCGCAGTGAGGAGGATCCGCCCCTAATGCGCTCGAGGCTTTGCATACCATCCCGCTTGGAACTGTGGGTTTTGCAGGCCGTTGACTACTTAACATGGTAAGTATATCGGGTTACGAACGGGCTGACGATGCTCGGTGAGTCGATGAGCGTTTTGCCGTTAAGAGGGTCAACATGAAGGCACGACTGGCGCGGTGGACGAGGCGAACGCTCAACGCGTAGGAATCCCGTAGTTGTGTCCGCGCAAATATACCAAGAGAATTTCTAGCGGCATGACCATCGAGCGCGACGTAGGCTCCCCGACACATCAGCACTGTGTCTCTTCGCAGTTCAGGCCGTCATGGTAGCGAAGATGTTGTGATAATTTTTGGGTATTGGAGTTTCGATGATGGAGCAAGCCGTACAGAACGCCAGGCCTCGCCTCGCGGATCATCGCACGCCCTTCGTTTTCAACGAGTGGTATGTAGCCGCACTTTCTCACGAAATCGGACAGGAGTTGAAGGCGCGCGTGCTGCTTGGCCGTAGCATCCTCCTGTATCGAACTGAGGATGGGGCGATCGCTGCGCTTCGAAATCGCTGCCCTCATCGTTCGCTGCCGCTTGATCGGGGATTCCGAGATGGAGACAACGTAGTTTGCGGCTACCATGGCCTCACGTTCGCTCCCACGGGGAAGTGCGTTAAGGTGCCGTCGCAAGAAAAGGTTCCACCGATGCTGAACGCGCGCGCCTATCGGGTTGTCGAACGCGCGCCCTTTGTCTGGATCTGGATGGGCGATGAGGATCAGGCTGACCCCGCAACCATCCCCGATCATTCATGGCTTTCGCAACCCGATTATGCCGCTTTTGATGGCTATCTCCATTGCCGCGCCAACTATGTCAGGCTCCATGAGAATGTTCTCGACGTCACGCATTTTCCTTTTGTTCACGGCGAAGCTGTGGGGGGGCTCGACTTTATCGCCGTTCCAGCGCGGATCGAGGTGGCAGGCGACAGCGTTGCGACTATTCGCCGTCTGGAAGGACAGGAAGTCAATCCGAGTTTCGGCAATGTTATCGGCAACACTGGGCACCGCGTAAACCGGACTTCGGAGTCGCGGTTCGTGAGTCCAGCTTGCAACTTTGCGCATGCAACGATCGACGATCTCGATGGTGGTGTGGGCGGACGCACCAATTTCAACATCAAATTTGTACACTGCTTCACCCCGGAAACCCCACATACCTCGCACTATTTCTATGCAAGTGCCCGTGACGCTAGGGTCGACGATAAGGAACTCACGCGCCGGAACGAGGAGATAATCCGCGCAACATTTATGGAGGACGATGCCGTGCTTGAGCTGGTCGAGGACTGTTGGATCAATGACGACAGTTCCGATTATGAGGAGCTGAGCATTCTCGGCGACAGGGCCGGGCTCCAGATGCGCCACATTATCAGCCGCCGAGCGGCGAAGGAAGAACGGCTCGATGAATCCAACCGCATCGGCGGAGGCTCGAGTAAGCCAAAGAAGTAATGGCCCTTGCACAGCATTGGCATGCGCGGCAGCCATATGAGGCGCCCGACATCTCGCGGCTCGTAGGGTGGCCTCCATCAGGCGCCTGCTGCGCAGCAATTCGCACGTGCAGCCGAATACCTCGGCGATCGAGGTCGTCGCCGCCCGCCCCGAGGGATAACCGCTCCGCGCTCGTCCACCTCCCGCGCCAAACGGTTGCCCAATCCAGGCGAAAACTGGTTGCCGAAGATTACTCGTCGAGGCTTTCTTCTCGCCGATAGGAGCCTCTAGAAAACCGCGCACGCTTCAGGCCGTCTCGATCCCCGCGACGACAAGCTTGCCGCTGAATGCCTCGCCGCGATTCAGCTCACTGCGATGCGGCTGCCGCTTCGGACTTAAGCACCTGATCCGCGGGAAGGGGGGAAAGCTACGGTGCGATCGCCAAAGTTGACTACTTAACATGATAAGTTTATCGAATTGACCATGCGCGGGCAATGTTCTGTGAGTCGACAAGCAATTTGGGTTGAGAGGGTCAAGATGAAGGCAGGAACGACGCTGAGGATGAGGCGGCCGCTCAACACGCCGGAATTCCGTGGCTCCCGCCCGCGCGAATACGTCAGGACGATTGCTGACGGCATGATCATCGAGCGGGACGTACGTGTTCCGACGCGCGAGGGTTTTGACCTTTTTGCCGACATCTTCCGGCCGATCGACGAGGCCCCCGCCGGGACAATCGCCGTTTGGACGCCATACGGTAAACATGACCCGGCGCCGCTTGCGAAAATTTTTCCGAACGCGGGGGTCCTACCTGAGTGGCAATCCGAATATACGATCTTCGAGGCGCCGGATCCGCTCTATTGGGTCTCAGCTGGCTATGCCGTCGTCGTCGCTGATGCTCCGGGTACATGGCATGCGACGACCCATGCCACTTATCTCGATCGACGCGAAGCAGAGGCGTTTTATGACCTCATCGAATGGTCGGGAACGCAGCCGTGGAGCAACGGAAAGGTTGGATTGTCGGGCGTTTCTTATCTCACGTGCTCGCAATGGCAGGTCGCGGCGCTCAATCCACCGCATCTCGCTGCCATCAACCCTTGGGAGGGCTGGACGGACATCTACAATGAAATCGTTCGCCACGGCGGAATCCCCGAAACCCACTTCTGGCCCTATATTCAAATGCGATGGGGCGCCTCCGACACACGGGTTGAAGACCTCTGGGCCATGGCTATCGAACACCCGTTCTACGACGATTATTGGGCATCGAAGGTTGCACCGCTCGAGCAGATCACCGTCCCGGCCTATGTCGTAGCGAGTTGGAGCGATCACGGTTGCCACACGCGCGGCACGATCGAGGGTTACAGACGCATATCGTCCGAGCAGAAATGGTTGGAAGTGCACGGTGGTAAGAAGTGGGGACATTATTACCAGCCAACCTCAATCAGCCGCCAAAGGTTGTTCTTCGACCATTTTCTGAAGGGTGAGCCGAACGCAGTCCCCTCCTGGCCGAAAGTTACCTACCAGCTCCGTGAGCGCCACGGCAGTCATACTGTTCACGAAACGGAACACTGGCCGATCGAGAACACGCACTATCAGCGCTTATATCTGCACAGTGATCAGTCGCTGCAAACAGACGCTCCGACCACCCAGGAAACGGTGAGTTATGACTCGCTGGACGATGGCGGCGCGGTGGTCTTCGACTACCGGTTCGACCACGCTACCGCGGTTGTAGGTTACGCAAAGTTGGTGTTGAACGTATCCACCGACACGGGTGACGACCTCGATTTGTTCATCACCGTGGACAAGTTGGACCAGGAGGGACAACGGGTCGGTTTTACGCATTATCAGTCTTACGAGGACGGTCCCGCGGCTTTCGGATGGCTTCGTGTGTCGCGGCGGGAACTTGATCCAATCCGGTCGACGGAACACCGGCCTGTGCTCGCGAACAAGCGAGACCTGAAGTTGCAGGCAGACGAGACAGCGGAAGCGCAAATCGAAATTCTGCCCTCGGGTACCTTTTTCGAGGCGGGATCGACGTTGCGGATCACCGTGAAGGGGCGTGATATTTTTACGCGTCCCAAGCCGCTGCTCTATATGCGCCATGAAGACAGCGTTAACCTCGGAATGCACAACATCCACGTCGGGGGGCAAGCTGCGTCTTACCTCGACATTCCTATCATCTCGGGCAATCAGATCGAGCTTGCGGCTTAGGGGTTTTTCCAGCGTTGAGCGCAGTCTGCTCTACCGAATGTCAGGAGGCTCATGGGCCAGATTATTCACGACAGCGCCCGTAAAGCGAAGGCATCTCGTCGAGCACGGGGCAGTCAAGCGGGCCTGACACAACTGACGGGGCGCTGCGGCATATGCGGTTCGCGGTCAGCTTCAACAAGGATGAAGAAGGCGAATATTCGTTCAAGGTGCAGACCGCCTCTCTCCGCCGTTCGCCGCTTGGCGTTCGAAACGAGATCAACGAGCCTGAATACTGGTCCACGCGAGAACATATTCAGGTTAACCTGCAAGCAGAGAGGATGCTAACATGCCGTCGCTGACCCACCCAATTCTGAAGGGTAATTACCGCAGGCGGGAGGATGGGCTTGTCGAGGTGGTTGCGCCAGATGGGACGACAGGCGTTTTCGATGGTGACGGGAACTGGATAAACGGCGACCTGCGAACCGCCGATGCGGCGCTCTGCTACTGGATCGCCAAGGTTTCGAGTGCTTCACGACCAAGCTCGCTTGGCGGAAAGTCGGAATAATGGATCAGCACAAGAGGTTGTTATGAACAAGAGCGTCTCCGTCCGCCGGCATCCAGAGCAGCCTTCGAGCTATGACGAAGCATTGGACAGGGACAGTCGCCCTGTTCCTCCCATTCTTCGTGAGCGCGGCGACACCGATGTGGGCCCCCTGGCCGTCCCAACCTCGTGGTACTTCGACCGGGATGTCGCCGAGATCGAACGCGAGCGCATCTGGCGGCGGACCTGGCAGTTGGCCTGCCGCCAGGAAGATATTCCAGAGGTGGGCGACACGTTCCTCTACGATGTAGCCGACCTGTCGATCGTGATCGTCAGGTCAGGCCCGGACACGATCAAGGGTTTCTACAACGCATGTCTGCATCGAGGCGTGCCGCTGCGTAAGGCGCCCGGCCGCGTGCGGTTCCTGCAGTGCCAGTTCCATGGGTTCACCTGGACCCTGAACGGCAAGTGCACCATGATGCCCCATGAACATGAGTTCTGTGCCGCCAAGAAGGATCTTGCGCTTCCGGAGGTCAAGATAGGATTGTGGGATGGGTTCGTCTTCATCAATCCGGACAGTGATGCTCAACCCTTCGATGAATATTTTGCCGGCCTGTCGCGCCATTTCGAACGGGTGGATTATGCCGATCGAGTGAAAACCGTCCATGTTGCCAAGGTCTTCCCTTGCAACTGGAAGCTTCTGCATGAAGCTTTCATGGAATCTTGGCACACCCCCTACACGCATCCCCAGTTTGGACAAATTGTGAACGAGGATTGTTCGCATCAGGATGCATTCGGAAACTTTTCCCGTGGCATCGTCGCACAGGGATTAGCCAGCGATGCGGTGCCGGACACGCCCACAGCGCAGAAGATCCTGGAGATGTCGCTTGGCAGGATGGAAGACGATGAGCCATTGCCGCCGGTCCCGGAGGGTGTGTCGTCGCGACAGGCCTATGCAGCCGCCGTCCGCGAACAGCTCGGCCCGGTGGCAGGTCCGATCATTGATCAGATGTCGGATTCGGAACTGATCGACATCTTCTATTATACACTGTTCCCAAATACGGAGATGTTCGGTGCATCCATCGGTTTGGTTTTGCGGTTCCGTCCGTACGGCGATACGCCAGACGAGAGCATCATGGACATCATGATGATGACCCCTGTTCCGGAAGGGAGCGAACGTCCTGCCGCGGCAAAGATGCGCCTCTTGGAAACCGATCAGGACTTCACGGCAGCGCCCGAATTGGCATTTTTCGGCCCTTTCCTATCGCAGGATATCGTCAACATGAACGCGATCCAGCGCGGCGTGCGGAACAACCAGCTCAAGCGGACTATGTTCGCAAGGAAGCAGGAGCTCAAGATCAGGCACTTCTACAGCCTTTGGCAGGAACTGACCGGTATCGAGAACCCGTATGCCTAAACGGTGTCAGTCAGAGGCTCGCCCATTCGGGCGGCCCCTTTGACCGACTAGCTTCGTCCTGAATCAGGTGCCGATGTTCCTCTCGGGGCTCGACTGAAAACAGTACTGCAATGAGAGAACGTCAAGCATCCCCGCGGTTTAGACTGGTGAAATGAAGACCTAGAGTTGCGACGCGCCGTGAGATTATTCGATTCTGGGCGAAGTTTGGCCGCGCCTGCCCTGAGGTTGTAACGCACCATGGCTCGAAGAAGGATTTGCCGAGATGCAGTTTTGTAAAGAAGTCCTGCGGTGATCGGCCTCGAGGGCAAGACCGCCATAATCCTCGGCGTATCCCGCGACAATCTCGGCCAAGCCATCGCTCTGCAATTCAAAAAGCTCGGCGCCAACGTATTCATCGGCGGCCGCAACGCGGCCACCATTGCGGAACTCGGTCAGAATATGGGGGTCGAGGCGCGCAGGTGCGACGTAACAAGTGCGCAAGATCTAGACAGCTTTGCTCGTGCCGTTGTCGATGCCCATGGGCATCTCGACATTGCCGTGAATGCCGTGGGTAAAAATCTGGTGGGCCCCTTCCTCGCGGTTTCGAGGCAGGAACTCGAAGCGATCGTGGAAACCCAGTTCATCGGATGTTTCCTGTTTTTGCAGGCAATGGTTGGTGCAATGGATCGAGGCGGATCGATCATTCAGATATCGTCAGTGACGTCGCAAGCATTGCTCCCTGATCACGCGGCGTACATGGCGACTAAGGCCGCCGGCGAAACCCTAGTCCGATCCGCTGCGCTTGATTTCGGTCCACGCGGTATTCGCGTGAACAGCCTATCGCCTGGCGCGACCCTCGATGCCCCGATGGCGAGGGAGATGATGGAAGACGACGAGGCGCGCGAGTTGATCCGCAATCTCATTCCACTGCGACGAATTGGCACGGCTGCTGACGTTGCTAACGCAGCGGCGTGGCTTGCGAGCGACGCATGCTTCGTGACCGGCGAGAACATCCAGGTCAACGGCGGGGTCGCTATGCACGCGCTCAGGATATAAACTGCGCCTCGGGTGACGGTCCCGTACGGGCGGCAAGGCTCTGAGAAGAAGTGAATTTTACCGGTAGGCCTGCGGAAGAACTCGCCCTCGCACCGCGTCCGGAAATGGCCTTGGTCGGGGATGCGCGCTCATGTTTGTTCAAGAGGGCGCCAGTCGATCTGCTCGATGAAATGCAGAGCTCAGCCCTGATCGATCATTGTGCTCATTTGCGCAAGAATGTTGACAGAACTTGCTGGCCGAACCATGCACTTGCGAGGCGCATTCATAGTAAGTTGGACGCGACGTTGCGGCGAGCAGCAATGTGAGAGCATTGCCGACCCGACCAAGATCGAAGGTCTGGAGAGAGTTGATGACGCACAAGGATAGGGTTGCCGTGATTACCGGGGCTGCAGCGGGCATCGGCCAAGCCACGGCAGTAGGTCTCGCTAAACGTGGCGCGGTCGTGGTTGGCATCGATCTGGTCGAAGCGTCCGAGACCGGCAGGATCGTCGAAGCGGCCGGCGGCGAATGGCTAGGCATCAAGGCCGATGTCTCTTTGCCCGACCAGGTTTCGACAGCGGCTCAGGCCGTCCTCGCAGCGTTTGGCCGGGTTGATATCCTCGTGAACAATGCTGGCATTTTCCCAAAATGCGCTTTTGACGATCTGACATACGAGGAATGGAAACGCGTTCTGACGATCAACCTGGATTCGCAGTTCCTAATGAGCAAAGCGTTCGTGCCTTCCATGAAGGCGGGCGGATGGGGGCGGATCGTCAACCTTACCTCGGGTTCGGTCCAGATCGCTGCTGATGACTTTACAGCTTATAAGGCGAGCAAGATGGGCGCCATTGGCCTGACCCGAGGCATGGCAGCCGACCTCGGTCGTTTCGGGATCAATGTGAACGCCGTAAGTCCGTCGCTCACCCGAACGACAGGAGTAATGGAATATGGCGCAAAGGATCTCCTTGAAACGATCGCCAATGCACAGGCGATCAAGCGTGTGTCCGAACCGGAAGATGTTGTGGGCTTGATTCTGTTCCTGACAGCCCAAGACTCGCACTTTGTCACCGGCCAAACGATTTTTGCCGATGGCGGCATCACCTACAGGTAGGTGAGAAGCGGCAGAAACCGAGGAAACCTATTAACAGGACGCTACACCGTAAAGGTCTTGGCACAGCGAGAGACCGGGAGTTCAAAAGCGTTCACCCGGTCCTGATCGTGCCGGTGGCCAGATCGTCGCCGCTCAGAGCCAAGGGCGTCACGAGCGAACCTGCAGCCGACGCCGGGCTCGGCGGGTTCGCCAGCGCGACCAAAAGCCATGTGCCGGCTGAGACAATCGTATTCCGGATCGAACTCATCAGGACGGTCGACACCGACTCGTCCGCGATGCCGATGCTGGGTGGAGGGAGGCCATTGCGCCAACCGAAATGGCCAGGCCTCCAAAATTGTAGCAAGTGTTGGAGCTGCGGTTGAGCTCGATGATCATAAGCCGTGTTTTAACGAGGTCAAAGAGCTTGATATTCGAGCGGTCGTCAACCGCGTTCTCTGTTCCTCCGTTCGCTGGCAGAGCACCAAAGGGCTGCTCCGGATATGAGATCCTGCTCGGAAGAATGAGAAAGATAATTGACATTCTCTGGAGTTTGGATGTAGCTCTTTGCGCGCCGCGCATCGGACATCAACCCAAACAATTGATCCGGGTCGAGAGCCGGGAGAGTAGCAGCGGCGCCACCAGAGTCTGGCATGCATGCGCCAGAACCGCTCGATCATGTCCGGTCAGGGCATTCGGGGTGACTCGTAAGGAGGAGGCGGTGCATGCCAGGTTGGGATCTAAATTCGCCCGCGGAGAATCAGCGTGTAGCGGAAGACTGGCTCGAGCAATTTGAACGGACGCTGGCGAGCGGCGATTTTGTCGGGACCGCTGGCTTGCTCCAGCTAGACAGCTATTGGCGCGATCTCCTGGCAATAGACTGGCGCTTCACAACGCTTCAGGGCGTGGCGGAAATCCGGGCGTGGCTCTTGAGCATGTTTGTAAAGAATCCCGCCTATAATTTCCGGCTTGAAGCGCAGCCTTATGTAGCGGCGCTCGGGCAAGTCGCGCAGACGCTCGACTTCTTTTTCACCTTCGAGACCGCAATCGCATTTGGACGCGGTCACATCCGGCTCGTACAAAATGAACACGATGAGCCTTCCCGCGCCTTCACCGTGCTTACGAGTATGAAGGACCTCAAGAGCGTTCCCGAACGTGCAGGCCGCAACCGCTTGGCTGAGCAACCGCTGGCTGCCAACGACCAAACCAACCCTTTCGCGGACTCAGATCCCGACGTTGTCATAATCGGAGCCGGGCAATCCGGACTGATGCTCGGCGCGCGGCTAGGCCGTCTCGATGTCAAAACGTTGATTGTCGATCGTGAAGACCGCGTCGGAGATAATTGGCGAAACCGCTATCGTGCGTTGAAGCTTCACAACGACATCAGCATGAACCACTTTCCCTACCTGCTATTTCCGGAAAGTTGGCCGAGGTATCTGCCAAAAGACAAGGTCGCCGACTGGCTCGAGTTTTACGCGCAGGCGATGGATCTCGATATCTGGTGCGCTACGCAACTCGAAGGCGCGGAGTTCGATCCGGTCGAGAAGCTCTGGACCGTTTCGCTACGATTGGCCGACGGCACCGCTCGCATCATGAAGCCGAAGCATGTCGTTAGCGCCATGGGCGTGAGCGGCTTGCCGAGGGTGCCACATATCCCAGGGATCGACGAATTCCGCGGCCTCGTAATTCATTCAAGCCAGCCGTTCGACGATATCGAAGTAAACGGCAAGAAGGCGGTGATCGTGGGTGCTGGCACGAGCGCTCATGACATCGCGCAGAACTTTTGCGGTCGCGGCGCCGATGTTACCATGATCCAGCGCTCGTCCGTCACGGTGTTGAGCCTGGAGCCGGGCGCCCAGCGAGTCTATGAGGCTTATCGCGATAACGATGGCATCCGGCCCATCTATGACACTGACTTGATTGGCGGAGCCACACCCTATCCCCTGATTGGCAGATTGCAGGGTCCGCTCAGCCGGTCGATCAAGGAGGGGGATCGCGCGTTGCTCGACGGGCTCCGTGCTGCCGGCTTCCTGCTCGACAACGGTGAGGACGATACCGGCTTTTATATGAAGCTGCTCCGCTATCATGCGGGCTATTATCTGAATGTCGGGGCCTCCGATCTTATCGTCGATGGCAAGATAGCCGTCCGATCTGGCGTGGGTGTAGAGCGCATGACCTCAGACCAAGTCCTGCTGAGCGATGGAGCGGCGCTAGACGCCGAGATCGTCGTGCTGGCCACCGGCTATCTTCCTTTGCAGGAGCAGGTCCGTACGCTGTTCGGAGACAAAGTGGCGGACAAGATCGGGCCGATCTGGGGAATCGGCCCCGACCATGAGTTGAGGAACATGTTCGCTCCCACGGCGCAGGAAAATTTTTATGTACTCGGCGGCGGCTTCCCTGGAACCCGGTTCTACTCTCGCTTTACCGCGCTATACATCAAAGCAGCGCTCAGCGGCCTGGTGCCGCCGCGCCCGACCGGGTTCGGATCTCAACATATCGACAATGCGTCACATGATCGCGGGCGGGAAGCGGTCGGTGCGGGCTATCCATGAGCGCTCAAAAGCAGCCTGGAAGATGTAGCGATGGCGGACTGACAGACTTCCACGCTCGCGCAGATTGGAATGGCCTGTTGCTGCGGTGGCTATCATTGGCAGGGCTGGTGCCACCTGAGCCACTATCGCCTGCGTCACGTTACATTTGGCGCTACGGAGACACGCGGCCTTATCTTTTCCAGGGATCAAAGCCGATCGATGCTGATGTAGCCGAGCGCCGCATCCTGAGGCTGCAAAACGAGGGTATGCCACGCGAGGCGAAGATCGTGCGAAACCTTTATGCCGCCTCGCAGATCATCCAGCCCGGCGAGATCGCGCACCACCATCACTATACCTTGACCGCGCTACGCTTGATTATCGAGGGACACGGTGGGTCGACATCGGTCGATCGTGCGCCGACCAATATGGAGCAGGACAATTTCGATCCGCACTTTAAGTATCGATTTCGTTTCGCCGGTTTGCTGAACGGTGATTGGGCGATCGCTACGATCGCGAACTGGATACCGATGTTCTTCCAAAGGACGACGCGCTCAGGATTATCGACCCACCGACAGTACCGTCTTTGTCGCCGTCGAGGGATCCGGACGTTCGAAGGACAGAGGTCTCGCTTAGCTGGACCAAGAGCGATGGCTTCGTCGTGCCGAGCTCGGCGAAGAGTTGGTACAAAGGACGCGAGCATTCCGTGCTTTTCAGAGCTTCCGACCGGGCCGTGCAGGAAAAGCTGGGGCATTGGCGGGAATGTGCCAGCGCTGCATGAATTCCGGCAGCACGCTTTTCATCCTGCAACTCGGGCAATATCGTCCGGAGTAGATTGATGAAGTTGTGCCGCTTCAACGACGCTCGACTTGGCTTGGTTGAAGGCGACCTAGTCTATGATGTAACGGACGCAACACGGATATTGCCTAGCTTAAGCTGGCCAGTGCCAGCCGCCGATCTCCTGATTGCGAATCTCGACGCAGTTGTTCAGGAAGCCTCTACGCTCAAGCAAGGAGCAACCACGTATCATGTCCGACAAGTGCGGTTGCTGAGCCCCGTCGCTAATCCGACGAAGGTGATTGCCGCGCCGGTCAACTACCTCAAACATCAAGCCGAGGCGATCGCGGACGGCGGAAAGAATTTCTCAGACTTCGAAACGATCGATACCTACGGTCTGTTTTTGAAGGCACCGTCCTCCGTTGTAGGAATGGGCGAAGGCGTCGAGATCAAATTCCCGTATAAGCGGACCGATCATGAGATCGAACTTGTAGTCGTTATCGGGAAGGGCGGCAGGGACATCTCTCACGACGCGGCACTCGATCTCGTCGCCGGCTATTGTATGGGCCTGGACATGACCATCCGCGGACCGGAGGACCGGAGCCTGCGCAAGTCGCTGGACACGTTCAGCGTGGTCGGACCCTGGCTGGTCACACCGGATGAGGTGGGCGATCCAAACAGCCTTGCGATGGTCCTGACTGTGAACGGAGCACCCCGGCAGGACGCGAATACGCGCGACCTGATCTTCAATGTTCAAAATTTGATCAGCTATGCCAGCCGCCATTACACGCTCAACCCGGGCGATATCCTGTTCACCGGAACGCCAGAGGGCGTGGGTCCCGTCGAGCCCGGCGACGTCATAAGTATAAGCATCGACAAGCTTGGGCTGGCTGACGTCGGGGTCCGAGCGGCAGGCTAGCGTCGGTCGTCGGTTGCCATGCGCTCGGCGCGAACATGTTATCTGGAGGATTGAAGCAATGGCATTGAGCAGATCGACAAACGACGACGGCATCGTGTCGACCGTCGATCGTTCGGCGGAGGTCGGCCGTATGCCGTTCTACGATAGGGCGAGCGCCGAGAATCTCGCCCCGCTCTGGCGAGTGCTCCATGGGCTGGTGCCAGATGAGCCGAAAAAAACCGCGGTCCCGGCGCATTGGAGCTATGCTGCGATTAGGCCATATCTGATGGAGGCATGCCGCATCATCTCGGCCGAGGAGGCCGAGCGACGTGTATTGGTGCTTGAAAACCCCGGAATGAAAGGCGAATCCCGGATCACCCCCAGTTTATTCGCTGGGCTGCAAATCATCCTGCCAGGCGAGATTGCTCCGGCGCATCGTCATGTCGCGTCTGCCCTGCGATTCATCGTTGAAGGAAGCGGCGCTTACACCGCGGTTGATGGCGAGAAGACAACCATGGAATCCGGCGACTTCGTGATCACACCTTCATGGACGTGGCACGACCATGGCAACCCGTCGCCCGAACCTATGGTCTGGCTCGACGGACTCGACATGCATGTGGTCAATCTCATGAGTGCCAGTTTCCGCGAAAGCAATGAGGAGAGTGAACACGCGTTGATCCGCGCGGAAGGCACATCCTACGCGGAGGCTGGCTGCAATATGCTGCCGGCCGATTACGAGCCGAAGTCAGCAACGTCCCCGCTGTTCAATTATCCCTACCGGATCAGTCGTGAAGCGCTCGATCGAATGAGCCGGTCTCGCGATCCTGACCGACATCACGGATACAAGATGATCTACATCAATCCAGTAAACGGCGGTCCAGCTATGCCGACGCTGACGACGGCGATGCAGTTGATCCCGGCCGGACTATCCACCGAACCTTACCGATCAACCGCCGGCACGGTTTTCTCCGTTGTCGAAGGTTCCGGTCAGGCCGTGATTGGCGGGCAGACTTTCCAGTTTGGCCCAAAGGATCACTTCGTAGTGCCGAGCTGGACCCCATTCACGCTGTCGGCCGATCAAGACGCCTTCCTATTCAGCTATTCAGATCGAGTCATTCAGGAAAAACTCGATTTTTTTCGGGAGCTCCGTGGAAATGCGTGAAGGAAATCTCGTGTTTGGCGCGCCACCATTGGTGAGCGTAGCAATTCGTGACAACGACAAGCGTTTCCCGGTGCGTCGGATTTATTGCGTCGGTCGGAACTACGCCGAACATATCCGCGAAATGGGAGCTGACGAACGACAGAGCCCCTTCTTCTTTCAGAAGCCCACGGATGCGATCGTCGAAGACGGAGCGGCCGTCGCGTATCCTCCGTTCACCAAGGATTTTCAGCATGAGATCGAGCTGGTCCTGGCGATCGGCAAGGGTGGGGCCGACATAACCGAGAATGTTGCAGGACAACATGTCTTCGGGGTGGCCGTGGGCATCGATCTTACGCGCCGCGACGCCCAGATTGAAGCGCGCAAGGCGGGCCGTCCGTGGGAAGTTGGCAAAGCATTCGACGCGTCGGCACCAATTGGAGCCTTGATGCCAATCGATAGCGGGTCACTGCCCACTGCGGGGTCGATAGCGCTTCGCGTCAACGATGAAATTCGACAGCAAGCTGACGTCGCGGACATGATCTGGAATTCGGCCGAGATCGTCTCTCAGCTGTCGCGTCAATATACGTTGGTGCCCGGGGATCTGATTTTCACCGGAACTCCTGCAGGGGTGGGGCCAATCGTGCCGGGAGATCAGGTCACCGGTGAGATCGAGGGCATCGGAACTGTCAAAATCTCGATCACGGAAGCGCGCTGACGTGGACAAAGCGGTGGAGAGGTCATGACCCTGGGTCGAGTTGTCAGAAACATCGAACGTGCGCAGGCTGAGGTGATTGATGGGCTTGGCCAGTGCGGCGTTTCGACCGTCCACGAAGCGCAGGGGCGCGAGGGTCTTTTGTCCAGTACGCTGCGGCCAATTTACCCTGGCGCCCGTATCGCCGGGTCCGCGGTCACGATATTTGCTCCACCGGGCGACAACTGGATGTTGCATGTTGCCATCGAGCTGTTGCGAACGGGCGATGTCCTGGTGCTACAGCCGACGAGCCCGTGCGAGGACGGTTACTTTGGCGACCTGCTGGCGACGTCGGCGATGGCGCGTGGATGCCGCGGTCTCGTCATCAATGCCGGTGTCCGTGACGTTCGGGAACTTGGGGAAATGGGATTCCCGGTTTGGTCAAAGACGATCTGTGCTCAGGGAACGGTGAAGGCGACGCTGGGGTCGGTGAACGTGCCGGTCGTATGCGCCGGTGCGATGGTTGAACCGGGCGATGTCATCGTGGCCGACGACGACGGGGTTTGCGTCGTCAAGCGAGCCGATGCCGCCGAAGTTCTCGCTGCCGCGCAGGAGAGGGAACGAAACGAAACGACCAAGCGCGCGCGTCTCCAGGCCGGGGAATTGGGTCTCGACATTTATCGGATGCGCGAGACGCTCGCGGCAGCCGGTATTCGCTACGAGTAACGCCAAAGTCGCGGCTGCATCCGTACTCGTCCGGCCAGCTCATCCGGACTCGGGATAGATAATGATCCACCTTTATACCTGGAATACCCCGAGCGGCATCAAGCCCCTCATCATGCTCGAGGAGATTGGCGTCGCGTATCGCCTGCATCCGATCGATATCTCGGCTGGGGAACATAAGACCGACTCCTTTTTGTCAGTCAATCCCAATGGCCGTATTCCAGCATTGATAGATGACGAGATCGCAGGAGACGCGGCAATAGGCGGGGTACGCGGTCAGCGCGTGTTCGAGTCCGGTTCGATACTGATGTATCTCGCCGACAAGTTCGGAAGGTTTCTGCCGACCGACCCTGCTTCAAGAAGTCGGGCGATCGGCTGGGTTTGTTGGGAAACCGAACGATTAAGTCCGATGGTTCGCGAATTACAATGGGTTGAGGACGATGCACTCTGCGAAAGCGGCATGACGGAGAGCATGGCAGACGAGATAGAACGGCAGCTCTCGCACCTTGACGATCAACTAACTGGTCAGGGCTTTCTCGCAGGCGATTATTCGATTGCCGATATGATGTGTTGGCCGTGGGCGAAAGCTGCCGTGACCGCTGTGGGCGGGACTCGCAGGGCGCTCGACATGTGGCTATCGCAGATTGGCGATCGACCGGCCGTTCAACGGGCGCAGGCGCTCGCGCTCGGGTTGTATGGCAGCGCACAGTCTCCTCTTGCAGAACTCCCGACGAGAAGGAGGCCGCGGCCGCTGCCATAGTCGGCATGGCGAAAAGACAGAGACGTATGTGCGCGTCGCGATGCCCCCTCGACTGGAGATAGTCTGAGCGGAAGGCGCTCCCGAGCGTTTCGGCGATGCCGCCAGGATGGATGGCGCGGAGAACTGCGCCGACATGGCTATGTTCCAGGCGAAGGCCCGTTGCACATTGGCAGGCTGCCACGCCGCGTTTCCCGCAATCACCTGGTACATCGGGGTGAAGTTCGCGATGTGGACGAAGAGCGAACAGATCGAGAAGAGCGCGAAAGGGGGAATGTTTTCCCCTGACCCGGAGCCGCTGCGCCGTCTCCGGCTACCCCTTCTGCGGGGATACCCCGCAACGCCCCGGGGGAAACGGAGCGGGGCTGATGACGCACTCTGTCCCGCGCATCTGGCGATGCACTCCTGAGGGTGCGGCGTTTCTGGATGGGCCCCGCGCGCACTCTGAAACCGGCGGCATAGGCCAAGTGCCGGCCGGGACCCGACAGGCCCCGGCTCTCCGGCCCGCACGGTCACACCGGCGATTGCCGCCTCTTTTCAGGGTGCGAGTCCTGGTTTTCGGCAATCTCGCTGGTCGCTCGGGCGATCATGACCATTGCGAGTGGAATGCGGACGGCGCGTGCGCGCCGGCGTGCTTGTGTCGGCCCCGAAGAGACGGGGTGGGCGGCGCTCCCGTCTAGGCGCGGGGCGGCCAGGCGCAACCCGGCCCCTCCCTTCGTTCGTGGTCCGGGTCCTTTACGCTGTTGCAGCCCTGCGGGTGCGCCTGTCCGCCCCGCGCCTCTCTGGTCGCTCGAAGCCGCCCACCCCGCCTCTCCGGGGCCGGTGTGCGGATTTGGGTGGAGCAGGAGGCCAGCATGGCGCGAACGATGCGAGCAAGGCGGGGGAAGGCAAACGTCAGAGCGAGCGCGCGCCACGGCGCGCGCGGTGAGGCGCGGTGTCTCTACGACGAGGTGACCGCGACGATCATCGGCCAGCTCGAGGCGGGCATTATTCCTTGGGTCAAGCCGTGGAGCGCTTCGGCGGCGGGTGTCGGATTGCCGCACAATGCGGTTACCGGTCGGCCCTATTCGGGGATCAACGTGCTCATTCTTTGGGGCGCGGTGATCGATGGCGATTACCCGGCGCAGGGGTGGCTGACCTTCCGTCAGGCTCTCGCGGCTGGCGGCTGCGTCCGCAAGGGTGAGCGTGGGCGGACGGTGTTCTATGCCGACAGCTTCACGCCGAAGGACCGCGACGGGCAGGAACAGTCCGGTCAGGATGGCGATGCGCGCGCGGTTCGGTTCCTCAAACGCTTTACCGTGTTCAATGTCGCCCAGTGCGACGGCTTGCCCGAGCGGTTCACCGTTGCCGCCGATCCGCTGCCCGAGCGCGAGCAGCACGAGGCAGCCGAGGCATTGATCGCCGCGAGCGGTGCGGATTTCCGGGTCGGAGGGGCGCAAGCCTACTACGCCCCGAGCCTCGATTACGTCGCGGTGCCGCCGCAGCCCGCGTTCCATCACCAGATCGACTACTACCGCACCGCACTCCATGAACTCGGTCACTGGACTGGCCATGCCTCGCGGCTCGACCGCGACCAGTCGGGCGGGTTCGGAACCCCCGCCTATGCGCGCGAGGAACTGTGCGCCGAACTGGCGTCGGCATATCTGTGTGCCGCGCTCGGCATCGCGCCCACCGTGCGCCATGCCGACTATATCGGCCACTGGCTGGTGGTCCTGCGGGCCGACAACCGCGCGATCTTCCGGGCCGCTAGCCTCGCCAGCAAGGCGGCGGATTACCTGCGCGCGCTCGCCGAACCACCGGCCCCGGCCCAGGCACAGGCACAGGCACAGGCACAGCCACAGTTTCCGGCACTGGCGGAAGCGGCATGAGCGCCGCGCCGCCCCGGTTCGAGGTCGAGCAGACCGTCGCGGGCGTCCAGACGCTCGTTCCCGGCGTGACGCCGGTGACGCTCGGCGACCGGCTCGCGGTGCTCGCCAATGCGCCGATGGTGCCCAGGCGGGTCCAGCGTCCCGCCGATCACGGCCTGTTCGACGCGAACGGGCGCAATCAGCTCGAAATGTTCTGAGAAGGAAACGGCCATGGACCTGCTGACCCCCGAATTGCGCGAGGCGCTGACCGCCAACGCGGCGGCGCGCGCCGAGGCCACGCGCCGCGATGCGCCCGAACCGGACCCGGTCCCGGTCGTGAAGTTCTTCAATCCGTGCGGCGCGGCGACATGGTTGCTGAGCGAACTGGAGAGCGACGGCGATACGCTGTTCGGGCTGTGCGATCTCGGGTTCGGCTGTCCCGAACTCGGCTCGGTGAGCCTTGCCGAGTTCGCGAGCGTGCGCGTTCCGCTCGGCCTCGGCATCGAGCGCGATCTCCATTTCGCCGCCAGCCATCCGCTCTCGGTCTACGCCGAAGCGGCGCACCGAAACGGCGGCATCACCGAAGACGATACCGCGCTCGCCGACGCCGCGCTGTGGCTGGCGACCGAGCGCGAGATGCTTCCGCCGTCACCCCCCTGACGGCGCGAAGGCCGCGCACGATACCCGTGCGCGGTCCACCCGGCCCCGTCCCCAACGCCCCCAAGATGCCCCGGGGGCGGGGCCACCCGCCCCCCCGGATGTTCCGGGCGGGGCCACCCGCAAACAGCAAGATCAAGGAGCCAAGAAAATGCAAATCGACCATATACCGCTCGACCGCCTCTCGGTCTCGAAAGCCAACATGCGCGGGGTGCGCAAGCCGCCCGACTTCGCCGATATCCTGCCCTCGGTTATCAAGCGCGGGGTCGTGTCGCCGCTGTTCGTCCGGCCCAATTGCGTCGAAGGCCAATTCGAGATCGTCGCGGGCAAGCGCCGCTATTTCGCCAGCCTCGAAGCGGCGAAGCAGAGCAAGGAGGACCGGACCTTGCCGTGCATCGTCATCGCTGAAGGCGACGACGCCGATGCGCTGGAAATCTCGATGATCGAGAACATCCTGCGGCAGGACCCCGACCCGGTGACGCAGTGGGAGAGCTTCACCCGGCTGGTCAAGGAAGGGCGCAATGTCGAGGATATCGCGGCGACCTTCGCGCTCACCGAGTTGCAGGTGAAGCGCATCCTCGCGCTCGGCAATCTCCTGCCGCGCATCCGCGAGGCGTTCCGCGCCGAGGAAATCGACGCGGGCACGGTGCGCCACCTGACCCTTGCCAGCAAGGCCCAGCAAAAGGCGTGGCTGGCGCTGTTCGACGATGCCGACGCCTATGCCCCGCACGGCAACCAGTTGAAGGCATGGCTGTTCGGCGGCGCATCGATTGCGACCGGGGTCGCGCTGTTCGACCTGGCCGCTTTTACCGGTCGCATCGTCACCGACCTGTTCGAGGAAGATGGCTATTTCGCCGATGCGGACGCGTTCTGGACCGCGCAGATGGCCGAGGTCGAGGCACGGCGCGCCGCTTATCTCGAAGCGGGCTGGGCGGGCGTCGAAATCATCCCCCCGGGTCAGTATTTCTCGAGCTGGGAATACGAGAAGACCCCGAAGCGGCGCGGTGGGCGCGTCTATGCCCATTGCCGCGAGAACGGCGAGGTTGTGTTCCACGAAGGCTACCTGACCGTGAAGGAGGCGCGGGCCAGGCATCGCGGCGGCGACGAGACCGGCGCCAGCCCCCAACCCGCGCCCACGCGGCCCGAGGTCACGTCTTCGCTCGCGGCCTACATCGACCTCCATCGCCATGCGGCGGTGCGCGGCGAACTGGCGAGCCGCCCTTCGGTGGCATTGCGGGTCGCAGTCGCGCACATGATCTGCGGTTCGCCGCTGTGGTCGGTCAAGCCCGCCGACCAGCGCGCGCGGGTGGCAGCGATCACCGAGAGCGTAGAGACGTGCAGCGCCGAAGCCGCATTCGGTCAGCGCCGCCGCGCGGTGCTCGACTGCCTTGGCCTCGATGCCGAAAGCGCGAGCGTGGCGCAGGACCGCTACGGCTCCGATCTCGTGCCGATCCTCCATCGCCTGATCGAACTGCCCGACCACACGGTCATGGAGGTTCTGGCGGTGGTCATGGCCGAGACGCTCGCGCCCGCCAGCGAGACGATCGAAGTGCTCGGCCCGGTTCTGTCGATCGACATGGCCGATCACTGGCAGCCCGATCAGGCGTTCTACGACCTCCTGCGCGACCGCGAGGTGCTGACCGCCATTCTCGGCGAAGTCGGCGGTCCTGCCGTCGCCAGCGCCAATGCCAAGGAAACCGGCAAGGTCATCAAGGGCGTGCTTGCCGACTTCATCGACGGCACCAACGACCGGGCCAAGGTCGAGCGCTGGCTGCCGAGGTGGATGGCGTTTCCGCCCGGGGCCTACACCGAGCGCGGCGGAGTGCCGACCGTGGCCAGCGCCAACCGCGCCCGGTGGATGGCGGGCGGCGACGAACCGCAGGATGGCGAGCGCGGCGACGGGGCCGATGCAGTCGGCGATGTCCAAGATCCGGCGGAGACTGAAGCCGATGCGGTCCCCGGCACTCCGCCATCCTCCGACCCTGACGGTGACGGGAGCCAGCCGGTTAGCGACCAGACGGCGGAGGCGGGCGAAGAACGGCTCGCTGCCTGACGACTGCGCGAGGCGGCTTGCGGCCGCCTCGCGCAGCCTTTGCCAAGAAAGGAGAACGGACATGGCCGACCGCGTATCGGCGAGCATCGAAATCGGCGGCACGGTCACCGCCGCCCAGTTCGACCGCGTGTTCGAGCTGATCGCGCTATACGACCTGGGCCTCGACTGGGACGGCGAGCCATTCGCAGGGAACGTGCTGCTCGAGGGACAACCCCTGCGGCTCTGCGCCCACGAAACCAGCTGGGGCTGCTTCAACGATCTCGAACAGTATTGCTGCGACGAGGGCATCGCCTATCGCCGCTGGTCCGGGGCCTGCCCCGGCAGCTTCGGGGCGGAACGGATCGTCCACGACGGCAAGGCCGGGCCGCTCAATTTTGCGGTCGATGAGGACGATACGGTCGTCCTCGACGGAACTAGGATCGGCCAGCTCGGTTCGATGCGCGCCATTCGGCGCTATCTCGCCGAAGCCGAGATCGAACTCCTGCCCGTCGCGGTGGAGGTCGACTCGCCCGCCGCATAGTCTCAACTGGCCGGCTGCCGAACTCTGAACCCCGCCCGGCAGCGCCGGGCGGGGTCACAAGGCCAGGTCGAACCGGGCACCGATGGCGGGAACCGCCGCGCGCTTGCGATGGGTGACCTGCGTCAGCCGTTCCGAACAGGCTGGCAGTGCGCGAAGCGACCCGAGCGCGAACTCGGCCGGGATATCACGGCAGCGAGCCTGCTGGCTGCAACTGCTTGCCTCACCACTTCGCGCGGCCGTTATGCCGGTTGGCTATCTGTGCTCTCGTTTCATCGGTGGCAGCGCCTGAGCGGACAAAACCTCTCTGACCGGTCAGTTCGTTCGATCGGTGTGTTGCCAGTCAATCGTGGGAAAAGTGCCGGGTTCCTCACCGTCGACCCGGATTCCGTCACGACTCCGCGACCAGCACGGCCTCTCCAATGGCTTGTCTGGCAGCGACCGGGCTGCGCCCTCGCGCCCCTTGGCCGCAACGGCATCCGGCGGCTATTTTCCGCCGCGCGGGGGTGCCCCCGCGCTTTGCATCGCGAAGCAAAATAGCCGCAGTCTGCCGTCTTCCGCTGACGCTCCAGCCCTGAGACCCACCCCCAAAAGCGACCCGCTTTTCGGGGACCCCGGGGGGTGCGTCCGGTGCGCGCCGCTGCCTTCCCGACAGCCATCGAGGCCGCGATGGTCGCGGAGGCTCGAGACAACACGAGGAAATCGACATGGCAAACATCGGCACCTTCACCAAGACGACCGAAGGCTACAAGGGCGAGATCGTCACGATGAGCGTTCAGCAGAAGAACGTCCGCATCGTCCCCGAGACCAGCGACAACGAGAACGCCCCGTCCCACCGGGTCTTCGTCGGCCGCGCCGAGATCGGAGCCGCGTGGAGCAAGCAGAGCCGCGAAGGCCGCGACTATCTCTCGGTCAAGCTCGACGACCCCAGCTTCGTCGCTCCCATCTACGCCAACCTGTTCGACGACGAGGACGGCAAGACCTTCAACCTCATCTGGACGCGCGGCAGCTCCCGCTCCAACGGCGACTGATCGCCGACCCGGAGGACCCCGCCCGGCACTGCCGGGCGGGGTTCTTCCTGCCCTTTGGCGATGCAAGCCGATCGCGCCTCTTTCCACGCAGGCGCGCGACTTGGTGCAGGCGGAGAAGCGCGCCGCTCCACCGCCCCGGCGACCACGGCCCAACCGATAAGCCAACGCGGTTCGAACCGGCGGCCGGGAGCATCGATGCCGTATGAGTCCGCAAGCATCCGCCGACACGGGGGCGACAAATACAGGCGGCGAACTCTGTCACTCCCCCTGCTGCCTGTCGCCACGCCAAACCCCGCGAACCCAAGCGGCAGCCCGCTGTCGCTGCTCACATTCGCCGGAGGCCCGACGTGGACGCCAGACCTACCCCCGTGATCGCCCGCTTCCTGAGAACACCCGATGCAGCCGTGCATCTCGGCCTCTCGCCGCGGACGCTCGAGAAGCATCGCTGCTACGGAACCGGCCCCGTCTATCGCAAGCTCGGCGGGCGGATCGTCTATGCGATCGCCGACCTCGATGCCTGGGCCGAAAAAGGGCTCCGGCGCTCGACTAGCGACCCGGGCAAGGGGGTCGTCCATCCGGCCAAGCGGCTCGACGACTACACCCCGCCGGTGCGGCGCTGAGCCTGTCGATGCGACGCCGCTCGGCCTTCGATACCGATGGCGAACAGCTCGACCTGTTCGTCGGCCAGGGCGGGCGCATCGCGGCCCGCGACGCCCAGGACCTGATGGCATGGCCATTCTTCAGCCTCGCCAAGTCGAAGCGGGTGCGCCCGATCGACTTCCGCATGGGAGAGGTGTCGATCCTAGTCGAGGCGACCGCCGAACATGGCATGGCGACCATCTGGGACGCGGACGTGCTAATCTGGGTCGCCAGCCAGATCGTCGAGGCGTGCGATCGGGGCCGACCGACCTCGCGGCTGATCGCCGCGACCCCGCACGAAATCCTCGCGTTCACGAGGCGCGGGACCGGCAAGGCGAGCTACGAGCGATTGAAGGCCGGGCTCGACCGGCTGCAATCGACCACGATTGCGACCTCGATCCGCCAGGGCGGCGCACGCAGGCGGCATCGCTTTTCCTGGATCAACGAATGGAAGGAGCGGCTCGACGGCCAGGGCCGCGCGCTCGGGATCGAGATGATCGTGCCCGACTGGTTCTACGAGGGGGTGATCGACCGGGCGCTCGTGCTGACGATCGACCCAGGCTACTTCGGACTGACCGGCGGCCTCGAACGCTGGCTCTACCGGATCGTGCGCAAGCATGGCGGACGGCAGAAGGCTGGCTGGAGCTTCGATTTCCGGCACCTCCACTTGAAGTCGGGTGCGCTGTCGCCGCCCAAGCGGTTCGCGTTCGAACTGCGCGGCATCGTCCGGCGCCAGGCGCTGCCCGGCTACCGGCTCGGCATCGAGTATGCCTTCGGGCGCGAGAGGCTCCAGTTCTCGGCGATCCCGGCCGACCGCTTCGAGACGGCCATGCGCCGGGTTGGCCTGCGCGCTGTGGACAAGTCATGAGCGCGCACGGACAATCGGGAACCGCCGGGTTCGGACGATCGGGAACGGCAAGTTCGGACCATCGGGAACCCATTCAGGCCGCAAGTTCCTGTGATCGCGGGCGTTTCGGCTCCTGTAACCATGCTAACAAGGAATCCTTCGGATTCCTGCTAACGCCGCGCAGCCTGTGGACAGGTGGGAAGCGACCCCCGCGTGGGCCCGATACCCGGAGGCCGGCCGATACGCCGGGGCTGACCCATGTCACGCTGGTCTGGCGGGAAGGGCAGCACGAAGACTGGCTGCGCTTCGGCAAGCCGGTCGCCGAGCGGATCGTCGATCGCGCGCGGCGTATCGAAAGCTACCGCCCGGGCCAGGTTTTCGCGCTCGTCCGGTGGGCCTCGAACACCTTTGGCACGGTCCGCTCGGAGCTGGACATCGTGCGCGCCGTGGGCAGCGGCGAGCCCTACACCACGGTCCCACGGGTCGACCCCGGCGGCGAACTGCTGCTCTCGGCAAGGGGCTGGCCGAAGGTCGAGCGCGTCCTCCGCGTGGTCGACGCGCTCGAAGCGGCAGGTCACGATCCTTTCGCCACCGCGCCCGACTACTGGCGCCACGTCCACAACCGGCTCGTTGCCGGTCTGACGCCGCGCACGTATTCCGTGGAACACCACCGGGCCTGGGCCCTGCGCCTAAAGTTCCAGCGATGAGCCGGTGGAGGGCCTGGCTCGCTGGCGGTGTCATCGTCGCCGCGCTGACCAGCGCCGCGCTGCCGATGGCGCCCGTGCTTGTTTGGAATGCTACTCCGAGTGTGCCCACCGGCCTCTACCGGATCGGCGGCACGGAGGGTCTTCGGATCGGCGAGCGCGTCGCGATCGATCCACCGGAAAAGCTGCGGAACTACCTTGCTCAGCGCGGCTACCTGCCTGTCGGCGTGCCGCTGCTGAAGGAGATCGCGGCGATTTCCGGGCAGACCGTCTGCCGTTGGGGCACGGTCGTAAGGATCGACGGTCGCATCGTCGGCACGGCGCGGCTGCTCGACAGGCGCCGACGCCCACTACCGGCCTGGGAAGGTTGTCGCACGCTCGTGCGCGGCGAGGTATTCGTGATGAACCTGCGCGCGCCCGACAGCTTCGATGGCCGCTATTTCGGGATCACCGCGCGCGAGGCCGTGATCGGCCGTGCCGTCCCTGTCTGGACCGACGAGCGCGGTGATGGCGCGCATGTGTGGTTCGCCGGGCGCGCGGCACTCCCGTTTCACCGACCCCCGTCACCCTATCCCCCCACCAACCAAGGAGACGAACAATGAGAGCTATCGGTACATTCACGCCCACCGGCGACGGCTTCGCAGGTCACCTGCGCACGCTGACGCTCGACATCCCGCTGACCATCGTGGCGGCGGAACCCAGTGACTCCGACAAGGCGCCCGACTACCGCATCATGGCGGGCGCGGGCGACGAGACATACGAGGTCGGCGCAGGCTGGAAGCAGACCGGCGAGCGGGCTGGCGCCTTCGTCGCGGTCGCTATCGACGATCCGGTGCTGGCGGCTCCGATCCGCGCTAATCTGTTCGCCGGCGACGAGGGAACGCACGTGCTGACTTGGTCGCGCCCTGCGCCCCGCAAGCAGAAAGCCTGATCGATGCGCACGCTCGTGCGAGTTGGCGTTGTCGGCTTGACCTTGGCGGCATGTCTTCCTCAGCCAGCCACGGCACAGGACACAGCCGACACGGTACGGTCTGAGCGGCTCGACATTGCCGCCTTCGTCGCCGAAGCCGCGCACCGCTTCGGCATCCCCGAGCACTGGATCTATGCCGTCATTCGCGTCGAGAGCGCGGGCCGGACGCGCGCCGTCTCGTCGGCGGGAGCAATGGGCCTTATGCAGCTGATGCCCGGAACCTGGGCGCGCCAGCGCGCCCGGTACGGGCTCGGATCCGATCCTTTCGATCCACGCGACAACATCCTCGCGGGCACCTCGTATCTGCGCGAGATGCACGATCGCTACGGTGCGCCGGGCTTTCTCGCGGCTTACAACGCCGGTCCTGGCCGCTACGAGGACTGGCGCGCCGGGCGCCGAACCCTGCCGCTCGAGACGCGCCGCTATGTCGCCCGGATCGCGCCGCTGTTGCACTCCGACCGCGTCTTCGTCGCGGCGCTGGAACGGTCGCCGAACGGCTCTGCCGACACTCCCGGCGTAAAGCGGCCGCTGCCAGCCACACTTGCGGGCGCGATCGATTCCGACGCGCCGGGCAATCCGTTTGCCCGGCCCGCGCGGCCCGCGCACGACCTTTTCGCGCCGGTCTTGACCGGAGGCGAGCCATGATCCGGCGAGCATCCGGTTCGCGGCATTTCGTGGGTCGGCGCGGGCCGGACAGAGGGGTTTTGGTCGTGGGCAAAGGTGAAGAAAGAGGATGGCGAGATAAAAGCAGCGCCGTCGGCCGGGCTGCATGTGGTTGGTTTTTCTGGGCAATTGGCGACGTCAGCCAGCAACCCCCGGCGTCGCTCACGCAGAATTCGCACAAGTTTTCAATGGCTCTGGCGACGTCACTGATTGCGCGCCCCAGTGGCTGACGACGATTTCGATGTCCGCCCGGGCCGGTCGCGAGATGCTGGTGCACAGTCCTACGACAAGGCCCGCACGCTGGTCGGCAAAGTGCTTCAGGCATCGCGCCGGGCGGGGCGCACGCCGCTCGCGCGCGGCCGTAGGTCAGGCGGGACAGGTCACCTCGGGCGCGGCAAGCGCGCGGCGCTGCAGCGCCGACGAAATTCCTTCCAGCGGCGCGTCGTGATCAAGGCTCGCGTCGTGAGGCACAAGGGCACCAGCTTCCGTTCGGCACCGCTTGCCCGGCATCTCAGCTATCTCGAACGCGAGGGGGCGGGGCGAGACGGAGCCGATGGAACCATGTTCGATGAGCGGTCCCAGGAGACCGATGGCGATGCATTCGCGCGGCGGTGCGAGGACGATCGGCACCACTTCCGCTTCATAGTTTCGCCCGAGGATGCGCGCGATATGGCCGACCTGCGTGCATTCACTCGAGAACTGATGACCGACATGGCGAGCGATCTCGGAACGCGCCTCGACTGGGTCGCGGTCGATCACTGGAACACCGACAATCCGCATGTCCATGTCCTCGTCCGCGGCGTTGCCGACGACGGTCGCGACCTGGTCATCGACCGCACGTACATCAGCGCGGGGCTGCGCGGGCGGGCGGAGGAGAGGATCACCGCTGAGCTGGGGCCGCGCAGCGAGCGCGAGATCCGCTCGTCGCTGAGCCGGGAGGTCGATGCCCAAAGCTGGACCGGCCTCGATCGTACGCTTGTGCGCCGCCGGGACGAGCGCGGCGTCGTCGATCTTCGCTCGGGCGCAGTTGCAGACAAACGCGACTACCGGACATTCCTGCTCGGCCGCGCACAGGTGCTCGAGCGGATGGGCGTCGCGGAGCGGGTAGGTCCGGCGAGCTGGACCCTTGCCGCCGATATGGAATCGACGCTGCGCGAGCTCGGCGATCGCGGGGACATCATCAAGACGATGCACCGGGCGATGTCGGGTCGGTCCGGGCGGTTCGACCCGACGCACGTCGCGCTGCATGTGCCGGACGATCGTCCGCGTGTCATCGGCAGGTTGGCTGACCGGGGTTTGCACAACGAGCTGACCGGCGAGGCTTACGCGATCGTAGAGGGCACCGACGGCCGTGCGCACCACCTGCGGTTCCCCGATCTCGATCGCACCGGTGACGCGAGCATCGGTGCGGTCGTCGAGACGAGCACGTGGACCAATCGCCGCGGCGACACCGAGATGAGCATGCTGACGCGCTCCGACATGCCGCTCGAAGCGCAGGTGACGGCGCGCGGGGCAACTTGGCTCGATCGTCAGCTTGTCTCGCCCCGACCCGAGGCGCTGGTCGGTGACTTCGGCTCGCAGGTCGCAGAGGCTCTGGCCAAGCGGACCGAGCAGTTGCTCGACGACGGCCTGGCGAAGCGGCAGGGACAGCGCGTCGTCTTTGCGCGCAATCTCCTCGAGACGCTGCGCGAACGCGAAATCGCCGACGCAGGCGAGGCGCTCGCGGATCGTACGGGAGGTCTTTACCGTCCCTCGTTGCACGGCGATCATGTAACGGGCGTCTATCGCGAGCGCGTCGTCCTCGCTTCCGGCCGGTTTGCCATGATCGATGACGGACTGGGTTTTCAGCTGGTCCCGTGGCGCCAGGACATGGATCGTCACCTGGGGTCGTTCGTCAACGGCAAGATCAACGAGCGCGGTTCCGTCGACTGGAGTTTCTCGAGGGCGAGGGGACCCGCACTCTGACTGCCGAGAAAGCATCAAATTGACATTCGCACCACGTGATGTATATATGCGCGTCAGGAGACGTAAGATGTTAGCTGCTGCCAACGTGATGCTGGAAGCGCCACGAGGTCTTCAGACCTTTGCCGCCGACGACGACCGCAGGCGCCTCACGGCCGCAGCGGTAAAGGGCGTGCTGCGGCTTGCCGAAGCGTGGGGCGCCAGCAATGCCGAGGGAGCCGCAATGCTCGGGGTGTCGCAAAGCACATGGGACCGGATGAAAGCCGGAACCTGGGATGGTGTGCTCAGCCAGGATCAGTTGACCCGCGCCTCTGCGCTCATCGGGCTGTTCAAGGGCCTCCACCTGCTGTTCGCGAACGATCTCGCCGACCGCTGGCCCAAGCTCGCGAACCGCGCTCCGCTGTTCGACCGCCGCTCGCCGGTCGAGGCGATGATGGAGGGCGGCATCCCCCGGATGCTCGAGACCAGGCAGTATATCGACGCGCTTCGTGGCGGGCTCTGATGCGGACGAACTTCCGCTCACGCGCGAGGCGTTCGAACGGACCGTGCGGCTTGTGGCGAGTGCCCGTCTGCGCGAGGCGGTCATGGCGCCGCTCGCCGACGATGACGACGATCTTGCCCTGCTTGCCGAGATCGAGGGTGCGACGAGTTCGCGCCTCATTGCCGAGGAGCGGGGCTATGGTGGTATCGCCGCCAACGAACTAGTTCACGGCGTGCCGCACGCCAGGTTCATCAATGCGAGCTTCGCCTATGCGAAACCGCGCGAGCCCAATCGCTTCAATCCGGCGGACCGCGGCGCATGGTATGCCGCGCTCGACGTCCGGACTTGCATCGCCGAGGTCGGGCATCATCTGACCCGGGCGCTGGCCGATGCGGACGCGTTCGACGCCGTGGTCGAGTACGGCGAGATGATCGCGAGCATGTCGGGGGTGTTCGTCGACTTGCGGGACCGGCCCGGCCATCCGTGTCTCGATCCGGACCCGGTCAAGGGCTACCCGGTCGGCAATACGCTCGCGGCGCAGGCGCGCGCACAAGGGCACAACGGCATCATCTACCCATCCGTGCGGCACGCGGGCGGAACCTGCATCGCGGCGCTGTGGCCCAATGTCGTGCAGTCGGTCGCGCAAGGCGCGCTCTACCGCCTCGTGTGGTCGGGATCGCCTGAGTTCACCGTCGAGCCGCTCTAGCCGCGCGCTGCATTTTCTTCGCCACTGCATCCCCGGTCGCCGAACAAGCTTGCATCGCTTGCCCCGCGCCGACCTCTTGGCGCGCGAAAGGAGCCATGCGTGTCGGCAACCAGAATCCTGTGGGGTCAGATCATGGCGGTGCTCGCCTTGACCCTGTTCGGCATCTGGGGCGCTACACAGTGGGTTGCCGCCGCGCTTGGCTATCAGGCCGCGCTCGGCCCGCCCTGGTTCACGCTGTCTGCAACGCCGGTTTATCCCCCCTATGCCATCTTCTGGTGGTGGTTCAGCTACGAGGCCTACGCTCCGCGCATCTTCGAGACCGGCGGGATGATCGCGGCGGCGGGCGGCTTGCTCTCGGTGCTAGTCGCCATCGCCATGTCGGTCTGGCGCGCGCGCGAAATCCGGAACAGCGCCACTTATGGCTCCGCACGCTGGGCCAATCGCCCCGAGATCGCCGGGGCAGGTCTGCTGTCCGGCAAGGGCGTCGTGATCGGCAGGTTCGCGCGCGCCTATCTGCGCCATGACGGACCCGAGCATGTGCTGTGCTTCGCCCCGACCCGCAGCGGCAAGGGTGTTGGGCTGGTCGTACCGACGCTGCTCACCTGGCCCCACTCGGCGATCGTGCACGACATCAAGGGCGAGAACTGGGAACTCACGGCAGGATTCCGCTCGCGGTTCAGCCGAGTGCTCCTGTTCGATCCGACCAACGAGGCCTCGGCCGCCTACAACCCGCTGACCGAGGTGCGCCGCGGGATCAAGGAGGTCCGCGACGTCCAGAACATCGCCGACGTCCTGGTCGACCCCGAGGGCTCGCTCGAGCGCCGCAACCATTGGGAAAAGACCAGCCACTCGCTGCTGGTCGGCGCCATCCTCCATGTCCTCTATGCCGAGCCCGACAAGACGCTGGCCGGGGTCGCATCGTTCCTGTCGGACCCGGCAAGCTCGATCGAGGCGACGCTCACCGCCATGATGAGCACTCCGCATCTGGGCAAGGCGGGGGTCCATCCGGTCGTCGCCAGCGCTGCCCGCGAACTGCTCAACAAGTCGGAGAACGAGCGCTCGGGCGTCCTATCGACCGCCATGTCGTTCCTGGGTCTCTATCGCGATCCCGTGATCGCCAGGGTCACCCGGCAATGCGACTGGCGGATCGCCGATCTCGTCGACCCGAAGCGGTCGGTCACGCTCTACCTCGTCGTCCCGCCGTCCGACATCAGCCGCACCAAGCCGCTCGTGCGCCTGATCCTCAACCAGCTCGGGCGCCGCCTGACAGAGGACCTTGGCGACGGAGCGGGTCGCCGCCGGCTGCTTCTCATGCTCGACGAGTTTCCTGCGCTCGGCCGTCTCGATTTCTTCGAGAGCGCGCTCGCGTTCATGGCGGGCTACGGGATCAAAGCTTTCCTGATCGCGCAATCGCTCAACCAGATTGAAAAGGCCTACGGCCAGAACAACGCGATCCTCGACAACTGCCATGTCCGGGTCTGCTTCGCGACCAACGACGAACGCACCGCCAAGCGGATCTCGGAATCGCTCGGCACGGCGACCGAGCTGCGCGCGATGAAGAACTACGCCGGGCACCGCCTGTCGCCCTGGCTCGGCCATCTGATGGTGTCGCGGACAGAGACCGCGCGCGCCCTGCTGACCCAGGGCGAGATCATGCAACTGCCCGACACCGACGAGATCGTCATGCTGGCGGGTGCAAATCCGATCCGGGCGAAGAAGGCCCGCTACTACGCCGATCCGCCCCTGAAGGAGCGGGTCGTCAGCCCACCACCCGTAGTGCCCGGGCAGGACGTAGCGGCCCCTTCCGACTGGGATGGAATGATTGCGGCAGCGCCCCGTCGAGCACCCGCGCCAACGAAACCCAGAGCGAAAGCCGCCGACCAAAAGAAGGCCAAGGGCAGCCTGCGCCAGGAACCGGAGATGCCCGAGCACGAAGATATCGCGCCAAAGCCCAAAGCGCCGCGTAACGAGTTCGAGTTCGACGAACGGCCCAGCGATGAGACGGCGGCACAGAGCCGCGCGATCACCGAGCAGATGCGCGCCAATGCGCGGCGAGCGGCGCTCGACCCCGGCGATGGGATCGAGTTGTGACGAAGGGGGTGCGTGTTCGCCACACCGTCCGGCTGCCGCCCGACCTGTCGCGCCAGCTCGCCGAGTTCGCGGTGCGCAAGCGCGTCTCTCAGGCCGCGCTGGTCGAGGCCGCGCTGGTCTCGTTCCTGTCGCCCGATGGTCCCGAGCGACTGGAGGCCGCCTTCGCGCGCAGGCTCGACCGCATCTCGCGCCGCCTCGACAAGCTCGACTATCATGTCGAGGTCGGGAACGAGGCCTTCGCGCTCTATCTGCGCTCCTGGCTGACGGCGACCCTCCCGCCCGACGACGGGTTCTCGGCAGCGGCCCGGGCCAGCGCGGAGCTGCGCTTCTCACATTTCATTGAGGCACTGGCGCGGCGGATGGAAAGCGGTCGGCATCTGGCCGACGATTTGATCCGCGTCGCCGAAAAGTAGGAGGCGGCAGACAAGGTCGAGAAGCACGAATTGGCAAAGTCCGTCATGGATCAGACAGCAGGTGCACCTATTCCAATGGCTTGCTAGGGTCGGAACGATGCGCACCGATCTCGATCATCTTCCGCCGCAAAAGCAGCGCGAACTCGAGCGCGTGTTGCAGCTGGTCTTCGAAGAATTCGGCGACGCCTTCGCGTTATCGAAGCACGAGTGGAAGAAGGCGGGGCGGATCCTCAAGGTCATCCTCTATGGCAGCTATGCGCGCGGCACCTGGGTCGACGAACCCCATACCGCCAAGGGCTACCAGTCGGATTACGACCTGCTGATCATCGTCAACGACAAGCGCCTGACCGATCGGGTCAAATACTGGGCCAAGCTCGATGATCGCCTGATGCGCGAATACGGGGTGACGGCGACGTTGCATACGCCGGTGAATTTCATCGTCCACACGCTTCAGGAAGTGAACGATGGCCTCGCGCATGGCCGGTATTTCTTCATGGACGTAGCGAAGGATGGGATCGCGCTTTATCAGTCGGATGACACTGCGCTTCACCAACCCAAGCCGAAGACGCCCGGGCAGGCGCTGGCGATGGCGCAGGAGTATTTTGAAGAGTGGTATCCTTCAGCGCTTAAGCGATACGAGATCGCCCAATTCGATGTTTCGCGAGAATTCTACAAAGACGCGGCGTTCGATATGCATCAAGCGACGGAGCGCCTCTATCACTGCGTCCTGCTGGTTTGCACGTTCTACACTCCCCACGTGCATAACTTGGGCTTCCTGCGGACACAGGCAGAGCGGATCGACGCGCGCCTGACCTACGTCTGGCCGCGCAACATCAAACGCGATCGCGCCCGGTTCGAGAAGCTCAAGGAAGCCTACGTGAAGGCCCGCTACTCCAAGCACTACCGCATCACCAAGGAAGAGCTCGACTGGCTCGGCCACCAGGTCGAGGAACTCGGTCGCGTCGTACACGAGGTCTGCTCTGAGCGGCTCGACAAGCTCAGAGCCGAAGCCGCCGCAAGCAGCTAGTCGCCTCGCCACTCCTGCCCCACGGCACCTGCTTTCGGCTGTCTCGCCTGCTCCAACTCTGGAAACAGTGGCATTGTACGATCGCCGCATTCGGCCGCATGTGCCTCGCGGGTGATTTCGTAGCGACCCAGCGCTGCCACGACGCGCGCGGTGAGCGTTTCGACCGCCAGAGTTCGATTGAAAGCTCGCGTTGGGGAGAAGAGATCGCGTAGCGCATAGGTTTTGGCAGTCGTCAGCGCGATGCCTATGGCAAGCGAAAGCTCCTCATTGTCGGGTCGAATCATCATCCCCCATGAGAACATAATGCGAACTTTCTGCCAATCCTGAATCTCGCGAGCGGTGAACATTTGACACGCCGGTGCCGGAACGGCAGCCCCAAGCCATGTGCAATCTTTACCGCATGACCAAAGCCACCACGGAGGTGGCTAATTGGTTCAAGGCTGCCGATCATGCGGGTAGCGCCAATTTCGGGGACGAGGTCTTCCCGGGCTATCCCGGTGTCGTCATCGCTGATGGCAAGGTCACTCAAATGATCTGGGGGTTCCCGCTGGCGCAGAAGAGCAAGCGAACTGGCGAGCCCCTGAAGCCGAAGCCGGTGAACAACGCGCGCTCCGACAAACTCGACAGCTTCATGTGGCGATACAGTTTCGAGGAACGCCGCTGCCTGATCCCGCTGACGGCATGGGCGGAGGCCGAGGGTCCGGCTGGCGCCAAGACACGGACTTGGCTGAGCCGTCCCGACGCCGAATTGTTCGCCGCCGCCGGCCTCTGGCGCAATAGCGACGAGTGGGGTCCGGTCTACAGCATGGTCATGACCGAAAGCGCCGGTGCCGCAGCGGAATGCCACAGCCGGATGCCGGTCTTGCTGGCTGAAGGAGATTGGCAAAAATGGGCCGATGGCTCGCCCGGTGACGCGAGGCGATTATGCCAGCCTTGGGTTGGCGATCTCGTTCTAGACAGAACTGATCAGCGTTGGTGACGACCCGCGAGCATTCGCGCTCGATTGTCTACGCTCAATGTGCCTTCGCAATCTTCGTCAGCTTTGCGCCCCAATATCGGTCTTTCCACAGGCTTGGCGGTTCGCCCGGAAGCGGCCGTTCCGTTCGCCCAGTCCGCACGGCGCCATTCGGGCGGTGCTCGGCGAAGTAGCCGGCGGCCCCTTAGACACTGACCATTCCGATCTAAGAACATTTAGAGAACAGATTGACCATTTCGATTTGGTGTGCGACTCTCTATCGCTATGGAGTCGGAATTAGCGTGGCCCGCCTCGCGCGGGGACTGTCGTCAGATTGAGCCGTGTTGGGAGGGGCGACCAATGCGGAGGGAGGTGTCCATGACGCAGAATACACTTGGCCTTGTATGGGGGACACGCTGATGCGGCTCGCGCTGAGCGACGCCGGTCCTGCCTTATCGCCGATTTCGCCGCGCCGTGAACTTGGCGCCTACGAGGCTCTTTGGCTGGAAAAGGGTGCGACCTTCAAATCGCTAGCCGAGAAATTTGCGGTCGATCCTGTCGCGTTGCCCTCCGATTTCGTCGCCGCGCAGCTCGCGGATCAGTGCGCTGCCGATGTGCTGAAACGCCTGAAAGCAGCTGGCGTGCACCAGTTCGGCGTGCGAATTCACCATGCCGGTGATTATCCGACCAAGCTGCGCGCCGCCAAGCATCCGATCGAGATGCTTTACTACCGCGGCGCATGGGAGATCAGCGAGACGCGGTGCGTCGCCGTGGTCGGCAGCCGCGAAGCATCGGAAGACGGTATTCGCCGAACCGTCCGGCTGGTCCGTGAGCTGGTCGACCGCGGGTTCACGGTGGTGTCGGGCCTGGCCAAGGGGGTCGACGCGGCGGCACATCAGACAGCGATCGCGCGCGGCGGACGCACGATCGCCGTGGTCGGCACCCCGCTTGGCACCTGCTACCCCAAAGAGCATGCCGAGCTGCAGGAGGCGATCGCCAAAAGCCATCTGGTGATCTCGCAAGTGCCGGTGCTCCGCTATGCCCGGCAGGCGCCGCAGCAGAACCGTCTGTTCTTTCCCGAGCGCAACGCGACCATGAGTGCACTCACCGAGGGGACCATCATCGTCGAGGCCGGCGAAACGTCGGGCACGCTGACTCAGGCGCGCGCGGCGATGCACCAGGGCCGCAAGTTGTTCATTCTCGACTCCTGCTTTCAACGGGCAGATATCACGTGGCCGGCCCGGTGTGAGGCGGAAGGGGCGGTCCGAGTTCGGACACCAGAGGATATTTGGAGCGCGCTTGGTTGACGAGATCCGCTTATCGCTAATCGACGAGAGCAATCGGGACGACCATTCGCGCCTGACGGCTGACGACAGCTGCTATTACCTGTTCGAGTACACCTCGCATCGCGGCTATTCGTTCAGCAGCACCAACCAGCTCATCGCCAACCTAAAGAAGAAGCCGAGCACCGCCGGGCAGCAAGGTTATCACTATAAGGGCCGGGCGATTGCCGCCTGCGGCCGGCATCTCGGCGCGGCGCTCAACCCCGCCTGGCTCGCCGAGGCGACGCTCGTGCCGGTGCCCGGCTCGAAGGTTCAGGGCCACGCGGACCATGACGACCGGATCGAGCGGATCTGCCGCGCCATGCGCCAGCCCCCGCCCAACGTCCGCGCGCTGGTGGTGCAGGCCGAGTCGACCACTGCGTCGCACGAAGCCGGCGCTGGCGACCGCGTCACGGTCGAAGAATTGCTAGCGGTCTATGAGATCGACGAGGCGCTGGCCGCGCCGACGCCGCGCTCGATTGCCATCGTTGACGATGTGCTCACCGCCGGCACCCATTTTCGGGCGATGCACAACATCTTGTCGGCGAGATTCCCAAACGTGCCGATCATCGGGCTGTTCATTGCCCGCCGCGTCTTCCCCGACGATGATTTCGGGATCGACGACCTGTGACCGAGCCGACCATCTTACCCGCCGAGAGCGTGCGCGACGCTCCGAATGCGACTGGTTGGTCGACCGGACCCGAGCTCTCGCGACCCGGCACCCCCACCGACCGCGCGCGTGAGGCGGTCGCATTCTTAACTCTCGCCGCGGTCCGTGGAGTGGGCCACAAGACGTTGGCCGATCTGGCCGAAGCCGGACATCGATTCGCCGATGTCATCGACGACGCGCCGACCGAACTGCTGCCGCGCCGGGCCGGCGCAAACCGGGAAACAACGCCCGTCGACTGGGGAACGATACTGGGCGCGGCGCAGGCCCATGCGCAGGGCATACGCGACCGGCTAACCGAGATGGGAGTCCGGCTGCTGTTCCGCGACGATCCGCGTTTCCCGCGAGCGCTGCTCGATCTCGAACGGCCGCCGCACTGGCTGTTCGTTCAGGGTGCGATGGCGCCGCTCGCCATGCCGTCCGTGGCGATTGTGGGCACGCGCAAGCCGTCCGAAGACGGGTTGTTCTTGGCGCGCTATGTCGGCGCCTGCCTGGCTGACTGGCCCGCCGCGACAGTGAGCGGGCTTGCGGCGGGCATCGACCAGCTGGCGCATGAAAGTTCGCTTCGCGCCGACGTCCCGACGATCGCGGTGCTCGGAACCGGCATTCTCGACAATTATCCCAGAGGGTCGGACGTAATGCGCCAGCGCATCCTCGACGCCGGCGGCACGATCATCTCCGAGTATCTGCCGCGCGCGTCCTACAGCGCCGACAATTTCGTGCAGCGCAACCGCCTCCAGGCGGCGCTTGGTCGGGTGCTGATCCCGATCGAATGGGCGCGCCGCAGCGGCACCGCGCACACGGTACGCTTCGCGACGGCTCTCAAGCGGCCGATCGCTTGCCTCCGGCTCGCCGACTGGCCAGCCGATCGCCTCGTGCTTGAACCGGGCCTGGGTCAGGAGACCGGGGAGGTTTTCACCGTGCCGCGCGAGCAGGGCGAATTCGATCATTTTGTCGGCGTTGCTCTCGGCATTGCCACGCCGCGAGTCGCGGGTCAGCTCTCCCTGTTCGCCGAGGATTAGCGATGCTCAAGGGCGCAATCTTCTCGCTGCACGACGTGCTGGCCAAGCAGGGCGACCTTGACCCCGCCTTGCTCGCGGAGACGTTCCGGCTGCTGCGCTATCTCAAGAAGCGCGGTGTCGAGCCGGTGTTCGTCAGCAACAAGCAATGGACCGTAACCTATCGCGACACCGGGGTCACGAAATCGTTCAAGGACGTGCTCGAGGCCGAGCTTGGGCCGGTCGGCTATTATATCGGCGGGATCGACGGCATGCCGTACAAGCCTAAGGCCGCCGCCACCGACTTCATCCTGCACCAACAGGGCTGGAACCGGCGCGAGGTTGTGTTCATCGGCAATAGCGATATCGACATGAAGACGGCGAGCACCGGCCAGCTCATGTTCCTGAACGCGACCTGGCACGGCACTGCCAATCCCTATGGCTTCCAGTTCGACTCGCCGCTCGACATCGCGCGTTTCCTTGATTGCCTGTGCCTGGGACTCAACGATTGGTTCTGGGCGATCAACGACGGCCCACTGCGCGTCTGTGCGATGGCGCCGTTTTCCACGCTCTCCTCCCAATATCTTCAGGCCCACGCGTATTCGGCAAACGCGCGGGCGACGTCGAAGCAGGGGATGGGGGACTCGACCTTCTGGGGCCGCCTGCTCGCCGCCCGCGTCTATTTCTCCGGTCTGGTCGACGAGATCGACTATATCACGGCCTTTCCCGGCCATGCGCCGGATTCCAAGCCGACCGTGATCGCCGACGCGTTGAACATCCTCGGCGGATCACTGCGCAAATCGTATCTCCCCGACCTGCTGATCCGGCACGGCAAGGCCCAAAAGTCGCAGACCGCGCGGATCGCAGGCAAGAGCGTCGACGTGGTCAATCAGCTGACCACAATCATGCTCAATGCCAGCCCCCAGCGCGGCATGACCGGAAACACCTACAAATCGATGCCGGTCAGGTCGGGCAAGACCGTGCTGCTGGTCGACGATTTCTGCACCGAAGGACACTCGTTCGAGGCCGGGCGCGCGTTCATCAATTCCACTGGCGCCACGACGATCTGCCTGAGCTGGCTGAAGACCATCAAGACCGACTATCGTGCGATCTCGTCCCACATCAAAATCAACAACCCCTACCAGCCAATCGGTCCCGGTCCGGCGCCCTCGATCAAGACCTACAGCTATCATGGCGCGATCGTCTCGCAGGCGGCGCAGGTCGATCTCGCCGAGGTCTATGACCGCTATTTCAAATGGGCCTGGCCCGCCGACTGTTAGGATCCAGAGGTGAGCCCAGAACACGAAGCGCCCCAAACCGCAAAACGCTATACAGCCAAGGAGCTCTACGCGCTCTACGGCGCGAGCCTGATTCCGGTGATCAGCGTCAATGCCGATGGGGATCAAGGTGTCGGCTCGGCCTTTCACGTCGGCGACGGCGCGTTCGTGACCGCGCGCCATGTCGTTGAGGGAATGGTCTCCTGTCACATCGAGGTCGACAGCTACCGGTTGATGCGGCTGGCCGAAGGGGCTGCACAAGCCATCGGGTATGGAGATTTCCCGCCGACGCCGATCGATCCGCTGCCGCACGCCGATCCCAACAAGGACGTGGCCGTTTTTTCCGTCCCCAGCTTGGCAAGCCTGCCGGCGGTTCCGCTGGGCGGTCATCTCGACGACTGGATCGCTGACCACGACTTCGTGCTGAACGAAGTGCTCATTCTCGGCTTCCCGCCAATCCCGCTTTCGCGCAAGAATGTTCTCTTCGCCACGCGCGCGCAGATCAACGCGGTGGTCGACCTGATCAATGTCGATCATGTCCATTTCATCGCCTCCGCAATGGCGCGCGGGGGCTTTAGCGGCGGGGTCGTTTTGTCGGAATGGGGCGTTGCGCTGGGCGTCGTGACGTCGAGCCTGCTAAAGAATGGCGTGCCGGAGGAACTTGGCTATCTCACCGTGTTGACCGTCGAGCCGATACTCGAATGCCTCGCGGCCTACGGCATCTTGCCGGTCGATCTTGCCTTGCAGTGGGACGGGCTGTTCACCGCTAAGACCGAGCATTTCGGGGTGCCGGAGAAGAGCTGGGCGCATAGCTGGATCGAGACGGATCGCGACGGCCACCGCGCCCGCATCTCATTCGCGACCCCCGACGAGGGCGTCCGGCAGCAATTGGCTGAAGCGCTAATCGCACTCCCCGACTTTGACTGCGAAACCGAGCTGGTCGGCACCGCGAAGCATGTCTGGAACTATCATGGCAACTATGGGCAATCGGAGGCGCCCTTGGAGCTGGCTCGAACGGCGCTCAGGGCCATACTGCTGGCGCAGGGCTATCTGCCGGTTGATGGCCCAGGCATTTCGACGGGCAGTCTCGACGAACCTGATCTCTTGAAGGAGATCGATTCCACCGAACCTTAGGAAGGCGTTGGCTCTGCGATCCATATAGGGACTACGTCGTTCCGCATCGCTGCCATCGACACGTTCGCACGATGTTCTTATAACGGTACAAGAGGTCAAGAGCGACAAAGAATGGCTGACGGCAGCGCGATCGAGTGGACCGATGCGACGTGGAATCCGGTGACGGGCTGCACGAAGATCACGCGCGGTTGCGACAATTGCTACGCCGAACGCTTTTCCGAGCGCTTTCGCGGCGTGCCGGACCACCCGTTTTCGACCGGCTTTGACCTCACATTGCGACCCGAGCGCCTCGACCAGCCGCTCAAATGGCGCCGCCGGCGCATGATCTTCGTCAATTCGATGAGCGATCTGTTCCACAAGAAAGTGCCGAAGGCGTTCATCGACCAGGTCTTCACGACCATGGAAACGGCGGACTGGCATGTCTTCCAGGTGCTCACGAAGCGCAGTTCGCTGATGCGAGACTATTTAAAAGCGCGCTATGGCGACGGCTGCGGCCCGGACCATATCTGGTGTGGGGTTTCGGTCGAGGATGCCGCCGCCAAGGTGCGCATCAGGCATCTTCAGGACGGTCCGGCCGGCGTGCGCTTCCTCTCTATCGAACCGCTGATCGGGGCGGTCGGGCCCGTCGATCTGCTCGGGATAGACTGGGTCATCGCTGGGGGTGAGTCCGGTCCCGGTGCCCGGCCGCTGCATCTCGAATGGGTTCGCGAAATTCGCGACCACTGCGTCGCGCAGGGTGTGGCTTTCTTCTTCAAGCAATGGGGTGGCCCGCGGCCAAAATCGGGCGGCCGCGAGCTCGATGGCCGCGAGTGGAGCGAGTTCCCGTCGGCAAAGGTCAATGCGGGCTGATGCCCGACCTCGCCATTGTCGGCCCCTGGGCCAAGGAAAAGCTCGACGCGCTAGCGCGCTATCTGGATTTCTACACCAAGGTACTCAAGAACCAGCACTGGCAAACGATCTATCTGGACGCGTTCGCCGGCGGCGGCCGGGCCGTGATCCGGTCGGCGCCACCGGCGGCGGCCAGCTCGCCGCTGTTCGCCCAGGACCATGAGGACAACCTGGCCGACGAAGAGCAGCGAGAACTTATCGACGGGTCGCCGCGGGTCGCCCTTGCCGTTGCCAACCCCTTTTCCCGCTATGTCTTCATCGAACCCGACCCGGTACGAGCCGGCGAGCTGGCGGCGTTGAAGGCTGAATATGGGGACACGCGGGCGATCCGCATCCTGCCCAACACCGCCACCGACGGAATCGCTTGGATGGTGTCGCAGGCAATCAATAGGGCCACCTATCGGGGCGTGGCCTTTCTCGATCCGTTCGGCGCCAAGCTGGAATGGTCGAGCGTCCAGCAGCTTGCCGAGACGCGGCTGTTTGAGGTTGTCGTCAACTTCGGGCTCAACATGGCGATCCAGCGGATGCTGCCGAATTCGGGTGTGATTCCGGAGACTTGGCGCCAAACGCTCGACGCCTATTTCGGCACCGCCGCTTGGTTCGACGAAGTCTATTGCGAGCCGGAAGGTCTGTTCGGCGCGACCGGGCTGGTGAAGCGGGCGGACTATTCCGAGCGGCTGCTCGAGCTTTACCGCCAGCGGTTAAAGGACGCATTCGGCTTTGTTTCAACGCCGCGACTCATCCGCAGCACGCGCGGCATGCCTCTTTATTATTTGCTTTGGGCCGGTCCGCATCCCAAGGGGCTCGAAGGCGCAAATCACATTCTGACGACGGGCGAACGTCTCGCGAAGCGAGCGACCCGCCAGCGCGTTTCATGAGCAGTGGTCACTATGAATGGTGTCTGGGCCAGCCGCTGCCGCAGCTTGGCGATCACAGCGTCGCCAAGCATGAGATCTTCGAGCAATATGTCAGCATTTATATCGAGCGGCTGACCCGCACGCCCAGCCAGACAATGCTCAACCTGACGATCGTCGACGGATTCTGCGGCGGCGGCGTGTATCGGCGTGGCCAGAGCGAAACGGAGGGGTCGCCATTGCGATTGCTCAATGCGGTCGAACAGGCAGATCGCGCGCTAAATGCGGCGCGCGCCAAGGGCTTTGCCGTCCGTGCGGATTTCTTCTTCGTGGACGACAAGGCCGAGCACATCGCCTTCCTCCGCGATGTGCTGATCAAGCGCGGCTATGCCAATCGGCTCGATCAAGACATTTTCCTGATCTGCTCGACTTTCGAAGAGGCGTGCCCGGGCATTATCGCGCACATCCAGAAGAAAGGAACCGCGCATCGCTCGCTGTTCTTTCTCGACCAATACGGGTGGAGCGATGTGCGGCTCGCGACCATGCGCACGATCCTCGATTCGTTGCGCAATCCGGAAATCCTCCTGACCTTCGCGGTCGATGCGCTGATCAACTTCCTGTCGGTGAAGACGGCGGAGACCGAAGCCTTGCTAGCGATCGAGCTCGGCCGCGAGGACGTCCGCGCGTTGATGGACATGCGCAATGGCGAAGGGTGGCGATACCTGATCCAGAACGGCCTGTATCGTCATGTCCAAACGCGAACCGGCGCGGGCTTCTATACGCCTTTTTTCATCCATTCGGCCGAAAGCCACCGGTCCTATTGGCTTCTCCACCTCTCCAACCATCGCCAAGCGCGCGATGAGATGGGCAAGCTGCACTGGCGGCTCAACAATCGCTTCCAGCATCACGGCGGTGCTGGCTTCCACGCCCTTGGTTATGATCCGACCCAGGATCTGCGGCAGGGGCTGATGGACTTCCTGTTCGATGACAACGCGCTGAAGCGGTCCGAAGCCGCCATTCTCGATCAGCTCCCCCGCATGATCCATGCAGCGCACCGCGACGGCGGCGCCGGCCTCACCGTCGAAGCGCTGTTCACGGGCAATTGCAACGATACGCCGGTGACATCCGATATCCTCGCGAGCCAGCTGCTATTGCTGCGGGCCGAAGGGGAATTGGCTATCGTGACGGCCACGGGCGCGGCCAAACCGCGCGCCAAGCTCGTGTCATGGGAGGACCGGCTCGTGCTGCCGCGGGAGCGCTCGATGTTCAGTCGGCTGGGCTGGTGATCACCGGTGGCGCGCAACGACGCTTCAGTCGTCAAGGACTTGGGATCGCGCTAGGCAGCGTCTTTGAAGGCGCGCTTGCGCGGCGGGCCTATCACGCATTGCGCGAGCCGCGCGGTGACCAGCTGTTGATCACCTGCGACATCGGCGGCAGCCAAAAGGGCCAGCGGTACGAGACCTTCGCCTTCCTGATCCACGATCTCGATCGCAGCCAGGCATGGCTTTCGGGGCAGCGACAGTTGCGGGCCGCGGTCATGCGCCATCATCGCCGGATGGCTTTCAAGGCTATGAATGACCGGCTCCGGCGCCGATCCCTGATCCCGTTTCTCGAGTTGGCGGAGCATCTCGACGGCTTTCTGGTCACCTTCGCGGTGGACAAGGGCGCGCGTCCGCACATGATGCTCGACGACGACCTTCACGCCGATCTGGCAACCGTGTGGAAGCCGTCGGTGATTCCGCGCCTGACATGGATCGCCTATCTCGGCGCTTTTCTCATTAGTGGCTTCGCGGCCGTGGGCCAGAATGTCATGTTCATTCTTGATGAGGATGAAGTCGCGGCCAACGTGCTGCAACTGACCAAGCTGACCGATTTCTTCGCTCAAATTTGCGCCTGGCATGGAGGGCCGATAATGGGCCATTTGCGCTGCGGGACGGCGAAGTCCGATGATGGCAGTCTGCAACTGGAAGACCTTGTCGCGCTCCCCGATCTGGCCGCTGGCGCCAGCGCCGAATTCCTCTGGACGCTGGATCGCGACGGCGCCGGTATCATGTCGCCGCTCCTCCAGCGCCTGCCGAAGGCACTGAGTTGGAAGAGCCGCATCATCATGCCGTGGCTGCTGCACGAAGGCGGATCACTCGACCGAATCCTCTGCATTATCGATGGCGGTTCGAGCGCATCCAAATGGCGCGCGACCATTCCACGCTACTTTACGGTGGATTCACCGCCGTATCTCGCCCGCATTTTAGACAAAACGCGACCTTGAATTGAGAACGTCGATGCCGACCGAGATGATGATTGTCTGTCACGCGCGTTAGGACGTTGCAATGCCGATACTCGATACCGTTCCTGATCGTTGCTAACGTCAACAGAGCGACTGTCTTCTGTGGATGGCTCCCGCGTTGCAAGGGGTAATTTGAGGGTTTGGCGCTGGGTCGGGTGCAGTCTTCTGTCCGGCCTGTTTACGCGGTCTGCATAGTGACCGCTGGCCTTGATGGTATCCGCGAGCTGGGTCCCACTCTGCTTTGCAGGCTATGATGCCTTGGACTGTCAACGGGGTGTCCCGGCTCCCGGTCTGACCGGCGCGCCATCATCTCTCATCGTCCTCGCAACCTCGTGAAGCTCGTCTCCTCCTACGCTGCTGTGGCGAGCGGCGCCTGGTAGGTGCCGCCGCGAGTCATGATCGCCCAGGCTACGCGCGCGGTACGGTTCGCGGCGGCGACCGTGACGACGCGCGCCGGCTTGCGCTCGAGCATCGTCGCCAGGCGTGGATCGACGCTCTCCGGCTTGGTCCGCGCGCGCCGGACAAGCGAGGTCATGCCGAGCACCAGCAACCGGCGCAGATAGCGGTCTCCCATGCGCGAGATCCGGCCCATCCGCTCCTTGCCTCCGGAGCAGTTCTGGAGCGGTGTAAGCCCCAGTGAGGCGGCGAACTGCCGGCCTGAGCGGAAGCGCTCGGGCTCGGTGACTGAAGCGGCAAGCGCAGTCGCCGAGATCACTCCGATGCCGGGGATCGTCGCCAGGCGCTGCGACAGCTCGCTCGACCGGTGCCACGCGTGAAGCTCCTTCTCGAGAGCACCCAGCTGGACCTGCAACGCGCCGATCTGGTCTGCCAGACCCTTCACCACGCGCTGGGCAAGCGGCGGCACCTCGGGCGCGTCGCCGGCCGATAGCCGTGCTGCCAGGGACAGAGCATGGTGCAGGCCGCGAGCCATCTCGATCCCGAACTCGGCGAGTAGGGCGCGCACCATGTTCACCAGCTGGGTGCGCTGCTTGACCAGCAGGTCGCGCGTACGGTGCAGCGCCAGCGCTGCCTGCTGCTTGGCCGACTTCACCGGCACGAACCGCATGCTCGGACGCGTCACCGCCTCGCAGATCGCCTCCGCGTCGGCCGCATCGGTCTTCCCGCGCTTCACATACGGTCTCACGTAGGCTGGCGGCATCAGCTTCACCTCGTGACCGAGCTTCACCAACTCGCGCGCCCAATAATGCGACGTGCCGCACGCCTCCATGCCGATCAGGCACGGCGGAAGCTTGGTGAAGAACGGCAGCACCTGCGCTCGCCTCAGCGCCTTGCGAACGACGATCTCGCCGGACGTATCAACCGCGTGAACCTGAAAAATGCTCTTGGCCAAATCGAGGCCGATCGTGCTAATCTCCATAGCGGGTGGCTCCCTTTGCTCGTGGACGCTTTGACAGCTTCCACACTGTGGCACTCAGATGCCGGGAGCGGGAGCCATCCACCCCATCTGCTTTCGCCACTAGTCGTCCAAAAGTGGCCAGTCGGCTGTCGGCCCATGAGCTGACCTTAATCCGTTAAGACGCCGCCCATCAGGAAACGAACCGTAGTTTGACGTGCAGCGCTGGTGGGGCCGTTCCATTGTTGGTCGACCGATGAAACTGCGCCACCGCTTTCCTATATCGGTGCCATATTGGAAAACGCACGGGAATAGCGGAACATGGCGAATGGCTGGGCCCCAGACGGTGCCGTTCAGGAGCAGATCGAGGACAACGTGAAGGATGCGCTGGCGGCCGCCCGAGCGCGCATGCCGGTGGGCAATGGCCTCGATGAATGCGAGGATTGCGGCGAGACGATCCCGCTGGCCCGCCGCCAGGCGATGGTTGGCGCGCGGACCTGCGTTGCCTGCCAATCGGTTCGCGAAAAGCAGCCGAACTTCTCCGGCATCAACCGGCGTGGCAGCAAGGACAGCCAGTTGCGCTGAGCCCGGTCGGCCAAATCGAATGTGGCAGGCGCCAGACTGTGCCATCGAGGTCAGAGGGTTACGTCGCCCGGATTTAGCATCCTATCGGCAGTGGGTCGCCAATCTCGTGACCGGCGGTTTCAAGTGGGCCCTGGTCCGTTCGTTGCATTCAGGATGACCCGAATTGTCTCATCTGGCTGATCCCACATCGGAAAATGGCCGCTGTGCGCGAACCAGTGCATCGTCGCCTTTGGAAAGGCGGCTATCGCGCGGCTTGCCTGTCGCGGCAGACACAGCCGATCCTTGCGGCCCCAGCCGATCACGACCGGGGCAGAGGTGCCTGCGGGGCCCTGCTGCATTAGGCCTGTGGCAAGATCGTTCACCAGTGAGTCGAAAGTAGGCGTGTCAGCAAACGACCGCAGTTCGTTCAACACCAAAGCGGGATCGAGCGCCCACGGCCTTGCAGAAAGCTGGAGCATCAGGGCTGTCCGCCCGGCGACATTCCCGGCGATGGCCGGAAGCGCCGGTCGCAGCGCCCGCACCAGTGCGATCGATGCCGCAATGGTCGTCCTGAAGAACGTCCGTTCCCACCCTTGCCAAAACCCGCCGGGATCGAGGGCTACGACCGCGCCAGCGCGGCCTCGTCGTGCCATCTCAAGCACGAGCCGAGCGCCCATGGAACTGCCGACCATATCGATCCCTGCGAGATTCTGGGCGCTGAGCCATTCGTCCAGGCAGCGCGCCAGCCCGTCAAAAGTGCCGCTGTCGGCCTCTGCGGGGGTCTGCCCATGGCCGGGCAAGTCGAGGGCAATCACTTCCCGGCCCCGGGCAAGCGCGGCCGAGATCGTGTCCCAGGAGCGGTAGCTTCCTCCCAAGCCGTGAACGAGCAGGAGGGGCTTGCCGCGGCCTGAGCGCGTGTGGTGCATGGTCATACGACGAGAACGGCTCGCAACGACTTATGGGCCGCGAGCATCCGAATTGCCGACTAAGTCGCCAAGATCAGACATTCCGTTGCCGGCGTACCACTTGGTACTTAGTTAGCGACGCCAGCCAGCTTGACCTAATGTAGGATCCCCGATCTGCGCTCCTGGAAGAGTGCGGCGATGCGCTTCCAGCGTTCGATCCCCGCAGCGTCGCCAGCCAGGGCCATGGCGCCGATCTGCGTGGCAATGAAGACCTCGGCCCGGTCGCCATGGTTCTGCTCGATCAACAGCGCGACGGCGAGGTCTTCTTCACGCTCGTTCATCCGGCCTTCGACCGTCGGTAGCCGGCGGCACGGGCCTCCGCTTCGCTGCAGAACATCTCCTCGGCCCTGGTCTCTTCATAGTAGGGCATGCCCGGCAAATGATAGATCCACTCGCCGCGGCGGCTGCGATTGCCCTTGATCCGGCAGCCGGGCGAACGGGCGTTGCTCGCCGGGGCTACCTGGTTGCGCGATGTGGGACGCGTTCGCGGCGCGTCGCGTTCGGCCTGCTGCCGGAAATCCCAAGGCAGCGTGAAGCTCGATGCCCAGAGGCCCCTCCGCCCTGCCTTGGCGCGGATTTCGTCAGCGACATAATCGTCGCTGTATAGCTGGAAGGCCATTGCCCAGCCTTGCTGGACCATGAGCTGGTTCACGTTGCCAAGCCGGTTGTTGCACTGTGCAAGCAACCTGCCGTGCTGATCGATTTCGAAGCCGGTGCAGAAGAGATCGTCGTCGGCGATCAGGTCGCGCAACTGCCGGGCTGATTCCTCCCCGCAATTCCAGGTTTCACCATTGAGCTCGCAGGTCTGCTTGAGTTCAGGCGCGTCGATACCGACAAGCCGGATCGTTCGCTGGCCAACTCTTACCGTATCGCCATCGACGACTTCGGCGCGGCCAGTCACGGTCTCGGCCGTTGCCGGGCTGGCGAGCGCTGCCGCAACCAGGAGGCAGATGGTTTTCATATCGCGGTCCGTTCGACGGTAAGATGCACGGCTGTCGTCTCAGGCTATCTTTGAACCTCAATTGACGACTGCTGCAAGGGCCAGGGTTCGGCATCGATTTCCGCTTTCCTACTGACGGCAAATGAACCTAGACCCGGCGCATGCGCCAAATGCCCGATCGCTCCGACCTGGAATTCACGATGCTACTGTTTCTGGCGCTGGCGCCGGTCGGCTATATGACGATCAGATATGTGTTCGGGCTGCTGGCCTAACTGTCGTGGCTGTCACGCGGCGCAGTTTCCCCGCCTGGCCACAGCGGACCGTTGCGTTGGCGCGGGCGTTGGGCCGGTTGCTGTGTCAGTCACAATGCCTTCGGAGTGCTGGCACGTGCGGCACATCCAGCACCGTGCATCTGGCGGTGCAGCCGGTGTCAGCGCGCTTCCTCTTTCCCGGATTGTCGTTGGCCGGTCGTATTCAGGAAAGCGGTGACCGGCAGGCGCGAGCGCGGATCCCTGGGGCTGGTCGGGAGGGTCTCGCCCAATGCTCCGATCATCGCGCTGCGACCCTTCTCGGTGAGAGCCATATAGCTTACGCGCAGGTCGCTGCAGCTCCGTTGACGCTCGACGAGCCCTTCATGCTGTAACAGGCCAAGGTGACGTAGCGCAGTCGTGCATGGCGATCCCGAAGCGATGGTCGCGCTGGTTACGGAAACGGCGCGACCATCGACCGAATTCACAAACAGGTCGAGGAGCATGTCCCAGGCAGGTTCTCCCAGCAACGCACGTGGAACATGGCGTGAGCGCCTTGAACGTACGAGATGAAGCGCCTTCGCGATGCTTGCCAGACCCGCAAGGTCGGGTTGGCAGGGCTGCGGGGCTTTGCGTGGCAATTCGCACTCGCTTCCTCGCAGGCTAGCGGCAAGCTCAAGCAAGTCGAAGGCCATGCGCTCAAGTCGGGCCGCGCTGACGAATGCCGGTTGAGGAAGCGTCATGCTCCGCTCTCCACGCTCGGTAGGCTCCGTACTTTCGCCCACGCCGGACGTGGTAGGCGAGACCGGCGAGCAGCAGGCCGATCTGGAGATACGACGGCGCACGATAGAGGATCGCGTAAGTCAGCGGATCGATCTGCGTGAATGCCAGACGCTGGAAATGCATCGAGGTCGCGATGATCTGGGCAGCGAAGATCCATAGAGGATATACCCTGTTGGCCTGCAGTGCGAGCCAGCCGAACGCAGCAAGTGCGAGGACATCCGTGACCAGATGCCCGATGTCGACGGTGTGGTAGACCGCTTGGCCGAAAAAGATGTGGTAGAGCCGGTCCGCAAGCACGAAGCCGACCAGGATGAATCCAGCGGCTTTTTCCGGTCCCGCTCCCTTCAGCCAGCACGCAACTGCAAGAAGCCCGATCGCAGCGTGCTGCATGCTGCCGCGATATTGCCAGAGCAGGTCGATCATGAAGGATCACCACCACAACCGACCCGACCGGTCAAAGCCTACGCGACATGTTCGAGCTCGGCTGTGCGATATGGGTTCTCGGGACATCCATCCTCGTCCACGCCCATTTGCTCGCCCAGCTGCTCATGGCGCGCAAGCTCGAGCATCTCGCCGTGCACGCGAGCAACGTTACCTCGGGCAGACAGAAGGGCGTCGATCGATTTTCCGAGCCTGACAAGGCTGGCATGTCCCTGCGCTACCGAGGCATCGGTGTCCAGTCTGGCGGTCACCAGTGTCTGGAGCAGCCCCGCCTGGCTGCGCAAGGCGACGTCGAGATCGCGTTCGGATTGTTGAAGTTCGCGCCGGATGCGAATGGCGGCGGTCGGCTTGTCAAGCATTGGTAGCTCCATGACGCGGTCCGTGCCCAAACCGGATCGCTCTTCCAGGGAGGCCGTTGCAAACCGCTAAAACAACTCTCCGACCGAGCGGGCAACCGCCATCCCCAGCACGAGAACCGCCAGGATCAGACCGGCCACCTTCAGGCTGTAGAGCAGTCTGTTTCGAACTGCGTCCGCACCGTCGAGCACCTCTGGAACAACCCGTGGCTCAGGTCGATCGCCGGCCGTTCCGGCATGCTCCGAGGCTGCCGGGAACGCCGCTTGCGATGGGCTCGTGGTCGGTTCCTCGCCAGTTTCTGACGCTGGAACACCAGGCTGAGACAGATGAAAATTCTGCCCTGTAAATCGCTTGTAGGGCTCCGTCTGAAGCGTCGCCCGGTAGGCCCTGGCGAGTTGGGCCCGCGACAGCCCGCCCGCCTTCTGTCGCAGGGGCTCGATCCGCTGGTTGACGGCGGATTCCGAGATGCCGAGAACGCGGGCGATCTCCTTGCTGGTGCGATTGTCTAACAGCAGATCGAGCACTTCGCGCTGCTTCGTTGTCAATCCAAGGAACAGCGTCTCGTCGTCCACCCTCATGCAAGTCAGCTAATACATCGGCGCGAGGTAGTTAACAGGGTGCTGTCCCCGTCATTCTGAACCAATCGACACGGCCCTGCGCGGCGCCTGGCTCGACACAGCACACAAAAGTCGGAGCAAGCCGACATATACGGCCGGGTGTCGTGGATAGCTCCTGCACCGCAGCCACTGGGTGCACCGACTCCCCCGCAACCGGATTGGATTTGATTTCCGGCGCGACCGTGACGTTGCCGTTTGCCTCGGGCCTGCCAGCTGTGGTGCACCGAATCGGGGTGCCCAGAAATACGCAAGACCGTCTCCGAGTATCGGAGCCCAGGGTGCACGTTGGCTCGACTAACTCCGGATGCGATTCTTCAGGTGGCCAGCCGAACCGAACGGAAGTCCCCTACGCCAGACTTTCTCTGTCCCCGCCAGACTTCGCATTTGGGAATTGCCTGTTGCCTCACGTCGTCCTGAGGCCCTTTTGATCTGCCTCGCATGCGCAGCCGCTGATTGGCCGATCCGACTGGAGGCAGTCCATGAATGTCGTACCCATCCGATCCGAAGCATGGTCGCGCGGCGCGCGGATGCTGCGCACTGCCTTGGGCGCGGAGATCGCGGGCTGGCTCGACGATCCTGCGGTGATCGAGGTCATGCTCAATCCCGATGGTCGCCTGTGGATCGACCGTCTCGGCGAAGGTCTGGCCGAGACTGGGGCCTTGATGGAACCGGCCGATGCCGAGCGGATCATCCGGCTGGTCGCGCATCACGTCGGCGCCGAGGTTCATGGCGGCAGCCCACGGGTATCGGCCGAACTGCCCGATGGCGGCGAGCGTTTCGAGGGGCTGCTGCCGCCGGTGGTGGCTGGGCCGAGCTTCGCCATCCGCAAGCCCGCGGTCGCCGTGTTCACTCTGGCAGACTATGTCGCCGCCGGGATCATGGATGCTTCGCAGGCGCTGGCGCTGGGCGTTGCGGTCCGCGGCAGGAAGAATATCCTGGTCGCCGGCGGCACCTCGACCGGCAAGACGACGCTCACCAATGCACTCCTGGCCGAGGTGGCCGCGGGTGCCGACCGGGTGGTGCTGATCGAGGATACGCGCGAGCTGCAATGCGCGGCGCCGAACTTGGTCTCGCTGCGGACCAAGGACGGCGTCGCCACGCTGTCCGACCTGGTTCGCTCCGCGCTGCGCTTGCGGCCCGACCGGATTCCGATCGGCGAGGTCCGCGGCGCAGAGGCGCTCGATCTGCTCAAGGCCTGGGGCACCGGGCATCCTGGCGGGATCGGCACGATCCATGCCGGCACCGCGCTCGGCACCCTGCGACGCCTCGAGCAGCTGATCCAGGAAAGCGTGGTCACCGTGCCGCGCGCGCTGATCGCCGAAACCATCGATGTCATCGCCGTGCTCGTGCGCGACGGCAGCGGGCGGCGCCTGTCCGAACTCGCCGAGGTCCGCGGGCTCGATGCCTGCGGCGATTACCTGCTCGCGCCACTGTTGCCCAACCAAGGAGATACCCCGTGATCCATGCCTTTCGCCGGGCGCGTTCGCGCCTGTCCGCCATCGCCCTCGGGAGTGTCGTCGCGCTCATCGTGGCCGCACCCGCCCGGGCGGCGGGGTCTTCGATGCCTTGGGAAGCGCCGCTGCAGGCGATCCTCGAATCGATCCAGGGTCCCGTGGCCAAGATCGTGGCGGTGATCATTATCATCGCGACCGGTCTCGCGCTGGCGTTCGGCGATACCTCGGGCGGGTTCCGGCGGCTGATCCAGATCGTGTTCGGGCTCTCGATCGCGTTCGCGGCGTCCTCGTTCTTCCTGTCGTTCTTTTCGTTCGGCGGCGGAGCGCTCGTCTGATGGACCCGGCTGCTCCCGGTTTGCCCGCTGGCTTCGTCGTTCCGGTCCATCGGGCGCTGGCCGAGCACATCCTGCTCGGCGGCGCGCCCCGGGGTCTCGCCATAGCCAATGCCACGCTCGCCGGCGCGATTGGCCTCGGGCTCCAGTTGTGGATCGCCGGGGTCGCCTTCTTCGCGCTCGGTCATGCGGCCGCCGTCTTTGCCGCGCGGCGCGACCCGCAGTTCGTCGATGTCGCCCGGCGTCACCTGCGCTTCCCGGCGCATTGCGAGGTCTGACGATGTTTTCGCTCCGCGAGTATCGCCACAAGGCCGACCGGTTGTCGGATTTCCTGCCCTGGGCGGCGCTGGCCGGTCCCGGCATCGTGCTCAACAAGGACGGCAGCTTCCAGCGCACCGCGCGCTTTCGCGGGCCGGACCTCGACAGTGCCACGCCTCCCGAGCTTCTGGCGACGAGCGCGCGCCTCAACAGCGCGCTGCGCCGTCTGGGGTCGGGCTGGGCGATCTTCGTCGAGGCGGTGCGCAGGCCTGCCGCCGGCTATCCCGACAGCGTCTTTCCCGATCCGGCGTCGGCGCTGGTCGAGCGCGAACGCGCGGCGCGGTTCGCCGAGGAAGGCGCGCATTTCGAGAGCCGCTACTTCTTCACGCTTCTGTGGATGCCGCCCACCGAGGACGCGGCCCGGGCCGAGAACTGGCTCTACGAGGGGCGCGCAACCAAAGGCGTCGATCCGCGCGAGCTGCTAGCCGGATTCGCCGACCGGACCGACCGCCTGCTGCGCCTGTTCGAAGGGTTCTTCCCCGAAATCGCCTGGCTCGACGACGGCAAGACCCTGACTTACCTCCACGCATGCGTCTCGACCCGCACGCAGCGCGTGCGGGTCCCCGAGACACCGATGCATCTCGATGCGCTGCTGGCCGACGAGCCGCTCACGGGCGGGCTCGAGCCGCGTCTCGGCGCCGCCAGCTTGCGCACGCTGACCTTCGTCGGGCTGCCGAGCGCGACCTTTCCTGGCCTGCTCGACGAACTCAACACCCTCGGCTTCGCCTACCGCTGGTCGACGCGCGCCATCATGCTCGACAAGACCGATGCGACCAGGCTGCTGGGGAGGATTCGCCGGCAATGGTTCGCCAAGCGCAAGTCGGTCGCCGCCATCCTCAAGGAGGTCATGACCAACGAGGCCTCGGTGCTGGTCGACAGCGATGCGGCCAACAAGGCCGAGGATACCGACCAGGCCTTGCAGGAGCTCGGCGCAGATCATGTCGGCCTCGCGCTGGTCACCGCGACCATTACGGTGTGGGACCGCGATCCGGCGCTAGCGGCCGAAAAACTGCGCCTGGCGGAAAAGGTCGTCCAGGGCCGCGATTTCACCTGCGTCGTCGAAGGGATGAACGCGATCGAGGCATGGCTCGGTTCGCTCCCCGGGCACATCTACGCCAATGTCCGGCAGCCGCCGATCTCTACCCTCAATCTCGCGCATATGCTGCCGCTCTCGGCGGTCTGGGCCGGCCCCGAAGACGATGCGCATTTCGGCGCTCCGCCGCTGTTCTACGCGCGAACCCAAGGCACGACGCCGTTCCGGTTCGCGCTCCATGTCGGCGACGTCGGCCATACGCTCGTCGTCGGTCCTACCGGCGCGGGCAAGTCGGTGCTGCTCGCATTCATGGCGATGCAGTTCCTGCGCTACGACGGCGCTCGCATCTTCGCGTTCGACTTCGGTGGCTCGATCCGCGCCGCCGCGCTTGCCTGCGGCGGCGACTGGCAGGACCTGGGCTCGAGCCTGTCGGAGGACAGCGACGATACCGTCTTGCTCCAGCCACTGGCGCGGATCGACGAACCGGCCGAACGCAGCTGGGCCTCGGGATGGCTCCAGGCGATCCTGGCCAGCGAAGGCGTGGCCGTCGATCCCGCTACCAAGGAACACCTATGGTCGGCGCTGACCTCGCTCGCGAGCGCGCCCGTCGGCGAACGGACGCTCACCGGTCTCTCGGTCCTGCTCCAGTCGCAGCAGCTCAAGCAGGCGCTGGCGCCCTATTGCCTGGGCGGTCCGTTCGGGCGCCTGCTCGACGCGGACAGCGAGCACCTCGGCGAGGCCAGCTTCCAGGCGTTCGAGACCGAGGGTCTAACCGGTTCGGCGGCCGCGCCCGCGGTGCTGTCATACCTGTTCCACCGGATCGAGGGGCGGCTCGACGGGTCGCCGACGCTGATCGTCATCGACGAGGGCTGGCTGGTGCTCGATACGCCCGCCTTCGCTGCCCAGCTGCGCGAATGGCTCAAGACGCTGCGCAAGAAGAACGCGAGCGTCGTGTTCGCGACCCAGAGCCTCGCCGACATCGAAGGATCGGCGATCGCGCCCGCGATCATCGAGAGCTGCCCGACCCGGCTGTTCCTCCCCAACGAGCGCGCGATCGAGCCGCAGATCCTCTCGATCTATCGCCGGTTCGGCCTCAACGACCGGCAGATCGAGATCGTCAGCCGGGCAACGCCCAAGCGCGACTACTATTGCCAGTCCGCACGCGGCAACCGGCTGTTCGAGCTCGGGCTTGACGAGGTCGCGCTCGCCTTCACCGCCGCCTCGGCGAAGAGCGACCAGCTCGCAATCGGCCGGATCGCCGGGCGCGAGGGACGATCCGGCTTCGCGCGAGGCTGGCTCCGCCATCGCGGCCTCGACTGGGCCGCCGACCTGCTCGGCGATGCCGAGCCGGCTTCCGATGTTCCCGAACCCCAGAAGGAGACCCCCGATGACCTTGCGTAAATCCCTCCGTCGTCTTGCTGCCGCGACCGCGCTTGCTTCGGTCGGTGCCGCGACGCTGGCACCGCTACCGGTGCAGGCGCAGTTCGGCGGCGTGGTCTACGACCCCTCCAACTATGCCCAGAACGTGCTGACCGCAGCGCGCACGCTCGAGCAGATCAACAACCAGATCCGCGCGTTGCAGAACCAGGCGACCTCGCTTCTCAACGAGGCGCGCAATCTCCAGAGCCTGCCGCTGACCATCCTCGAGCCGCTCCAGCAGCAGGTCCGACAGACCCAGCAGCTTCTGGGCGAGGCGCAGCGGATCGCCTACGATGTCCGCGAGATCGAGACCGCTTTCGCTGCCCAGTACGGCGATGTTCCCCTGGGGACCTCGCAGCGGGCCATGGTCGACCGGGCCGAAGCGCGCTGGAAGAACAGCGTCGCGGGGTTCGAGGACGCGCTCAAGGTCCAAGCCGGCGCGGTCGCCAATATCGAGGGCTCGCGCGCGGCGCTCACCAGTCTCCTTGGGGCAAGCCAGTCGTCGACCGGCGCCTTGCAGGCGGCCCAGGCCGGCAATCAGCTGCTTGCGCTCCAGGCGCGCCAGCTCGCCGATCTGACCGCGACGGTCGCGGCGATGGGCCGGGCGCAGGCGCTCGATGCGGCGGAGCGTTCCGCTGCGAGGGCGCAGGCGCGTGTGCAATTGCAGCGCTTCCTGGCCGATCGGCCCCGCTACGCGCCCGGTCGCGGCGATTGATCGCCATGAACCGCACGTTCCTCGCCCGGACCGGCGCTGCCTGCTTCGTCGGAATCGCCATCGCGATGACGCTCGTCCAGATGCGCGAGGAGCCGCGGCAGCCACCGGCCACGACCGAGCGGAATGCGTGGATCCCGGATGGCGATCCGCTACCCGCGCGGCTCAGTGCGTGCTCGGAGATGGGCGAGCTCGCGCTCGCTTCGCCCGATTGCCGGGCGGCGTGGGCCGAGAAACGACGCCGCTTCTTCGAGGTCGCGCATCCCGATGCCTATCGCGACCTCGCGGCAGATGCGCCGATGCCTCCGAACGAGGAACGCTGACATGGGTGGGACCGGCGTCGTCGATCGCTTCCTGGCGGTCTTTTCCAGCTACATCGACAGCGGCTTCGGTCTCCTGTCGGGCGAGGTGGCATTCGTCGCGACCACTTTGATCGTGATCGATGTGACGCTGGCCGCGCTGTTCTGGACCTGGGGCGAGCAGGACGACATCATCGCCCGCCTGGTCAAGAAGACGCTGTTCGTCGGCATTTTCGCCTACGTCATCGGCAACTGGAGCGCGCTCGCCAATATCGTGTTCGAGAGCTTCGCCGGTCTCGGGCTGAAAGCGAGCGGTTCCGGCCTCGGCGCTGCCGACCTGCTGCAGCCGGGGCGGGTGGCGCAGGTCGGGATCGACGCCGCCTGGCCGCTCCTCGAATCCATGTCCGACCTGGTCGGCTACGTCAGCTTCTTCGAGAACTTCCTCCAGATCGTGATCCTGCTCGTCGCGTGGGCCGTGGTCGTGCTCGCCTTCTTCATCCTCGCCATCCAGCTCTTCGTGACCCTGATCGAGTTCAAGCTGACGACGCTCGCGGGCTTCGTGCTCATTCCTTTCGGCCTATTCGGCAAGACCGCGTTCATGGCCGAGCGCGTCCTCGGCAATGTCGTATCCTCCGGGATCAAGGTGCTGGTGCTCGCGGTGATCATCGGGATCGGCTCGACCCTGTTCGCCGAGTTCACCGCCGCCATCCCGGGTGAGCCGACGATCGAGGATGCGCTGGCGATCGTGCTCGCCAGCCTCACGCTGCTCGGCCTGGGCATCTTCGGACCCGGAATCGCCAACGGTATCGTCGCAGGTGGACCGCAGCTCGGTGCAGGTGCTGCCGCGGGCACGGCCCTTCTTGCTGGCGGCGCGGCGGCAGGCGCGGTCGCGGGTGCCAGGCTTGCAGGCGGTGCTGTCGCCAGCGCGACCTCCGCAGTCGCGCAAGGGACCTCGCGCGCCGCCGGCGGCGCGACGATGGCATATGCGACCGGTTCGGCCGGCAAGACCGGCGGTGCGGCCGTCGCGGGCGGGATGGCGGGTGTCGGCCGGGCCGCGGGCGGCGCGGCGATGTCGCCGCTGCGCCAGGCATCGGATGCGATCCGTGGCAATTTTCGCGAAGGCGCCCGCGCCGCGGTCGGCAATATGGGTGGGCGTATCGTGCCAACCCCGGGCGCGGAGCCCGGCGGTCAGGCGTCCGAAGCGGCCAAGTCCGCGCCGCCCGCCTGGGCCGCCTCGATGAAGCAGCGCCAGACCCTCGGCCAATCCGCGTCGCTCGCTGCGCACACGGTTCGCGCCGGCGACGGCAACGGTGCCGGGGCCACGATCGACACACGAGAGAAGGACTGAGCCAAGATGTTCAAGCGCCCATCGATCCATTACGGCCGGACGCCGGAACCCGAGACTCCCTACCAGCGCGCCGCGCAGGTCTGGGACGAGCGGATCGGCTCCGCACGCGTCCAGGCGCGCAGCTGGCGCTATGCCTTCTTCGGCGCGCTCGGTCTGGCAGGCGTGCTTACCGGCGGACTGGTCTGGCAGAATGCGCGCGGAACCATCGTTCCCTGGGTCGTCGAGGTCGACAAGCTGGGCGAGGCGCGCAGTGTCGCGCCTGCCGAAGCCGGTTTCGCGCCGACCGACCCGCAGATCGCCTTCCATCTCGCGCGGTTTATCGAGCACGTGCGCGCGCTTCCCGACGATCCCATCGTGGTCCGCAACAACTGGCTTCGCGCCTACGATTTCACCAGCGATCGCGGGGCGCTGGCGCTCAACGACCATGCCCGCAGCAACGATCCGTTCGCCTCGGTCGGCCGCGAGCAGGTGGCGGTCGACGTCACCAGCGTGATCCGTGCGTCGCCTGCGAGCTTCCGCGTCGCCTGGGTCGAGCGTCGCTACCGCGACGGCTCGCTTGCCGGAACGAACCGATGGACCGCGATCCTCGGCATCGCGGTCCAGCCGCCGCGCGATCCCGATGCCTTGCGCGCCAATCCGCTGGGCATCTTCGTCACTTCCATCAACTGGTCGAAGGAACTCGGATGATGCCCCGCTTGCCCATGCTTCCCCTGCTCGGTGTCGCGGTTGCCGCGTCGCTTTTGCCGGCCTCGCTCGCCGCTGCCGCCATCGGTCCCTTCGAAGTCGTTCCGACTGCGCACCGACCGGTGCAGGGCCAGGCCTTCCACACGTTATCGCTATCGCGGCAGCCTCCCCCTGCTGCCGCGCGCCGCTCCCCGGCCCTTGCCCCCGAGGGGCATGTGGGAGCGGCGAACCGTTCGGCCCGCGTCGAGCCCGAAGAGACCGGCTTCGACAATGCCATCCAGCGCTACGCCTATCGCGAAGGCGCGCTTTACCAAATCTATGCCAGCCCGGGGCAGGTCACCGACATCGCGCTCGAGCCCGGCGAGAAGCTGGTCGGGCCCGGGCCGGTCGCATCGGGCGACACGGTCCGCTGGATGATCGGAGACACGATCAGCGGGACGGGCGACACCGCGCGGGTGCATATCCTGGTCAAGCCGACCCGGTCCGATATCGCGACCAATCTCGTCATCAACACCGACCGGCGCACCTACCATGTGGAGCTGCGAGCAAGGCCGCGGATCTACATGGCCTCGGTCAGTTGGCACTATCCGGCGGATGAGCTCATCGCGCTGCGCAAGGCGGAGGAAGCCGAAGCGCGCCGTGCGCCGGTCGCGGAGGGCCTCGCGCTCGAACGGCTCAATTTCGATTATCGCCTGTCCGGCGACAAGCCCGCCTGGAGGCCGCTGCGCGTGTTCGACGACGGGCGCCAGACATTGATCGAGTTCGCGCCGGGGATAGCGCAAGGCGAGATGCCGCCACTGTTTGCGCTGAACGAGGGCGGCGGCGCCGAACTGGTCAATTACCGCGTCTCCGGGCGCTTCCTCATTGTCGACCGACTGATCGAGAACGCCGAACTGCGGCTCGGTGCCGGACGGCGCCAGGAGCGCGTCAGGATCACGAACCGTGCGTGGAGCGGATCGTGACCGAGGTGGTGGAGAGGACTGGGCCTGCCCGCACCGAAGGCGCGGACGACCCGAAAGAACCCGACGCCGAAGCCATCGTCAGCCTGCGCGGGGAGAGCCCCCCGGTGGTGCGATTGTCCCGCAAGGCCATAGCCATCGTCGGCGCTGCCGGTCTGACGCTCGTCGCCGGCGCGCTGTTCTACGGTCTCCGGTCTACCTCGCCCGATATCGGCCAGGAAGCTCTCAACACCGACGGGATCGCGGTCGCCGACGGGCTGGCGTCGGCGCCGAGCGATTATTCGCAGGTCCCCCGGCTCGGACCGCCGCTACCCGGCGACCTCGGCAAGCCGATCCTCGATGCGCAGGATCGTGGCGCGGTCGCCGCACTTCCTCCGATTGGCGCGCCGCCGCCCGCTGCCGGACCACCGCCCGTGAGCGAGCGGGACACCCTCCGGCTTCGCCTCGCGCAGGAGCGCGACGCCGCGCGCGAGAGCCGACTGTTTCTCGGTGGGGTTGCGACAGCTTCTTCGGAGGTTTCGACGCCAGACACCGACGTGTCCGTGCCGGCTCGGCCGAGCGAAGCGCCAGCCGCAGCGCAGGCCGCGTTTCTCGATCGACCCACCGAGCGACGGACGGCATCGCTGGAACGCCTCGCGAATACACCCTCGACCGCGGTTCTCCAGGCGGGATCGGTCATTCCGGCAGCGCTGATAACCGGCATCCGGTCGGACCAGCCTGGCCTGGTGACCGCGCAGGTGACCCAGAACGTGTACGATAGCCTGACCGGGCGCAGGCTCCTGATCGCGCAGGGCGCGCGGCTGATCGGCGAATACGAATCCGACACAGGCTTTGGGCAGCGCCGGATCCTGCTTGCATGGACCCGGCTCATCCTGCCCGATGGACGCTCGATCGTCCTCGAGCGCCAGCCCGCCGCCGATCCTGCCGGCTACGCAGGTCTTGAGGATCGCGTCGACTACCACTGGGGCGGCGTCTTCAAGGCGGCGCAGATTTCGACGCTCCTCGGCATCGGGGGCGAGCTGGATGCGAGCGGTGACGACGAACTCGTCCGCGCCTTGCGTCGAAGCGGTCAGGACAGCGTAGGCCGGACCGGCGAGCAGATCGTCTCACGCGAACTCGGGGTGCGTCCAACGTTGACGATCCGTCCCGGCTCGCCGGTGCGCGTCCTGGTAACGCGCGATATCGTGATGGAAGGTGCGCCATGACCCGCCTCAAACTATCCGACGTCACCGACGGCAAGCCCGTCAGGCTCACGATCGAAATACCTGCGCGCCTTCATCGGCGGCTCATCGAATACGGCATCGTCCTCAACGGCGGAACGGCGAAGGGCGCGCCGGAGCCGTCCGCAATCGTGGCGCCGATGATCGAGCGCTTCATTGCCAGCGATCGCGAGTTCGGCAAGGCCCGGCGGCGTAACCCCAGCACGCGCGAAGAATAGACGGTAGAGTGCAACTGCGGATAATTTTCGGCCAGCCGCAATCCCTCAATAATAGTCGAGCTTTGCGTGCCATCCGAATTTGGTGTTATCGTTAGATCGGGAATCGAACTCCCGGCGACCGGGCGCCGATGCGTATGTCCAGGCTTTCAGCTAAAGGTATCGTGGCACTTGCCAACGGGTGCTTCCATCGCCCGGTCGCGCTTCTGATCTCACCTTTGCGATTATAATTACATTATAAAATGGAACGGTCGTCTCGCTCCCGTCACTCTGGGTCTGCGGCAATTGGAGTCGCAAGCGAAGTGACAGGAGAGTGTGATGAAGCATTTCGAACTCAATGGTGCCGAGGTGATCGACCTCGGCAAGGCGTCGACCGAGACCAAGGGGGCAGGGCTCGTCTTCACCGACAACAGCGGCGGACAGCGCATTGCGCCGGCCGGGTCGATCGACGACTGAGCGGACGCGGGGCGCGGACGGCCCGTTCGCGCCCCGTTTGCTCGATGACCGACCTCGATCAGGACAAGATGGCGTGGTGTCGCGCCGGAGATTGCCTGGTTTTTCTCGACCTCGAACGCGACCGCTATTTTCGCTTGGCGCGGGAGCACGAACAGTCGTGCATGAGCCAGCTAGCCCGCAAAGGCGCGGGCCGCTGGCATCAGCCAGCCATCCTTCCCCGCCCGGATACATGGCGGCGACCCGGCGCGTCCTCGCCCGCGCGCGAGGCCGGAGAGTTCCAGATCGGCGCGATCGCCCGGGCGATGTGGGTCCAGCGGCGCATAGAGCGGCGGCTCGCGCGCGGCGCCATCATGTCCGTCCTGCGCGATCTGCGCCGTGCGCAATCGCGCTGTCCTGAGGCCGCGCGCCCCTTGAGCGACTCCGGAAGCGCCATGGTCCGTGCCTTCGAGAATGCACGATTGTTGCGGACGGCAGCCGACCGGTGCCTGGCCCGGTCGATAGCGCTTGCAGGTTGTCTGGCCGCAAAAGGCGACCGGTCGATGGTCGTGCTGGGCGTGACCTCGCCGCCCTTCAGCGCCCATTGCTGGGTTCAGCAGGGCGAGTTCGTCCTCAACGACACGATCGAGGAAGTGCAACGCTACACCCCGATCCTAGTGGTATGATCGAGGCGCGCTTCCTCCTGCGTATCCCGCGCGCAGCCAAGGCAAAGGGCTTTCCCGTCGTTGTGGACAGGCCCGATGCCGTAGTCCCGAACGCGGCGACCCTCTGGATTGCGGAACGGACACCCACGCTCTCGCTCGGTGAGAATGGCCTCGTCCTCGGAATACTGTTCGACAGCGCGACCTTCCGCCGTGCCGATCGCGAAACATGCGTCGAGGCCCTCGCCGCGACCGCCAAGGGAGCGGCGCGCGAGTTGTTGGCCGGATTCTGGGGTGCCTATCTCGCCATGATCCGCGAGCCGGGGGAGGGATCGCTGGCGTTGCTGGCAGACCCCTCCGGCCTCCTGCCGGTCTATCGCCTGACGCGATCCCGGGATGTCGTCCTGACCACCGATCCGGCGCTGCTGGATGTCGCACCGAGTTACCGGGACATCGGTTCGCATCTACTTCGTCCCGAACTGCGCCATCGCCGGACCTGTCTCACAGGCGTGGACGAGTTGCCGCCCGGTTCGCTGCTTTCGCTCGATGCACCCGACGAGGCACCGCGGCAAATCTGGCAGGCAAACCGCTTTGTGCCCGATGGATCGGTCCGGACCTTCGATAGCGCAACGCAGGAGCTTCGCGCGCTGTCGAGCGCGGTGCTCGGGAGCTGGGCCGGTGTTCTTGGCCAGGTCGGTGTCGCCGCATCGGGCGGGGTCGATTCCTCGCTCGTCTGCGCTGCCCTGTCGGACGCGGGAGCGCGGTTCGACTGCATTACCGTAGCGACCGCAGATCCGAGCGGCGACGAACGGCGGCATGCCCGATCGGTTGCGAGGCAGCTTGGTGTGCGATGCGTCGAGCGGGAGTTCGACGACGCGCTGTTCGACCCGTGCCAGTCAGCGTCGCGCGGCCTTGCGAGGCCCAGTCGCCGCTCGTTTCTCGCCATGCTCGATGCATTGCTCGACGACGCGAGGGCAGAGCTGGGCGCAGGCGTCGTCATGGACGGCAACAATGGCGACAACCTGTTCTGCTTCCTCCATTCCTCGACGCCGGTCGTCGACCGGTTCCGCGCAGAGGGCGTTGGGCGCGGGCTTGGCCGAACGCTGGTCGACATGTGCCAGCTCACAGGATGCAGCGTGCCGACCATGCTGGCTGCATCGGCCCGCCGACTTGCGGGCAGGGCACGGCGCGATCCCTGGCCAGCCGACACGAGGCTGCTCGCCCGGGATGTGGCTCACGCCGGTGCCGAGGCGCTTACGCCCTGGCTGGATGGCTGCAGCGACACGCGTTCGGGGGCGCACGATCATCTGGCCTTGCTCATGCACGCGCAGAACCACGTGCACGGCATCACCGGGCCGCTTGCACGCTTCTCGCCGCTTGCCAGCCAGCCCCTCGTCGAGTTCTGCCTCGGGGTACCATCGTGGCTTTGGGCTCACGGCGGCAGGAACAGAGCCTTGGCCCGGGCGGCCTTTGCCGACCGCCTCCCGCCCGAGGTCGTCGCCCGGACGTCGAAGGCGGGTCCCGACAGCTTCATCCGGATCGCCTTCGCGCGCAATCGGGAAGCCATCGGCGAGCACTTGCAAGGCGGTCTGCTCGCTGCGCACGGGCTGCTCGACCGGGCGGCCCTCGATTCTGCGCTCCGGGTGGACGAATTCGGCAGCGGTGTGCTCGTGGACCGCATTCTCGACCTGCTCGAAGCCGAGAACTGGGCCCGTTCATGGAGCCGTTGACGCAGGGTCGCGGCATGCGACCTTGCTTCGCTCCGGCGCTCCCTTCATCCCGAACCAGCGCCGGTACTGGTCCGCCTTCCCAGGCGCGCAGTCCATCTCGTGGGCGAGCCAGAATGCGAACCAGTCGATATTCCGATCGTAGATCGCCCGTCTGTGGGCCGGCTGCCATTTGTAGTGCGTCTCGCCAGGGAATACCCGCAGTTCGATCGGCTTGCCGCGATGGGAAAAGGCTTCGACGACATCGAGCGCGCCCTCGTACTCGCTGTCAGAAGCCTGGATCAGGATCGGGATATCCAGCTTGTCGATGTTGTCGAGCATCGACATGGGCTTCCAGAACGCGTCGCCGCCGTGCTCGAAGTAGCGGTAGCCCATCGCGCGAAGGTAATCGGTGAACCGCGGGCCGGCAGCCAGCGGCTGTGCCGCCCTGTCCTGGCAGCACGTTCCGAACGAGGCGACCTTGAACAGGTCGGTATTGATCAGCGCGAACTGGGCCGTCGCACCGCCGTCGCTGAAGCCGTCGATGCCGAGACGCCGGGCGTCGACCGCGCCTGTGGCAATGGCCTGTTCGATCGCAAGCTCGAGCGACGACAGCACGTTGCGCCGGTCTGCCCAGGGATCGTCGAACATGGTGTATGTCTCGATCTCGTTGCGCGCCCGGTAAGCCTCGGGCAGCAGTCCGGGCCGCTGGAAGCTCAGGACCGCGAAGCCGCGAGCGGCGAGCGGGTGGACAGGCACCTCGTCGCCCGTGCCCCCGCGCAGGAACCCGCGGCTACTGTATTGCACCACGACCATCGGATGCCGTTCCCCTTCTTCGTGACCCGGCGGCAGGGCGAGATCGGCAAAGCTCTCGACGCCGTATGTGTTGCGGAAGCGCAGGCGCCGGACCTCACCGAAATCCCGACTGCGCAGCACGGCATTGGGATCGTGGACTGTCCGCTCGGCACCGGTCCGCATATCGATCGCGACGAGGCGCCGTGGCTGCGCGGACCCCTCGCGCCCGCAGACGAGCTCGGGCCCCAAGCTGGCGCAACCGATCAGCAGGTCTTCGGTACGAAGGACCACCTGCGGCGCATCCTCGCCCGGCGCCCAGCGCGCCAGGGTATGCTCGCTCCGTGCCCATCCCGTGCGTTGCTGCAGGTAAAGAGCCTCTCCGTCGTCCGACCACCATATGTCGAGGACACCGTCGCAGGCGTCGCTGCCGCACACTTGTCGCTGTCCGTCCGGACCTGCGACCACAATCCGCGTCTCGCTCAGGATACGGTCCGGGTACCTGGGCTCGATCCACGCCGAATACCCGTGAGGCCCCGGCCGGTACATTTGTCCCGAGGTTGGAACATGGGTCGGATTGCGTGGCTCGAGCAGGGCGCGCTCGGCCTCGCTCGCTGGTTGCATCGAACCGTCGCCAAGGGTGACCCGCGTATAGGTTCGCGGGACCGGACCGGGCGCGATCGGATGGTCCGCGAACTGCGGCGAGAAGCGTTCATCGAACAGGTATCCTTGCGCGCCTTCCTGGCCGATCGCGCGCATGGCCTCGCGGATGCCGGGCCGGGTGGCGACGACCAGCGCTTCGCCGTCCCCGGTCCACGCGAAGTCTTCCACGTCGTCGCGCAACGTCGTCGCCCGCGCTGGTGCCACCACGTTTTCGGGATCGACGATCCATACCTGCGTCGTGTCGTCCTCGCGGCGCAGGTAGGCAATGCGATCGCCGGTCGGCGACCAGCGCGGCGGGTTGGGCTTGTCCCAACCCGCCCTGACGAACGCGAAATCGCGCAAGGGAAAGTCCGCGCGCAGGTACGCGCCGCCACGCGCGAGTTCTACCGCCTTACCGGTATCGTTCGCGGCGACCAGCAGCAGGCGCTGGCAATAGGCATTGGCCCGCGCATTGGCCCGCTTCACTACGAATGCGATCCGGTCACCGCGAGGCGAAACTGCCACCGCGCGGGCGTTGTGTTCGCCGATCGCCGGGCCGATGTCGGCGATCGTTACGAGATCGTCGACCTCCACTGGCAGCGCGGTCCCGGCGCGCGCCGGTTCCGCGAGACCGACGCAGGGGTCGGTCTCGGCTGCCGCGACGATCGGCGCGGGAACGATTGGAGCCAGCGCCGCTGCGAGGAAAAGTGCCCCGCTCACCACTGCCTCCGGATACCGATCGCGACCAGCCGGCCGATGGGGGAGAAGTTGGTCGAATCGTACGGCGTGTCGAACGGCCCGAGTTGCTCGATCGCCTCGGGCCGGTCGTTGAGGACATTCTGGACCGAGAGCGAGACTTCGAGGCCTGGACCGGATCCCTCACCGCGCACGAACTCGTAGGAAAAGCCCAGGTCCAACGTGGCACTGGGCGAGAGGCGGCGAACCTCCTCGAAGCGGCGGTCCTCGAGCGCGCCGGTGTAATTGAGCGCGGCATTGGCGGTCAGGGGTCCGGAAGCGAACCGGGCGGATCCCCGCACGCGCATCCCGGGCGGATTGAAGATCGTACCCGCCAGCTTGGTCGGCGGCAGGTCCGCAGTGATCCGCTGCTCGCTGTCGAGCCAGCTGCCGGAGACTTCGAAACCGATCGACCGGTCTTCGCCGAGAGACCTGTTCCAGGCAATCCGCGCGTCGAAACCCTCGACCGCCCATGCGGCGATATTGGTGTTCCGGTTGTCGGCTACCGCCACGACGTTGGCGGGATCGTAGGGAGCTCCGGTGAAGTTCGGCAACCCGAACGGCGCTCCGGCAAGAAGCGCCGCGAGCCCGGCCTGGGTCGGCGCGAAGTCGATCAGGCTGGCATAGGCCGGGTCGGTGAACGCGGCGAGGATGGAGCCCCCGATCGGCTCCGACACCCGGTCGGTGTAGCGGATATCGTACCAGGATGCCGACAGGGTTAAGCCCGGAGCGAACTCGGGCTGGAATTCGACACCCGCCGTCCAGCTGCGGGCGCGCTCCGGCCTTACGTCGGGGTTCCCGCCGGCGACGAGCAGGATCGCGTCCGTGCCGCTCCCTACGCCGGCAAAGGAAGCGGGGAAGAGCACGGTCTCGTAGAAAATATACTGCTGGTAGAGGGTGGGCGCCTTGAACGAGCGCGACCAGCTTCCCCTGAACAGGAGGCCGTCAATGGGCGAATAGTTTACCCCGATCCGCGGCGTGGCGAGCTGGTCGAGCGCCGGATAGTCCTCGTAGCGCAATGCGGCCGAAAGCGTCAGTTCCTCGAGGCCGGGTCGTCCGTTCCGGTTCGTCACGAAGGGCAGGTAAAGCTCGCCGTAGGCGAAGCGGGCGCGACGGGTGATGTCGAAAGCAGCCTCGTAGATCGCGCTGGAAAGAGCGAAATCGAGCCGGTTGTTGCGAAAGCCGGCGCCGAACGCCAGGCGCGCATCGGCGCCCGGCAAGGCGAACAGAGGGCCTTCGGCGCCTGCCTCGAGCGTCACGATCTCGTTGTTGTAGCGCCCGATAGCGACCGTGGGAGCGGCACCGGCCGCAGTGTTCGTGGTGTTGAAGCGGCTCTTGTCCCGCCCGTAGACACCCGAAACCTTGACCTGCCAGTCTGCGCCGACGTCGATCTCGACCGAGGGTGCGATCGCGTATCCTTCGAGGCGCGGGTCGCGGCGGATGCGGAAATCCGGCGAACCGTTCGTGTCGCTCGAGCGGCGCCGCGAGTAGAGACCGTCCACCGTGACCCGGACATCGGGCGAGAGTGCCTGGTGGGCGGCGAAGGTCACCGCGTGGCGCCGCATCTTCGGGTAGAGCGTCACTTCGGGATCGAGCGCGCTTGTATAATCGCGCTGGTCGGCCCCGATCTGCGAATTGTTGGCGAAATCGTAGGCGACAAGCGCGCCGCCGCCATCCCAGGTCGCTCCGCCGACCACATCGAACTGCTGCCGGAAGTAGCCCCCGTCGGTGCTGGCGGCGAGCTGGCCCGATGTGGCAAGCCCCTCGAAATCGCGCCGGAGCACGACATTGATGACGCCGCCGACGGCGTCGGAGCCGTACAGCGCCGACGCGCCGTCCGGCACCAGCTCGATCCGGTCGACCGCCGCAAGCGGGATCGCTGAGATATCGACGCCCTGATAGGCCGAATTGTAGGGCAGGCGATGCCCGTTGAGCAGAGTGAGGGTCGCGTCCGGACCCAACCCGCGCAAGTCGGGGCTGGATGCCGAGTTGACGTTCTCGTTGCCGAGGCCGGCACCCGATCCGACACCGGGGTTCTGGCCGCCGGAAAAGTTCTGCGGCAGCGACCGGATCGCCTCGCCGAGATCGATCTGACCCGCCTCGACGATCGCTTCGCGGTCGAGCGTGATGACGTCCCCGACCACGCGGGCGCCGCGAATACGGGTCCCGGTTACGACGATTGCCTCGTCGGCTTCGACCTCGGATCCGGCTTCCGCTTCGACAGCGGCGGTCCCGCCTGGCACCGGTCGAGGCTGCTCGGTGGCCTGCGCCTGAAGCGGCGCGGTCAGCCAAGCCGGTGCCGTGCCGCAAAGTAGAATCCCGAAACCCATCGATTGGCGTCGCATCGTCATCTCCCTGATCGCGGCGCGCCGTTCTGGCTTCGCCTGCGAGGGGGTTGACGCGCGGATGCTCCGGCACCTTAGTTTCAAACGAAATTAAATTTGCGAGGGCTCAGCCGACGTCCTCGGCCAGCTCCCGTCGCAGGTGCGAGAGCGCCTTCACCATGTGATATTCGACTGTCGAAACGCAGACACCCAATTCGATGTGAATCTGCTTGTAGGACTTTTCCTCGAAGCGGCTCATGGCGAACACCCGCGCTGTCTTGGGCGGCAACCGGGCAAGCGCCTCGTGAAACAAGCGACCGGTCTCGATCACGTGCAGGCGGTCGGTCTGGGTAGGTGGACAGGCCGCGTCGACATTATCGAGGATCGGCACGGTCACGACCCTACTCCGGCGCCGGCGGATGAAGTCGATCGCGAGGTTTCTGGCGATGCAGTGCAAGAACCCGCCGGGATTGCGCAGTTCGCCGAGCTGCGGGCTGTTCGCGGCGCGCAGGAAAACCTCCTGGGCAAGGTCGCTCGCGTGATCGTGGCCAACCTTGCCGCGCAGGTAGGCAAGTACCCCTGCGCGCTCGCTACGATACAACCCGTCGAGCGGGCTTCCGGATGTCGGTCCAACTCCGACGCGAGGAGACGACGGCAAGGCCTGAAGCGGACGAGAAGCTCGGGGCCGGGGACCGGCTGCGATATGTGACATGCCTGTGGGAGGGCGGCGACCGCAGGCCAAGCCCCGTCAGTGCGAGCCTTGTGCGGTGTCCAGGTTGTTGCCGTCGTTCGGGATGCCGCAGCGTCCCTTGACCGGAGCGGCCGCCGGGCCTTGCGCGGACCGGCGTGTTTGATGTCTGGCGGAATTATCCACGCGGCCTGTGCCAGCGATGCGGTCGCGCGGCTCGGTTGTGCCCAAACCGGGTTGGCCGTGCAAGCTGCAAGGCGCTCTCACGGGAGGAGATCGATCCGCAACGGATGCGAAGCGGCCGTCACCAGTTGTGGGGACGGGGGAGCCGAAATCGGGGAATGTCGCCGATCGCGTCATTCCCGTAGCCCGGTTCGTGAAAGGGGGGCTCCATGATCCGCAGGTCCGACTGGGCAAGCCGCTTCGACCGGTTCGATTTCTCCGATTTCGCGCAGGAATTCCTGCGGCGCAACCCGGGCTATCGATCCGATTTCGAGCGTTCGCGCAATTCGGGCGACGGAATGGCGCGCTCCGTTGCCGCGAGGCGACGGGCGCGCTCCTGGGGCCTTGAATTTCCTGGCCGATCCGGCGTACGGAGCCGATGTCCGGCCGGCCCTGTGGCGCTCCGACGTAAATCCGGCCGTCGTCGTCCTGGCGGCTCCAGTCGTGGAAGGCATCGAGCTCGGCTCGGCCGTTCGGGCTCGAACGGTGCTCTCCACGGCCGAGGGTCAATCCACTCGCCATCTTGTCCTGGGCGATGGACGCCGTCGCTACCGTCTCGTCGTCACTCCATCGACCGGGCCGGTCGACTATATCGTCAGCGCCGATAACGCTATTCCGCTGCGGCTCGCGGCCTTGGGCGCCTTCTGTGCAGACCGCCGCAGTCAAACGCGGTCCGCGATCGGCAACCCGCTTTGCCCTTCCGATTACGTCCGGCACCGACTGTCGTTGCTGCTGGCGATCCTCGACATGACGCAAGACCCCGCCGCCCCGGCAACGACAGTTCGGCAGATCGCGCACGAACTGATCTTTCCCGGTCTCGCCTGCGATCGCGCTGCGGAATGGAAGTCTTCGTCCCGCCGACGCCAGACCCAGCGGCTGATCGCAGAAGCGAAGCGTTTGTCGACGGGAGGCTATCTGAATCTCTTGCATGGGACATTGCGTAATAGGACTCGGATAAGTGGCGTTTGAGCGAAGCGCCGCAAGTATTCCTGGCAGCTTTCCTATTGACCCGGACGCGCTATGGTCTTCACATGTTCGGCTTTCTGCCGGGCATGGCCATAGACCCAATCTTGAGAAGGTCGCGACAGCAGCAGCTTGCGCCGTTTGCATGGAACGGTCGGCGCGGCATCCAGCAGGCGATCGCGCGGCGGTGTGTTGGATAGTGCCTCCGCCGATCGGACGGCAGGATTATGAGTGCTAACCTTGCGGAGGAATTCGCATCGGAACTTGTCGATGTGTCCAGCGACGTCGACCTCGACCGGTCGCTCGCGCGGATATCGGATCGGCTGGGCTTCGATCACTTCGCCCTGTCGCTCGAGCTGCGATCCGGGTCGCGCGCGAAGCCCGGGCTTTTGCTGCACGACTATCCGGATGAATGGGCCAAGGTATACGTCGGTTTCGACCTTGCCGGCCAGGATCCGGTGCGGCGCGCCTGCGACAAGAGCTTTATCGGGTTCGCGTGGGGAACGCTCGAAACCTTGATCCCGATGACGCGCGGGGATCGCCAGATGCTTTCGATCGGCAGGGAATGCGGAATCGGCGATGGGTTCACAGTGCCTCGCCACTTGCCCGGACTTGCCCACGGCACTTGTACTTTCGCGGTCTGTCCCGAGCGCGAACTGCCGGAGCGCCGCTTCGCCGTGGCCGAACTCATCGGGACGATGGCTCTCACATGCGCGCTCGGTCTCGAGATCCGTGACAGCGAACAGCCCGTCCCGGTCCTGAGCGATCGTCAGCGCGAATGCGTGCTATGGATGGCGCGTGGAAAGACCGCGGCGGAAACCGCGATCATCCTCGGCATCGGCGTCGAGACGGTCATCCAGCACCTCAAGTCGGCGCGCGAGCGCTACCAGGTGCACTGCAAGCAATCGCTGATCGTGGCAGCCCTCTTCGACGGCATGATCGGCTTTTCCGATATCATCAGATGGCGCGATCCGGGATTCTCCCGGCCGGCACGATCCAGCCGCCACTGACCCGCTCGGCCATCCCCAGTTCTTGGGATACTGGGTACCGGAACCTTCTGCTCAATTGCCGCCACTTGCTCCGCAGTCAGGTGGTAATCATGCAGACGCTTCCCCAGCTCGCCCGTCCCGGGCCTTCCGGCACCGTCCTTCGCGCGATGTTCGAAGCGCGCAAGCGCGTCTTCATCGATCTCCTCAAATGGGATATTCCGGTTCTCGCGGGGGCCTACGAACTCGATCAGTTCGACGACCCCGATGCCGAATATCTGATACTTGCCGACAGCGAGGAGAAACACCGAGGTTCGGTGCGTCTGCTGCGAACCGAGGGGCCGCACATTCTCGCCGACCTGTTCGCTTTCCTGTGCAACGGACCGGTTCCAAGTCGGTGCGATCTGAGGGAAATCACGCGGTTCTGCATCGAGCCTACGCTCCCGAGGCAGGACCGCAAGGATGTGCGCAACCGGCTCGTGACCGCGCTGGTCGACCACGCACTGGCGAAGGGCATTACCGGCTACACAGCCGTCGCGGGAACCGGCTGGTACCGGCAGATCGCCGACTTCGGCTGGCGATGCCGCGCTCTGGGGCCCGAGCTTGATGTCGGCCGCGAACGTCTGGTCGCGCTTCGGATCGATATCGACGAGGATACGCCCGCTGCCCTTGCGAGAAACGATATCTACCGGCCCGGAGCTGTCCGGAGCGGCGGTATCGAGATGGCGGACGCAGCATGACCGGAGCATCGACCATTCGTTGGATCGAGCGGCTGCGCGATGACGGCTATTGTATCATTCCCGGCCTGGTGCCTCGGGAATGCATCGCCGACCTCGACGCGGACCTTGCTCCGGCATTTGCCGCCGCGCCGATGGGTCACGGCGACTTCTACGGTTATCGCACCCAGCGCTTCGGTAGCCTGCTTCGCCGGTCTTCACGAGCAGCGGACATCGCGATGCAACCGCTCGTCCTGCAGCTCGCCAGGGAATTCCTCGGACCCGCCTGCGAGCGTATCCAGCTCAATGTTGCGCAGGCGATCGCCATCCATCCCGGCGAAATCGAGCAGTTCCCGCACTGCGATCACGACATGTGGCCAGGAAGCAAGGCCTGCGAGTATCTGCTCAACGTGATCTGGCCGCTGACCCCGTTCACGCGGTCGAACGGCGCCACGCGTATCTATCCAGGGAGCCACAAGGCCGAGGTTGATGCGCTGGAGCAACTCGGCGAGTCGGTGGCGGCCGAGGCAGGGCCGGGGGATGCGATCTGCTTCCTGGGATCGACGGTGCATGGAGCCGGTGCCAATCGCTCCCGGCACGTCCGGCGCGGTATCGTTATCGGCTACAGTCTGGGCTGGCTGAAGCCATACGAGAACAACTGGCTTGCCTATCCGCCCGAAGTTGCGCGTGGGTTCTCGCCAGAGCTGGCCGACCTGGTCGGCTATTCGCAACATCGGCCGAACCTGGGCAATTTCGAGGGCCACTGACCGTCCGTGCTGCTGCGCGACGATCCGCCCGACTATCCTCAGGCAACCGATGCCTTGCGGCCGGACCAGGAGGTCGCAGTGCGGGAGTTCGCCGAAGCGAGGCGGGCCGGTCGATGAGTCCGGCTCATGTCCTCGAGCCGACTTACCGTCACATCAAGCGCGCCATCATGGATGGCCGCTGGCCCGGGGGCACCCGTCTGGAAGCAATGCGCCTGGCAGACGAGCTCGGCGTCAGCATGACGCCCGTTCGCGACAGCCTCAACCAGCTCGTAGGCGAGGGTCTCGTCGACCTGACGCCGGGGGAGGGTTTTCGCGTTCCGGCAATCACGGAGCAGGTCGTGCGCGATCTGCTGCAGCTGAACGAGCTGATCCTTTTGTCCGTCTTGGATCGTGATTGGACGGATGTCGAACAACCACTTGGTGGGTTCGATGAGTACGCCGACCGAATATCCGCCATATTCGCGGCCGTAGCCAGGCGATCGCAAAACCGTGCTCTGACGAACGTCGTTGAACGCGTCGGCGAGCAGCTGCACACTATCCGGCGTCATGAGCCGGAAGTTCTATCCGATGCTTGGGCGGTGGTGGCAGAGTTGGAAGACAGCCTGACGGCTTCTTCCGGCCACTTGGCCGGTTTGCTGCGACTGTATCACCAAGAATGCCATCTGAATGTCTCCCGCCTAGTCATTCTTGTCGCGCCGTAAGGTGCGCGTCTTCCGGGATAAGCCGCGACAGATGCTGGTTCCAGGCATCCATCGCCTCGCGCTTTTCCTCCTTCCAATCGTGCCGCTGATAAATGCCCGCCACACCGGCGCGCGAGCCTCCGACATGGTTGAGGATTGCCTCCGTGACTTCGAACCTTACGCCAAGCTTCTGGAAATTCGTCGCAAGCGTTCGCCTAAGGTCGTGAAGGCGCCAGGGAGATAACGGCCCACCGCGTCGCTCGGCGATCACGCTGTCGAGCTTGATCTTGCCTTTGGCATATCCGGTGAACCCAGCACCGCTTGATGTGGCGAAGACACGCCCTTTTCTTGGCCACTTTTCGCCGCCGGCCTGCTTGTCGAGCTCTCTGACTGCCAACATGCCAAGAGGAATGCGGTTCGGCTCGCCGTTCTTGGCGCGTGACCCAGGCAGCGTCCAAAGCTTTTCGGCGCGATCAATTTCTTTCCATCGCATCCCGGATACTTCTTCGCGACGCTGCCCGGTCGCGATCAGGAGGCGCACGATCGGCCCAAAGCAGCGGTGACACTCCGACGACGCGCTCCAGACCGATTTCAGTTCATCGTCGGCGAGCCATCGCTCCCTCGGTCTGACGGGCGGCGGGGTTTCCATGCCCTCCATCGGACTTCGCTCGATGTCGCCGCGCGACACAGCCCAACGGAACATGCGGCGCATGACAGCAAAAACATTTCGACGATTCGCATTTTGCTCGATTGGCAGGCGGTCAAGAACCGCCACAACGTCGACCCTGGTGATTGCCGACAGTGGCTTTCTACGAAGGACGGGCTGTAGGTGAAGCCTGATCACACTCTCGACATGCTTGCTCCAGCCCTTGCCTTTGCAAGATCGCGCAAACAGGGCGGAGTAATTGTCGAAAGCGAGATCGACGGCCTCCCTCCGCCGTTTCTTCTCCTCATCGACGGGGTCGACTCCCTGAGCGACGAGGATAAGCAATCTCTCCGCTTCCGAACGTGCTGTGGTTGGTGTCCACGGAGAACCATGTGGGCCGATTGTGTAGCGGCGCGTGGCGCTCTCGCGACCGCCAAGCCGGAACTGCAGAACATACGAGATGCTACCGGCTGGTGTGATCTTCGCGCCGAAACCCTTCAGGTCCGTGTCCCAGAGGAATTGATTCGTGCTCCCAGCTTGCAATGAATCTACGCTGCGTTTGCTGATTTTTCCTGTCGCCATCCAGAACCTCGTGTCCCTTTCTGGCAATCACCTGGCAATCACGCAAGCGGAAACCGTGGCGAATGATCGGAAATGGACGAGTAGCTGAAAGACTGAAAAACCGTAATTTTGTGCCGGACAGCTGTAGGTCAACGGCGCCGAAAACGAAAGTACCACACCTCGTGGCCGTAGACGGTGCGGGCCTTGTGCTCATAGCGCGTTTCGCACCAC